>Ga0315280_10007278_pt1 | contig 14923 bp, 20 predicted proteins | sample YL17G06_40_MG_FD_203697 | JGI IMG/M metagenome (GOLD analysis project Ga0315280, IMG submission 203697) | Sediment microbial communities from Yellowstone Lake, YNP, Wyoming, USA - YL17G06_40 | ecosystem: Environmental > Aquatic > Freshwater > Lake > Sediment | place: USA: Wyoming | collected...
TACTTCGAGGAAGGGGATGAGTCGGGACTCGACCTGATCGAGAAGATGCTCAGGGAGCCCGGGCCCGGGGTTGGACCGGGCGAGGACAGGCTGATGCGGGCCTACCTGAAGTCGATGCGGACGGACATAAGGAAGGAGTCTAGGAAGTTCTGGGAGGCGATTCTAAAGAAACGGCTCATCAGGCTGGGGTGGGAGTACGAGAACATCGGAAAGAACATCCAGAGCTACAACCTCAGACCCTACGAGCCGGGCGAGGACACAGATCTGATCGACGAGGAGAAGTCCCTTGAGTCCATTCTGATCGATCAGGGGAAGAAGATCGAGGAGATCGTGCACAGGGACTTCCTGATGAGGAAGAAGGAGAGGAGGCCGAAGACGATCGTCTACGCCCTAGACGTGAGCAACACCATGTACCTGGAGAGTCTGGAGAAGGACGCGCTCAACTCGATCCAGTACTCTGTGCTCTGTCTGATCCCTCTGCTCTACGCTTTCAGAAGGGAGAGGTATGGGCTGACCCTCTTTGAGAGCAACACGCACGTGATAAAGGATCTCTACCAGTCGAAGGACGAGGACGAGATGATCGATACCCTGCTATTCCTGGCGAGCTCAACCTGCACCGAGGCTCAGAGGCACTTCGGAGGGGAGATGGGTGAGTGGGGTGGAACGGTGCCCGGCGCCAGTCTCAGGTGGGCGAAGGATCAGCTGGACTCGATCAGGGATAGGAGCGAGAAGTTGTGCTTCGTTCTTAGCGACTTCCAGCTGGAAGAGATGGACAAGAGCGGGAAGCTGAGGAACGTGGAGAACTACGATCTTCTCCGGAGGATGAACCTGGAGGGGTTCAGGGTCTTCGCATGCGCGTCGCCCCTCGCCTATGAGTCCAGGTTCGCGTCGTACACCGAGGTGCCTCTGGGCAAGGTGAAGGAGGCTGGGTGTGAGATTCTTTCGACAAAGGACGCGAGGGAGTTCATGGAGAGCGTGAAGGACGCGGTTGAGAAGCCGCGAAGATAGGTAGGTTTTCCGCTTGGAGCTCCTGAACAAGTCTGGAAAGTGCCTTCGAGTCCGCTAGTAGATCAGATTGTGCTGATTTTTCAGAAAAGTTTAAAAATTCCAAGAACCCAGATTCACTGGGCGTTCGGAGTGGTGAAAAGCGAACGTTGCTGTGCCCCCAGTGGCGCTAGAGGAAGCTGCTGTAGAGTTGAAGCGTTAACGAGCGTGGACGAGCGGGGCCAGATGGTCCTTCCTAAGGAGCTAAGGGATAGGGTGGGCATTCGCGCTGGCGACAAGTTGGCTGTCATAAGCTGGGAAAGGGAAGGAAAGATGTGCTGCATCTCACTGATCAAAGCCGAAGAGCTCACTGAGATGGTGAGAGGGGTGCTTGGTCCCATGATGAAGGAGGTTGTCGGGAGTTGAGGGAGACAAAAACAAGTAGCGAAAGAATCAGGAGAAGGGTAAGAGAAGGCTATGCCGAGATCGCCAAGGGGAATGCTTCCTGTTGTGGCGGCGCTGGTTTGGCACGGGATATCAGCCAGAAGATTGGATACACCGATGAGGAGCTTAGAGCTGCCCCTGATGGAGCGAACATGGGTCTAGGGTGCGGAAACCCCGTCGCTCTCGCCTCCTTAAAGGAAGGCGAAGTAGTTCTCGACCTCGGCTCCGGTGCTGGATTCGACTGTTTTCTAGCCGCGTCAAAGGTAGGATCGACTGGTAGGGTCATCGGTGTAGATATGACGCCTGAGATGATCGAGAAAGCAAGAAGCAATGCTAGTAAAAGCAAGTTTGGAAATGTGGAGTTCAGGCTTGGAGAGATCGAAAACCTGCCCGTCGCTGACAACTCGGTTGATATCGTCATCTCAAATTGTGTTATCAACCTCTCACCTGACAAGAGACGGGTCTTCGCGGAGGCGTTCAGGGTACTCAAGCCTGGCGGTAGGCTGATGATCTCGGATATCGTTCTGTTGAAAGAGCTTCCAGACTTCATCAAGAGCTCTGTGGAAGCGTACATCGGCTGCATTTCCGGAGCCGTGCTCAAGAACGAATATCTGTTAGCCATAAGGAAGGTGGGATTCAAGGAGGTCAGGGTAATCGATGAGACGTTCTTCCCTATCGAGAGTATGGTCAATGATCCACTCGTAAAGAAGATCATCAGAAAACTAGGAATGCCTGCTGAAAAGGTCAAATACCTTGCAAAAGACCTTGGAAGCTCGGTTGAGAGCATAAAAGTTTCAGGAGTCAAATCACAAGGCATCGCCTAGAGACAGTGGATGAGGGACTACACACCACGCCCTCCAAGGGCACCCCTGCAAGGGCGAGTAGGACTTCCCGTATGTTGCTGCAGGAGAATTGGTGACGGAGACTACTCCTCCATCACTGCAGCCAAGGCTCCCTCAAGCGCCTTCGACGTGGTTCCGGCGAACCCGACGATTAGCGCGTCGCCGTCGGCGAGGCTGAAGGAGTCCAGTATCCTCTTGGCGAGGTTGGGATACTCCGCTGAAAGGTTTTGGTACACAGACGGAACCGAGAAGGTATTGCCCCTGTACAACAAGACCGTCGCGCCACGGGCTCCGACTCGCACCGCGGCGTCCCTCTGCTCGATCCCATCTCTGAGCTCTTTTTCTCTGTCCTTGACTTGGACCGCGACGCAGGCGGGTCCGAGCTTAAGCTCGGAAAGGTCGATGGGGTGGATGTCGCCTATCCCGGCTCTTGATAGGTTTGAAGCAAGGAGTTCTTCTCCCACGGCGGTGAGTGAGCAGCCTGTCTTCTCCGCCTTTACGTAGCCCCTCCTGGACAACTCCGAAAGCATGAGTCTGACCAGTCCCTCGTGATCTGAGAGGTCGAGGAGATCCTTCAGCCTGTACCTCCCGATCGGACCCTCAATTCTCAGCAAGAGGAGCAGGAGGAGCTCCTTGAGGTCTGATCGCTTCTTACGCCTCCCTCGCCTTTTCGAAACCATCTTCGACAACGTAGCCTAGTTCTTGTGCGGCGGGCAATAGCCTTTTCTAGCCTTTCTTTCTCTGGGCTCTATGCGAAGTAGGTCAGCTTCCACTCCAGCTTGTCGCCGTTCCGCAATACGACCATGTCGGCGGCGGTTGTTCCGTAGACCCCGTTAACCCAGAACTGCCAGTACTTGCCGGAGCTGTTCCAGTTGTTCGGAATTCCGTTGATCGCGGTCACTATCGACCCCATCCCGGCGTAGTAGGTTGTGGTGACCTTTGAGACGGCTCGGGTTGCGTCGAGGGCTGTGGCATCCTTGAAGAGATACACCTCAGAGTACACGCGGGTGGTCCCGTTTCCAAAGTCGATGGAGACTGAGACGATTGAGAGCGAGGCCCTGATCGTCATCGTCTGCTGGTAGTAGTAGGTCGCGGTTACGGTACCGATGACTCCCCAACAGATGCATGCCGCAAGAGCTAGGACGACCACTCTTTGACTTGCCATTTCAACGACCTCACTTGCTTGCAGTCTGCCCTGTCCTGGCAGATCGGATAGGTGTTCCTCTCAGGCTCATCACCGCCTTCGCAATCGGCACCGTGGCGATGGAGAAGAACACTAGGTTCGAGACCGCGTGGATCACTCCGAACCACGGAGGTATGAGCCACCCCGTGGCGATCGCCACGGGGAGGGGAACGTTGAAGGTGTAGGCGTAGGCGACGTTGGTGATGATGTCGTAGATAAGGGTCAGAAGGACTCCCCAAAGCGCCAGCTCCACCCGACTTGGAAAGGCTCTACCGCCGCTATCCCTGTTGTTCGATCGGCCCAGGAGACCTCCGACCAATCCGTAGACTGACTCGCCAGCCATCGTCCCAATCCAAACAGTAGGTGCGAAGCCGTAGGGGTTGAGAGATCCATAAATCATCCAAGACAGTGCGCCCACCATCATGCCGACCGGTGCTCCGCAGCAGAAGCCGGCCGAGAACACCACCATGTCCATGATCTTCACGTTTGGGAGAGATACGGTGGCGTAATTTCCTGCGAGGCATAGGGCTGTAAGCGTTGCTGTGACCGCGGCGTCGCGGTGGGTGAACCTCATCTCGTTCACGTGGTCTCCGATCTGTAGGATTAAGTTCCTATGGCAGGAGCGAATGTAGGACAAAATTCCTATATAAGACTTGCCGCAAGCGGAGATCAAGCTCGCAGAACCATTGGCTTCCGATTGGTTCAAAAAGGAAGGCTAGGTCGGCTAACTATGGGCTGTCGGACCGGAAGCTGAGCATGTCCTTTTGGGATCATCTATCGAAGGTATTGGGTTTGGGCTTGGCTCCACTATAGGCTCGCGCCTTTCTGCCTCAGGGCCCTGCTGTACATGTTGGACGACGCGCCCGCCACGAGTCCTCCGACGCCGTCGTTGGAGATCGGTCCGAGCTCCTTCAGGATCCCGGGCTTCGCCTGGTCGAATCGTATGAACTCAAAGATCCCTTTGGCTCCGGCGATGTATGTGGCGATAGCCATCCCCAGGAGCTCGTCGGCCACGAGCCCTGGGCGCCCCATGAACCTCTCCTTGGTCAAACCAGGAACCGCACCCTTCCTAGCCTCCTCCTCGGCTCGAAAACACGCCACTTCCAAGCAGGAAACGTTCACGTCCGACAGAACCTCCATGAACTCCTCTCTCAGCAAATCGGCAGCCTTCTCCCTTGTTTCGACGCCTGGGTGCGGGACGAAGAGCTCGAGAGCCGCGTCCACAAGGCTCTCTAAGGTTATGCCTCTCTCCTCAAGCCACAACAGAAGCGGAATATTCTGACGAGACTTCACTTGAACCACAGGACCTATCTTCTTTGATCTACTCTATTATCGGCTTTTCCTCCACCGGAAGCGTTATTTGTGTAGGATGTTTATCCTACGTAGGAAATTTATCCTACACGAGGTTCCGTCGCCTTGAGGCTAGTGAAATCTTCCCGGGAACTAGCTGTCATAACCCTGTTCATCGCGTCAGGCGCTGTTACGCGGATCGGGCTTGGCTGGATCGCTCTGTCAGCGCGTCCTCTCTATGGAGTCCTTATCAAAGTGGGTTTGACCGAGACGCTTGCGTTTCTGTCGGGGCTTTTGTTCGGTCCTGTTCAGGGTTTTGTGACGGGGTCTCTTATCATCGTTGTCTCAGACCTTTACATGATGCCCGGTCCTTGGACACCCTTCATAGCCGCCATCATCGGATTGATAGGCATCGGTGGCGGAGCCCTCCACATCCTCGGGAAGAACCCCAGCCCCGTCCAACTAGGCATGTCCGCTATTACCCTAACCCTGGTTAGTGAGTTGCTTCAGAATATCTGGTTCGCTGTGTTCTTCGAGCTTCCAATCGAGGCTACTCTTCTGATGGGCATATCCTCGATGGTCACGGCTCTCGTGAGCAACACGATCCTCTTCGCCACAGTCGTCCCCAGGGTTGTTAGATTAATGAGGCAGAGAGGGATACTACAACCCATCTGAGATGTCAAGGCTTCGTAAGTATCTTGAAGGGTTGGTGATAGTTGAGGCGGGTCTACGACATACTCCTGGTCCATAACGAACGTATGGCCGAAGGTTTCCTGAGTCAAATAACCGGAAAGAACCCTCTATTCGTATGCACTATCGCCACGACTGAAACCGCAAAGATTCCGGGCATATCGGCGGCGGGGAAGCACCCTGAGCTGACCGACTATACGCCTCCGGCAGATGTGGAGATGCTCCTTTTGGGCAGATGCAAGTGCATTTCCGGAGTTCCTGTGACGCCTGAGGGAATACCGACTCCAGCCCTCATCACGATGTCAGCCCTTAGGCTGGCTGAGATACCTAGCATCGTGGTCAGTGGCGGGTTAAGGGTCAAGCCCCACGTGCCCTTCGTAGATCTTGAGGGTAGCCCCGGCAGAGACATAAGAACCGGTAAGGCTGTGGATAACGTCGAGGAGGTCCTGCGGAGAGCGAGGGTCCTAGGAGAAACATTGGCTAGGACAGCAGATTACGTTGTGGTCGGAGAGAGCATTCCCGGCGGCACAACCACAGCCCTCGGCGTCCTTCTAGCCATGGGAGTCGATGCCAGGGGGAAAGTCAGCAGCAGCATGCCGGGAAATCCCCATGAGCTGAAGATCAGAATTGTTGAGGAGGGCTTAAAGGCTTCAGGCATAGAGTTTGGGGCTCTAGCCGATAACCCTGTCAAGGCTGTTTCGTGTGTGGGGGACCCCATGGTTCCAGCCTTCGCGGGAATTGTTGTTGGAGCCGCGGACAGGGTTCCCGTCCTCATGGCTGGGGGGACGCAGATGGGGGCTGTATTGGCCGTCGTTAAGGCGTTGAAGCGTGAGGTGCTTGGCAACGTGGCCTTAGGCACCACCAGGTGGATTGTAGCCGACCCAACGGCTGACTTAAAGGGCATAGTCACCCAAATCGCGGATGCCCCGATCATGGCAGCCGATCTGGACTTCAGCCGCTCTAGGTTTGAGGGCTTGAGGGCTTACGAGGCGGGTGTGGTCAAGGAGGGAGTTGGAGCGGGAGGGGCATCTATAGCCGCCGTGGCAAAGTCCAGAGGCTTCGTGACGAGAGATCTCCTGTTAGGGGAGATCGAGAGGAACTACGAGCAGCTAGTTGGTTCAAGGTAACCGAAAGGGCCACGTGATTTCCATGCAGGTGGCTGTGTCGTGGAGTGGCGGCAAGGAAAGCTGTCTAGCTTGTCATAGGGCGGTCTCAGACGGCTTCAAGGTCTCCCACCTCCTGAACCTTGCGTCTAAGGATGGAAGGAGTATGTCCCATGGAATCGACCGTAAACTGATGTGCACACAGTCGCAGGCTGTCGGGATTCCTCTCGTTCAGAAGGAGGTTACGTGGGAAACGTATGAACAGGGCTTCAAGAACGCTGTGGGCGAGCTGAAAAAGGTGGGAGTGGAGGGGGTCGTCTTTGGGGACATCGGAGAAGTCCCAGGACACGGAGATTGGACACACCGGGTTTGCGGTGAGCTAGCCGTGAGGCCCATAACACCCCTATGGGGTCTTGACCCGAAGAAGATTCTAACCAAATTCATCGGCGAGGGCTTTGAGGCAGTAGTGGTCAGCGCGAAAGCCGATTTGCTGGGCAAGGAATGGTTGGGGCGCAGGATAGATCGAGGCTTTGTGAGAGACATACTCGAAAAAATCGGGGTCGACCCCTGCGGCGAATTTGGAGAGTACCACACGCTCGTAATAGACGGTCCTATGTTCAGAAGGCGCTTGGAGATTATTAGGGTGAACGAGGTACTGAAAGACGGATACTGGTTCCTAGACATATCAGGTTTCGAAGCTGTTGATAAGCGATGGCCTTAGGGATGCTTAAGGGAGTAAGGAGCGTGACGGCGTTCCTTACAATTATCCCGGTCGGCATGAGCCAAGATTGCCTAGTAGGCGCGGCGGATCACATGTACCTCTTTCCCCTGATAGGAGCGCTCATCGGGCTTCTCGCCGGATTATTGGCCATGCTTCTATTCCTCGCCCTTCCAAGCTTAGTGGTCGGGGTCTTGACTTTGGGCTTCATCCTCCTGTTCACGGGTCTCCACCACACCGACGGCCTCCTAGACTTCGGGGACGGGCTGATGTACCAGGGTCCACCCGAGAAGAAGATTGAGATAATGCATGACCAGCGGACCGGCGCCGGTGGCTTAGCCCTCGGCTTAGTAACCCTGTCAGCAACAGCTTTCTCCATCGCTGCGCTAAGTCCGAGCCTCGCCCTTCAGGTCTTGATTCTGTCTGAAGTGTCAGCCAAACTCGCGATGGTGACCGAAGCTCGGGTCGGCAGGTCTGCTCACAAAGGCATGAACACGTACTTCATAGAAGCCATGCATGGTAAGCGCGGAGCACTTCGCTTCATCATAGCCTTGATCATCTCATTTGGCTTGGCTGTTTCCCTGCTTCGGACCTTGGGCTTTCTTGGACTGGTTGCTGGCATAATCACGGCGCTGATAATAGTCTGGGCTTCGAACAGGCATTTCAACGGCTTGACCGGGGACGTTTTTGGGGCGACAAACGATCTGGCGCGGATGATCTGTCTGATCAGCGTGTTAGTGGTGTCAAAGTGGGTGTAACTGCGCTCGTCATGGCTGGGGGTCGGGGGACGCGCATGGCGCTTTCGGAGGAGAAGCCCCTAGTCATGGTGGGTGGCAAAGCCATGATCGAGTGTGTCATCGACGCTCTCCGTGGAGCGAGGAAAGTGGAAGACATCGTTGTTGCCGTGAGCAAAGACACCCCCAAGACAGCCGTGAGGGCGAGGGAGCTCTCAGCCAAGCCCCTAGACACCCCAGGCGAGGGGTACGTGTCAGACCTTCGATACGCGGTGAGGAGGCTTGGTCCACGGAAGATCCTAACCGTCTCCGCCGATCTTCCGCTCATAACAAGCGCGATCATCGACCGCATCGTGGGGCGTTACGAAGACTCCGGTAGGCCGGCCTTGACTGTCGCAGCTCCGACGGAGCTGTATGAGAGGCTTGGTCTGAAGCCGGAGTACGTGTTTGAAATAAAAGGAAGAACCGTAGCCCCCGTCGGAGTGAACGTCGTCGACGGCGGGCGGATCGAGGAACCTGAGATGGAGGAGGAGATCCTAATCCTCGAGGATGAGGCTCTTGTCATAAACGTCAACACGCTGGAGGACCTAGGAATCGCAGAGAAGGAACTTCGAAGGCGCGCAGCCCAGAAGGTCGAACGGTGATGACTTACCTCCTATCTTTAGGCGAGATCTGCTCTACGCTTCGGGCTCTACTGCATGATGCGGTGAAGAGGAACCTGGCCGACGGCATTCTTCTCTCAGGCGGTTTAGACACGGGCATACTGGCTTCCATAGCTTCAAGGTTCGTTTCTCTGAAGGCGTTTACAGCAGCCTTGCGAGGGGTTCCCGCCCCAGACGTGGAGTACGCGACTTTGATGGCTGGAAAGCTGGGAGTAAGGCATCTCGTCCACCTCTTCGACATGAATGAGCTTCTCGAGGCTATTCCTGTGGTTGTGAACGTAATGAGGTCCTTCGACCCAATGGAGGTCCGTAATAGCGTGACCATTTACATCGCTCTGAGGCTGGCAAAGGAGAGTGGAGTAAGCGTCCTCATGACCGGAGACGGGTGCGACGAGCTGTTCGCCGGATACAGTTACCTCCTCGACCTAGAAGGGGAGAGGCTCGAATCGGAACTCCAGAAATTCTCGAGTGCCATGACCTTCTCATCCGTTTCGCTAGCCGAAAACCTAGGTATCAGGGCGGAACTTCCATACCTAGACCCAGAGCTCGAATCGTATGCAATGAGGCTGAACACGCAATTCAAGATTCATGAGGAGAGGGGGCAGAAGTGGGGGAAGTGGGTGCTGCGGAAGGCTTTCGAGGGTCTACTGCCCGACGAGGTTCTGTGGAGGGTTAAGACGCCCATCGAGTATGGCTCGGGAACTCACACGCTCCCAGCCAAGCTCAACCAAATGATCTCCGACAACGAGTTTGAGGAGGAGAAAAGAAAATACCTTGAGAAGGATAACGTTGCCATTCGAGATAAGGAGCAGTTATTCTATTACAGAGAGTATAGAAAGCTGTTGGGTGCACCGCATCCAATTGATTCCAGGAGCAGGATATGCCCCAAATGCAACTCAAACGTCGCTGACAGAGTGAACTACTGCCGAACCTGCGGGGCATACCCTATCTAGGATCGTCAGCACGAGCGCACGAGGATCGCATACACAGACATCAAAAAGGTTGTGGATGCACAGGTCTATGGGGTTTCAGATCCAGCCGCGTTTTACCTCTTTTATCTCGTCGAAATGTTGGTCGTCGGAGAGAACCCTTGCCTTGTTGAGAATGGCTGTTGCAGCAATTATGCAGTCGCCTAACGCTACGTTCTCGTATCGGCACTTTAGTAATCCAGCCTCTTTTGCGATGTCCTGGTTCAGTTCTAGGATTTGCAGTCCGCTCCGTATCAGCGATAAGTGACGGATCTCTGCCTCTTCTTTTCCTCTTTTTTCACAGGTAACCCGAACAACCTCACAGATGACTATGGTAGGTAGTAACCCCTCTCTATTTTCGATCAGCTCTCTTAGTCTCGCGGCTGTTTTCCGTTTTGTTTCGATCTGGTTAGAGTAAAAGTGTTCGACCAGGAACCTGGTGTCCACGACTTCCTTCAAGCTAGTATTCCTCTCTCAGCTTCTCAACCCTCTGCTTGACTTCTTCCACTTTGCCAAATCGGGCATCAACGCCGGCCATCTCCTCAAGTCTAGGAATGACTTTCAGGAGCAGTCCCCTCTCAGTAGGTTCCACTAGCAGTTCATCTCCTTCCTTTATTCCGAATCTTTCCCTGAACTCTGCCGGGATCGTGGTTTGCCCTCTTCTCGTCACTTTCACAACGCTTTGCACACGCTGCGCCTCAGGAAACAGACAGTGGATACTACTTAAAAAGACCTTTCCTATCTTGGATTGGAAATAGGACTGATTTGCCTCTCTCCGCATGAGCGCATACACGTTCAGAACCTTGAGGCCAGTTCGTCCTAGCACCTCGATTTGCTTGGACAGCGAAGGCCCAGCTATCCCGAGTTTCTCGACGAGAGCCCTCCGCGTCCCAAAGCCATCTCGGATAAGTACGAGGATCCGTAGCCTGCGCTCACTGGAAAGTGCCCAAGCCCCAAATTCGGAGGAGAGCCATACAGTCTATCCAGTTTTGATGTCACATCATCCAACTTCTTCGTATGGATCGTGATGAGGATGACGTAGCATCCTACGGTGCTATCATCGAGTACGCTCACGAACACTGTTCGTCCACGTTTGAGGTAAACGTCAGCTTCAGAGAAGAGGGCTTTGAAAAAAAGAGGTTAGAAAAGAATCGGAGAGAGCTTACAGACCGGAGAGTCCACTGATGGAAAAAGGATCGGATGGCTTCCAAGAGCCGCCAGTAAGCGCTTAAATCTGCGAGTATAATCGAAGAGTGGGAAGGTGGCGGGCGCTATGGGAAAGGGTATGACGGCCCTAACGGTTGACAGAGATGAGTTCGTGAAGCGGTGCGAAGAGGCGTACGCGAGAAAAAGGGAGGAACTTGAGCGGCGGTATGAAGGCAAGGTCGTTGCTCTCCACGAGGAAGGGGTGGCGGGGATAGGCGGAGACGTAGACTCCGCGTACCGGGAGGCTGTCAAGAAGCACCCGGACAAGATATTCTACTTCAGGCGAATCGGCAAGTTCCCTGCAAGCGGGGCACTCTTCTAGGTCCTCGACATGAAGATACCATACAAGAACAACCTTCCAGTCTCCACCCTCAAGATCCTCGGCAAGACGAGCCGCGAGGTTGAAGCCCACATAGACTTCGCCGCCTCAAAGACGATAATACCTCCTTACATAGCGGAGGAACTCAATCTCAGGTTCGCTGGTTTTGAAAGCGTGGCAACAGGGACTGGTGTAATCCTCATGCCTGTGTATGAAGCCGTAGTAGAGGCATTTGATGAGAGGCATAGGATACTCGTCGGATGTCTCGAGCTGCCCAGGGAGAGCCCGATCGAAGCCCTCATAGGAAGAGATATCCTTGACGAATACAAGGTCTGTCTCAACGGTAAGGCTGGGGAAATCGAAGTCTCTGACCCTTAAGCACCGACTGTCCCAAAACTCTGACAAGCTACCCATAGAAAAAAGATCTTAAAAACGGTTACTCCGAGCTACGCTTACCTCAAAGAGCTTGACACGACGCTTAAACGCGTCAGAACCGACTCCAGGACACACAAGCTCAGCGGACTGGTTGACTCTTTGATCGGCGATCTCCGCTCGACCAGATGATATCACCCAAAACCTCGGTTCTTGTCATCTCAACAGCAGAAGGGATCATGAGCCTATCATCTCCTCGAGTCTCATAGTCGGGACCGAGAGGGTGAAAAGGCGCACGTTGAGGTTCCCAGCAAACCCGGACTAGGCTTGGAACTCAACGAAAAGGCGGGGCCAAGTACGCCGTGAAGTTACAACCGATCCTCAACTTTCATCCTCCTTTTTGCACCTATTTGATGGCTTGATCGGCATGTTATAGAGACTCTCAGTTTGAAGAAGTGTCGAGATGAAACAAGCAACTTACGGTGCCCATCGCGTAGTAGTGTGCCATAGCCTATCTTAGGCAACTCATTCGGTCATCTTATGGGAACTGACAACCTCATTCTAATTGGATGAGGATGCCTTGCGCTCGTTTGCGATAAAATACCATATTCATCCAAAGAAGGATGGTGGCGTAGCCATGACGAAGAAGACCGTTAGAATGATGAGCGGCAGACGTTTCACTGTCGTGTTAAGGGCTGAGGATACTGGGGGCTAATCGGTTCAATGCGTTGAACTGCCACAGGCGATAAGCCAAGGCGAAACTAGGAAGGAGGCGCTGACCAATATCCAGGAGGCTATAGAGCTGGTTTTGGAGCATCTTGAGGAGAGGGCTAGGGCTGTAGGCCGGAGATCTTTATCGCCTCGACCTCCTTCAAGTCTTCGAAATGCATCTCCTCATTGAGAATAATGACGGGCGTCTTCCCTTGGTCAGATAGGCGTAGAGCTAGAGCCGCTGATGACAGATCTCCCCACGGCTTGTATCTGTACTTGAGCCTGAGAGCTCCCAAACACACGGTTGTCCTCTCATCCTGAAGTATGTTGAGGGTCGCGTAGGCCGAGCGGACGACGGTCTCCGGGGAGACATCCTTGATCAGCAGCTCGGGCTTTTCTCGCCTTATTGAGGATATCACTTGATAGGCTTCGGCCAGGTTGTTTGGATGAATGAAGACCTCGACATTTCCCTTTTCGTGCAACACGACCGTCTCCCTGGCGATTTCCGAGCCCTCCTCGTTCGTGAAGAGGAGTATGAACGGACCTGCGTCGAAGACGAGCCGTCTTGGGAGCCTATCGCTCAAGTTCCTTCTTCCTCTCTTTCTCAGCCGATACTTCGCGTTTCCTCTCTGTCAATAGGGTCTTTGCGGCTTCAGCATCTCCCATGAATCCGAAGATCTCTGAGAGCTTTGGAACTCTTTCTAACAGTATCCTGTTTTCATCAAGAGCGGTGATGATGAGCTCGGACCCCCTTCTATACCCGTGTTTTTCTCTGATCTCTCTGGGTATGACGATCTGCCCCTTGGATGACACCTTGGTTCTATACTTTGCTTCAACCATGGGAAATCGCCTTACTATTAGCGAATAAACTATGTAATCTTACCGTCTTACAAAAAGAGCTTTTCTTACTGAAGTGCGGCTCAGAGGCATCTACGGTGTGTTCGAGGCGGATAGAAACCTTACCCTCCTCGAAAGATAGCGCGGCTTAGACGCTATCCTTCGACCCTTCCCTCGGAAGAGATCCATTTCACTCCTTGAAGACCCGTGTACGCAATCGCCTTCATCTCTAGCTCGATCGACCTATTACCCCGGATCTTTGCGGCGGTTCCCTTAGCCATCTGATCTGCCAAACCCGTGGCTGGCCAGCTAGTGCAGGGCTCCAGGGCTATGTTCCAAGTTCTCCCGAACCAGCTCAGAATGGAGATATCTCCCGCAAACTCCCTTTTTTCTATTCCCGAGAAGGGAGACCCTTCAGAAGTCTCTTTAGAGGCTTGGATCACCCGTATAACGCGTGTTCGCGGGTGTGTGCGCCGTCATAACACCACCTAGCGCGCGCTATTTGGACACGACCATACCCATCCTAACCTTATTCAATAACGCTTCGGTTATTCGGTTTTATTGGTTTTTATTTGGGGTTACTGGGGTGTAGCCTGCATGTTTATTCGTTCTCATTGGCGAGTAACCTCATCGCATTCTCCCATGCCCAGATTCACGCAAGCCCTGCGGGATCATTGACTCTAGTCTTGGCAAAAGATAGACCAGCAAAAACTTTAAGCTTCCCGATCTTTCGGGCATTAAAACAAAGGATGAGCTGAAGAGATTATGCAATGAAGTGTACCCTAGTCGGAAGAAGATGACCATAGCGATCTCGGTTTTCAAAACATCTATGAACAAAAAAGTGGGTGGGAAACAGTCTGATTATTCGCTTTCAACGAGAATGCTCAGAACGTCGCCCTTCTTGATAGCTTCAGCGCTCTTAACCCTCTTATTGAAGTCCGCGATCTTCGTCAGCAACCAGAGATTTGTCTTTTCACCCTTCTTCTTGGTTGTGTCGGCGGTCGTGTCGAGGGCTCCGAGTTTAGCCACCTTGACCTTGAGCTTGGTCTTATCGTGGGTGACATCAGACTCCAATGTGAAGTCCTTACTGCGCTCTGGGGATGGAAAGAGTTCTGACAGACTTGTCTCGGCGCCCGCGTTGACATCCTTGTCTGCTTTGAGGTCAACCTTTCCAATCACAGGCACAGCTTTCACCTCCTTTCCCTCCTTAAGAAAAGGACAGGATAAACATTTCGTTCTCTTTATCGGGTTTTACTGGGTGTTATTGGGGAGCGGCTGTTTTGCTTACTCAGGTTTATTTGGGTGTAACCTGCCCGTTTATTGGGTTCCTACTCGTGAGTGACTCCTACGCTTGCTGGGCTTTATTGGGCGGTGGCTTCTTGTTGATTTCACGTTCTTTTCATGATTTAACCATAAATTTTGCCTTAAATTGGAATCTGAGCTCTTTACTTTCTCCTTTTTGGGGATAGTTTTATTTGCTGGCTTTTCAGTAGGCTTGGACGGGCTTGGGATGTCCGAGAAGTACCTCAGGATCGCCGAGATGCTGGCTGGGGGAGAGCCTGGCCTCGCGTCAAGGATCACGAGAGAGCTGGGGGTGAGCGGGAGGGATATCGGAAGGGCCAGGAGGCTGGTGGGAGAGGGTTTCATCGCCTTCGACGGGGAGGGGAGGCCGTTCTTCGCCAGGCCCGCGGAGGAGGCTGAGAGGCTCCTCGGGTCCGGCGGCAGGGAGAGGGGGGTCGGGGGTGGGGCCTCCTCAACCGCTGAGGGCGCCGTGGAGAGGGTGGTCCAGGGCGAGGTGGCGTCCGAGGCTAGGGCTAGGACAAGCCAGTACCTGGTCGTCGGGAGGCTCGTCTCCAAGGC
>Ga0315280_10007280_pt1 | contig 14919 bp, 19 predicted proteins | sample YL17G06_40_MG_FD_203697 | JGI IMG/M metagenome (GOLD analysis project Ga0315280, IMG submission 203697) | Sediment microbial communities from Yellowstone Lake, YNP, Wyoming, USA - YL17G06_40 | ecosystem: Environmental > Aquatic > Freshwater > Lake > Sediment | place: USA: Wyoming | collected...
TTATTGGGCACTCGGAAGATATTTCTTTATATAGTGATTCTCAGAACATAATAGATAAGTAATGGTTTATTCTTAATGAGAAAGAAGGGAAGACTATGGAGCTAAAACTTCAAAGCTTCAGAATAAGCTTGGTGCTCAATTCTGTTTTCTTCCCTCTAACGTCCAAAGAAGTCTTTGATTCGCTGAAAGCGAGAGAGTTTGATATAGGTCGTCCTCCAGCACCGTTCCCAACGGGTCCCCGTGCTTACGTAAGTGGAACTCTTGCAAGAAAAAGGAATGTGCTTATTCATATGGAGAGCGACCGAAATCTTGTTGGAGCAGAAGGAGATTCGATTGAGAATACTGTTGAAATATTCTCGGAAGTTATGGATATGCTTACAGAAGATTTCTTTGTCAATCTGGATGAGGAATTGAGCTATGTGGAACTAATAGCTCATTATTTCATAAAATCTGATGGTAATCCCTTTGAAGTCATTCAAAACTCCGTTGAATTAAAATTCAAAGACGAGTTTCAAGAAATCTTAAAAACTCCAACATCAAACCATAGCTTGTCTATTGTTCCCAAGGAAGTATTACCTTCAGGTCGAAACTGGTTTGAAATTACCATTACTCCAAAGCTAACGATGCCGACTAAAGCTTATTGGACTGAGGTTGTATTCCGTGATGAGAATCCGAATACGGTAACCGCTTTTGCACGAAACTTAAATTCGACGGTTTCCAGTATTATCAACACAATTGAAGGAGCTTAATTCTGACTGAGGAGTCACAATGAGCCAAAATATTGGAAGATTTGCGTGTAGTGCTTGCGGGAGCTACGATGTTACCTATGACCCAGCTAGCAATATTTTGGTCTGCAATGTTTGCGGGTACAAAACATACGCATATGGGAGAGGTGCAACATATTCTGGGTCAGAAGTGGCGGGAACCGTTGCACCACAGCCAGTAACCAAGACAGAAGAAGTGTTTGGATATCGGAGAGTAACGCAAGTCGTCCCTCATACTCATGAAGAGTTTGAAAAACTTGAAATAGACATCGGTGAGTTGAAAAATAGGGTAAACCAAATTGATAGCAAAGTCGAGGAACTACGGGGTATTTCTCCAAAAGTGATAATAGTAGAAGTTTCGAAAGAAGAAGCAAAACTTAGAGTCGAAGACTTTTTGAGAGACTATATGAAAAGGCATGAACAGGTTTATCCAAGCGATGTTGCTGATGAACTTGGGCTCAAATATAAACTGGTGAGAGAAATACTCGACATTCTAGAAAAAGAAGGAAAACTTAAAAAGAAGGCTAAGTAGATGTCGAAAACCTTTCTCAACTATCATTACAATGAAAATGATGCCATCAAAGGCGAAAGAATTGTAATAGAAGCAAAGAAAATTACTAAACCGATAGCATTTAGTGACAGAACTTCAAGGCACGGAGGGCAAAGGTCAAAGGCAGACCATGCAGAAGCGTGGATAGAACAAGCCTATATGTTAGGCAAAAGGAAGCTTTGACTCACTTTACTAATTCCAATTAATGCGCGCGCATGCTACCTACATTCTTTTCAGACATATGGTGATGGAAACGTTTCATTTTTTCTTTTTTGTTTTCTCGAATTTCTATAAATCAGAGGCGCTAGCACTATTGCTGGAATGGCAAATGCTGGAATAGTTATTACAGCGAAGGTTATAGCTACCATCAAGCCAAGTCCGATAGGAAAAGAAAAAAGAAACAAAAATAAATGGAGAAAGGATGAGCTAGAATAAGCAAAAAACTCAGGCACATGCTCTTGAAGATGGAATCTTTGAGATAACATACTGAAAATCGCAAAAACTATAGTACTTGTTACCAAGAGTGTCAAGAAATACTCAGGAACGGACAAATAGGAGCGAGCCGGCAATGCACTTTGAATGGAAAAAAGAAAAGTTGGAGCGAATATGAAAAGAGACAGATAGATCAAAAGTCTGTCGCTGAGTCTGTCTTTCCTGATAAGAGGAGAGAATGCAAGAAGATAAAAGCAAGCAATTATCGGAAGCATAAACTGACAAAACGGCACTATGGATTTCCGTTCAAGTTGAACATAGATATAGTCCGAAACAAAAACAATCGGTAACTGAAATGCTCCTCCTTCAGTTTTCCAATAATTTCTCAAAAGAGGAGCACTAGAACCATTAAGATAAGCGACAGAATAAGTAGTCGAAATTGTATAATTTACCTCATTATCAAAACTATACGTGGTGTTCGCTACCTTAAATTGTACAGAGTCCCGCTCCATGTAGAAAACTAGCCAGTAAGAATCAAAGGGAAAAGCTTCTCCTATTCCGTCTAAATACCAAGTTGTAAAGTTTGAAAATCCACGATATGAAAATCCTTCTGCACTGCGACCTTGAGAGAAGCATTGGATATTTGTTTCACCACCACCTCTTATTATAACGTCAAATTCCGTTGCGTTTTGATAAATATTGTCAAACCAAAATCCAACGCGGACAGTCGCACTTTTCATAGAAGGGTTGATATCGAAGACATAAATGATAAATCTGATTTGTACTTTTGCTTGATTCTCATGTAGATTCAACGTAACTTTCGCTTGGGCAGAGATAAAGATGCTTAGGCAGATTCCTATAAGAACGAATATTAAAAGAATTTGTTTCTTCCTTCGCATGCTAAGAACCTATATTAATCGTGCCAAATATTTGTTTTCTCTAAACAAAAAAGAATAACTTGCCTGCGTTTTACTTGCGGCGCGATGGCTTTCAGGTTGGCTTCCGGAGATTTTTCCATAGGAGGTAGACTTTTGTCTGTGTTAGGATGGCGAGGGTTCGGAGGACTTTGGCAAGTTTTTCATGTGAGGCTTTCCTCATGAACTCTCCGTATTCGCTTTTGTTTACGTAGGCCTTGCCGGAGCCCTTTAAACGCTTATAGTAGCCACTGGAAACTCCGAGTAGGATTTCATGCACTTTCTGAACTTCTTTTGGGCTAAGGGCTCTTAAGCGCTTAAGATTGCTTCTTTCCGAGGCTAATGCCACTGGGTTAAACCCTAAATCCCTCAGCCTTTCAACCGCCTCAACAATGCTTTTGTCAGGCTTGCTTTCCGCTATTTTAGTCATCCCAGCCTTCTCGAAGAAACAGTTGTATTTAGCCATAACCGCCACAGCCTCCACAAAGGGCTTACCAGCCAAAGGCAGAGTCTCCTTCACAAGCCTCACGCCAAGACCTACACTACGATATTTAGGATGCAAAACAACACGGGAAATCAAAGCGAGGTCACGGTTAATCTCCTCAACGGTTAGCCTACGTCCAAAAGCCTTGCTTCTGCCAAACGCCAAGATGCCCGCATAACTGTAAACAATCACGCCAACCGTTTCGCTTCTACGCCTTAAGGCAAAAATCTTCATGGGAGCTGGAACCCTCGAACTTCGATAATGAAAAGAGGCTAAACTCTCATAGTCTTCTATGGAGCCTTCTACTATGCGCATATTTCGAGTTAAGGAACACGCCCCATTAACCTCGTTATGAAAATATTTGACCTCAATATTCTTTCCGAAGCCTTTCCTAACGTAAACAGAAGGCTTAAAGTCGTCGAAGATGTCCTCGTGGGTTGTAGCCGCCAAAACCGCCCTACCCATCTTCCTAGCCAACTTCTGAACGTTAAAGGCCACGATTTTGGCTGTGTCTCTGTCTAATGTGGCGCAGAACTCGTCCATAACCCAAAACTGCTTACCAGACTCCATCAGCTTAGCTAGCCTATAACGGTACTTCTGCCCCTCGCTCAACTCATTGTAACGCCTCACAAAAAGAAAAGCATCGTTTAAGCCCACCCGCGAAAGCAGTTCTAAGCCCTCTTCAAGAGTTTTGCCAACCGTGTCAATCAATGGCTTTTTTGGATTGAACTCCACGTCAGCGATGTTTACGGCTTGATCTCCCAAATCCTTCTCTAATGCTCGAAGCAACACGGACTTGCCGCTTCCGCTCTCACCCGTAATATAAACAATGTCCTTAGGCCCAATCTTCAACTCCACATTATCATAAATCACATGCCTCTGATATTGGTCGACGCCTAAGCCGAAAGCCTCAGCCACCGCCATGGTTCGAGGCGTAACCTCAGTCCTAACCCTAAAACTAATATTATAAAAGAACTTGCCAGCGGCACGGTCCCATTTCCTCGTGACCTTCCTTATCCTGAAAAACTCACGCAATTCAGAAAACCCTCACTAAACGGCTAGGCCCCTCCCTGCCCACGGTCCTCACGTAAAAGTTTTTAAATAACTGATGACTATTGACTTTTGAGGAATACTCTATGGTCGGAGTTGCGTGGAGTAGAGAAGAAGTCAATGGATTAATCGAAATATACCCTTTCCATTCCGCTTTGGAAATAGCGCAGAAATTAGGTCGCTCCGTAACAAGTATCGAGAACAAAGCAAAAAGGTTAGGTTTAAAGAAAAACGGGGAATACATCGCACAAAAGGCAAAGGAGAGCGGAAAACGTTCCTCTTTGCTACGTGGAGACAAGGTTTGGACGGAAGAAGACATCCGAAAATTTGTGCAATTATATCCTACAACTCCAAATGAGGAATTAGCAAGAATGTTTGGTTGTAGTGAAAAAGCAATAAGAGGACAAGCATGGCTTTTGCATTTACGCAAAGATAAGGCGGCTCTTTCACGCATGAGAAGTGAGATAATGAAGAACAAGCGCCACGACTTATGGATTTGGAGTAACGAGGAAGTCGAAACATTAAAAACAATGTATTCAAGGGGTGATTCGCTGGTTGAAATTGCAGAGGCCTTAGTAAGAACTCTTCCAGCGGTCCAATTTCGTGTCCATAAATTAAAGTTAAAAAGAAATAGACCATATTTGTCTCTACAATTGGGGAAAGAAGGTGAAAAAATAGCCGAGAAATTCTTTAGAAAACATGGATGGAAAATAATTGATAAAGGAGTAAATTCGGGGGGAAGGCATGGTCCAACAGCTTTCGACTTTATTGTAGAATCTGATAAAATGGAAAAATACGCCATTAACGTTAAATATGGTAAGGGAATGTTGGTTAGTTCTCGAAATTTGAAGAACATGATGAATTTACCGTACTCTTGTGCCTTTCTCTTTATAACGATGGATAAAACCTTCTTTTTCATGCCAGTTATCCCCCTTAATACGCCTTAACGAGTTTAGAAGGTAGTTCTCTTCCTAATGTAGATGAAGCTACTGCGAGCGCCAAGGACCAGAGCATGTCGTCGTGGGACCCTGAGGAATGACTGAACTGAAGATGTCCGCTTTTGCTGTAGGCGTATTGCTGCTCGTTAATTTGTTCACATAGTCGACGGTTGTAAGGCATTTTGAGGCGTTTCTGCTCCATAGCAATTTTTAGGCAGCTGAGCAGTTCTTCCTTAGCTTTAACCGTGAAAGTTAAGCCCTCAGCAGGCACCCCTTGACTTTTCAGCTCTTCTAAAACTGGTTCTCCGACTCCAGTCTGATCCACTTGCACCTTTCGGAATTTGAATTTTTGGTTCGCTCGAACAAGATGACCGATTACGTTGCTGTATGGTGTGCCAATCGGAAATTCATAGAAGTAGACAAGTTTGAGAAAGTCGCCTTCACGCTTCAAAACCGCTATAACGCTGAAATCTTCGAGCTTGCCAAAGTCGCAGCCTCCATAATACTCACCTTGGGGAATATCTTTTTCTAGGCTGGAAAGAAAATCCGAGGCAGGGTCTACGCATCCACGAATAAGGTCCTGCGGAAAATATGCGTTCGCCGTTTCCACGAACTCGGCTTCGTATTCCATGCAGAAAGTTTGATCAGTCATATTACGCCTCATTTCTTCAAGGAACTCAGGCTTGATAAGCGGGCACTCACTAGACTTAACTCGATGAACACTATAGTTGGGGTCCATGAAGGCGCGATAAAAGAAGTGGTCTCTGCCCCAAGGCGTTGAAAGAAATATGGCGTAGCCGTCGGTTGTGCTGATCATTGGAAAGACTACGTTTGTGATTAGTTCTTCGGGCATGAAGGCGGCTTCGTCGCATATGATCATGTGGGCAGTGTATCCTCGTAGTAGGTTTTCGCTAGCCGGTAGGGCTATGATTTCGCTTCTATTGTCAAACTGGATAGTGGTCCTAGTTGATCGAACCACTTCGCTCTTCAGTGGACTAGTGAAAACAAATGTGGATATTCGACTGAACATAATCATGCTTTGCCTTAGGCTCGGAGACGTAATCAAAATGGTTACACCGTCGTTGACAATAGCCAAGTGAATCGCTTTCACTGCAATGGTCGTGGTTTTTCCGCTTTGACGCCCCATAACCGCCACTAAACGCTTGCTTGAATCCCTCAGCAACTTAACTTGGTAAGGAAAAGGCTTAACTTTAAGAACTCTTTCTGCGAACGTGACAACATCTAAATCTTTGTAGTCCAGTTTCTCGGCTTTAATTAAGTCTTCGAGTTCAAGCCTAAGCCTCTGGGTTTCTCGCAGAAACTTGCGCCTTAACCTCTTCAACCATCTTCCTAAGATCCGCGATCTCCTCCTCAACATTCCTCAACCTCTCAAAACCCGCCAAAATAGGCCCATAATCCCTAGCCGCAGAAAAAACAATCCGAAAACGCTCAAGCTCCAACTTACTAACCTCATCCACATCACAAATTTTCTGAAAAGCACTAGAAAACCGCCTCAAAACCTCTTCTAGGCTAAGAACATCAACTGGGCTGATTTGTCTGACAATAATTTTTCCCTTTCGTCGGACAATATAGAGACGCTCAATCTGTTTAGCTATGGCTGCGTGTGTTCTACCTAGAAATTTTCCACCTTTCACGATCTCCTCAACAGAAAGCCCCTGCTTAACCATGTCCTCAAGCAGTTTGTCCTCCTCCTGAGACCATCGTTTACCCCTAGCCATCAAGCCTTCGCCCCAAAAAACGAGCCCAGAATAGTGCCTATGACCAGCGTGATGCCCACGAAAACCTCACTGTTAAAGGACCCCAAGAAAATCATATGGAGGGCCTCAATTATGGTTAGCAGGGCGAGGGCTACAACGCTGAAATAAATGCCTAAAACTAGGCGTTCGCTAGGCGGCGCCTCCTCTATTCTGATCTTTTTGCCACGATTCTGCACTATTGGAATCTGCTTTGTTAGGGCGCGTCTAATGGATTCTCGCAGGCGAAACTTCCTTAGAAACACGTATCCTCGCGCAGGCCTTATGCGTATTTTCCTTAGTATGCCAACGGGTAGAACTCGGCAGAACTTGGGTTTTATTATGTGGATTTTGTCTAGGATGTCGAGTGGAACGCGGACGGCGCCCCATTCTTTCCATGGGAGGGCTACCTCCTTGCCGAGCAAAATGTATTGACGTTTCCTGCTTTCGGAGACGCCTAGGAAAATGCCCCATTCATAAACCGTGGCTTCAGGGCTCTCATAGTGTTCAGACAGTCTGGCGCGCACTTCGCTGGCATCCGACCATTCGATCTGAATTAAATCGCCCTTCTGTAGAGTAGCTATGTCAACAGTTTTGTCTTCCAAAATGTTTTTACGTTCAAAATTTTTCTTACTCATTTGGATGCCACGACCCCATCGTGGTGTTCCGTGAGGATATAGCTAACAGGAATTCCAACCTCCCTTGCTGTATCCTCACGTTTTGGCTTGTTTATAAGGTGTTTGACGTTAAATAACAAAGATACATGTAACTAAAATCAATGCCTTTCCCATAACATTAAAACTCTGGGAAAAGAGATTTAAGAGTTGCAACCCACTTTAAATTGGAGAAAAAATGATGGCTGAAAAAGTTCTTGGTAGAATGGAAGTTCTAAAGGGCTTCATTCAAATTCCTGCCAAGAGCCGCAAGGAGTTTATTGGAGATATATCTGTTCCCTCTAAGACATTACTGAATGGAGAAACTGCAAGGTTAGACAGTTACGGAAGACTTTGGTCTTCTTCTCTTAAAGACAAGTTCCCGTTGGGCAGCAGAGTTCAATTGGTCAAAACTACAGAAGGCTTTAAAGTTGAACTGATTGCAAATAGTGACAAAGAATCTGTTCCTAGTGAACAACGCAAAAATGAAGTCGTTGGAGCTTTAAATGCTGAAAAAACAAAAAAGATAAGAAAACGATATCATAAAGAGGGGACAGTAACTAGTTCTTTTGGCTCCCCAGGAAGATTCGGTCATGATTCGTCAAAATTCTATAATAGCAGGCTATACGCAGGTTTGCCGAAAGAGAAAGAGAAAGTGGTCTATTTTGAAAACGAAATTAACAAAGACTTCTTGGATAAAATCTTCTGCAAAAGTAGTGAACGCATGGATGAGCTACCTGATAACAGTATTCATTTAATGGTAACCTCTCCCCCTTACAATGTTGGAAAGGAGTATGATAAGGGTCTCACGTTAGATGAGTACAAAAGTCTATTGAGGAACGTCTTCAAAGAAGTGCATAGAGTTCTGGTTCCTGGCGGAAGAATTTGCGTCAATATAGCAAATTTGGGAAGGAAACCATACATACCTTTAGATGCTTTCGTAATCCAAATTATGCTTGATATCGGTTTCCTCATGAGAGGTGAAATAGTCTGGGACAAGGGCTCCAGTGCCGCTGCATCCACTGCATGGGGCAGCTGGCGTTCGGCGAGTAACCCCACCTTGAGGGATGTTCACGAATACATAATGATTTTCTCCAAGGATACATTTAAGAGACCTCAGCCGAAGGTAAGAAAGAGCACAATTAACAAAGAAGAGTTTTTAGAATGGACCAAGAGTGTGTGGTCATTTCCGGCTGAGTCAGCGACTCGAGTTGGTCATCCTGCCCCCTTTCCAGTAGAGTTGCCTCTCAGGCTTATCAAACTCTACACCTTTGAAGGAGAAGTTGTTTTGGACCCCTTCATTGGAAGTGGAACTACGGCTATCGCATGCCTAAGGACAAACAGACATTTTGTTGGATATGACATTGAAAAGCAATACGTTGACATGGCGAATAGAAGAATCCAGAATGACCTCAGAGAGATTAAGGCTCAAAAAGAACAGGCAAAAATTGAAAAATTTACACTTATAGAACATTAATAGACTACTTTTCGATACTCACAGTAAAAGACCCATCTTGACTCTTTGAAAAAATCATGTTTCTCCTTCTCCTGAAAGGAAAAACACGTCAGCAGACTCTTTTCAAAGACACAAAGTAACCTTTAGCTTCCGCTTCACTCAATTTTCGTCTGTATTCCCTTTACATCATGTGGTAACTCATCTTTTTTCCAATATGCTATCCATCTTTGATAGGGTTCATACTTAATCTTAGAACGATGCCATTCTACTTCAATTGATTTTGTTTCTGGATCATTGACAAGTCTCACCAAGGCTTCCTTACTAAATTCTGGTCCTCTTGGATTTGTTCCTGGCTTCGGAAGCTTGATGTAATTCTCTCGCCCCATAGTCCTGAAGATTTTTTGTTGAACTTCAAGAGGAACATAATAAAACTTTCCTACTCCACCCCATTTAATTAGGACAAGTAGAATATCACATTTAGGACTGTAAGTCTCGCGAAATTCTCTTACTTTCTGAGCATCCACTGTCCATATAACCTTAACTCCACCCATTCCAGTAATCGTCTTAATAGAAATGGGATGCCCAAATAATTTAACATCCGTCTCAGGCTCAGTAATAGGAATCTCAGTTTCAACACTCTTTTCTCCAAACTTGTAGATTAATAGCGCAATTAAAATCTTCTCTCGTAGAGAACCTACTTGCATTCCGATTTTCCCAGCTCTCGAGCTCTCAAATTCAGCGAGCTGAAATAAATAGGGTAAGCGTTTCTTTATTTTATCAACGAGCTTTTTATCTTCAAAAATTTCAGATAAATGACTTGCCATTTAAATCCTCAAACGTATAACAACACATGTCTTAATAATTCTTCTGCTCATACTCTGGAAGATGCTGTTTATTAGTTAAGAAAAAGGGAGTTCAGAGATGTCTTATTCTAAATTTCCTATGCCTAAAATTAAAAAAGACGGCGTGATTCAAGTTTTCCCAGTTTAACGTTTTCACATTTGCCTCCTTCAGCCATATTGCCCAGCAGATTAAAGTCTGCGAATAGCCCGTTTCCCTCGCTGTATCATTAGATGGGTCTGAAAGAGGCATAGAAATTACGTATTATGAACTGAGGGGCTTTTGGCTTGATCTTTTTGAAAAACTTAGTATGGTTAAGCCGATAACCTTTCGCCCCTTATACCTAACTATAACGTCGTTTTCAAGTAGCTCCGAGTCGTCAGCTTCCTGTGGGGGGCCGAAGCTTATGTAGAGTACATCCCTATCCTTATCGTAAAGCACATCTATCTTCTCTAAGCTGGCGACCGCCGACTCCATATCACTTCTCTCTCCTTAATTTTATGAGGCTTAGATGTCACGAAGGCTGTTCTAACCTCACCTCCTTCATCGTATGCGACTATTAAAAACTTTGCCCTTAACGGAAGGTCGGGAATATGGCGGACGGCTATGTGTTCACTGTGCCTGCCTTTAACGATGAAGTCGGGGGCTTTAACTGCCGACATCAAAACATCCTCTAAGTCCCTAATTCTCCCCAGTTCAGGGTGGCGAAGCAGTATATGGCTTAGACCATCGCTGCTCAACACCACAACATTCTTGAACGCTGATTTGCATTTTTTGAGAATCAACAGCTTCACCTAAACCATTTAACTAACTCAAGCTATCCGTTTTTACAGGATTTTCCTTTAAAATGGTTTGTTATTTAAAGGAAGACCACTTAGCAATAGTAACTGTTTATGTGCCAACTTTATTAGAGTGGGAGCCAGATTTTAAAAGACGGAGAAGGTGAAACGGATGGAATGCTATCATTGTAAGGGTCGAATGGTCAGAGGGAAAACAACTTACACGATTAATGGGCAGGGTTATCATCTTCTCATTGACGACGTTCCAGCCTGGATTTGTCAACAGTGCGGTGAAGCCTATTTTGAAGGTAAGGAAGTCGATGTCATTCAGGATTTAATTAAAACATTAGATGCAAGGATCATTGGCGCCCAAGCTGTTAAGCCCTTATAGCAAAAGCCCGTTTCCCTCGCTAAGGCTTCCATCCGCCTAACAAACTCTATATCGTTTTCCGCCCTTACGCCAAATTCCCTAAAAACCGCCTTCTTCACAAATATTCCAACTTCACTTCAACCTTTCCATTAAAATCGGCTAGGGCGCAGTTTCCATGCCTCGCAGGTCCAGGATTCACAATAATCGTGTCGCCGATCTGGTCAACGCCCCTCGCTTCGTGGACGTGACCGCAAAACACAATAGACGGCTTCTTTTCCTCGATGAACTGCCTAACGCTTGCACTGCCAACGTGCTCACCAGCGTACACCATGTCTAGCTTCGTGTTTTTTGGCGGATGATGAGAAACCAGAACCAGCCAGCGCCTTTTCTGAACTTGCCTAAAACCTTGAGCCAAAACATCCATAATCTGTTTTTCCGTCATCTCAAAAATGGTCTGGAAAGGACTAATGAGCCCGCCTCCAACTCCAATAAACGCCATATCTTCGTAAATTTCGCAGGTACCATGAAGGCAACGAGTGCCTTCAATTTCTAATCCGATCAGGGATGGGGGGTCACAGTTTCCAGGCACAAAGAGAAGCGGCAAACTGAGGCTAACTAAAGGCGCCAACAAAGCCCTTGCCTCTTGCACGGAGCCAAAATGAGTAATATCGCCGCACACAACCACCACATCCGCTTTTACGTCCTTCGCCTTAGACGAAGCTTCCTGAAAGGCTTTCATGCTCCCATGAAAATCAGAAACTACAAAAACCCTCAAAGCGTCTCCATAGCCTCCGCCTTAACAAACACCTAAGAAACAATGTAAGAAAAGAGGCGCTTAAGAAATTGAGGGTCGATTTTGTTTATGCTGTAAAATAGAGAGGGGTTATTCTTCTATGACTTTTATGGCGCCGTTTGGACACTGCACCTCACATGCCATGCAGACGAGGCATTCTTCTGGTTTTACGGCAACCGCCTTTCCCTCTCTGACTTCGAAGACTCCTACGGGGCAAACCTCAACGCATGTTCCATTTCCATCGCATTTTTCTAAATCAATTTCGATCTTAGTCATGGAACAGTCCTCCTCGGCTTTAGATTTTAAGGAAATAATCATCCTAGCATAAAAATCTTTGTGTATTTAACGGATCTCCTCTCGAAGCCTAAGGAGATAGCCTTTAATGGTGATTTTCGCCCTTTCCCTCCTGCGGTGATAATCTTCGAGGAGTCTATTGTAGGCTTCTGAGGAGAGCTCTCCGCTTCGGCGTCGAGCCGTAATTCTCCGAATGTCTTCCTCTAACCCTTCAAGCTCGGTTTCGGCAACCTCTATTCCCCTCATAATGTTGGCGTAGCCTGGACCAGCCTTCCGCATTTTTTCACGAAAGTCAGTTAGATTACGGGAAAGCGTGGAAAAGCGTCCCTCCAAGGTTATTTTCCGCAATTTATATCGGCGTCTTGGAATCCTGCCCTTGCTCACTTGCTGCTCCATGTTTTCGAGCTCCAGAAGAATCTTTTCCCTCTCTTCATACGCATCCACAAAGCCACTGAGAACGTCCATGGGAACAGGGATAGTGGGCGTTGGAGGCTTAGGTGCACGCCAGAAGAGGACTACGCCGCATAAGGCGAGAACTACGGCTCCTACCCACAGCGTTGGATGGAAAGAAGCCCAGAAAACGAGATGCCTGTATGTAACGGAGAAACCGAGATTGTGGAGAGACGTCATGTTATAAAGGGTGAAGGTCATAGCCTCCCGAAATGCGTTTTCTTGAATGTTGACATGAACATCTCCTTCCTCAAAGTCTGGACTTGTCAAATAGCGTTCAAACTCAGCGCCGTTAGGCAGTGTTACGGACACCGTTAACTTCCTTATGATCCAGTCGAAACGCTCAAGGAAAGCGAAAGTCAGGTTAAAGCTCCACCAACCGTGCTGGTTAACATAGCTTTCCCACGGAAGCCAGTAGCCCACTGTAAATTCTACTCCTTGATCCCACGTTATGGGTGTTCTGAAGGTAACGGTGGCATTCGTATACGCATTTGCGCCTTTCTCCTCCGAAGCCACTTCAAGATTACCCGTGGGATCATACGCAAAAACGTTGTAGGCACCCTTGGGCAAGCCGATTCTCATATTAGAAAGAGGAGTCGCAGCCCTGTTGGTTATGTGGTAGTAGTCAGAAACGTGAACACTATCCATCTCATCTAAAGTTATTTCCCGCTTCACCTCGCCATTGTCAATTAGGAGGAATGCGCCTCCTGGTGAGTTAAATGTAAGCCAAGCATCCTCTCTTGCAAAACTTTCAAGGGGACTCCTTGTGTAGTTTAGGACTTGACTATTGCCCACAACGGTTGTGTTAAAAACATGGGAGCTGTTTAGGTATGTGGCTCCGGGCGGGAGGAACACCCTCACGTTACACATTGAAGCATTTTCAGTTAGGCTTGGATACATAGGAAAGAGCGTTATTCCAAACGTGGTTTCAGTTGAAGGGACAATGAGATTGGAAAGGACGAAAGTCACCGTGAAGTTGTAATAGTTGCCGTCGCTTACGTTCACCGAAGCTGGAAAGAACACGCGTATTCCATAAAAGCCAACTCTTCCTAATCCAGCGTCCAGCTCCAAATTTAACCGCTCACGACTCGAGGCATCATAGGCAAAGCAGTAATCAATATAGGACTTATATTCAAAGGGAAAACCCATGGAAAAGTTTTGCAGAGGCTCTACGTTTTCTCTGAGGTTCGTGGACAAGCTTATGGTATCGTTTATAATAATTGATCCGCCGTTTTGAACGTGAATTTCGTGGTCTACAAGAATATTAGGATCGATGACAGTTGTTTCAGCGCCCGGATTCGCCAATGCAACGCCAAGGGGGGCAAGAGATAAGAGGATAAGGAAAAGAAAAAGTGGAATCAGCCGAAACCAAGGATTCTTCAAATCGAACACCTGACTAGCCGATGGGCACATCGTTTTAGCTCTTGTATTTACCTTGGTTCCATTTATTATTTTTGGAGAAACTAGTTGGCATACTTCAGATGTTTCCCTGCTTTAGGTAATAGTCATCTTCCTTCCTAGACCCAAAGCTTCTCACGCCCTTCTCTTTGAGCTGTTTCCTTAGCCTTCTAGCGTATTCGCCGCTGATTTCGCCCCTATTCTCTAAGTAGCCAACTATTTCCTCAGCTTGCTGCTCGTTGTCGCATCTTCGAATAAAATCAATAACGTCTGGCATGTAACCGACAAACTTCCTCGAAGAAGCATTTTCCGCTGTTTTGAGGTCTGACCGAACCGAGGTTATTCCCACTGTATGTTCTTTGTTTTCGAGCTCCTCAGCTAGGCGAGGAAACATTTTCTTGAGGCGCCCCTTGTCAATCTCCAACTTCACTCAACACACCTACACACTGGTTTCGCATGGAGGCATCATCGGCTCTTCCTTGCGCGTTCCATTTTCTCTATGATAGAATACCTATTTAAGCCTACATTAGGGCACGAGAGAAAATCAAAGTTTTCTTAATATTGGGCTTTAGTTTGCCTCGGCACGAATTTTTGAATTGGATTTTCCTTAAGGACACTTTGAAGTTGAGAGTAGCTCAAGCCAGTTATGAAGTCTCCGTAGATTTCACATCTTCTTAAGGCATTCCTTTTTTCGGCATCCCTAACGACGATTTCTGCTCCATTACCAGAGGGAAGAGACGAATGAATGTGAAAGGAGGATTCTGCTTTTCCTCTCTTGGTTTCTGAGCGCCATTCGGTTCCTTCGATTTTGAAGTTACTTTTCTGTAGTTGAGCTAAAACGGCTTCTGGACTTGAAGTGAAGGCTTCTACGTCTATGTCGCTGTTTCTGTGGGCTGTTCCACGCCAAACGCTTCCAATCAGCCTAGGATGAAATTTGGCTAAAGCCTCCATTATTTGGAGAGCGTCCTTCCGCATCTGCAACAACCGTTCCCGCCTCAAT
>Ga0315280_10007281_pt1 | contig 14917 bp, 11 predicted proteins | sample YL17G06_40_MG_FD_203697 | JGI IMG/M metagenome (GOLD analysis project Ga0315280, IMG submission 203697) | Sediment microbial communities from Yellowstone Lake, YNP, Wyoming, USA - YL17G06_40 | ecosystem: Environmental > Aquatic > Freshwater > Lake > Sediment | place: USA: Wyoming | collected...
GACAAATTGGCGATCATTGCGTGCGCTCCCTGTCAGCCTTTTTCAAGGGCGGGAGTCAGAGACCCGAAAGACGACAGAACACGACTTATCTTGGCAATCAACCGTTTAATAATTGATATCAAGCCCGATTTTGTTTTCGTGGAAAACACTCCGGGGTTTCAACGGTTTTATCCTAAGCTGTACAAGCAGTTTTTAAAACCTTATAGGAAGCTGCGATATCATTGTCGGTTCGGAATAGTAAATCTAAGAGAATACGGCGTTCCTCAGAATCGCAGACGGTACCTTTTCATTGCATCAAGAGATTATGAGATTGAACTTCCTGAAAGAACTCATGGAAAGGGATTGCTTCCCTATGTCACGGTAGAAGACACAATTAGGAAATACCCTGCGTTGGAACCCGGCAGGGAGAATACAGGCATTCCAAATCATGTTTGCTACAATCTTTCTCAAATCATGCTTGAACGGTTTCGACATACGCCAAAAGACGGCGGTAGCAGAAGCGCGTGGCCAAAGGATCTTGTTCTTGAATGCCATAAAAAGGCTGGCGGACATTCGGATGTTTACGGCAGAATGCGTTGGAACAAACCGGGACCGACTTTGACTTGTAAATGCATAAATGTTTCAAATGGCCGTTTTGCACATCCAGAGCAAGACAGAGGAATTTCTGTCCGAGAGGCTGCAGCGCTTCAAACATTCAAGGACGACTTCATCTTTTACGAACCTAAAAGCGTAGCAGCCAAACACATAGGCAATGCTGTCCCGCCTTCCGTGGCTTTCTTGTCGGCAAACATAATCATTGAAACAGTTCGAAACAGCATGCCTCAGATTTACATGGGACGCAAAAGAGCGCGAGATATACAAGAGCGAGCCACTAAGCCCTGCATTGCTCCATTTGCATATTAATTATGTTGAGCAGACGATTTTTCTGTTATTTTTTACGTGTAGAAAATCGCTAATTTTAAATACCTCAACTGATAATCACCTAATGGGACAGACATGTCGGAAGAGAAAATCGGCAGAGTCGTTTCAACGGAAAGAAGCCCCTCATTTATAGATGTGGACGTGAGACTCGATTCCGGAAGAGTAGTGCGGCCAGGTCAGTTATTATTCGGCGATATCAGCAAGGAAGAATCAAAGCATCGCTTTGCAATTTTGAGGGTGTCTTCCGCAAAAGAGATTAATCCTTACGAGAATCCGCTTAGTTCGCAAGTTCGTGATGCATTCAATATTGAGTCCTCTCGAGGCAGGGAAGACTTGCTTCGAAAATACATTGTCGCTTGCTCCGAAGTCATAGAGATAATATCCATAGACTCAGACGGCAGGTTCGTATTCGAAGAGCCCTCCGTCATCATTCCTGCCGGAGCCAAGGTTTATGAGACACTTTCAGGCATGACAAGCGCCGTTTTGGGGTTTCCCGAGAAAGACCTGCCAACCACAATCTCGATAGGAACAGCCATCGGAAATGAGAACATAACGGTAAGTCTAGATGCGAATCAGACTCTTCCAAGACACGTTCTGATTGTGGGCAGCACTGGCACAGGAAAATCCTATCTCCTCGGTCTGATTACGGAAGAGCTGAGACGCCTTGGCATTCGCCACGTGAACATCGATGTCCACGGTGAACTGTGTGACGCAACAAAACAATTGGGGGGCCATATCCTAGTTCCGGGTAATAATCTTACAGTTAGATTATCTGCTCTCGAAGAGCCAGAAGTTCTGAGCATGATTCCTATTCAGAACCAGTTGCATATCGATATTGTTTCCCGGGCATTTCTCAGTTTAAAGAAGAAGGGAAGACCTTTTGATGTCAACGACTTTGAAAGCGAAGCCTTGGACACGGCCGAACAGTTCGGTTCCGGAAAAAGCACCTTAGCAATAATCAGTGCAAGAGTTCAAACATTGGGCAGTATTTCGTTCCTCGGATCTGGATATGATTGGGCCAACGCTTTGAAAGAGGATGGGGCACTAGTCAATATTGACTGCAGAAATCTGAGCCATTGGGAACTTAGAACTGTCGTCGGCGCCATCGCCAGAGAATTGATGTTTCTGAGGAAGAGAGGACAAATCGAGCCCCTGGTCCTATCAATGGATGAGGCTCACCTCTTCCTGCCAGGTGGTGATAGTGCGCCCTCGTCTCAGGTATTGGCAGAATTGATTAGGATGGGAAGACACTTCGGCGTAGGCATCATCGTTTCCTCACAGAGTCCCGGAGACATAGACAGGCGCATAACCAAGATAACCAACACAAGATTCGTGTTCGCGATAGAACCTTCCGAACTTGCATCGGTTAGCGGCCTGCTCGGAGATACGCCCAAAGACCTCATGGACAATCTCCCAAGACTGCGCGTAGGAACCTGTCTATTGGCCGGAAGCAGGGAAACAGTCAAGCATTCACTGGTCGTGCAGGTCGGCGCCAGAAGAACCAAAGACAGCGGAACAACTCCATTGATGTTGAACCCACAAAGAGGCATGGGCGGACAAAATAGCAAATGACAGACTTAAAGCAATGCTTAATTGACGTATTGAAGAAGGCGAATGAGCCGCTTTCAATAGGAGACATACTGGAAACACTCGAATATGACGAAAAACTATCAACCGTCCACCAAGCACTCCGAGCATTGGAAGATGAGCACCAAATAATCTCGTTCCAAGAACAAGCCGGAAAAGTCGGAAGACCCAGAAATTTCTACAAGATCATTGAAAAAGAGGACGCAGTACAGCCGACCGTAACCCGAGAGGCATACGAAAGACAAAATCTCCTCAGAAACTTAATCGAGGACTCTGCGGGAAGATATTCCACAATGCCGTTCGACAAAGTCCAAAGCATATTTAGATCAGCGGCAGAAAGAGTCCTTAAGGAAGACCCCCGATCCCTCTTCCTCAAATTCGCTCAATGGCTAAAGAACCAGCACGAATTGGAGATCAAGAGTTACAAGAAGTATAAAAGCATGGGTCCTCGAAGAGACGCAGAAAAACATCTCGAAACCATTGATGGACTTGAAAAACTCGCACACGAAATATTCACGCAGATGGTCGGGGTGCCCGCACAGATAAGACAAGACGACGAAACATTAAAGCCAGGACCTTTTCTGCTGAAGCTGAACAAAAGAACGCTTGACGATGACTCCAACCTAGAACCAATCAAACTACAAAAATACATAGACTCGTCGGTATACGGTCCCTCAGTGATCCAGAAGTTTTCCATCGCGAACCCCAGACCGCCCATCAATATCGGCGGTTCAGACGCATCAATTCAGCGCGTCAGCCTAGCCGGACTTCTTCCTTGGATGGTCGAACGTTCCGAGATGAACATAATCACCGCAGTTGGAGTCAGGTGCGACATATTCAAAGATACCCCACCAGACATTGACAGATACCCAGATCCGAAAGTCCTTGCCCAATATGAGAGGACGCAAGCTATAGAAGAGGGTTTGCTGATTCCGCCTTTGGTAACAACAGGGTATAGATCAGAAATGGAGAACCGCATTAAGGAGGCAGCGATGGATCTTCGGCAATATATCAAAGATTTCGAGCTTATGTTTCGTAACGAGCCATCTGTGAAAGTTCATTTCCGAGACGGCAGGATTTTCCCATATGAACACAGGTTCTCTGATGCACTGCAAATCAGCTTTCATGGAGATATGGTCAGAACTTCTTTGAAGGCTTTCAGAAACGTTGTCCACATGATTGGGGCCGAAAACGGGGAAATACTGTATTGCGGTTTCGTAAAACATCCAGGCACAAGATTCCTTGCACCCATGATTATGTGGTATATTGGGTTCGGTTCGGCGCATGGAACGGAGAAAAGTATTGATCCAGAAATGACACTTGAAGATTTTCTTAGAATGCCATACGGCGACAACTACGTTGTAAGTCAGATTTTCGCAGCGATCAGAGAACTTTTGGGCAAGAAAGAGGTTTTTCTGACTTTCCGACTTCTCAGACGATTCCAGTCAATGGAAGAACCACTCGTCCAGAATTTCGAGCCTACGGCCGACAGGGAGGTGTGGACCGAAAGATTGGAAAAATTCAGCAAACAGCTTTTCGGAAGCAGTTCGGAAGAATCCGGGAGCCGCATAATAGCAGACCTTTGTTCTACGTCGGCCGTGGTAGAGTTCTACTGCAGTCTAGGCATCGATCCGAGGTACGAGCCGCACGCGCAACTCCCTCGACTCGAGTTTCTCCTGCCTTACCCAGATTTTAGGGGCGCACTGGCCTCGCCTGAGAACGGGGATCAAAACCAGACAAGATACATAAGCGAGATTCTTGGAGTGCTTTTTAGCCCCAACATTCTCATGGACTATCCCGACTCGCTATTCTACTTCGAGTCCCATTCACCGGATTTCTTCCTAGCTCCTAAACCAGTGTGCGAGGCACATGTTTCGGCAAAACTGATAGCTAAAGAGTACAAGGACGATTTTATCGAACTGCTCATAAGAGAAGCAAAAATATATTGGCTGTCAAAAACTCGCGGGGTTGCGTAGCACTGCGTTCATCAATGTCTACATCGCAAGCATCGGCAAAGTGGTGGAGGGCGGGCACCAAGCTGCTGACGGACAACCGTTGTCGGGGGAACCCTGTTGCCCGTTAGCCCGAGGCACTTCACCACGCCGACAATGCGCTTTGGATTTGACCTATATTGTAAAATGATTCCGAGAGTTTATTATTCCTTACTGAGAAATTCCGGACGTGTAGAATCTCGGAACGGTGCCGAACTTGTCAAGGCACTTAACCTCGACAAGAAGACCTCAACTCAGAGGCTCAGGGAAAGCATGTGTTAAAACTAGTTTCAGGGGCGGGATGCGTAGTTCTTACATAATAATTACCTGATGGAATAATGTATTAGCGCAGGCAGGAATCACTTTTAGACTCGATCTGACAATATTGTGAGCATCGGGTCTGCCCATCCTCTCTCAGAAAGAAATGAGGAGGAGAACCTTTCGTCAGAATGGTAGATCAGCATAAGACATATGGCTATAGGTCCGGCTCTGATTGCGGGATTTCCATGTCTGTTCACAGACTGAACAAATCTGGACAACTTTTCTTCCTTAGACAAATAGCTCTCTAGAGAGGCGACATTGTCGAATCTCATAGCCGAGCATGCTTCCAGCAGCTCATTCAAATACCGGTTATCTTCATAAGAATCCATCTCGGCGAAACCTTGTTTGTATACAGTTTTTAGCAGGGTTCTCGTTCTTGGAGAGACGTGCGCAAACTGTTTTACTGAAAGACTTGAGATGCCACATTGTCTCAAAGCCTCGACTCCTTCATTTCTTATCGAGATAAACTCGTCATCAGCAAGATCAAACAGAGCAATCAACCTTGAGAGTCTCCGACTCAATACAGGTGGAACCAGTTTCTCGGTTTTATATTCGATTTTCCTTTGAATTTCAGCCCACGCATATTGACACAAGGTGAGTATTTGGATCTCAAATCCCAAGTCACGAAATTCCCTGTATTCAGGAAGCTCAGCTTGCTCTTTAGACAAACGAACGACGTAGCTCATCCCACCATATGCAAATTGATTCTTGGCAAGTAATGCAGCCTTGTCAATTGTGTTCTTAGCATCGACTTCAAAAGTCTCTTTTATGACATCCTTTACGCGGGGGACTTCATCACGGTAGAAGACTATGATGCGTAGTCCTGCCAGGTCGGTTATCTGTTTTAGTGGATCTGTGTATTTTTTCCTTTTGCGGTCAATTTTTTCTTGGAAACTGGCAAGCGATTTTGCTCTAGACTGGACTGGAGGGAGGTAGTCAATCTGTTCTTCCTTCAGAAGCTGAGTTAACAGCTCCTTCATTGTCGAGGCGAGTCTCTCATACTTGGGTCTCAAAGGTTCATACTTTTTTACCCAATCCTCAGACATGAGGCTTCCTCTAATCAACTAGTCTGAGGATTCAATCGCATCAAGTATCTCGCTTCTTATACGATCATGGCGTATTTGCCTAGACTTCAGCAGATCTGTTGACTGGATACATGCTCTGATGAAATCTACATCCACAGACCGAGGTTCTTCTTCGTCGATTATTTCACTCAGATTTCTCAGTTTTTCCTTTATCGGGTCATATTCTTCACTTGTGATGTGATGCCGCTCGCCTGTGGTTTGTCCAGGAAGCCCGTGCTCAAGATCAAAGAGCACCAAAAAGAGGCTATAGAACATTGGTACTCTCCGGAAATTAGTCTCCTTGATATCTGGCCCGAGAATATTTTCCACTTTTCTTAGCATCTCCACGAACTTGGCCTCAATATCTTCCCCTTGTGGGAAATCCTCGTCATAGTTCTTGTAGAAGTCCTCAATTGTCTTCTTCTTATCCTGCAGACCAGCCAACATACCAATGACCAATTCAGAGATTGCTTCTGCCTCTGCCATTCTGAAGACTGCTCGTCTGCTTAGAATGCGATTTTCCAAGAAGAAGTCCAGATTCTCACTGCCTACCCTGTATACGAAAGTCTTGAACTCTCCATGATACTGCGCATTCAGTTTCTCTTGCCTGTTTAGCGTTATCATGTAAGAGTTTATTCTTGCAAAAATGTCCAGCACTTCCGCGTTAGAGGTTCCGTGCAAGACATTCACTGAGAATTCATACTGCCTGAAACTATCCCTTAAACCATGTTCAAGATCAGAAAATGTTTTTCCTGCAAGATCTTTCCTGTGCGCCTTGTTAATGGCGAGCTGGCCATCATAAAACTCAAAAACCGATCTCAGACGCTGTTGACCATCAACAATCTCACGAATGGTCTTTCCTGTCCGAGGGTCAATCGATTCTCTCAATATTATTATTGGAACTGGAAGATTCCGCAATATCGTATCTATCAGATATGATCTTGCCTTGGTGTGCCAAACTTCCCTACGCTGGAACCATGGAACCAAAACAAGTTCACCGTGGTCTCTCCAGTTCAGAAAATCATTTATTGAATAGTTCCTGACTACGCGATTTGCTATTTTCTCCACGATTGATAGGCTCCCAATTCCCTTCCTCTCAGTTCTTGGTTAAATAAGTTTTGATGTTGAAGTAACGCGGGTGGATATCCATCAACGCTACAGATTCGTCTTTTTTCAAATTTATTGCAACCAACTTAAGTTCTTTCTTTAGCCCTTCAACCATTAGCAACTTAAAAAGAATGCCAAGTCTGGATCTGTTAACTCTTCGGCACTTTTGAGTTTTACTGAGAGGTCTGTTAACCAGAGGCGCTTTTTTATTGTAAACTATTTTCTATGATTTGCTTCTCCGCATTTGTTAGCCCATAAATGTCATAGACTAAATCATCAATTTTTAAATCGGTTTTTTCTAACTCTTCATCTATCCTAACGTGTTCGTCTGTTTTTTTGAAATATATTTCATTTAATCGTTCGTTCAGAGCTATCATTTTATCAACTAATGGAACTATGGCTTCCTGAATCTGCTTAGACACCATTCTTATGGGCAACTTCTTTATTTGGGGTGGTCCAACTCTCATGAAACCGCCTGCAAGTGACAGAGATTTAAACGAATCTTTATAGAAAAACGTCATGAGTTTGCTGTTTAAGATAGCCAATAAAACTTTTGGGTTCATTTTTCTTGGCAGCACTATAGTCGTAGATTTTCCAGCTAAATAGTTGCCCTCATCAAGATAAGCCTCAAGTCTTTTGTTCATCCCTCCAATAATAATTTTGGTGGCTTGAGCTTGTTCATACCGATTGCTTGAAAAGGCATTAAGACTTTCCTTTGGCACTATCGGTTTTGCGTATGATGATTTTATGTAGGCTGTTTTAAACACACCCCACAAAGAAGAGTATCTGTCAATGGTTCCAGTGTTGATAAACCTAAAATAACTCTTTTGATTAGACAATTCGCTTATAATTCCTTTCAGTTCGTAGGCTTCTGATACCGAAGCCGCACCTGAAATATCACCAATGTTCTCTAGCATCTCGGAATGTAGTAAAATCTTATCGCTAACTTTTCCTGAATCGCCAAAGATATGCGCCCATGTATTTTGAGCCGTATGCAGATCTTTTTGGTCAATTTCTATGCGATTTCTCACTCTGACCCCGCCTGCGTAAGACTCCATTGATTCAGCAATGAGTATGTTCCTTTTCGACGCAACTTTTTGCATAATGACTACTATGGGGTAAACACTTGCTTGAAAAACAGGGATACTTGAATAATCTCGTACAGCAATAATTCTATAATTCTCCATGAGATTTCTAATCTCAGTTGCATAATCAGCAGACAACAACTTATTTGGAACAATCATACCCAAATAGCCGCCATCTTTCAGTAAACTTATTCCCTTTTCCAAAAAGATACAGAAAATATCCCAATTTCCCTTAGCAGTTAAGAAGGTATTACCATAAGCCCTTCTAAATTCAGGTTGTGTTCTCACCATTTCCTCCGAATCTAAGTAAGGTGGATTTCCTACTACAATATCAAAACCGCCTTCGTTCATTATAGCCTCAAATTCATCATTCCACTTGAATGCTCTATCTCCAGCAACTTCTTCATCTTCGCTCAAAGAATTACCGAGTTTAATGTTTTGTCTTAACAAAGGCAATCTTTGACCTTTTTCGGCAATTCTGAGCAGAATGTTAAGCCTCGTAATTTCAACTGCTTGCTTGTCTAAATCCACACCAAAAATATTGTTCAGAAGAATTTGAACTTCCATCTTGAACATTATACCCGTCTTAAAATCTAAAAGTGCTTGTTTTCCCTTATCGCTCTTAGCATAATTCTCGTAAAGAAAATCAAAAGCTTTAATCAGAAAACTACCTGAACCACACGCAGGGTCTAGAACCCTGACCTTTCGGACATCAACTTTCTTATTTTTTAGTAATTCTCCCACAGTACTCTCTACGATGTAATCAACTATGTAAGTCGGTGTATAGTAAATTCCTTGTTGCTTACGATGCGTATGATTTTCTTTCAGTTTGGCTCTTTTCTTGGTCTTCCTTAAGATATGACCAAGATATTGCTCGTAAATATTACCTAGAATGTCTGCATCAATCGCGGAAAAATCGTAAGACCCAAGGGTGTCTTTAGTGTAGTATAATCCCTCCACAATTTCGTGGAGGCTATCATTGTCGATTTCTAACTCATCGCATTCGGAAGGTGCAAAGATTTCACTATTGTACGTTGTTTTAAAAGAACTGAAAACTTCTCTTAAACTTTTTATTAGTTGTCCTTTGCCTTTGTTTTCCCACTCTCTAAGGTTCGATATTAGAATTTTTGCTTCCAATTCTCTGTCTTCACAACTTCTAATAAAAATCAGTCTATCCAAAATTCTTTGAATCGCTTCGTCCAAATCTTCTTGACTGAGTTCTTTGGTCTGGTTAAGTTTTGTTATACTTTTTGACAGTATTTCTCTAAACCGCGACAAGTCTGCCCATAGTTGTTTGTCAACGCGCATCCTTTTGGTTTTCTTGGCTAATCTTTCAGCTTCTTCATCTAGCGTACCTGATTCAAAACTTTCTCTGGAAAGAAGCCAGAGTTCATCAAATCTAGTCACAAAATTGGAGCAATGGATAGTCCGAAAGTGGTTTTGAAAAGGGCGGTCTGTTTTCCATTCAGCGTTAAATATTCTTATGGTTTCAAAATTCGTCAGAATCGCCCAAGTGCAACATTTAAGCCATGAATAGTTAATTGCTTGTTCTATAAATTTAGGAAAGTCCAAGTCTTCTTTCAAGGATTTAGCTTCTAAGAAGAATTTGGGGATGCCATTAATTCTAAATCCATAATCTACTCTTTTCTTGGATATTTTTTCTTCTGCTGAGACTTCTCTTGAATCAGCAGTTTTCCAACCGAGAGCCTCAAACAGTGGAAGAATAAAATCCTTCTTTGTCATTTCTTCATTATACTTGTTTACTCTTCCCTCTTTCACAATTTCCTGATATTTTTCGGTTAGAGCTTTGATTTTCTCAAAAGCTAACTTCTTATCCACATCCAATGCATTACGTAGAGGTTAGAAAATAAAACTTTTCATACCTTGTGACTTGAGAGATTAGCTTTGCAATTTTGCTTTTGACGCTTTCTTAATCAGAGAAGCCCAATTCACTTTTTCCGTGTCACTAACAAGTTTTGCTTCTTGCGCGGGCGTCTTTCCATCGAGTGCCATGTGCGGTCTTAAGAAGTTGTAGTAGATTCTGAGACCATCCATCATTGTCTGTGCAGTTTGTTCATCATCTAGTCCTCGCATGACCTTGTTTCTCTGTCTAATCGTGCCATGTAGCCTTTCGACCATGTTATTGTTTGATCTGTCTCGTATGTTTGGGATTCTGACGTGTTCCGTTCTTGGAGCTTTCAAAGTGAAAAACTCCTTTGTTATTGCGTCTTGGTATGCTCTCAGTCCATCAGTTACTACGGCCATAGGTCTTGTTTGTGAGATGCTTGAGGCTTGAGCCAAAACTTTTCTTGCGTCAGCGATTTCTCTTTTCTCTGTTATTTGACTGGCAAGCCAGAATCGGCTTTCATTGTCTATCACGTTCCAAGCCCATCTCAAATTCTCATGGTTTTCCAAGTCTCGAATATTCAAAGTCATTTCGTCTGAGTGCCAGATTCCGCTTACTCTAGGCACTAGCTGATCAGCGTAGGCTTTGAGCATTTTGACGTACTTTCTAATCCATTTATAGATAGCGACATGACTGACCTCGACATTGTAGAATTGTTTCAAGTGGTCAACGATCGCTCTCATGCTTATTCCTTTAAAATACAAGTCCAAGGCTACTGTCACAGTTTCGGGAGTAGCCTTCATCTTCTCGAACCCTTCATCAACAATAAAGAACCGCTTGCAGTCTTTGCAGAAAAACCGTTGAACCTTTCCCCTCTGAGTATTCCTATATCCTCTTTTAACTACATTCTCAGAGCCACAGAACTTGCAGACCAAGCTTAGTGATTCTTCGCATACGGTCTCAACCTCTTTCTCAGAAGGAAATGCGCTTCTCTCATTTAAGGAGAATTGTTCAACTGCATGAATGTGTTTACAAACGACGTGATTAAGCACAAAATCAGGGCATTCGCATTTCCACTCAAGCCCTTCTCTTAAGACAATGTAATGCTTGCCTTCCTCGGTCTGTGACCATACTCGGTAAGCAAAGTCGCTTATCTTATCAACCTTACCATGTGCTAGAAGAGAGTACGCACGGATTTTGCGTGTGTTTGAGGTTTTCATTTCTTTCACCGTTATACCGCTTTACCGCTATACTGCTACCATCTGGTCAAAAGTTTTTATTCTTGATGAACTATGATAATGGTAAAGTGAGATGACATGGTCAAAGTGACGATCAAGCCTTGGGAAGAAATAGTGATTCATGAGTCTATCCGTTATGAGCTCGATGATTTCATTAAATTGTGTTGTATTGGGGTTCAAGCTGGTGGTTTGGCTGAACCATTGCAGTGGGCTGACGGCGTAGTTTTCCGTCAAATGCCTATGCCACCGAGTGAGGATGTAGTTAGGGAGATGCTTGCGGGCAAAGTGCATTGGAACGCAATTGCGTGGGCTTTGATGCCTAAGTACCAGCCCGTTTACATCATTAACGAGATAAATGCGAGGATTCCGATAGTTAATGTGAGTACCACGGCAGCGATGAGTGATGTTGTCAAGGCACTCAAAGATTCGGTGAAAAGTTAGCGCGCGCGCTGTTATTAGAGAATTTGTTAAAAACCGAGGTTATGCTGACTTAAGAGAAAAATATGTTCCTGAACTGTACCAGATGCAAAAGCATTATGTGCTTTTAATCATAGTGCCGAAAGGTGTCAAAGCAGGGTATCCATGTTACAATTACAGACTAAAGACAAAAATGAATCGCCCCTACATTTTGATCAGCATTAACCTCGAAGCTCTTGGTAATGTGAAAGTTCTTAGATTCCACGGTGTTTTTAACATATTGAGCAGCGGGATTGTTCATGAAATGCTACACCAACTGTATTATAATGAGGATGAAGTAGACAAGAGACTTTCTGAGTATACAGAGTAACTTAATAGGCAATTAAGGAAAGATGACAGAAAATTGCTTGTTCTGAGCGGTTTGCCTTGACTTCTTAATTCTCAATCTGTTTTTTCCAATCAATGACAGCCATTTGTTTTGCCTAGTTCCGTCGTTTTTCTCTATCCGAAACGATTCCTTCCTTTTTCAGAGTGGCTCGGCTCTTGCCATGAACATTTGCAACACTTTGATGTCTTCTTGATGTCTTTCGAATCTTTCTTTAAAATGTTCAAGATTCACGTTCAGGTACTCTTTCAGATCCGGTCTCCTAGTAAGATTTTAACCCACTCATCTGCACCCTTAGAATAGACCATATTTTTGAAATTGTAGGAGACCCGCAACGGCAGCAACCCTTCTTCCTTTGCATTCGGCGATGCGGTGATGTGCTTTTGTTGTAGCGCGCACCAATGGACGCATTTACTGTGTTCGGCTTTTGCTTTTTAAGGCTTTTAAGTCGACTAGAACCATTTTGTTCGATGGTCTTACGGAGAGAAGAAATGTGGAAGAGCTTCTTTATACTTCAGCCGATGTGCGAAAAGCAATAGTCAACTTGTTCAGATCTTCCAAGGGGCGAAGAGTTGCTGTGAGCGCATTTGTGGGGGATGGTGCCCAGACCTGTCTGCCAAAGCCTGATGGCATAGAGTTAGTGTGCTGGCCGAAGGAAGGCGGGACAAACCCTGATGTGATCAGGAGGCTCGCCAAAACAGGCGTTAAAATAATGTTCGCTGACGCCTTGCACATGAAAATCTACTGGAGTGAGGACAAAGGTGCTATCGTAACATCAGCAAACCTTTCAAACAATGCCTTGGGCTCCGGCGGTCTCAAGGAAATTGGCGTATGGCTGGCTCCTGGGAAGCTTGATATTGACCGGATAATAGAATCCGTGGAAGCAAGACCGCTAACTGAATCTGAACTTAAGCAGTTAGATCGGCGGCACAAAGAATATTGGGTGAGAAATCGGGGCACAATCTCAAGCAAGAGGCGAACAAGATCTTTCTCTGAATGGTTGAAATTGCCTTTCAAGCCTGATTGGAGGCTGGGTTGGTGGGACTGTGCAGGCGCAATTGCCGAAGAAGCAAAAAGGATCTCAAAAGAAGAGTACAACGTTGCTGAACCAACGGGTTTTTTGTCGGTTCGAAAAGAAGATTATGAGGAGAATGACTGGGTGCTGATTTTTGGCATAGACAAGCCCTCAAATGTTAGTTGGCTATACGTGAACTATATCGTAAAGGTTGACAGAACTGAAAAGAAGGCATATTCTCCCGAATATCCATACCAAGTTGTTCAAGTGTGGAAACTGAAGAACTATCCGTCACCCCCTTTCAGAATAGACAAGAGATTCAAGAAAGCCTTTTCAAGAGCTGTTAAAGATTTTGGTCCAACGCGAATAAAAGAAATGAAGTCATTCAAACCGCCAAGACGCTTGCTCAGTCTAACGGAAAAGCACTTCCATGAAGTTTAACCGCGTGGAGTATATTCACGAAAAAGCGGCGCGCGCTAAATATAAAAGCCGATACTGAAACCTAATGGTTAGGATAATGTTGGAAAAAAACAAGAGGTCTTCCCTGCCAATTTTCTGCAGAATGGACGACAAGTGGAAAACTGAATTGGAAAAACGCCTATTAACACAGAAGACAGTTACTCTAATGGCACTAGGTGATGTCAAAACTCATCTTTTAAGTTATCTAAACCAGAGACGAGATCTTGAATTAATTCTAGTTGAAACAAAATTCATGAAAAGTAGGGAAAAGGGCTTAGGAGTTAAAATCAAGGTTAAGAAACGAGTTTAGGATTGCGCCAAAAGAGGTAAGCCTTCGTCTGCAACAGGCGCGCGCTACTAAAGACAAGTTTATAAGATGGACAGAAAGCCACACGCTTGGAGAATGATGGCGATGAGAATTGTAGCTGAACTCAGGGAGAAAGTCTTCAACCAGAACTCAGGGTTCTTAAAGAGGCTCGACGAGTGGGATAGTATTAATCGTGGTTTTCTCGGCCATCTTGGACAGAAAGACCCTCAACGTGTTTTCCTTAACGCGCTTACAGAAGAGATCTATGAAAAAATGCCCAACTTCAAATTTATGTCTCCTGTTAAGCTCAAAGCAATCGACGCCTTTTTGCCTGAAGAAAGAGCAGAAACAATCGTTGGAATGACACTTGAAAACGTCAGAAAAAATCTGTGTCCAGAAAGCTACAGAGAATATGCCTGTCGCACTCAGAAATGTTTCGAAGGCGAATACCCAAGCGGGACAGAAGTCGATGGGCTGATAATTCATGGAAGGGAAATCTGCGTCTTGGAATATGAGGACAAAAAGGATGGTCTGTGTGACAATTTCATGAAAATCTATCGACTGCGCCAGCTCCTAAACAGAGATTTTGAAAGTCTGTTTGTAACAAAGGTGACAACCAAACTCGATGAAGGGTCTACTACTTTCGAGAAACTCAACGACTATGTAGACGTCATAAAACCAATCTTGGATAAATTGCTTCAAGAATGGAGCATACTGGAAATCGTGACAAATTGGCGAGACCTAGAAAAAAGCTTTCATCTAAGACCACCATAAATGAACGCGCGAGCTTGAACGATTGCGTTTTAGCGCGCGCGCCACTTCATAGTATGTACTCTTTGCCGTATTCGATCGTCTGAACATTTCGACAGTGCTCCTTAAACAGTTGTTGATTCTCTGTGTGGACGGGGAAGACCTTTTTAGGTTGAATATACCTGATTAGGTCTTCCAGTTGCTTTCTGCCCATGTGTCCGGAAGCGTGTAATTGATGAAAATGCATTTTGAAATGGTTTATCCAGTTGTGCATGACTTGACCTTCAATGTCTTCTTCGCTGAAAGGTTCACTCATACTGTGGATGAAATGGCTGGCTGGACTTGGTTTGATGTCGATCAATTCTGCAAACTGGTAGAAATCTAGATCCATAATGAGATTCCTTTGATTTTTGCGGATGAACTC
>Ga0315280_10007283_pt1 | contig 14915 bp, 22 predicted proteins | sample YL17G06_40_MG_FD_203697 | JGI IMG/M metagenome (GOLD analysis project Ga0315280, IMG submission 203697) | Sediment microbial communities from Yellowstone Lake, YNP, Wyoming, USA - YL17G06_40 | ecosystem: Environmental > Aquatic > Freshwater > Lake > Sediment | place: USA: Wyoming | collected...
CGGGGCGGGGGACGAAAACCCTAAAAAACGAATCTTAACGCATTTCAACGGACAAACAATGAACGAAAAAGAAAAAGGAGTTTAAACGAAGTTCGTAAGAAAAAAAATAGACAAAAACCTCAAATTTTTTAGACAAAAACAAAACACTCGGCAACCAACAAAAAAACCAAAAACGAGTAACAACCCAAAAATGAGTAACAAAAATGGGTAGATACTCAAAAACGAGTATCCTCAACTTACTTTTCAGATTCGGGCGGCAACGCCAAAATCCTACCTTCACCATAGAACGCCCTAAATCTCAAACCCGACTCTTTAAACTTTCTCGCAGCCGCTGCAACCTGACCCTTAGACAACTCTGTAACCTCAACCGCCGAATTAGTATCTTTGACTCTTTCAACAATTTCAGTCCACTGACCCTTCTGCCGGGGAGGACATTCCTTATATTCCTTCTCAACCTCAGCCGCCGATTTCTTACTTATCTTCATATCTTGTTATCACCTCTATTACGAGTTTACGTGTAACCGAATGGTTACTATGGTATGTGACAGTATTTAAGACCTTCGATAATGAGCCATAGGAACAGTAATCCGATACCTAAGATTGTAATGTTCACTTTCACATGATTGTACGTCAACCTAACACCCCCTTTTATCTATCTTCTCAACAAACCCTAACCTCTCAAGAAAGTGAAACTGCCCATCCTCAGGTATTATCCTTACCTCGCCCTTCTTGTACCAAGCGAAATCTTTTAACACTTTTACTTTTATTTGCTTATGTACTTCGGTCACTCTCTCACATCCTCTTATAATGAAAGTCAAGCCCCTTTTTTAATTGACACTATACCATAGTCTGGGTAATTCATGTTTACCCAAGCTATAACCATTGTTTTATTGTACAGGTCAACTACTAATGTTTTCTTTTCGTAAGGTCTTTTCAGATGGTTCAATACTACTGTATATCTCAATTTTTCACATCCTCTTATAATGAAAGTCAAGTATGTGTTTGATTGACGGTTCTTGCCTCAACATTTCCCTCAACACATCAGCCGCACACCGCTCCTTTTGACTAATGAACACTGGAGTTTTACTCTTAAGCTTCGGATACAACTGTGGAAAACTTAGACAAATTTGAACAGCCAATTCGATACGTACTGCCTGTAATTGACGATTCTTAGGTTCAATCATTCTTACCATCTTCTGAACTCTCTATCTTCTCTAATAGCTCATAAGCGTTAGTTTGCCATGTTATTCGTATCGGACAGTAGTCGTATGACTTACACACAATCGGATTACAGATTACACACGTTTTTCTTGTGCTCATGTTCTCACAGTCTTGTTATCATCATTCTCACACACCTATATAAAGGCTGCCCTCAAACTGTACAACACACATACACAACCCATTGTACAACACAACTACACTTGAGCCAGACAGCACACAAAACGCTATCCGTATACATCATTAAAAACTAGGAAGGAAAAGATATGACGGTTATACCTAATGTAGAAGACGAAAAGACGTGAATACCCCTAACCAGAAGTTTAACCCACAATTTATAAAGGAGACACCCCATATAGAAACTTGGAGAAAAAAATGTACCCGACAATGACGTACCGAGATTATATACGCAAACACGCTTCTCAAACTAAAGATGGATTCTTCTTCTGTGACTTATGCAAAGCTTGGATAAACAAACAACGCTGGATACACTTCAAAAAAGAACATAGATACAAGAAGGCTGAAAAACAGTGAGTAACCCTGAACAATACCTAATAAAAGGACCAATGCCAGAACTAAGCAAAATGAAACAGAAAGACCTAAAAGAAGAATGCCAAATGTGGAGAAACGTATGGGGATGGGTGCCACCAGAAGTAAAATATTACGTAGCAAGAGTCGGGCAAGACATCGGCTTAACACTCAGAAACTACAAGAGGTATCTAGGCAAACTCATAGACTCACACTGGATGCTAGAAAGCCTAGAAATCGGCACAGTAGACAAAGTATACGATTCAGTAACAGACAAATACTACTACGAAAAGAAAATCTGCGTAATAAAAACCTCAAGCATACTCGACGTACAATGGATAAAAGAACGCAAAAGCTTCGAAGAATTCGAAGCAGAAACAAGAGCCGAAAAAGAGAAATTAGAAAAAGAAGAAACAAACCAGACAGAAGCTAAACATGACGACGACGCTGTTTCCTAAGCAACTCTACATACTCATCAACAGTTTTACTTACATCCCACACATGAGACTTACTATCAAGTAACAACTTAAGGTAGTTAAGCATACGTTTCCTCAAAACATAATACCACAAGGCAACATACGGACTGAACATAGCTGCAAGAATTAACCATGTGAACACGCCTGCACCTGCAATTAGAGCAACATAAATCATTAGAACTGGATAAAACATGATTGAGAACAGAACAGAAAAAAGAGGAATAAGAAAGCTGTCCATGACAGTCACCTATTTACCGATCCAAGGACCATAAGTCAAGCTTAGAACAGCGCAGCCGAAGACTAAGGCAATAGGCAACAGTTTCACCAGAAGCAATTTCTTATTCATCGAGGTTACCTCCAACAATAACAGTAGTTAACCTTAAATATAAACTTTATGGAACTATCTTCTATAATATAATATATATATATATAAAATTAAACTATTCGAAATTTTCTGAATGTAAACGTATATACCATCACATAGTAGTATTCTCTTTTATATACGTAGTTATCATAAAAGAACGTGCCTTTAAGGAGGAAAAAAGAAAATGGTAACCAAAACAAAAGAGGAAGCAAGAGCCAATTTTGAAGCGTCAATCGGATACATACCAGACAGATACCGAAGCGGAGTAGCAAAAGCAGACTGGCTAGGACCAGCCAAATCCGATGCGGCAGAAAAGAACTACGCATCAGGCGTAGGCACAGCCGTAGCAAACAAGACAAGACAGAAAGAAATAGCCAAAATGTCAAACGAAGACTGGAAGAAAGCTGCGTCAGACAAAGGCGCACCAATCATAGGCGACAGAATACGAGGAGCACTAGATAAATGGAGCGCAAACTTCGGACCAATCTACGACACAGTAGTCGCAAGAGTAGCTGCACTTCCGCCTAAGACAACTGACTGGAGAGCAAACATAAACTCTCGCCTAGTACCAGTTGTGGAACAGTGGCGCAAAGGAGCAGGCAAGACTTAAGTTCTCGCCTAGGGAGTAATCATCATGTACTACAAAGAGCAAAGATTCCAAAAAGCGAAAACATCAACCCTAGCGTCAACACACTCATTAGACCTACCAGACACAGGTATCTTAGACTCAATAATTCTGGAACTCACAGCGGTAAATAAATCAGACGTATCAGCAGGCGCACCGCACAACATACATCACCACATAACAAAAATAGAAGTCATAGGAGACACAGACAAAACACTCTTCAGCCTAACAGGCGAAGAGGCGATAGCTAAGGCTTATCGCAAGATGGGCAGACTACCACCATTCACACAAAACGAATATAACAGCAAAACACAAAGACAAACACTGCCAATACTTTTCGGGCGCAGATTCCACGATGGAAAATATGCGTTAGACCTCAGCAAATGGGACAAAGTAGAACTTAAAGTAACTAATGACATGAGCTCAACATACTGGTCAAGCCTAAGCATGGAAACAGCGATAGCAACAATAGAGGACTCAGTTGAAGCACATGCTAAATTCTTGAAACAATGGGAATACCAAACAGACAAACCAGCAGCAGACAAAGACTACGTTAGACCAAAACTGCCAACAAAAGGCTTACTCAGAGAACTGATGATACAGCTAGACCCAGACTTAACAGCGTCAACAGCCGCACCAACAAACAACCCAGTCGGTGACGACTATAACTGGAAGCTGTGGTTTAAAGATAGAGCCTTAACAATACGTGACCACAGACCGAAAGACCTGTTCCGAGCTGAACACTTAAACCGTGGATTAGGAATAGGACGCTCAGCATGCAAACCACTCCCGTCAACCACAAGATACACAGATTTTCACTGGGCTATCGTATTAGGAGTTGCTATGTCATATATTAGCGAAAACGGTGCATCTGTAACAGAAACATCATTAGAAGATTCACAGGACAGATACCAAATTGCATCATACAAAGGTGATAGCACATTCTATCAGGCTCTCATACATGGCATAGGCTTGTTCCACACATTCGCAATCCCATTCTACATAGAAGACGAAGAATCAGAATACTTAAACCTAGAAACATACAAGCCTGTAGAAATAGAATGGTACGGATACAAGAAAGACAACACGCACAGAGTTATACTAGAAAAGCCAATCGGACAAGGACCGAGCGAGTACGCTTAAAATAAGCTTAAACCTTTCTCCCCTTTTTTTCTGTTTAGAGGCAAAATAAATGGAGGGATGTTAAATGACTGAAACAAAGCCGCATCAGTTTGAAAAAGACTTCGTGTACGTAACTGACTTAAGCAAGTATCTTGATGGCAAAAGGGTTAGAATGGGCGAAGTGCTACACATAACACATATTGCAGGCACATTTGAAAACTTAGGTGCAAGTGAGTTTGTTGAGTTAGGATACTGGAATGGACACGCTTACGTGCCAATACATAAAGATAATCCAGAGAATGCAAGTGATTATGTTCACTGGGATGGTAACATTTGGCTAAGAGAGGGACAGTACGTTTACGCTTATTTCGCTGATGTTGCTAACGGTGAGAAGATGAAGTTGAGGGCTGAAGGCAAATACGAATAGAGGCTTTACAATGTATTTCTGCTGGGACATAACAATAACTGCGGACACGCCAGAAGATAAACCTTTAGAGGACTGGCTAGGTTTACCTAGAGGAATCATAACAAGCATAGACATAAAATTCCCAGCAGGATGCCACGGAATGGTAAAAGTAAGACTATTCCAAGAAGCATTACAGCTTATACCACTCAGCGAAGATGAATGGGTAACAGGAGACGATGAAACAGTACAGACAGAAACATACGCAGAACTACTAGATAAACCGTACAAACTTAAAATCAAAGCATGCAGTCCAGACACAGAATATGACCACACAATAACGGTGCGTGTAGAAGTAAGACCAGAAGATGCTGCTGGAATGTTCAGTTTAACACGGCTGTTCAGAAGTTTCCTAGAAAAACTGGGGCTGGAACAATGACAGCTAAAATGCAGCCGTTCTGGTGGTTTCTCAGTCCTTTAAGAAACTTAACGAGTATAATAGATGAGATTTGGGGAGCTATGTATGATGAGCCGTCAACTATGGAGAGTGTAATCTCTGAAGATTGGAGTAGTTGAGGGGTTTAACTATGAGTAGCAAACTTCCAGCGTCAACTGAAGATTGGCTGTTTAACAGTAGTTACTGGGATTTGGACACGGTTATTTATCGTAGTGCGCCGTCAAGTCTCAGAAGTAACTTGCCCAACGTTTTACGTGTGTTATGTGACATTCTAGCAGCTCAGAACATGCCTAACGGTCGGATAGAATCATGGTTTTACAAAGAATCTGGAAGCTACGAAAGACAATATGGCTTTTGCTGCAGAAACCAGTATCCTACATGGACTGGCGGTTATGAGTTTAGTCAAGTAGTGCAGGACGGTATCGGTTCTGCAGAATATGCAATTTACAGAGACGGAGCAATAGTACAGCAAGGTAGTATAGCTGAGCCTCCCGCTGATGAATGGTTTAAGAGACGCTTAACATTTTGGGAGTCAGCTGGATGGTTCATTATGCGGTTTGAAGAATGGAACGGTAGTCAATGGCTGAAATTCTTAGACGACTATTTAGATGCTAGTCCTCTTTATGGAAGTGCAGCTCAAAACAGATGTGGCATTCGCTTAAACTCCCATGGAAGCGTGGAAAGGATAAGAGCTGATGATACTGTAATTTATAAACCTATCTGAGGTGAAATGTTAATATGGTAACAGATTTGCCAGACTATGAGAAAAAAGTTATAGTTGTAACGATACCTGGCGAGTATCCTGGCTTAATTGATATAAACCATAAGCAGGTTGGTGGTGTGACTCTTGCAACTCCATCTGTTTCTGCGTGTTTGCCTATAAGTATTGAGCACACTGTTCTTATTGACCATAGAGCTATACTTGGTGAAGCTTTGAAAACTCCTACTTTCGCTAATTGTGTGCCCACAAGTATCGAGAATGATGCGATAGCTTATGACGCTGTTAATGATAGGTTTAAAATTGACTTAGAAAAAATTAGTGCAACTGATATATTGGCTGTTTCAGCCACAGATTTAGACATTAGAAACTTAACAGCGACAGACATTGTGACTGTTCAGGCTATAACTAACGCTTTACCAGCTGGGACAAATGCAATAGGCAAATTGGCTGCAAATAATGGCGTAGATATTGGTGACGTGGATGTAAAAAGCATCGCAGTTGGAGATAATAATATTGGTAATGTTGATGTTGTGACTCTTCCAACAATATCTCAAAGCACGAAACATGACTCTAAAACGTATAAGGTTGCTGTGTTTGATGCTAGTGCAAGTGGTAATTTAGTGGCTGCTGTTGCTGGTAAAGTGATTAAACTTCACGCTTTAACCATTCAAGCTCAAAACACAGTAGTAGTTAATTTGAAAGATGGAAGTGCAGGAAGCTCACTTATGGAGTGGAGTTTTCAAGCCAGGGAAGGCGCCGTTATACCGATGGCTAATGCTCCAGCGTATTGGGCAATAACAGGAGTGAATACTGCTTTATATGTGACTTTGAGTGCGGCTGTGGTAGTTACTATAACTGCGATTTATTCGGATGATGATGCGAGCTGATGGTAATGACGGTTGAAACTAGATATTTCCGAGATGATGAAAAGCTTGGAACATCAAACACAACTACGGGTGACGCTAAATATATAATTCCTACTGGCGGTCAAGGCTATATTGGAATCAAAGTCTACGTGAATGATGTTTGCATAAGCGGAGACAACTGTGTTGCGTTAAAGACTATTCCAGCGGATGCAGCTGAAGTTGATGGCACATGGGATTGTCCAGTTCAAGCAAGTGCTGGCATTGTTAAGGTTGAAGTTTACGCTTGCCTCTGGAATGGCACAGTTCCTCAACTGATTGAAACTTTCGTAACGACTGACAGTGTTAAATTGGATGCAGCCACGTGGACGGTTCATTATTGGTGTGACAAATATTATGAGTATCCATATTTTTACATTGACTTTTATTATGGTGATGTGTATGATCCTAGTCGCATAACAAACTTCACATGGTCGGCTGTTGGCATAGCTAGTAAACGTTTGCTTGTTGGGGTTGGAGTTTAACAGTGACAAATATTACGTTGTCACAGCTTAAAGGGGGTGAAAGCAGGTGATAGGTGAAAGTAAGAGCGATATAGCAAGCAATGACAGCAAAGGCTTAACAGCGTTGAGAGATGCGATAGTGGTGTTTCTTCTAGTGTTGATAACTAAGCTGTTGGAAGTGGGTTATCCGCCGACTATTGAAGTGGTGTATCCTTCGTTCTTAGCAGGGCTGTTAATGGGCATTATAAGCTATATGACTTCAATGGGAATCAAGAAACCAGAACAAAACAGTTAAGTTTCCCCTTTTTTTTCTTTATTGAGGGAGCGTGGAAAAATGAGTAAGAAAAACCAGAATGTGTTTAAACAAATTGCAGATTCGCTACAAAGGATAGGAGACAACTTGGAAGAGGCTGTTACAGTTCTTTACGTATTGGGCACTGAAATTGCATCATTGCATGATGAGCTTAAAGCGTTCATGGAGAAACCTCTTAACACAACTTTGAAAGTGGAAGAAGTTGCTAAGGTTACAGAGAGCGTGACTAAGTTGCTTGAGAGTAAGAAGCCTAAACCGTTGAAAGCTGAATCGCCTAGAGAGGTGTTTCCAAGTGTCTGAGGCTACTAGGTTTGAAGTGATGAGTTACTGGGAAGCTAAGGCGTTAAGTGCTCAAGTACCTATGGCGCTGGTTACTAATGTTGGAATGGCAGCAAGTGGTATAGTTCAGGGTTTTCTTACAGCGTTAACTGGTGTGCAACTGGATACTTTAAGAGATAAAGTGCCAAGCTATGTTGACAAAAATAGAATGTTAGCATTTGAGTTGAAGTACGGTGCTTTAGATGATGTTGACACGCTTGTTTTCGGCGAGTTAACGTCTGATTATGATGCTATGATTACTGCTTTAAAGGCTGGTATTGGAGAAGGAGCGGGAGGATTACTCAGTGCATTATATGAAACTTTGACTGGCACTAACGCTTTGTTGCAGAGTTATCTAGGAATGAGGCAGCGTATAGCAATAGATCCTTATATTAGCAGGTCTATAAACTATGACTTTGTGCCTAATATTCCAGATGCTGAGTCAGCGTGGTTTATGAGGAAGGTAGGACAGTTAAGTGAAGTTCAGTATAATTCTTATCTGAGGCAGAGTGGATGGGCAGATGAATTACGCCCAGCGTTGGATGCTGCGTGGACTAGACAGCCGAATCTTGAGATTCTGCTTTCACTTAGGCGAAGAGGGCTTATTAATGATAGTACACTGATAGACTTGTTAAAATGGTTCAGATACAGTGATGGTGTAATATCAAGTGTTACTGATTTAGTAGTGCAGTATCCAGAGCCGTATAGGCTTGCTGAGATTAGAAGTAAAGGTTTAGTTTCGCATGAGAAGTACGTTGAGACTATGGGTAAGTTTGGCATTGACAGTGATTGGAGTTTAGCTTGGGTTTATGCGCAGCGTCAGTTTCCAAGTGTTGAGACTTGTATGGCTATGCTTCGAAGGAACATTATTGGCGGTGAGGATTTTCTTGCGTATTTGCAGAGGCAGCAGATAGATGTTGATCAGGCAACTAAAGTTATGGCTTTGAAAGATGTTATTCCGCCGATTCAGGACTTAGTACGGTTTGCTGTGAGAGAGGCTTATTTAGACCATGACCCTGAGAAGCAGTATGGTGAAATGGTGCGTATAGCTGGACTAATGGGTTTGACACCGAAAGATGCTGAGCATTATTGGTATAGTCATTGGGAGCGCATTCCAGTTAACTTGATGTACTCTAACTATCATAGAGGCTTATGGACAGTAGAGAAGTTGGAGAGGATGCTGAAGATTGTTGACGTGCATCCTGATGATAGGAAGGACATTATTAATGTGGCTTATGGTGTTCCAAGCATTAGAGAGATGGGCTATGGGTTTGACGTTGGCGTTTATAGTCTTGAGGATATTAAACGGTTTAGAAGATGGGGTGGTCTTAGTCCAGCGGATGCTGAGAAGGCTGGAGAGTCTATGGTTGCTTACCGTACTGAGGCTGAAAGGAACAGTGTAAGAACTGAGCTGATGTATGCTTTTGGGTTGGAGAAGATTGATGAGGCAACATTGAGGACTAGGCTTACAGAGATTAAAACTCCAGAGCAGGCACTTGAGCTTTGGGTTACTAGGGCTAAACTGTATAAGGAGCGTATGAAGAAGCCTGCTGTTGACATGGAAGGACGCATAGTTAGCAGTTCAGAGGCTTTAACGGCGTTTAAGCTTGGTCTTAGAACTGAAGAATGGTTACATGTACAGTTGAAGGCTTTAGATTGGACTGATGAGAGGATAAATACTGCTGTTGAAAGAGCTAAGCTGGAAATTACTGAGAAAGAGGAGAAAGATGCTGAAGTTAAGTATCGTAAGTTAACTTTAGCACAGATTAAACAACTGTATACTATACATATGATTAATAAAGAGCAAATGACTACTGAATTTGTACTTGTTGGATATAGTCCAGATGATGCTGACCTGCTTACAGAGATATATACAAGAGAGGTAACGGTTGAGGTTAAGCCTAAACCTTTCACTAGCACAGTAGCAGCCAATCTATACGCTATAATGATGTTTGACGAGGACGATTTATACGACAACTTCTTATTGCAAGATTGGGATGAGGGACAGGCTGCGTTGCTTACAATGTACACACTTGTAACTCAAAAATATGACTCATTGAGGACACAGTATATTAAAGGCGCTATCAGTGGTGAGCAGATGGTTCAGGAGCTTATGAAACTTGAAATTCCAGAATACAATGCGAGGCTTTTAGTTAAGAAAACTTATGAAGAATATGAGGTTGATAGGCTTAGCCATGAGAAAGACCTTACTAAGGCTGAGATTATTAAAGGTGTTAAGAATCAAGTGTTAACACCTAGTCAGGGAGCAGAGCTTTTGCAGGGCATTGGATATGATGATAGTGAATCATGGTACATCTTAGCTATAAACAAAGTAGTTGAAGCTGGAGACCCAGATGGATATTGGGAGATGCGTAAAGTTACTGAGGCTTACAAGAAGGCTAGAGGCGAGAAGGCATTAGATATTCCAGATGAGCTGCTTATGTTGGAAAAGCAGCTGAAAGAAGCGCAAAGTAAACTTAATGAGTTGAAGAAACAGCCTGAGAGGGAAGAAGAAATTAAAGACTTAGCCTTAAAACTAATTCCGATAGAGCAAAGGATTGCTGAGATAGTTAAAGGGCTGAAAGAGCACTGAAAAAAATTCGAATAGTTTAATTTTATATATATATATATATATATATGTAGAGTTAAACTAGAGTATCGTTGTCTGCACTATCTTCTTTTTCTTTTTACATAAGCATATCCAGTATGTTTGTGATTTGCCTGCTGTTTGTGAATGTGCCTTTACTGGTAACTCTAACATAACATTCCAGTCTGCAAATATTGACAGTACACGATGTATAGCTATTTCTTGAATGTTCCATTTTAACCATAATAGCCCGTCATTCTTTAGTATTCTAAAAAACTCTCTCTGTGCTCTCCATAAATGTACTAATAGTTCTTGCTGGTTCTTGTATTTGTCCCATCCGTAATATCTTGGTATTTCACCGTATCCCTGCCACTTCTCTTTAAAGCTTTCCGAGTCTGGATATTTGTAGAATGGATGTCCTTGTCCCCAGCCATGTGGTGGGTCATAGAATATTGTATCGAATGTTTCGGATAAAAAGGGGGTGTTTGTGTTGTCTGCGAATATTGTTGGTTTGACAGTGAGCCTTCGTTCCATGTCTATGTAGATTATATTCTCGCTATTCTTGTGTTTCCACATTGTTCTGTTTCCAGCAGTAGCGTCAAGAATCACTCTTGTACCCATCCTTGTTCTATTGCTTGTTCTCTTTGTGTGCGGTCTGCGTATTCTGTGTAGGATTCGTTTTCATCGCTGCCTTTTAGTTGTTTGTATCTTGTCCAGAATCGTTCTAGCCAGCCTATCTGTCTTAGGCGAGAATTGAATTTACTGAATGGTACTTTTTGCCAGTATCCACTTGCTGAGTATCCGTATGCCCATTCTGCGAATTCTTCTGGTGTCCATTGGGCGGTTAGTGATTTGAATTGCATTTGGTTTCCGCATTCTGGGCATTTGCCTAGTCCTTTGTGGTATCCTTTTTTTGTGCTTATGAGATACTTTTCTATTTTGTCTAAGTGTAAGCAGAATGGGCAGTAGTATGTGCCTGTGTGGATTTGTAATATGTCTGTTTTTGTTTCTTGTTTCACTTGAATAAAAGAGGGAGATTTAGGGTTCAGCTTTGCCTGTTGTTTGTCCTCTTTGGCTTTTTGTTCTCTGTCCCATTTGCCCATTATGGAACACCTTTAAATTTCCATTGGAAATTTAAGCATGCCATTATTATTCCCACTCTTCTTCTTCCATGATTTCTCTAACCCTAGCTAAGCCCCATAAGCCTGGTAGTCCTTGGATTCCGTAGCGGACTTCTACGCCCCATGGATAGTGTATTGTTACTCCTTTTATTCCGTGTTCACTCATTAGGAAGCTTGTGTCTACTTCGCTCCAGAGTGATTCTTGGAAGTCTGGGTTTGTTATTCCTAGTTCTTCTGCTAAGTATTTGGTGAATCTGTCTTTGTCTATTTGGTCTTCTATTGGTATGTCTAGGCGTACTAGTGTGTCGCCGTATTCTTCACTTGTTTTTTTTGGTGACGTTTAGTTCCCACCGTCGCATTGGTGTTTGGTCAGCGAGTGCCTCATATTTTGGATGGACGCCCATTCTTTTGCGAGGGAGAAAGGGAGGGCAGAACAGGCTGAACAAGCACGACCTGTTCTGTACTTTTTTCGTCCTTTACCCATGAGGTTAGTTCGCTGATGTTTACGTCTTCTTTTGTTTTGCTGTATAGTAGTGCTACTAGTTTTGGTTTTCTGCCTTCTTTGGGTGTTACTCTTAGTGTGAATCGTTTGCGGAATATTCCCCATTTGAAGTAGTCTTCGCATGTGAATAGGCTTTGGGCGATTATTCGTTTTGCGTTCCACCATTGGCATCGTTTGAAGCAGTATGCTATGTAGTGGTTTGGTTTTCCAGTGTTTAGTATGTATATGTTTGGTAGGTTGTGTTGTTGTTGTAGGCTTGTTAGGTCAACTTTTATTAGGCTTAGTGGTGTGTTGTCGAAGTCCCACATTAGTATGTGGTTGCCGTCTTTTAAGAGTGAGTTTACGCCTGTTATGTCTGTGATTTGGTATAGTGTGAATGTGAATCGCCAGTTGCCTATGCGTAGTCTGAGTATCATTGTGTCACCTTTATTTCTTCTACTTTAGTTTTCGGTATTGGCACTTCATATACTGGTATGGCTGGTTTTTGTGGTGTTTCGTCCCAGTGTGGGTCTTCTGGGTGATAAACAACTATCATAAGTCTAGGTTCATGTTCTCCAAGTACGTGTGGCACTATTTGTTCATGTATTAGCACTTCTCTTGTCAGTGCTTTTCCTTTTGCCCATTGGTTGAATGCGTCTTGTGCCTCGTACCATTTGCCTGTGAATATTTTACATTTCATCTTTTAAGCACCCCCTTCTTTTTCTTTTCTGAGCATGTCTGCTCTTCTTACTGTGGCTTTAAGTGTTTCTCCTCTCATTCCAGCCTCTATTAGTGTTCTTAGGGTGTCTGGGTCTGTTATCGTGTTTATGTATCGTATTATTTCTTCTTCGCTTGTTAGTCTCATATATGAGCGTAGTGATTCTAGTGCTGCTAGGTGTTGTGTTCCTTTTGTTCCTCTTATGGTTTTTGCGTATAGTTCAAGTGCACTCATTTCAGTTCACTCTCCTTATGAAGTCTTAACTTAAAGTCTATGCCTCTGTCAATTAATGAATCGAATAGTGCCCTAAAGTATGCGTAGTCCACGCCATCTTCGACTATTATTATCTTTTCGTACTCCTCTGCTTTATATCTGACAATGTAAACTATTTCAACTACCATTTTTGGTTGACTCCTATTGTTTTAAATATTTTTTCTGTTTGTTCTGTGGGCATTAAGTGTCTTGGGCTGTTTGATTTTACCCAGCACCATTCTGGGCTTGATTGGGCTAAGCGTTCTACTGTGCTAGGTGATACTTTGTAGTCTTCGCAGATTGTTTCTATTGTTGGGTGTCCATGGCTTGCTAATTCTACAAGTAGGCAATAAGTGTTATTGTCGAATAGTCTGCCTGATTCGAAGCCGAAGCTTGTTATTATTGAGCGTTCTAGTTGCATTGGTTTCATGAGTTTTGCGAGTAGGCGGTAGTCTTCCATTTGTGTGTGTACTCTTCCATCTAGGGCTGCACAAGCCCTGAGTAGTTTTGGTAGGTGTTCTATTACACGTCCATAACTCCATTGTGTTAGGGCTATGGCTACGAGTTGATACCATAGTTTGCCTTTGTATGGTGTTAGTCCTGTTTCTTGTAGTGGTATTGAATAGTCTATGCTGGGCACGTGTGTCATGGGTTTTGGGTTTGTTGGTCTTATCAAGTGGTAGTAGCGTAGTGCTTTGTCTCTTATTACTGCTATCCAGTCGTTGTCGCCGCAGATTGATTGCATAAGAACAGGCTGAATATTGAGTGATGCGGAGCCGTAGAAGTTGGTTAGTTCCATTACGTAGCTTTGTGTTACTTTCTTCACGTAGTGTGTGTGTACTAGTGTGGCTAAGACTGTTACTGTGCTTACTCTTGACCATTCGCTTTTTTCTGAGCCTAAGTCGTCTATTGTTATGTGTCCGTTGAATTGGTCTAGTTCTTTTGTTATGTTTTTTAGTCCTGCGAGGGTTAAACTTGTGTATTTATATGCTGTTTGTCCTATCATTAGTGTTATTGCATCAGTGGATACTGATTTGCCGCATCCTGCTGGTGCAACGTTTAGGATTAACAGTTTTGCTTTGGCGCATATTAGGTTCATTGCTATCATTGCTCCTAAGCCTTTATGGGTTTTGTCTATTTGTTTTATTAGTTTGTGGATTTTGTGCATGTGATTCACTTACCGTTAGTTTTGTTATGGTTATGGTTGTTTGGTTTGGGTTTTTCTCTACTATGCCAATACGTACGTATGTCCAGTCTTTTGGTATTACTTTGCTTAGGCTTACTGTTCTTGATGAGCCGTATGTTAGGACTTTTCTGTCAAAGAAAGAGCGGCGTTTTGCCGCTGTGTGGAATTGTCTTTTACTCTGCATCTTTTAGTTTCTCCTCTTGTAATTCCTTATAGTGACTATGCAATGTTTTTTCAAAGGATTCCAGCATTTCAGAAAATGTAACTTGTCCGAAGTTTGTTTGTGAGAAGATGTTGTCGTCTCTGATTCCTATTATTATGATTCCTCTGATGTGTTTATATTCATCTGATTTTACTTTTAGTATTTTTCCTGATGTTTGTTCTATTGCTTTGTATATTTCTTGTGTTTCTTTTTTTGTTAGTGGTCGTGTTTTCATTTTATGTCACCACTTCGATTTGTCTTTCGCCTGGTCTCCATTTTAGGATTTTTATTTTTTTGCCGTTCCATGTGTCTGTGTCGTTGCCAAGAGCTACTATGAAGGAGCCGAGTTTCGACTTTTCGCCTGCTATGTCTCTTGTCCAGAGTGCTGCGACTACTTCCGCTTGGTCTTGTTGGTCTGTCATTGGGACTCGTAAGCCTTTGTATCCTCTGACTTGTG
>Ga0315280_10007284_pt1 | contig 14914 bp, 11 predicted proteins | sample YL17G06_40_MG_FD_203697 | JGI IMG/M metagenome (GOLD analysis project Ga0315280, IMG submission 203697) | Sediment microbial communities from Yellowstone Lake, YNP, Wyoming, USA - YL17G06_40 | ecosystem: Environmental > Aquatic > Freshwater > Lake > Sediment | place: USA: Wyoming | collected...
TAGCGATCAGTGCGGAGTTGATCATGCCGATAGCGATGGAGAAGGAGTTACGGTTTGCGATTCGGGAAGGTGGAAGGACGGTAGGCGCTGGAGTAATTAGCGAGATCATAGAATAAAGGATAACTATTTATATTAAAGAGTCGGGTGAGGGATGAGGGATATAATTATATTAGCGTGTAATGGGTGCAAAAGGAGGAACTATACAACAACAAGGAACAAGAGGAAGACCCCGAACAAGTTGGAGTTAAAAAAATACTGCCGATTTTGTCACACCCATACTCTTCATAAAGAGACAAAGTGAATATTTCTCAAGGCAGATTTAACCTTTTAACAGATTAAGAGCAATAGCTGTAATCGGGATGAATGGTGCGGAAGGCCAGTAGCTCTAACGGCTAGAGCACCGGACTCCAAATCCGGGTGATGGGGGTTCGAATCCCTCCTGGCCTGCCATTCTTTTTATATTTATATTTTTTATATTAGTTACATGATCATGGATATTGAAAAGATAAAAGGGATAGTAAAAGTTACCATAGAAAAGATTAGACAGTTTCTGAGAGAGGTTAAGACCGAATTAAAGAAAGTATCATGGCCTCAGAGGAAAGAGACAGTTGCTTCAACATCGATCGTATTGGTCATTGTCATCATTATCGCTATTTTCCTGGGTTTAGTAGATTTGGGCTTATCGAAGATTATCAGGGTGATTTTGAGTTAGAGATTTGTCAAAGGTCGAATATGGCAAAAAAATGGTATGTGATCCATACCTATTCAGGCTATGAGAATAAAGTAAAGACAGTTTTAGAAGAGCGGATAAAGTCTTCCGGGAAAGAAGACTTTTTTGGTGAAATCTTGGTTCCCACTGAAAATGTCGTTGAGTTGGTGAAGGGAGAGAGGAAGACAAGCACCCGAAAATTTTTCCCTGGATACATTCTAGTGAATATGGAATTAAACGAGGAAACTTTTCGTGTTGTGCAAGATACCCCCAAAGTTACAAACTTCATCTTCGGTGGAAAGTGGCCCGAGCATAAACCGACTCCTATCCCCGATGAGGAAATTAGGGAAATTATGAACCAGATCAGTGAGGGGACATTAAGACCTAAACCTAAGGTAACCTTTGATAAGGGGGATAGTATTCGCATCATTGATGGTCCTTTTGTTAATTTTAATGGAATTGTAGAAGAGGTAAAGCCAGATAAGGGAAGACTCAAAGTGTTAGTCAGTATTTTCGGGAGAGATACCCCCCTTGAACTGGAATTTCTTCAGGTGAAAAAGAATTAAAGAAGTAAAGCATCCTTAGGAGAGAGAATTCATGGCAAAAAAGGTTGCAGCAATAGTGAAGATTCAAATCCCTGCTGGCAAAGCTAATCCTTCACCACCAGTTGGACCTGCTTTAGGCCAGCACGGTGTGAATATCATGGAGTTTTGCAAGGCATTTAATACACAGACTCAATCACAGGAAGGATTAATTATCCCTGTCGTTATCACGATCTATGCTGATCGGACATTCTCGTTCGTGACCAAAACCCCACCTGCTGCAATTTTGCTTAAGAAGGCTGCAGGTATTATTAAAGGTTCGGGAGAGCCAAACAAGAATAAGGTTGGAAAGGTCACTACTCAACAGATAAGAGAAATCGCAGAAACCAAGTTGCCTGATTTAAATGCCCAGAGCTTAGAAGCGGCAATTCTGATAATCGAAGGTACTGCTCGAAGCATGGGTGTGGAAATCGAAGGTTAGCTTTAAGGGAGAGGATAAATGCCGAGGGGAAAAAAGTATCAAGAGGCGATAAAGAAAATCGACCGTACCATGAGGTATTCTTTAGAAGATGGCGTCAAACTCATAAAAGAAGTCCACTATACCAAATTTGATGAGACGGTAGATATCGCTATCCGTTTGGGAGTCGATCCGCGACATGCTGATCAGATGGTAAGAGGAACGGTTTTGCTGCCAGGGGGCAGTGGAAAAGAGGTAAAAGTTTTAGTCTTTGCCAGAGGAGAAAAGGAGAAAGAGGCAAAAGAGGCGGGTGCTGATTTTGTTGGTGCTGAGGACATGGTGGAGAAAATCTCTCAGGGCTGGTTAGAGTTTGATAAAGCTATAGCTACTCCGGATATGATGGGGTTAGTAGGAAAGATCGGTAAGATTTTAGGGCCCAGAGGTCTGATGCCCAATCCCAAGATGGGAACAGTAACCTTTGATATAACTCAAGCAGTTCAGGAACTGAAAAAGGGTAAGGTGGAATTCAGAGTTGAGAAGGGGGGGATCCTCCATGTCCCCGTTGGGAAGATCTCATTTACCATGGAAAAGTTGCTGGACAACTTAAATGCCCTGTTTGAGATGGTTTTGAAACTCAAACCCTCAAGCAGTAAGGGGGTATATCTGAAAAATATCGTTCTTTCGACTACCATGGGACCGGGCATAAAAATTGATCCTCTCTCAATTAGAGCAGTAGCCAAAGGGTGAGGAAAGAGGAGGAAGTTCGTTGAACCAGGCTGAGAAAGCACAGGCAATTGATCGATTGGCTGATAAGATCAATCGGGCAAAGGTAGCAGTCCTCATCAACTTTCAGGGGTTGAACGTTGAGAAGGTGAATATGCTTCGAAGGGAGCTTAAAAAAGTTTCTTCCGAATTGGTAGTGACGAAGAATACCTTGTTGGAACGGGCTTCTCGCGGGACAAATTTTGAACTCCTCATTTCGCATCTCCATGGACCAACCGGAGTAACCTTCGGTTATCTGGATGTGGTGACACCAGTTAAAGTACTGGCAAAGTTTCAGAAGGATTCAGCTGGACTCGGGATAAAGGCGGCAATCTTGGGGACAAAGGTCTTAAACCCGGCAGAACTGAAAGACTTGAGCAATTTACCAAGCCGAGAGGTTTTGTTGAGGAATCTGCTCGCTCTCTTCAAAACGACTCAGCTGAGTTTGGTGAATGTTTTAATGGCAACCCCTCGGGGATTGGCAGCAGTTCTTGAAGGGTTGAGGAAAAAAAAGGAAACCTCTTCCCAAGCATAGAGGTATTGTCGACATTAAATAATTTGGAGGTCAGAGATGTCAGAGATTACGAAAGAGGATGTAATAAAATTTATCGAGAATATGACCGTACTGGAACTATCCGATCTGGTGAAAGAACTGGAAAAACGGTTTGGGGTTTCTGCAGCAGCCATGCCTGTTGCCATGGGCGCAGCCCCGGCAGCCGTTGAAGTCATGGCGCCCGCGGAAGAGAAAACGGAGTTTGACGTGATTTTAAAGGCCACAGGAGAGAAGAAGATCCAGGTCATTAAAGTAGTGCGGGCCATAACGGGATTAGGTTTGAAAGAAGCAAAAGATCTGGTTGATGGGGCGCCCAAGACGGTCAAAGAAGGGATTCCCAAGAAAGAGGTTGAGGATATCAAGAAGCAACTTGAAGAAGTTGGGGCAACCGTAGAAGTGAAGTAATAAGTAATTCATAAGGAAAGAGGTCTTTTAAAAAAGGTGCCGTCAATGATACTTAACGGAAGAATCAGAAAGGATTTCGCCAAGATCAAAAGGGTGATGGAGATTCCTAACCTGATCGATATCCAGAAAAAATCGTATGAAGGTTTTCTCCAGAGAAATTGCAAACCAGAGGAGCGATCGAGTTTTGGTCTGCAAGGGGTATTTAAGAGTGTCTTTCCGATAAAAAATTTCAATGAAACCTGTTCCCTTGAGTTTGTCAGTTACAGCCTGGGTGATTCCAAGTACGATATTGACGAATGCCGGCAGAGAGAGATGACCTATGCAGTTCCGCTCAAGGTAGTAATCCGTCTGGTGGTCTGGGATGTGAATCAGGAGACGGGGGAGCGTAATATTCGGGATGTAAAGGAACAAGAAGTATACTTTGGAGAAATCCCCCTGATGACGGAGAGCGGAACCTTTATCATCAATGGCACCGAACGGGTAGTCGTGAGTCAGTTGCACCGTTCACCAGGGGTGTTTTTTGGTAACGATAAAGTGAAGACCCACTCCAGCGGAAAGGTGATGTACTACGCCCGGATCATTCCCAACCGTGGATCCTGGATAGATTTTGAATTTGATCCTAAAGACGTCCTCTATGTACGTATTGACCGGAAAAGGAAGTTCCCCGCTACGGTGCTGCTGAAAGCCCTGGGGTATTCCACCAAAGAATTAGTTCATTACTTTTACCATACTGAACGGATTCTCATGAAGAAAGATAAGATTCTGAAAGCGGTGGGGGTCGTTGACTTGGTAGTTGGGGATAAGGCCTCAGAAGATATCGTAGATTCGAGGACTGGAGAGGTTATTGTAAAGAAGAGTAAAAAAATAACCTCTGCCCATATGAAGAAAATGCGAGAGGCGGCGATCCAGTTCATTCCCATTGAACTTGAAGATCTGTTTGTGAAAGTTGTTGCAAAGGATATCGTTGATTTCCATACCGGAGAAATCCTGGCCAAATGCAATGAGGATGTGACGCCTGGATTGATAGAACAATTGAAACAAAGAGGGATTGAAGAATTTGAAGTGCTTTTAATTGATAATGCTACCATTGATGCGTCCATTCGGGACACCTTGCTTATCGATAAGATTAACGCTCCTGATGAAGCGCTGGTAGAGATCTACAGGCGCTTGCGACCGAACGATCCACCCACCCATGACAGTGCACGGCAGTTTTTCCAGAGGCTGTTTTTCAGCCCGGAATATTATGACCTCTCTAAAGTAGGGAGACTGAAGCTCAATTATAAGCTTGAACTCAATATCCCCCTTGATGTTCGGATCCTTCAGAAAGAAGACATCTTAGAAACCGTAAAATACCTGGTAAAATTGAAGAATGGCCAGGGAGAGGTTGATGATATCGACCACTTGGGGAATCGGAGAGTTCGTGCAGTCGGAGAGTTGATCGAAAATCATTTTCGGATCGGACTGGTGAGAATGGAGCGGGCTATCAAGGAGAGAATGAGCCTCCAGGATGTTGATACCTTGATGCCCCATGACTTAATCAATGCGAAACTGGTTACGGCGGTGGTGAAGGAGTTTTTTGGCTCAAGCCAGCTTTCCCAGTTCATGGATCAGACCAACCCTCTCTCTGAAATTACCCATAAGCGGCGGTTGAGTGCCCTTGGTCCTGGTGGATTGACACGGGAGAGAGCAGGTTTTGAAGTGCGCGATGTGCATCCAACTCACTACGGGAGGATCTGCCCCATTGAAACCCCTGAGGGGCCCAATATTGGTTTGATATCCTCTCTCAGCACCTATGCATGGGTGAATGAGTTTGGATTCATCGAGACGCCGTATCGTAAGGTAGTGAACGGGACAGTTACCAACGAAGTGGTTTTTCTCTCCGCTTTGCAGGAGAAAGATTTTGGTATCGCCCAGGCAAATGCCCCCTTGAACTCACGGGGAAGGTTTATAGGAAAACAGGTTTCTGCCCGAAGGGGGGGGGAGTTCACCATGCTTGCTCCCGAAGAGATCGACTACATGGATGTTTCTCCCAAGCAGCTGGTGAGCATTGCCACTTCTCTCATCCCCTTCCTGGAGAACGATGATGCTAATCGTGCTCTCATGGGTTCCAATATGCAGCGGCAGGCCGTATCCCTCATCCGTACTGAGGCCCCTCTGATTGGTACGGGGATGGAAAGTGTCGTTGCACGGGATTCAGGAGTTACGGTAATCGCTGAGCGAGATGGAGTGGTTACCAGCGTGGATGCAACCCGAATTGTGATAAAGCATGAAGAGTCAGAGAGTAAAGGGGTTGGGACAGAGGTTAAGATCTACAACCTCATCAAGCACCATCGTTCAAACCAGAACACCTGTATCAATCAAAGACCGATTGTGAAAGTCGGAGATGTGGTGCGGAAAGGGAATATCATCGCCGACGGGCCGGCAACTGAGATGGGGGAACTCGCCTTGGGCAGGAACGTCATGGTAGCGTTCATGCCCTGGGGAGGTTACAATTTCGAGGACTCGATCCTGGTCAGTGAAAAATTGATCAAGAATGACAGCTTTAGCTCTATTCACATTGAAGAATTTGAGATAGTAGCTCGGGATACCAAGTTGGGGAAGGAAGAAATTACTCCGGATATTCCTGGGTTAAGCGAGGATATGCTGAAGAATTTGGATGAAAGCGGGATTATTCGCATCGGGGCAGAGGTAAAGGCCAGTGATATCCTGGTGGGCAAGATAACACCCCGGGGGGAAACTCAACTTTCTCCTGAAGAAAAGCTCTTACGGGCAATCTTTGGTGAAAAAGCCCGGGATGTTCAGGATACTTCGCTGCGTGTGCCGCCTGGTGTGGAAGGAACCGTAATCAATGTCAAGATTTTTACCCGGAAAGGTACGGAAAAGGATGAACGGTCCCGCACGATCGAGGATGAAGAGAAAGCCAGGATCCTCAAGGATCAGGAAGAGGAGATCAATATCTTGGAGGAGAGCGTAGCCAAAAAGATCAAACAGCTCCTGGTAGGAAAGATCTCAGCTAAGAAAATCGTCGTTGGTGAAAGGGATCACGCGATTGTTGTGGAAAAGAACCAAAAGCTCACCGAATCAATCCTATCTAAGATACCCTACAGCAAAATCAAGAATATTTCTCTCGTTGATGCCTCCGGTGCGGAGGAGAAGATTGATAAGGTCAAGGAGAACCTGGAAGAGCAGATCAACGTGATTAAGGCGTACTTTGGAGAGAGAATTGAGAAGATCAAGAGGGGAGATGAACTGCCACCAGGGGTAATCAAGATGGTGAAAGTTAGCTTAGCCGTAAAGAGGAAACTTTCCGTGGGGGATAAGATGGCAGGGAGACATGGCAACAAAGGGGTACTTTCTCGAGTGCTCCCAGAAGAGGACATGCCTTACATGGAAGATGGCACACCTGTTGATATCGTGCTTAACCCCCTTGGTGTTCCTTCTCGAATGAATGTTGGTCAGATACTGGAGACTCATCTGGGCTGGGCAGCAAAAGGGCTCGGAGAGAAAATCGGTGAATACATTGACAAAGCCTACGGGGCCAATACCCTGAAGAGTAAATTGAAAGAGATCTATGGAAGCCCAGAGATAAACAAGTTAATTGACCAGATGGAGGACGAGGAAACAATTGATCTGGCAAAAAAGTTCAGGAAGGGTCTGTTCATGTCTTCGCCGGTATTTGACGGTGCTTCCGAAGACGAGATTAAACAGTGTCTCAAGATGGCTGGATTGTCTATTGACGGTCAGGCAGTCCTCTATGATGGAAGGACAGGGGAACCGTTCGACCAGAGGGTTACCGTGGGAGTGCTCTATATGATGAAACTTCACCATCTCGTGGATGATAAGATTCACGCCCGTTCAATTGGCACCTATTCTCTCGTCACGCAACAACCCCTCGGGGGGAAGGCACAGTTTGGAGGACAGAGGTTAGGTGAGATGGAGGTTTGGGCTCTGGAGGCCTATGGTGCTGCTTATACACTTCAGGAATTTCTCACCGTTAAATCAGATGATGTCCAGGGCAGGACGAAGCTCTACGAGAATATTGTAAAAGGAGAATACACCGTGCAGCCGGAACTCCCCGAGTCCTTTAATGTTCTGGTGAAAGAGCTAAAAAGTCTCTGCATGGATGTAAAATTTATCAAAGAGGGAGAAGGTTGATGCCTCTGCATCTCAACTTCATGAAGGTCTCTTCTTTTTAGGAGGAGAGGGATGGAAAGCTTGTTTGGTTTTTCTGAGAAGACAAAAAACACCTTAGACTTTGATGCGATAAGGATTTCAATAGCCTCCCCTGATACCATCAGGAGCTGGTCCTATGGTGAGGTGAAGAAACCCGAGACCATCAATTACCGGACTTTTAAACCCGAGCGGGACGGGCTCTTCTGTGCCAAGATTTTTGGCCCTACCAAGGACTATGAGTGCAACTGTGGCAAATATAAGAGGCTCAAACACCGGGGAGTTGTCTGTGAGAAGTGCGGGGTTGAGGTAATTTCATCCTCAGTGAGAAGAGAGAGAATGGGCCATATTGAGCTCGCTGCTCCGGTAGCCCACATATGGTTTTTGAGGAGCCTGCCCAGCAGGATCGGATCCCTCCTTGACATGACCCTCCGAGAGTTGGAAAAGGTCTTGTATTTTGAGAACTACATTGTGATTGATCCCAAGGATACACCTTTGGTGAAGGGGACGTTGCTTTCAGATGAGCATCACCGCAAGGCGGTGGCCGATTACGATAATAATTTTGTCGCCGGAATGGGAGCAGAAGCAGTCCGGGAGATGCTGAGGCAGATTGATCTGAACAAACTTTCAAATCAACTTCGGGATGAGCTCAGGGAGACGAGCTCTGATATCAAGAAAAAAAAGCTGGTAAAGAGACTCCGGATCATTGAAGCCTTCCAGAATTCCGGCACTCGTCCAGAGTGGATGATTTTAGAGGTGATCCCGGTCATTCCGCCGGATTTGAGGCCTCTGGTACCGCTGGATGGAGGGCGCTTTGCCACCTCCGATCTCAATGATCTCTACCGGAGGGTAATCAACCGCAACAACCGACTGAAGAGGCTCATGGAACTGGCTGCTCCTGAGATCATCATCCGGAATGAAAAGAGAATGCTTCAGGAAGCAGTGGATGTCCTGTTTGATAACGGGAGAAGAGGCAAGGTCGTAACCGGAAGGAACAAGAGGCCCCTGAAATCCCTGAGTGATATGCTCAAAGGGAAACAGGGGAGATTCCGTCAGAACCTCTTGGGGAAAAGGGTCGACTACTCGGGTCGTTCTGTAATTGTCATCGGACCCGACTTGAGGCTCCACCAGTGTGGTCTGCCTAAGAAAATGGCTATCGAGTTATTCAAGCCTTTTATCTTTAATCGTTTGATCAGCAAAGGATTTGCCACCACGATTAAAAGTGCCAAGAAGATCGTGGAAAAAGAAACCCCGGAAGTATGGGATGCCTTAGATGAAGTGGTGAGGGAATATCCCATCCTCCTCAATCGCGCACCAACCCTCCACCGCCTGGGTATCCAAGCCTTTGAACCAATATTGATCGAAGGAAAGGCCATTCAGCTCCATCCCTTGGTCTGTCAGTCCTTTAATGCTGACTTTGATGGAGACCAGATGGCAGTCCATGTGCCGATCTCGGTAGAATCCCAGATCGAGGCCAGGGTGCTGCTCATGTCTACGAACAATATCCTCTCTCCTGCCCACGGCAAGCCGATTATTGTTCCTACGCAGGATATTGTTCTGGGCCTTTATTACCTGACCCGAGAGCGGCCTCTTGCCAAAGGAGAGGGAATGATCTTCTCCAATCCTGAAGAGGTGCGGATTGCCTATGATGCAAGGTTTGTGGATCTTCACGCCCGAATTCGGGTGCGGATCAAGGGAGAGTTGACAGAGACAACCGTTGGGCGGATTGTCTTGAAGGAGATTGTGCCTGAGGAAATCCCCTTCTCTCTCATCAACAGAGTCATGAAGAAGAAAGAACTGGCTGCCCTCATTGAATACTCCTACCGGTTCTGCGGTGATAAAAAGACGGTAATCCTTGCAGACCAGTTGAAAGATCTGGGATACAAATACGCTACTCAGGCGGGCCTCTCCATTTCAATCGATAATTTGAAGATACCTTCCAGTAAAAAGAAGATGGTTGAAGATGCTTACGAAGAAGTCAGAGAGATCGAGAACCAGTACAAGGAAGGGTTGATAACTGACGGTGAGAGGTACAACAAAGTGATCGATATCTGGACGAGGGTTACCGACAACCTCTCTGTTGACCTCCTCCAGGAGCTCGGCTCAGAAGTCATCGCGGATAAAGATGGGAAAGAGAAGCAGATAACCAACTTCAACCCCATCTATATGATGATTGATTCAGGTGCCAGAGGAAGTGCCCAGCAGATCCGTCAGCTTGCCGGCATGAGAGGGCTGATGGCGAAGCCTTCAGGGGAGATTATCGAGACCCCGATCACCGCAAACTTTCGCGAAGGGTTAACCGTTTTGCAGTACTTTATCTCCACGCACGGTGCCAGGAAGGGTCTGGCTGATACCGCCTTGAAAACAGCAAATTCCGGTTACTTGACCCGAAGACTGGTAGATGTTGCCCAGGACTGCGTAATCTCAGAATATGACTGTGGCACCATCGATGGGATCGAGATTACCCCCCTCATGGAGGGAGGCGAGATCATCGAAACACTGGGCGAGCGGGTACTCGGTCGGGTGAGTTTAGAAGATGTGATTGATCCCTTTACGGGAGACGTGATTGTGGAAACAGGCCAGCTCATCGACGAGGAAATGGTGGAAAAGATTGAGGAGACAGGAATTGAAAAGATTACCATTAGGTCTGTGTTAGTCTGTCAATCCAAGCAGGGTGTCTGTATCAAATGTTATGGAAGGGATCTCGCCCGCGGGCACATGGTGAATATCGGTGAAGCTATCGGGATTATCGCTGCCCAGTCGATTGGAGAGCCGGGTACCCAGCTGACCATGAGAACCTTCCATATCGGAGGGACTGCCAGTCGGAGGGTGGAACAGACGACTCTCGCTGCACGCAACGAAGGTCAGGTTAAGTTTTCAAAATTAAATGTGGTGAGGAACAAGAACGGAAAACTGGTCGTGATGAACCGGAACGGTCAGATTCTCATTCTGGACGAAAACGGAAGAGAGAGGGAGCGGTATCCGGTAAACTACGGTGCAAACATGCGGGCAGAAGACGGCCAGACGGTAAAGGCGGGTGAAATTCTGGCGGAATGGGACCCCTATAATACTCCTCTCTTGACTGAAGTGTCAGGGAAAGTAAAGTTCGGTGACATCACTGAAGGAGTCACCATGAAGGACCGGCTTGACGAGGTAACTGGTCTCTCGAGCAAGGTAATCGTAGAGTCCAAGGACCAGGAGCTCCGTCCCAGGGTATCAATCAAGGATGAGAGCGGGAAGACTGCTAAGCTTCCCGGGACGATCTCTTTTGCCCGCTACTTTATGCCTGTGGGAGCGCATATAGCAGTAACTGAGGGGTCCTCTGTGAAAGCCGGCGATGTCATTGCCAAGATTCCGAGGGAAACTACCAAGACGAAAGATATAACAGGCGGACTTCCCCGGGTGGCTGAGCTATTTGAAGCCCGGAAGCCCAAAGAAGTTACAGTAATGAGCCAGATTGACGGCATGGTCTCTTTTGGCAAGGATATTAAAGGGAAGCGGAAGGTCATCGTGACACCCGATGTAGGAGAACCGCGGGAGTATCTGATCACCAAAGGTAAGCATATCAGCGTGCATGAAGGGGACCGGGTGAAGGCTGGAGAACCTTTAATGGATGGGCTGAGGAATCCTCATGAAATTTTGGATATCTTAGGGGAGAAGGAATTGGCGAAATTTTTAGTCAATGAGGTTCAGGAGGTCTACCGGCTCCAGGGTGTTAAAATCCATGATAAGCATATTGAGGTAATCGTACGCCAGATGCTCAGGAGGGTAAGAATTAAGGACGTGGGTGATTCAGATTTTCTTCTGGGTGAACAGGTGGAGAGGCATTTCCTTGATGAGGTTAACGAGAAACTTCAAGAAGCAGGAAAGAGACCGGTCATTTGGGAGCCCTTGCTCTTGGGTATCACCAAGGCCTCCCTTAGTACGGAAAGCTTCATATCCGCAGCCTCTTTCCAGGAAACTACCAGGGTGTTGACCCAGGCATCCATCGAGGGAAGGATAGATTACCTGAGGGGAATAAAAGAGAATGCAGCGATGGGAAAACTCATCCCTGCCGGAACAGGTCTCCCCCGCTATGGCGACCTGGAGATTAAGGTGGAAGGGGAACCCGAGGGCCTCTTTGACGAAAGTTTGACGAGCTGAGGAGCGTGTATGCCTACAATCAACCAACTGTGTAGAAGTGGGAGGACTAAGGTAAAGAGGAAGACCAAGGCACCAGCCTTGCGGCTTTCCCCTCAGAAGAGGGGCGTATGCATTCGTGTCTATACCTCGACCCCCAAGAAACCGAATTCGGCCTTGAGAAAAGTTGCCCGGGTGAGGCTAACCAATGGTATGGAGATCACCACATACATTCCAGGTATCGGTCATAATCTGCAGGAGCATTCAGTGGTGCTGATCAGAGGAGGAAGGGTGAAAGATCTTCCAGGTGTCAGATACCATGTAATCAGAGGCACCTTGGATTCAGTAGGTGTTCAGGACAGGAAAAAGAGTCGTTCCAAGTATGGGGCTAAGAGACCCAAATAACCAGGTCGAAGAGGAATAATATGCCACGAAGAGGATTTATAGTTAAAAGAGAGACTGATCCAGATCCCAAGTATCACGATCGGCTGGTTGCGAAGTTTATCAACAAAGTGATGCAGCAGGGGAAGAAGAGTACTGCTGAATCGATTGTCTATGGTGCATTCGATGTCATCAAGGAAAGGGCCAAGACTGAACCCCTGGATTTGTTCAAGAGCGCACTGGAAAAAGTAAAACCGGTACTGGAGACAAAGACGAGGAGAGTAGGTGGCTCCAACTATCAGGTGCCTATGGAAGTAAGGAGTGATCGCAGGGTGAGCCTCGGGATGAGATGGCTGATTACCTTTGCCCGGAAGAGGGCAGAGAAATCCATGAAAGAAAAGTTAGCTGCTGAACTCATTGATGCTGCCAACAACCGGGGTGCATCAGTGAAGAAGAGGGAAGAAGTCCACAAGATGGCAGAAGCCAATAAGGCCTTTGCCCACTACCGCTGGTAAGAGGGAAGAATACAAGGAAACGATGGCAGTTCTGGAAAAGAAAGCGATAGCCTGGTCGGGAGATAGTCTCCATCACCAGAAAACGAAGAGCGGTTTAAAATTGGTACGAGCAGTCCCCTTAGAGAAAACGAGAAATATTGGCATCATGGCCCACATTGATGCGGGGAAGACCACTACCACCGAGAGGATTCTTTACTACACCGGGGTCTCCCATAAGATCGGTGAGGTGGATGATGGTGCAGCTACCATGGACTGGATGGAACAGGAACAGGAGAGGGGAATTACCATCACCTCTGCTGCCACCACCTGCTTATGGAAGAACCACCGGATCAATCTTATTGATACCCCGGGCCACGTAGACTTTACCATTGAGGTTGAGAGGTCGCTCCGGGTGCTGGATGGTGCAATTGCTATCTTCTGCGCAGTAGGGGGGGTTGAGTCACAGAGTGAGACCGTATGGAGACAGGCAGATAAGCACAGGGTGCCGAGGGTTGCCTTTGTCAATAAAATGGACAGAACCGGTGCAAACTTCTTCCGTACCGTCCAGATGATCAGAGACAGACTCAAGGCCCATCCATTCATACTCCAGATTCCTCTTGGCGGAGAAGAAAACTTTCGTGGGATTATTGACCTCTTGAGGATGGAGGCCGTTGTCTACGATGAGAGCAGCCTCGGCGTGACGTATCACACCATGGAGATACCTGAAGAATACCGGGAAACTGCACGGGAGTACCGGGATAAGATATTGGAATCGGTAGCCGATCTTGATGAATCGCTCATGGAGAAGTATCTGCAGGGTGAAGCCATCACTGAGGAAGAGATCAAGACGGCGATTCGAAAGGCTACCATTGACTTTCAGGTCGTACCGGTGTTCTGCGGGGCTGCTTTTAAAAACAAAGGAGTTCAGCCGCTCCTCGATGGAGTTATTGATTATCTGCCATCTCCTCTCGATGTACCACCAATCCAGGGCCTGAATGAGAAAGGGGAGACGGAGATACGGGAAACCAGTGATGACGCTCCTTTCTCTGCCCTTGCCTTTAAGATTATGACCGACCCGTTTGTTGGCCAGCTGACCTTTATCCGGGTGTATTCCGGGTCTCTGGCAAAAGGTTCCTATGTGTACAATGCTATCAAGGGAAAGCGGGAGCGGGTAAGCCATATCCTCAAGATGCACGCCAATAAGCGGGAGGAAATACAGGAGATTTATTGCGGTGACATTGCAGCCATCCCCCTAAAATTAGCTACAACAGGGGATACCCTGTGTGATGAAGACCACCCCATAACCCTTGAGTCGATAGAGTCTCCCCAGACTGTGGTGTCGGTAGCGATTGAGCCGAAGACTCAGGCTGACCAGGGCAAGCTCTTTGATTCCCTCCATAAACTGGCTGTCGAAGACCCTTCGTTCAGGATTCATTTTGATGAAGAAACAGAGCAGACCATCATCTCCGGAATGGGAGAGCTCCACCTGGAGATCATCGTAGATCGACTGCTCCGGGAGTTCAAGGTGGATGCCCATGTGGGCCGACCACAGGTTGCCTATAAATCAACCATTACCCAGCAGGCTAAATCCGAGGGGAAATTTATCCGGCAGTCAGGCGGGAGAGGGCAGTATGGCCATGTGAAGCTTGAAATCGCGCCTCTGAAGCGGGGAGAAGGATTCGTCTTTGTAAATGACATCACCGGTGGAGTAATTCCCCGGGAGTATATTCCCGCAGTGGAGAAAGGTATTCACGAGGCTATGGAGAGTGGGATTCTTGGTGGATTTCCCATGGTGGATATCCAGGTTGCATTAATAGATGGCTCCTATCATGAAGTGGATTCCTCAGAGCTCGCCTTTAAGATTGCAGGATCGCTGGGTTTCAAGCAGGGGGCAGTCAAGGCAGCACCGGTAATCCTTGAGCCAATCATGAGCGTGGAGGTGTCAGTGCCTGAAGAGTTCATGGGGGAGGTCGTTGGTGATTTATCAGCCCGTCGGGGCAAGATTGCAGGGATTGACAACCGGGCTGGCCTGGTCATTGTCCAGGCTGAAGTTCCCTTAGCAGAGATGTTTGGTTATGCTACTGATGTAAGGTCGGCAACCCAGGGGAAGGCTAACTATACCATGCAGTTTCTCGAGTACAGGGAAGTGCCCGCCTTTATTGCTGAAAAGATCTTGAGTACTGTGGCAGCTTAGGACGAGGAGGGAACATGGCGAAGAAGAAGTTTGAGAGGACGAAGCCGCATGTAAACATAGGGACGATAGGGCATGTAGATCATGGGAAGACGACGTTGACGTCAGCGATCACGAAGGTATTGGAGAAG
>Ga0315280_10007285_pt1 | contig 14911 bp, 11 predicted proteins | sample YL17G06_40_MG_FD_203697 | JGI IMG/M metagenome (GOLD analysis project Ga0315280, IMG submission 203697) | Sediment microbial communities from Yellowstone Lake, YNP, Wyoming, USA - YL17G06_40 | ecosystem: Environmental > Aquatic > Freshwater > Lake > Sediment | place: USA: Wyoming | collected...
GGCCGTTTGGAGTGCGGCGGCGCGCCGCCGCTTTCACAGCGGGAGCGCGTCGCCGGAGGCGACTGAAGCTCCCGCACTCCATACGGCGCGTTCTGCGGCTACTCAAGATGTGGGTAATGCTAAGCTACAAGGGAGAGGAGTGAGTGGGCGTGCCCCGAACGCATCGCGGCGACCTAACGGAGTAATATTAACAAAGTAGGTCCCTGGCCGCAGCGCTCTCCGCTGTTAGCCCTCGCGCGCCCCCGGCATCAGCAGCCTGGCGCGCCCGGGCGAGACGCGGACCGTCAGCGGCGTGCGGCACTGGACATCGCCGTCAACCAGCACCGGCGCCGGGCCGTCGAGCGTTTCGATGGCGACCTGCGTGCCGCGCCAGATGTGCACCGCCGGATGGCTGGTGTGGGTGCCGCGAAAAACACGCGGGAAATTGTACAGCAGCTCCAGCCGCCCGATGTGTTCCACCAGAACCACGTCGAGCCGGCCGTCATCAACCTCGGCCATGGGCGCGATCTTCATCCCCGCGCCATATGAGCGCGCGTTAGCCACCGCCAGCAGCACCGCCGGCCCCTGCCAGGTCTCGCCGTCCACCGTCACGCGCAGCCGCGTGGGGCGATAGGTGATCAGCTCGCGCGCCACCGCTATGAGATAGGTCGCCAATCCGGCCCCCGAGCCGGTGCGCCCGTTCATGCGCAGCGTCACCTGCGCGTCGAAGCCCAGGCCCATGACATTGACCGACCACAGGGCTCCGTCGTTGACTTGCAGCAGGTCTATGCTCGCCACTTTGCCGCGCAGCAACTGCCGGGCGGCATGGCGCGGGTGGCGGCTGAGGCCGATGGTGCGCGCGAAGTCATTGCCCGTGCCGGCGGGGATGATGCCGGCGGGAATGCCGCTGTCGAGCAGGCCGGCGAGAACCTGCGACAGCGTGCCGTCGCCGCCGCAGGCCAGAACCGCGTCGCAGCCCGCTTCGGCCGCCGCGCGCGCCAGCTCGATCGCATCGCCCGGGCCTTGGGTCAGTGCCTGCGAGACCTCCCAGCCGGCGCGCGCGAACTCCTCCGCCGCCATCGCCGCCGCCGCGACGCCGCGACTGCAACCGGCGGCGGGGTTAACAATCAGTGTGACGCGCATGGCTTTGACGTTCGGATTTCCGGCACGCGCAATAGCCTTACGGTTTCGCCGCGCGGCAGGCGCCGTCCTGCACAACCAAGCCCGAGCTCACGGTGCGCCTGCGATGGGCACACGCGCCTCGTCCCGACCCATTTCCGGAAGCAGAATAAGGCTCATGCCCGCTCCCCAATAGGCCAGAAATCGGGCGCCGAGATGTTGCAGCAAAGCCGCGTCTGCACTGCGCTCTGCTCCGCTGGCGAACTGAAACCCCTCAGCCGCCACGGCGAGAAACAGACCGCTCGTAGTGATGGCCAGGAAGCTAATGAGGGGCGCACGCCTGCATCGCCACAACGCGATCCCAAACGCCACCGCAATGGCGCACAGACCGACTACGATAAGCCGCCACAGGTCGAACCGCTGCCACGGCCACAGCGCCGACTCGGCCACGACCACCACCAGAATCGTAGGCATGACGATAAGGAAGTAGGTGCGCGTCTTTCGGTCACGAATGGGCTTCAACGCGCGAACAAGCCCCCGCACGGCGAGCGCGACCGCTATCGCCCCGGCCACCGTGCCGAGGCTCGCCAAGTACACACCACCCGCGGACGGATATATGAACACGGAAGCGCCGCAGAGCAAAGCAGAGGCGAGGGCAATGAGCGAAGTCGCCTCCTCAGGCACACTCGCGCGATACAAGAACCCGACTAGACATAGTGGAACTGCCACTACGACGTAAGTCACCAGCAGCGCCTGCCGCACCTCGGGCACGGGCATCCACACCGGCCTGACAATCAAGACCCACCAGGCAAACGTAACAGCAGGAAGTGGCACCCAGAAGGCGGCGGAAAACCAGGCCCCGCGGCACTCGTATTCGTGCCGCGCCCACGGGCGTGCCTTGCGTAGTCGCGCCAGCAGCGCTCTCATCTGATCGCTGCCCGAGCCGTCATTGAGGTTTGTCGGCGCCTCCTCCGCCGCTCGGGGACAGTTACCTATACCTATTTCGCGGCAAGCGCCCACAATGGGTGAAGCCGTCCGGAGACAGGCGACCGCCCCCATTACGCCCTCACTGGGTCGAGAGGGCAATGACCGAGTATATGTGAACAGGCGGGACGGTCAAGGTCACCCGCGACCCGCGCTGATCGAACTCGACCGGCTGCGGCTCAGCGTCGGGCGAGTAGCGCTTGGCCGAGACGAGCTTCCAGCCGCGCGGCGCCCCAAGCGTCACTTCGACGGGCGCGGAGGGCACGACCTGCCCGGATTCCCCGGGCGCCAGCCGCGGCACGCTATAGTTGACGACGTGCAGCAGCAGCTCGCCGTCTTTGGCATTCCCACGGCGATACGCGTTGAATCGCAGATACGGCGCGTGCGCCGCCGTCACGCGCAGGCGCTTGCCGCTCGCCTTCTCCAGGTAGTCAACGAACATGGCCCCCGCTTCGCCCGGCCGCTGCTCCGGCGCCTCCGCCAGGCGCTTGTAGACGAGATCGATATGGGACAGGTCGTCCTCGCTGAAGTCATAGGCGGCGAAGGCGCGCTGCGGCAGAACCGCCCAGGGATCGCTCGCCCACAGGACCTTGCCGCGCCCGAGGGCGCCGCTGCGCACCCCGTGCTCGTCGGCTGCCGCGTCGCCCACCACGTCGGCGAATACGGCTTGCTTGCGGGCGCGGCCCCACGGGTCGTTCGTTCCCGCCTCGCCGATGATGAAGAGCGTTCCGCCGCCATCGACATATGCGCGCAGGCCGGCCGCTTCAGCGTCGCTAAGATACCGACCACCGGTCAGCACGACCGCGTCGCACCCGCGCAGGTTGCGAGCATTTGACACATCGGTGGCGAAATCCCACAGCGTTTGCTGCTCGTCCAGGTAGTCACGCGCGCGGTATATGCCGCGCAGGTGCTCGGGATCGCTCATGTGCACCTGGTCGTAGAGGAATGCCAGGCCGACGCGCGCCACCGGCTCGCAGCCCTCGTACAGTGCGCGGTGGTCATTGAAGAAGCGATTGTAGCGCTTGGTGACCTCCGGCCAGCCGGTGCCGGGCTGGACGAACGCGCCGCCCCCGCTGAAGGCCGCCGACTCGGCGACCGCCAGCTCGCTCGAGCGCTCGTCATTGCCGACGTAGCACAGCACCACCGCCGGCGAGTTGAAGCCGTAGGAGAGCTTGTACTGCAGGATGTTGTCCACCACCGCCCCGCGCCCGAGGTTGCCGGGGAACAGCATCTCCTCGTACATGATGTAGTTGCTCACCGGTGCCCACAGCGCGACGTCCTTGCCCGTGCCGCGGCGGTGGTCCGCGCCCGCGAAATGTCCAAAGGGCCCGATGTTGGGGATCATGATGAACCCCGGCCGCACCGCCGCGCCGGCTTTTTGCACCCGCGCCAGGTTGCGGGCGATGCTCAGCGCGCGGAAGCGCTCGATCTCGGCATTGAGCGCAGGCGGCGCGCCTTCGGTCAGCGCCGCGGCGCGGACATCGGCGATGCCGAAGTGATCGCGCAGCTCCGGCGCGCTGTAGCGGCGGCGCAGGTAGTCGCGGAACTTGCGCTGACAGAAGCTGCAAAAGCACCACTCGGTGTTGACATCCATGAAGATGCCGTCGTAGCCGCAGCGCGCCGCCCACTGCGCGGTGAATGCCAGGTAATCGGTCCAGTAATCGTTGTTGGGGCACGGCGAGTACCAGTAGCCGGCATGGGGCGTGGCGGGCTTGCGCCCTTCGCCCTGCATCCAGTCAATGGGATCGGTGGACGGGCGCTCGCCGATGCCGAACTCGGCGTAATCATACCAGTGGTCGAAGGCGGCCCAGAAGCCCAGGCGGCTCTCGTGGTCGCCCCACATGATGCAGTTGGTGATGTAGGGGATGACGGTGGGGATGCCCAGCGCATGGAGCTCGGCGACGTAGCGCTTGAGCTCCTCGACCTGGGCCCGCACTTCGGCCGGCGATGCCGGCGCCGGGCTGATAAACTGGTAGCCGGGATTAGTGATGGCGACGGCGCGGAAGGGCAGATCGTGACCGACGTGCATCAGCGCCGGCGGACCGGCAGCGAGCTTGTGCCGGAACTCGGCCGACGTGACGTTGGCCGGCGAGTAGTCGATGCAATAGGTGAACGGCAATCGCGTCGCACTCATGGCTTCGATTCCTCCCAATAGCAGCAGCAAGCTGGCCGCGGCCAATACAACGAGACGATAATTCGTCCTAACCTTCTCTCGCATAGCCTGGTGTCCTCGCGGGTCTTGCCGGCGGGGCCGGTCCCCGGCTCGGCGGCTCACCCGGCGCGATTCGATTACCACGCGTACGCTCGACGCCGCCTCGCGCGCGACAAGGCTCGACACCGGCCACGCGTAGAGGAGCGCAATCGCCGCGCACGCGCCGAGGTCGCGCGAGGTCAGGCGGTAACGGTCAGCGGCCGCCGGCGGCGCCCCGCGCCGCTCCGGAACGCGGCCACGCCGCGTCAGGTGACGCTGCGCTCTTCACGCGCTGCCCCCGAGCGCTTCGCGCTCCCTGCGTTCGAGGCGCTTGATGCGCGGGCGCGCATAGCCCTTGGCGCCTTTCCTGGTCGAGTGGTACTTGGCGCGCGGCAGCAGGACGCGGCCGAACCTGAGAAGGTACTTGCGTTTGGCCGCGGTCGGGCTGGCGTGCGATGAATGCTTGGCCGCCTGGGACGGTTCCGTGCCCTGGGGTTGCTTGCGCATGGTTGCCGCGCTCTGGGGCGAGTATAACGGGGTTGCTGCGCCGGTGTCAACGATAGCGGTCCAGGGGTGCGCGCCTTTGGAGTGCGGCGGCTCGCCGCCGCAGAGGCTACAGTTCTTGCCCAGCGCTTGGTAACGGTGCGCGCCTTTGGAGTGCGGCGGCTCGCCGCCGCTTTGAAAGCGGGAGCAACGCTCCCGCACTCCATAGGGCGGGCAGGAAAGGGGACTGTCCGCATTGCCGAGACTGGTCACACCCGCGCGCGAGCTAAGGTTCCCCGCACCACCGCGCGCACATCACCGCCATCGCCTGCGCCGCCTTCACCACCTGCCGGAAGTCAATGCGCTCGCCCGCGGCGTGCGCATCCGAGACCTGCCCCGGCCCGAACACTATCGTCGGCATCTTTCCCCGGTGATGATACAGCCGCGCATCGCAGCTCACGTTCCACCCGAAGACCTCGGTCGCAATGCCCACGTCTCGGCACGAATCCGCCAGCGCCACCACCGCCGGATGATTCGGGTCGTCCGCATAGGCGTCGTTGTGCAGCTTGGGAAAATCAAGCTCGTAATGCGCGCGCGTCCAATCATCCGCCGCGGCCTCGATGACCTCGCGCAGCTCGCGCTTGATCTGCGCCATGCGCTTGTTGGGCAGGAACCCGACTCCGCCCTCCAGCACCGCCTCGCCCGGCACGGTCGAAGGCCAATCGCCCCCGCGCATCATCCCCAGGTTCACCTGCACCGGCCGCTCGTAGCGCTCGAACAGCTCTGCGACGCTCCGGCGTCGCTGCGGAGGCGCGCTGCGCGCGACCGGCTGGCGCGCACTCTCGGCGATGATGCGCTGCTCGTACTCGCGCAGCGCCGGGAAGAGCGCGGCCACTTTCTCGATCGCGTTCACCCCTTCGTGCGCGCGCCCCATGTGTACCGACTTGCCGGTCACCCGCAGCCGAAACCAAATCGCCCCGCGATTGGCGGGATGGATCTGCAAGCTGGTGCACTCCATTACAAGCGCCGCATCCGCGCGGTAGCCTTGCTTGATCAGCGCCAGCGCGCCGTTGCCCCCGACCTCCTCCTCGATCACGAACTGCGCCTGCACGTCGCCGCGCAGACGCGCCCCGACATCGGCTAGCGCTTGCAGGGCAAGCCAGATCGCCGCCACCTGCCCTTTGGCGTCCGACGCGCCGCGCCCGATAACGAGATCGCCGTCAGTCGCGGGCGCAAATGCCTGCCCCCACGCCTGCGCCGGCACGACGTCGAGGTGGCTCTGCAAGATGATGCTGCGCCCGCAGGCGGCGCACCGCCCGCCGCCCGCGCCGCGCCGGTGCGCAACCACGTTGCACCGCCCCTCGTAAGTCAGCTCCTGCTCGGCGAATGTGTAATCGGGGTCCTGCCTGATGTCGGCCGGGAAAGGGACTTGCTCGACCTCCAACCCAATCTGGAGGCAGCGCTGCGCGATGAGGTCTGCGGCCGGGCCCTCGTCGGGCGTGACGCTGGGGATGCGGATGAGATCGAGCAGCAGGTCGCGGGCCTGCGGCGCCCGCGCCTCAACCGACTGACACAGTTTGCACGCAAGATCATCCACCCTGGGCTCCTTGAAGTCCACGACCGCGTACTCCGCGCGGCCCAAGCGGCAACGGGTGCGTGTTCGCTTTTCGTTGGTTGACGCGGGTAAATGTGCCCCCACGCCGTCTGCCGGGGATGTGGCACAGGCGCCTTCGTGGCTAGGCCCCGTCGGGGCCGCCACCCCGGCCCGAAGGGCTTAGGGGCCTGTGCATAGGCGCCGCGAACGCGGCGCCCACACACCCGAGGGCGGGTGTGCCACATGGATGGTGCGCGTATCGACGCTTTGCGAACACATCTCGCAATGTGCATGATTCCCAAGCTTTGGTGAGAAGCCTATATCCAGCCTTCGACAACGTAGGGGTCGGCCTCCCGGCCGACCCACGGCTGCGGCGTGAGCGGGTCGGGATGGAACCCGACCCCTACGGCGCGGCCGCCCAGATCGCCTCAAGATCTGCGCAATCTGCGCAATCTGCGGATGTTCCCAGGCGCTCTCAAACCGCCACCACCTGCCCCGTGCGCAGGCTTTCCTCCGCCGCGCAGGCGATCTTGGTCACCTCCAGGCCGTCCTCGCCGGTGGCGAATACGCCTCGCAGCTCCTCCAGCCGGCCGCCGCGCTTGAGGAAGGCCGCGTTGTAGGCAAAATCGGCGATGCTCTCGATACCATAGCCGTGCCAGGCGGTGTTGCCCTGCTTGTCTGTCGCCTCGCGCATGAAGCCCAGGTTGTGGGTCTGCATCCCGGTCGTCGAGAAGCACGACCGCGCGCCGCGGTCCTGCGAATCCACCTCCATGACGCCTTCCGTGCCCACCAGCCGGATGCCCTGGTTGACGATCGCCTCGAATTGGTCGGGCAGAATCCACGACGTGTCGAAACTCACCACGGCGCCGCTTTGAAACTCCACCTGCGCCTGGATGCTATCGTAGGTGTCGATGCCCAGGCTGACGAGCTTCTTCTTCTGCCCGCGCGCGAAGACCGACTTGCCGTCGCTCTTGATGACCCACCGCGCCAGGTCATAGAAGTGCACGCCCAAGAACCACACCGGCGATGACTGCGGCGCCCATTGCGGAAACCAATCGCGCGGCACCTCGATGCGATCCTCCATGTGGCAGTAGCCGTAGAGGATGTCGCCCAGCTTGCCCTCGCGTGTCAGGCGCTCGAGCTCCAGGTGGTAAGGATCATATCGCTTGTGGAAATCCACCTGGAGCAGCAGGTTGCCGGCGCGCGCCGCCTCGACCATCTGCCGACAGCCCTCGACCGTGACATCGAGCGGCTTCTCCACCAGCACGTGCTTGCCCGCCGCCAGCGCGTCGAGCGTCACTTGCAGGTGGGCGAAGTCGGGCGTCACCACGGTGACCGCATCCAGCTCCTCGCGCGCCAGCATGTCGCGGTGGCTGCCGTAGGTGCGCAGTCCGAAGCGCTCGCCCATCTCTCTCAAGCGCGCGTCATCCACATCCGCCGCCGCGACCGCCTGCGCCGCGCCCTCGCGCGCGGTCTGCGCGAAGGCCCGCAGGTGGTTAACCCCGAACGTCCCGACCCCTATCACGCCGATCCTGACCACGAATCCCTCCGCAGTTATCAAGAGAGAATCCGCAGATTACGCGGATAACATAGATTGGACGGAAGAAGACTTGGCCGCGGATAAACACGGATGGACACGGATTGGATCAGATTGCGGCCAGATAACTCTGTCAATCCGCGGGTAGATCGGATAATCTGCGAAATCTGCGTAATCTGCGGATCTCTTTCTCCCCTCACGTCGCCGCCGCGATCGCCATCGCCTGGTCAAGGATGTCCACGCCCTGCGCCAGGTCGGTCTCGCCGATGACCAGCGGCGGCGCGATGCGCAGCACGTTGCCGTAATGCCCGATGGGCGCGATCATCAGCAGCCCGCGCCGGCACGCCTCCATGACGATGCGCTGCGCCAGCTCCGCATCCGGTTCTTTCGCGCCTCGGTCCTTGACGATCTCCAGCCCCCATACCAGCCCCATGCCGCGCGCATCGCCCAGGCACTTGTGCATGAGCTGCAATTCGCCGAATCTGCGCTCCAGGTATTCGCCCATGCGCGCCGCGTTCTCGGGCAGCTTGTCCTCGATGATGACCTCGATGTTGCGCAGCGCCGCGCGGGCGCCGAGAGGGTTGCCGCCGTGGGTGCTCGACATCGAGCCCGGGGTGAGCGCATCCATGATCCGCGCCTCGCCCACCACCGCCGACACCGGCAGCGTCGATGATATGCCCTTGCCCAGGCACAGCAGGTTCGGGGTCACGTCATAATGCTGGAACCCGAACAGCTTTCCCGTGCGCCCGAACGACGCCTGCACCTCATCAATGATCAGCACCACGTCGCGCCCGCGGCACCAGCGGTCGAGCTTCGCCATCCACTCCGGCGGCGGGATGATCGAGCCGGCGCCGCCCTGGTAGGTCTCGGTGATGACGGCGGCGACGTCGGACTCGGTCTCGGTCTCGACGAACCAGTCGAGATAGTCGAAGCACCAGGTGTCGCACTCGGGGTAGGTCTTGTCGAAGACGCAGCGATAGCAGTTGGCGAACGGCGCGAGATAGACCTGCGGCACGAAGGGGCCGAACCCGCGCGTGCCGGCGCCGCTGCGCTTGCCGCCGGCGGACATGGCGCCGTAGGTGCGGCCGTGGAACGCGCCCTGGAAGGCGATGATCTCGCGGCGCCCGGTGTAGCGACGCGCCATCTTCATCGCCGCCTCGGTCGCCTCGGCGCCGGTGGTGAGGATGAAGGCGCGGTCGAGGTTATCGGGCGTGATCTCGACCAGCTTCCGCGCTAGCAGCGGCCGGTACTCGTTGACGAAATCGTAGCAGTTGATGACGCGCCCCGCCTGCTGCTGAATCTCGTGCACGATCTTGGGGTGCGAATGCCCGGCGTTGGCGACGAGCACGCCCGAGGAGAAATCGAGGAACACGTTGCCGTCAACATCGGTGACCCAGATGCCTTCGGCGGCGGCCCACACCACCGGCGGCTGCTCGCTCATCGAGCGCGGCTCGTAGCGGCGGGAGAGCTCCAGGTACTCGCGCCCGCGCGGCCCTGGGATCTCGGTGATTAGCTTTATCAACGGCATGCCTCCACGTAGGAGCCGCGTCTCGCGGCGATCCTGCGGCGGGGCCAGGCGGCCCCGACATGAACGTTTCTTCGCGCAGAAGGCCAGAACCTACCGGCGGGCGGGGCGGTGGCGGGCAGTTCGACCCCTCTCCCTCTCTGAGGGAGAGGCCGGGTGAGGGCGCGTCCCGCGGCGCTGAGCCTGTCATTGCTTGCGCCTTCGGCGGGTAAGTCTCTCCTTGAGGGGAGCGACGGACGGGCAAGCGCATCCGCAGGGCTGCCGCCCCGGTCGCCTTTCTCAATCACGGTGCTCGGCAAGAAGTCGGCAGGCGCGCGGCCGACGCAAGGGGTGTGAGTAGGGACGCCGCTTTGTCGGGGGGTGACACCTGCGCGCTGCTACTCGTGTCGCGAGCGCGGCCTTCGCCCCTGCAGCCCAGGCAAGAGATAAGAAGCTAAGAGAGCAAAAAGTTATTCATGTAGGTAGTCGGGCACAACGAAAGCCGACGCCGCCGTAGAAGAAGAGGTCAAAGTAGTTGCTGCGGCCGCCCGGGATGGTGCCGTAGCGACCAGAACAGCGGAAGTAACCGGGATGAACGAGGAGCCACGAGCCGCCCCGAAGCACCCTATATTGCCCGCTTGTCGGCGCAGTGAGGTCGCCCTTCGCGTATCGCTCGTACGCCTTGTCATTATACCAGTCCCCGCACCACTCCCACGCGTTCCCCGCCATATCCAGACATCCATACGGGCTGGCACCTATCCCATAGGAACCCACCGTCGCTGCACCTTCGCGACGAAAATCGTGAGACTTCATCCATTGAAGCACCTCATCATAAAGGGTGGCGTACTTCTTGCCGCTGATGAGTTCGAAGTTGCGGCATCGCTTGCTCTCCCACTGGTTTCCCCAGGGGAAGATGCGCCCATCCGTGCCCCGCGCCGCTTTCTCCCACTCCAACTCGGTTGGCAGATGCCTTGCCGCCCACTCGCAATAGGCGCGGGCGTCTTCCCACTCAACACATACAACGGGGAAGTTCTCCAGGCCTGACGGGATCCGTCCGCCTGTCCAGTGATCCGGCGCAGGATGTCCGGTCGCTGCCACGAACCGCACGTACTGCGCATTGGTCACCTCGGTGCGCCCGATCCAGTAGCCGGGCAGGTTCACCCGACACTGCGGCTGCTCGTCCTTGAAGTCCTTGCGCCCACCGTTAGGATGCTCCTTGAGCCACGCGTCAATCTGTGCGTCGCTCGTACCCAGCGTGAAGTCGCCGGGGGCGATGTAGACCATCTCCATCCCGTTCCTGGGGTCGACCCAGACGTCGCCAGCCTGCGGGCTGACGGGCGGCGCCGGCGTACGCCACACCACGGCACTGGAGTTCACCTCGGGTGCAGGTGAGACGCGTTCAGTGGGCCGCTCTTCGGCACCGCAAGAATCTGAAACCACGACCAATGCCGCCACACAGAGCACAATAGCAAAGCATCCCGCAACTCGGCGATTCATGGTGTCCTCCTCCGAACACTCACGGCAGGGTAACGTGACCCGTAGCATCAGAACGGCAAGCGGGGCTTTGGCCCCTGTCGCACAGGCCGACACTACGTCACCTGGCGGATGTTGTAGTTGCCGCCGGCCATCCCCACCAGCTGTATCTCGACACCCAACGCATGAATCTGCGCGCCGCTCGTGCCCAGGGTAAACTCGCCGGGCGCGACATAGACCATCTCCATGCCGTCTTTGGGGTTGACCCAGGTGTCGCCCTTCTCGGGGTTTGCGGGGGGTTGCGGTGTGCGCCACACCACAGCGTTGGGATTGCATTGGGGTGGCGACGATGCACGCTCGGTCGGGCGGTCTTCGGCCGCGCCGACGGCTGTGACTCCGACACAGGCTAGCAGAAAGAGCACGACGGCAGACGACACCGCGAGACGCTGATTCATGGTGTCCCCCCTGTCGGGCAGGTTCATAGCTGCCGCACCTCGCGTGCCTACGAGTATCCTCGGTGCTAGTGCTCGTCTTCGTCGTGCCCCGTCCGCCTACCTGCTGGCCGCGGCCGCTCTCCCTTGGTGGAATCAACGGGAACAAGGTTAGGCCGTACTGTCGGGCATGGTCACAGGCGCCCTCGCCGGGCCCGCGAGGCAGGGGCCACTTGGCGTCGCGGGTGCCCGCGACGCCTTCGTCCGTCGTAGCGAGAATTAGTCGTCCGCGGACTCGGAATGCTGAATCGTCGCCCGCGAAGGCCAGTTCCTCGCTGCGGGATGACAGTGTACAGCCGTACGCTCGGCGTGAATGGTTGGGCTAACCCGACTGTGCGAGCGCCCTGGCCGCCATTTGTTGCCGCAGCGCGCGCGTCGGCGCGGCGGCGAAGATCTTCACATCCGTCAGCGCGCCCGCGTCTATCTTCAGCGCCGCGCCTTGCGCGCTCCACTTCACATCGCGCGGCCCCTGCGGCGTGACCTCGAACATGTCGCCCGCAGGCGGCGCACCGCTCGCCTTGAGCCACGCTGGCAGCTCCACCGTCAGCGCCAGGTCCGGGATCGGCTGGAACCGCGCCCCCTGCAGCATGTGGTAGTAGCTGAGGTTGGCGACGAAGATCACCAGCGCCTCCTCGCCCGCCACGGTTGCGACATCGGCATGGCGCTCGCCGTCGCGGTCGAGCTCGAATCGCTGGTAAGGATCGGCATAGGTCAGCACCGGCCGCAACTGGCGCAGCACGCTGTTGAGGCGCCCCATCTCCGCGAACAGCTCATCCCACGGTTGCATCGCCGCATCCACCAACGCGGCGAGCCGCTCCGCGGTTAGACTGATGCCGAGCCCCTTCGCGCCGTCGCGGATCTCGCTCTCGAATCCCGCCCGCGTCTCCTCCTGCTTGCGCGCCAGGAACCACCACACGCCCTTCGCGCCGCGCCCCAACTGCTCGATCAACTGCACCCGCATCTCCGACGGCGTCACCATCGCCCGCCCCGCCTCGCCCCCCATCAGCAGCCCCGCCAGCAGACGATAAACCCACGCGTGATACCCCTGCGCCCAGACCCAGGTCGGCCCCGGCTCGGCGCACCGCTTCAGATCCCAGGTGTAATAAGCGACGCTCTCCAGGTCGCGCGCATAGCCGACGTGCGAGCGCTCGATCCCGGGCGCGCCGATGGCATAGGCATCATAGCCGATGATGTCGGTCATGCCCGCGAACTCGTAGAACTTGGTGTCATCAGCAAGGTTGACGAAAGTCGGGCGCACATCGCAGCGTCGCCAGACCTCGATCCCGCCGAGGTAGGTCCAGGTCGAGGCGCGCATATTGCCGGGCCCCGACAAGTCGGGGCGCCCCGCGCCGCGGTGCAGGTCCGGCTCATCCATCAGCGCCAGCGCCAGGCTCCAGGGCTTGGGCGCGACGTTGTCCAGCACGAATGGGCGCACATTGCCCGGCCCCCAGCCGCAGTGCGACAGCAGCCCATAGCCGTACTCCTTCGACAGCCGATCCATCGCCGCGATATCGGCCTCCGAGCCGTCGTTGATGAGCCCATCCACGGCCATGCCCGCCAGCGTCTTAAGGAAATCGGGGTCATAAGTCGGGCCGTCCCAGGTGCCGATGGGGAAGGGCGGAACCAGGGCGCGCAGGGGCGCCATCGCCTCGACCACGCGCCCGCGATCATTCCGTGCGCGCGCGATGATCTGCAGCGGCTGGAGGGGGCGCAGGGGCTGGTTCAGCCCGACGCGCACGATTGTGCATCGCCCAGGAGCGATCGTCTCGCACAGCGGCCGAGCCGAGGTCTTCACACCCAGGATCTCAATCTCCGGCGCGCGCAGGGCATGGGTCGCGGAATCGTTGCGCAGCCACACCAGGAGCGCGTGCCAGCTATCCGCTGGCACAGCATAAGCGATGGCGAGGGGCGGCGACGCAAGCTCGTCGAGCCGCGCGCTCGCCTCGGACCCGTCGTCGGCTTGCACCGACATCTCGAGCCGCGCGCCCTCTTGCAGCAGCGGCGCGCCGCCGACTATCGTCAGGGTGCTGACGCCGCCCGCCGGGATCTCCTCCGGCCACACGCGCCACCAGAAGATCTGCTGCGCACCGATCAGCTCCTGCGCATCCGATCCGTTGAGCTTGAGCTTCTCGATGCGCACGGGTTTTGTGCCACGGTTGAGCAGCCCGACGTAGAGCCGTCCGCCGAGCGCCGGCATCGCGTGCCCCAGCCCGGGTATGCGCGGGTCCGCATATCCGCGCCGGTATGTCACAACGCCCAGCTTAAGCGCCCCACCTGCCGCCATTGTCTCCCCTCCCGCAGCCAGCGCAATCACTGCCAAGAGCGCTCCCACCGCGATGCGCAGATTCACTTCATGGCCTCTCTATTCACCGCTTTCATTCGCGAAGGGCGTCGATGATACGCCCTACCACCGCGCCGCCACTGCGATCCCCGCCGCCACCAGCCCCGTGCCCGCCAGCAGCACCCATGTCGCCGGCTCGCCCAGCAGCAGGTAGGCGAACACCACGCCCCACGGCGGGCTGGAGAATGCGAACACCGACAGCCGGCTCACCGGCACGCGCCGCAGGATGACCGCCCAGGCGGTGAACGAGAATGCGCCGACGACCACGCCCTGGTACGCGAGCGCCGCCAGCGCAACCGCGTTCGGGCGCGCGCCGGCAAGGCCCTCGAAGCCGAGGCTGTAGGCGAGAAAGAGCGGCGTGCAGATGGCCATCTGCCAGAACACGATCTTGTAGGGGCTGATGCGCGCGAGCATATCTTTGAAATAGGTGTTCTGCACGCCCAGGATGACCGCGCTCAGCATGCATACCAGGTCGCCGCGGAGCATGGTCGGTGGCTCGTTGCCCCAGCGGTCGAAGAACACCATCACCACGCCCGCGAATCCCAGGCCTATGCCCAGCGCCTTGCCCGCGCCCAAGCGGTCGCCCACGAGCCAGAAATGCGCGAATACCGCGACGAATATCGGGAATGCGTTGACCAGGATCGCGGAATGGTTGGCGCTGCTCCAGAACACGCCGAGGTGAAAGGTGGCGATCTGGACGGTGAAGAGCAGACCGTTGATCGCCAGCGCCGAGGTCTCCGGTCGCGACGGCCACACCGCCTGGCGCGTCGCCGCGCACCACACGCCGAGCAGCGCCACCGCCAGGCCGAACCGCAGCCCCGCCAGCCCGATCGGCGGCAGCCGGGTCAGCGCGATCTTCGCCGCCACGGGGTTGGCGCCCCACAGCAGGTACAGGAACAGCGCCGCCGCGGCCAGCCCGAGGGGAATCGCCTCGGGCTTGGACGCCGCGAGTCTCGGCGGCCGCCGGACGGAATTGAGGTCGATACCCATGACAGACACGGCTTTGCGATCAGCGACGTGCTATGGAGTGCGGGAGCTTGCTCCCGCTTTGAAAGCGGCGGCTCGCCGCCGCACTCCGAAACGCCGGCCTATACACAGCGTCTCATGTAAGTGCGCATAGTCTGCGTAGGGTCGCGTTGGGTGATGTCCATTGTTGAAACTGAGCTTCAACCGCGCCAATGATCTCATCGAGGGTTGCGAAGTAGTGATTATGCA
>Ga0315280_10007288_pt1 | contig 14903 bp, 13 predicted proteins | sample YL17G06_40_MG_FD_203697 | JGI IMG/M metagenome (GOLD analysis project Ga0315280, IMG submission 203697) | Sediment microbial communities from Yellowstone Lake, YNP, Wyoming, USA - YL17G06_40 | ecosystem: Environmental > Aquatic > Freshwater > Lake > Sediment | place: USA: Wyoming | collected...
GAAGTTGCCGGAGCCCGCCGCTGGTTCAGATTAAAATTTATCAGTTTTCAGCCTTCGGAATTAGCCAATATCGCTATAATTATTTATATCGCGGATTTTATTACCCGAAAGAGCGGTTATATAAAAACATTCTGGCAAGGATTCCTGCCGCCGATGTTTATTTTAGGGGCTACAGCACTATTGATTCTTGTGCAACCAGATTTGGGGACTGTTTTGGCTCTCGGAATAGTGGTATTTATTATGCTTTTTGTTGCTGGTGTACGCGTATCTTATCTTTTGTCGGTGATCTTGGCGAGCCTACCCTTACTTTATATATTGATATTTAATGTTCCTTATCGCCGGATGCGGATTATGTCATTTTTAAATCCCTGGCTCGATCCCAAAGGCAGCGGTTTTCAGGTCATTCAATCGCAGATTGCCTTGGGTTCAGGCGGAATATTTGGAGTAGGCCTGGGCCATTCCAAGCAAAAATTATTTTATCTGCCTGCAGCACATACTGATTTTATCTTTTCTATAATCGGAGAAGAATTAGGACTATTGGGTACAGCGGGTGTGATAATACTATTGATAGTCTTTATTCAGCAGGGCCTTAAAATAATAAAGAACGCCTCTGATAAATTTGGTTATTTCTTAAGCCTGGGGCTGGTTCTGATGATTTCTCTTAAGGCTGTAATAAATATCGGTGTTTCTTGCGCTATATTACCTACGAAAGGCCTGCCTTTGCCTTTTATCAGTTACGGAGGTTCTTCTTTTATTTTTGATATGATCAGCGTTGGCATACTAATGAATATTGCGCGGACTGGAGAATATCCTTAGTTTAATGACAAATGCCAAAATTCAAAGCACAAAATAAATCTAAAATTAAAATATCAAATTCCAAAACTTTAGTTTTGTCATTTGGTATTTGTGTTTTGTGCTTATTTTGAATTTTGTGCTTTGTTATTTGTCATTAACTTTAATATTTAATATTATGAGAATCTTAGTTGTCACCGGCACAAGTGGTGGCCATATCTTTCCTGCGTTGGGATTTTTAGATACATTAAACAATAAACACAAAGATATAGATATACTTTTAGTTTTACCTAAAAAAAGTATAACGCATCAGGCAGAAAATGTTAAGTACAAACTTAATTATATTTCTATATCTTCTATTAAATTAAGCTTTGATCTTAGGGATTTTAGCGCTATATTAAGGTTTTTCAAAGGGTCCCTAGAAAGTATTATTATACTGTTGACATTCAGGCCTGACGTCGTAGTTGGGTTTGGCAGTTTAGTCTGCATTCCTATGATTTTATTTGCTCGGTTCTTGGGGATGAAGACGTTAATACATGAACAAAATGTAATTCCTGGCCGGGCTAACAGATTCTTGGCAAAATTTACAGACAGAATAGCTGTTTCCTTTGCGCAAACCGGTGATTATTTTAAGGATTATAAAAGAAAGGTAATTATTACGGGTAATCCCATACGTAAAGAATTAAACCGGATAGACAAACATAAGGCCTTAGATTTTTTTGGGTTTAATAGTGACAAATTTACGATACTGGTAATGGGAGGGAGCCTTGGCAGTCACAGAATTAATTTTGCGTTCTTAAGAGCAGTATCCGCATTATCGGATAAGTCTAGCTTCCAGGTTATTCACCTTACAGGACCGGCAGACTACGATTTATTGAAGAACAGTTACAAAGATTTGAATATTAGCTTGCGTTTATTTGTTTTCTTAGAGCCTATGCAATATGCATATAGTGCTTGCGACCTGGCTGTCTCTCGTGCCGGTGCAACTACAATTAGAGAGATAATATTTTTTGGGCTTGCGGCAATTATTATTCCTTACCCTTTTGCCCATAGGCATCAAATAGCCAATGCCAGAGTTTTACAAACAATCGGCTCTGGGATTATAATTCAAGACAACGAGTTAGACAGTGATATATTGAGAAAGAACATAGAGAATCTTATAAATAATCCTGAAAGAATTAAAGCCATGCGTTCCTCTTACGATAATATTCCCCGGCTCAATGCAAATGATTTGCTGGTTGAAGCTGTATTATCTTGGAGTTAAGAGAAAGCAATAAGCTATGTCTATCCTTTTAGGAATATTCAGGAGTTGGATCAGGCCTGGCAGAAATATCTACGCAGTCAATAATAAATCGGAGGTCATTTAAGAACTTAAAGACCACTTGAATGACTAATGAATACCCAATGATTTAATGACAAATGACAAAATCCAAAATCCAAAATAAATCCAAAATCCAAATGCCAAATTTCAAAACAGATGTTTTGTTATTTGAATTTTGTGCTTTGACATTATTTTGTTATTTGTGCTTTGTCATTTGGATTTAAAGAATTCATGCAGAGGGTTAGTTCTTAAATTAGCTAATGGCTAAAAGTACTCATTATCATTTAGTAGGTATAGGCGGCATTGGAATGAGCGGGATTGCCCAGCTCCTTTTACGTCAAGGTTTCAAAGTAAGCGGTTCGGACTTGAAGGAAAATAAAATCACAGGAGAACTTAAAGAATTAGGCGCAGATATATTTATCGGGCATAATTCTCTAAATATTAAAGGCGCTGATTTAATTGTTTATTCCTCTGCAATCGGCAAAGACAATCCTGAAATTAAAGAAGCAAAAAGGCAGGGCATCCCTTTGATAAAGAGGGCAGAGGCCTTAGCCCGCCTTATGAAGGATGAGGCTGTTATTACAGTTACAGGAAGCCACGGTAAGACCACGACCGCCTCTTTGGTATCTTATCTCCTGTTAGAAGCTGGACTTTCTCCCACGGTAGCGGTGGGCGGTGTTTTAAGGAACATAGATACCAATGCCTGTTTAGGAGACGGTACTTTTTTTGTCGCAGAAGCAGATGAATCCGACGGTTCTTTTTTATATTATCGGCCTAAATATTCCATAATTACGAATATAGATTATGAGCATCTTGATTACTATAAGGACTACAGGAATGAAATTGCTGCATTTCGCGAATTCATAAATAATACAAAAGAAGATGGTTGCGTGTTCGCTTCTAGCGATGATACAAATCTAAAGGGAATATTAAAAAATTATAAGAATAAATATGTACTATTTGGCTTAAAAAGCGGTGCACATATATATCCTAAGAATATCCGGATAAAAGGGTTATCATCAGAATTTGACTGTTTTTATAAAAATAAATTTATAAATAGATTTTATCTGGCATTGGGAGGCCGGCATAATATCTCTAATGCCCTTTCGGTTATTGCTTTGGGACTCGAGTTGGGGATAGGTTTAAAATTTATAAAAGATACGCTCAAGTATTATAAAGGTGCAAAGAGGAGGTTGGAAATTAAATTTGACAAAGATGGCTGTTTATTGGTTGACGATTATGCGCATCATCCTACAGAGATAAAAGCAACGCTTGCCGCGTTAAGGAGTTTAAAATTTAACCGGCTTATTGCTGTATTTCAGCCGCACCGTTATACCCGTACGAAATTACTTTCCGAAGAATTCAGCAAGAGTTTTGATTTAGCCGATTATATTATCGTGACAGATATATACCCTGCAGGTGAACGACCACAAGAGGGAGTGAGTGGCAGGCTTATATATGATAAAATAAAGGAGCGTTTACCGGATAGACAAATATATTTTTTGCCCAAAGAGGAAATAGCAGCGCATATTTTAAAAATTATAAAACCGCATGACCTACTGGTTACTCTGGGTGCGGGTGATATTGTAAAAATTTGCGATGAATTGGTGGAGAAATTTAAAGGGAAGAATTAGGTTAGCAGAACCGCTAAAGGATCACACGTATTTTAAAATCGGCGGTCCGGCTAAATTTTTTATTGAACCCCAAGACCCTAATGATTTAAAATTATTACTTAGCTTGGTAAAAAGATATAATTTTCCCATTTTTGTAATCGGTAGAGGCAGCAATCTTTTAATAAGCGATAAAGGAATAAATGGCGTGGTTCTTCGATTAAATGCGCCTTATTTCAAAAAATTATCTTATAGAGATAATTATCTTAATGTAGGCAGTGGTGTTTTACTTAGCAGAGTTGTCCTGTTTGCTCAAGACTACAGCTTATCAGGTGCAGAATTTCTAGCAGGTATTCCCGGCACAGTAGGTGGCGCGTTAGCGATGAATGCAGGAATAGCTCAAGATAACCGTAGTATCGCAGAGCTGGTAGAGAGTGTTACGGTTATGGATTACAGGGGAAACAGAAAGATTCTAAATAAAAAAGATATAAGATTCGGTTATCGGACATCGAGCCTTTCAAAATATATCATTTTAAGTGCACTTATAAAGTTGAACAGGAAGAACAAGGAGCAAATCAATGATAAAATAAAGGCATATCTTAAATATCGTAAACTCACTCAGGATTTATCTAAACCGTCCGCCGGTTGCATCTTCAGAAACCCGACAGGAAATTCTGCAGGAAGATTAATAGATTTATGCGGTTTAAAAGGTAAAAGGATTGGAGGTGCCGGCGTGTCTTTGAAACACGCTAATTTTATCTTAAATCTGGAGAATGCGGCCGCCAGAGACGTTTTGCAATTGACGGGTTTAATAAAAAAAGAAGTCAGAAAAAAATTTAATATTGATTTGAAACCGGAAATAAAGATTTGGCAATAAAAATGAGAATTCAAGAAGGCTTTGGCAAGGTCGGCGTGCTTATGGGCGGGCCGTCTACAGAAAGAGAAATTTCGCTAAAATCTGGCAAAGCTGTATACGAAAGCTTAAACCAGGCAGGACTTAAGGTAGCCGCTATTGATATAAAAACAGACGGGAAAGAGGAGAATATACGCTTAATAAAATCCCACGGAATAGATCTCGCCTTTATCGCTCTGCACGGCCGCTTTGGTGAAGACGGGCAAATACAGGAAATTCTCGATACCCTCAAGGTTCCTTATACAGGTTCAGGTGCTGTGGCTAGTAGACTTGCGATGGATAAGATTGCCTCACGCAAAATATTTGAGGCATCCGGTTTACATGTTCCAAGATATAAAGCAGAAGATAAACTTTCTTACGATGCAAATTGGAAATCCCATCATAATGATTTCACTTTACCTTTGGTGGTAAAGCCTGCTGGGCACGGTTCAAGTATTGGCCTATCTATTGTTGATAGAGAAGAGTATCTGGATAAATCAGTGGATTTGGCTTTCAGTTTTGATGAAAGAATAATTATCGAGGAATATATAAGGGGCAGGGAAGTAACTGTGGGCATATTAGATGAAAAGGCTTTGCCTGTAATAGAGATAATTCCTAAAAAAAGATTTTTTGATTACGAAGCTAAATATGAGACGGGGATGACAGACTATATGGTGCCTGCCGAATTAGAAGATGAAATTGCCCAAAATATACAGGAGGCAGCTTTATCGGCCAATAAGCTGTTAGGTTGCTACGGCTGTTCCAGAGTTGACATGATTTTAAGTAATGACGATATTCCGTTTGTTTTAGAAGTAAATACCATCCCGGGGCTTACCGCAACCAGTCTCCTGCCTAAAGCCGCAAATGTGGTAGGTATAGATTTTCTTGAGTTGTGTATTAAGCTAATTCGACTTGCATATGAAAAAACACAAAATGGAGCCCACCTTAGGCTATAAGCCTCAGGGTTCCTATGGGCGGAATACTCCGCGGAGTATAAACCTGCCGATTAAATTAGCAATTTTGGGCATAGCAATTTTTATTGCGCTATTTTTTATTATAGGATACGTGGGAGTAACCTTAAAAAATCTAAATTATTTTAAGATAAAGGATATTGCTGTTAACAAGCCGGAAGTAGCATTTGATTTTTCGTATCTTTTAGGCCGTAATATCTTTAATGTTGACTTAAAGAAAGAATCGAGGTATATATCAGAACTATACCCGGTTTATAAAAATATTAGGTTATTCAGGATTTTGCCTAACCGTTTATTTATAGGTTTCACAGACCGCCATCCCCTTGCCTATGTAAAGCTGTATCGGTACTTTTGTGTGGATAGCGATCTAGCATTGTTTGAGCTACCGCAAGGGCAGCAAGCCCAGGATCTGCCGGTTATTATAGGTTTAGAAAGAAAGATTCCAGGGCCAAAGCCCGGCAAGCAATATAATATTAAAGAATTAATTACTACTTTAAACATAATAAAAGAAATAGAAACAAATAGCTTGTTTAAAAAATATAAAATTGAAAGAATCAATGTAGTAAATCCTGCTAATATATCATGTTTTATCCAGCTGTCAGGTTATCCCAAAGGGAAAGTTGCAGCGGATTTCCAAGTCTTAGAGGTAAAAATGGGGCAAGACGATATCAGCGATAAGATCCGTGTTCTGGCAGGATTATTTACTCAATTGCAGGACGATATAAGCAATATAAAATATATTGATTTAAGGTTTAAGGAGCCGGTTGTAAAGTTTAAAGATGCTACGTAATTATATCTGTGCATTAGATATCAGTTCCAGTAAAGTATCTGCAGCGATTGCGGAAACCAAAAAGAAGCGTATAATTAATATCTTTTTTGAGACTAAAAGCCCCTCAAAAGGCATAAAGAAGGGTGCAATTGTAGATTCCATAGATTTAACCGGATCTATCGGGCGCACTTTAAAGAATTTAAAAGCAAAATCCGGTTTAAATATTAAATTTATTTATACTAATATATCAGGACTTGATATAGTTACCAAGCACAGCCGTGCAATTATACCGCTTGCTGAGCGGGGCAATAAAGTCATAACTTTTTCAGATGTACAGCAGGCAAACGAACAGGCACGCATATTGGGTTCAAGTTTAGAGGAAGAAACAATTCATCAGATAGCCCAAAATTACGCCATAGATTCCAATAGTAATATTCTGAATCCCCTTGGTTTGTATAGCCATAGGCTTGAAGTAGATTTATATCTGATCTCGGCTAAATTGTCTTTTATACAGGGCCTTAACCGGGCTGTGAATCAAGCAGGATATGAAATAAAAGACCTGTTTCTTTCCGGCTTAGCCACGAGTCAGGCGGTATTTAACAAAGAACTTAAAGAGGGAATGACGATACTTTGCGATATAGGTTCGGATATAACCGAGTTATTATTATTTAGGAACGGTATACTTAAAGATCTCCAAATATTGCCTGTCGGCGGTAATGATTTAACTATAGGGCTTTCCGAGAAATTAAAGATACCTTTTGATTTAGCCGAAGATGTTAAGGTATCATGGGGCAGTGTAGGCGATTACAATCAAATAAACAACAATAAGGAAATTTTATTAAAACAAAATAATGCTTACAAGCCGATAAGCCAGCGGTTAGTTTCAGAGATACTAACCCCTAAGTCAAAGTTAATCTGTCAGGCTATAAGAGCTGCTGTAGAGAAGATTGTACCTTGCGAGAAAGTGAATAATTTCGTAACCACAGGAAGGACTGTATTGTTGGAAGGATTCCTGGAAATGTTAGAGAACAGTCTGGGGATTTCTGTAAAGTTGGGCCGTATTACCAATCCAAATATAATTTCATGGGTTAATAAAGACAATACTCTTTCAGGCCAGAGATATTTAACTTATATTACTTCCTTAGGCATTATCTGCCAGGCGCTATACCAACCAAAGCTCGAGATCATATCTAATTATCAGCCCACCCAAAACCCTATTCTTAATACTATAAATAAGTTTAAGGAGATATACCAGGAATACTTTTAATTGACCCGGCGGTTTTCTGGTGTATAATATTGTTTCATTCAGATAGCGTGCAGGTTTTTTTTATGGTGTAGGAAAGTATAACCCTAAAGGGTAGACCCTTCCTATCCTTTAAGGAAGGGTCTAAAACACTTTCCTAACCACTGAAAATCACTTAAAAGTTATCCTAAAAAGGATAGACCTTCCTAAATCTTTTAAAGGAAGGGTCTAATCCAGAAAGGATAGGCCTTCCTACATCTTTTTAAGGAAGGGCCTAATCGCGAAGCGATTTTCTTGAGCGATGATCAAAGAAAATGTCTCCAGAATAAGGCAACGAATTCTTAAGGTTTGCTCTAAAATTAATCAAGACCCCGGAAAAATAGCTATTATCGCTGTAAGTAAAGGCAGGGCTCTTGAGCAAATAAAACAAGCAGTTGAAGCAGGCATAACCGATATCGGCGAAAATAGAGTCCAAGAAGCTCTTTTAAAATATAATAACCTAACACCTAACGCCCAATACCTAACACCTATAAAGTGGCATATGGTTGGGCACTTACAGACTAATAAAGTAAAAGACACGGTAAAAATTTTTGATTTGATCCAATCCATAGATAGTATGCGTCTTGCAGAAGAAATTGACAAAGAGGCGGCTAAAATAAATAAAATTCAGGATATCCTGATTGAAATAAAGACATCTCCCGAAGAGAGTAAGTTCGGGTTAAAAGCCGATGAAGCGATTAAGGTTATAATAGGACTGACTAAATTCAAAAACATAAATATAAAAGGACTGATGACTATTGCGCCAGTTGTAGATAATCCTGAAAAAGCCCGACCTTATTTTAGAATGTTGAGGGAACTAAGAAATATGATTAATGGGTCGGCAGTTATGGGTTATGAGTTAGGAGTTTTATCTATGGGTATGACCGATGATTTTGAAATTGCTCTTGAGGAAGGCTCTAATATGGTAAGGTTGGGTAGGGCGATATTTGAAGGAAGAAACAGATAGAGGTGTGTATGAATAAAAAGATTGGAATTATTGGATGTGGTAATATGGGGGGTGCAATAATAAGTCAAAGCCAAAATGCTATAGTTTTTGATAAAGACCACAAGAAGATAAGAGATATAAAGAAAAAATCTAGCGTTAAGGTTGCCTTTGACAATCGAGATTTAGTAAAAAAATCCAATATAGTGATTATCGCAGTTAAACCGCAGGATATAGATATAGTTTTAGAAGATATAAAATCTGTTATAAATCACCAATTGATTATTTCTATAGCCGCTGGAATTACTACTAGGTATATAGAAAATAAGATTGGAAAGAAGGTTAAAGTAATAAGGGTTATGCCTAATATCGCTGCTCAAGTGAAAAGTGGTATTTCTGCTATATGCAAAGGTAAGTTTGCAACAAATAAAGATCTTAAAGTTACTGAAAAGATATTTAGTAAAATTGGTAAAGTCGCGAGAGTAAAAGAGAAGGACATAGATGCTTTTACAGCAATAGCAGGCAGTGGTCCAGCTTATTTCTTTTATTTTATAGAAGCTTTAACTGATGCTGGGAAAAATTTAGGCTTTAAAGAAAAACAGATGGCTGATTTTGTCATAGAAGTCGCTAAGGGAAGTGTCAAATTATTGGTTGAAGTAAAATTATCAGCGAGAGAGTTGCGCGAAAGAGTTACTTCAAAGGGGGGTACTACCGAAGCGGCTTTGAATGTATTTAAACACGATAAATTTAACCAAATAATTAAAGAAGCTGTTTTAAAAGCAACTCAGAGAGCAAAACAACTTTCCCGGAGGTAAAATATGTCACGTATCGGAATTATCGGCGGAAGCGGGTTATATAAAATAGAAGGCATTAAAAATGTAAAGGAAGTCCAGGTCCGTACGCCGTTTGGAGCGCCTTCCGGAAAATTAGTCACCGGTAATCTGGAAGGCAAGGAAGTTGTTTTTATGCCGCGTCATGATGTGGGGCACCGCATATCGCCAAGCCATATAAATTACCGCGCTAATATCTATGCCATGAAGAAACTTGGGGTAGAGCGCATTATTTCTATGACTGCCTGCGGGAGCCTTAAAGAAGAACTTAAGCCTTTAGATTTTGTAGCAGTAGACCAGTTTGTAGATAGGACTAATTATGCCCGGGATATGAGTTTTTTTACCGAAGGCATAGTTGCCCATATTGAGTTTGCACATCCGGTCTGCGAAGAACTGCGCAGTATCATCTATGGTGCAGGCAAAAGTTTAAATTTAACGATACATAATGGCGGAACTTACATAAATATGGAAGGTCCTGCGTTTTCCACTCTGGCTGAATCGAATCTTTACCGCGGTTGGGGTATGGATGTAATCGGTATGACTAATTTTGCCGAGGCAAAACTCGCACGGGAAGCAGAAATCTGTTATGTCACTTTGGCCGCAGTTACGGATTACGATTGCTGGCATCCGCAGCATGAAAGCGTGACTATTGATATGATCATCCGGAATCTACACAAGAATGTGGAAAATGCAAAACGGCTACTCTCCGTAGCAATTAAAAACATTGAGCCGCGAAGAAGCTGCGCCTGCAAAGATGCCCTTAAATATGCGATCCTCACCGACAGAAAACTCATTCCCGCTAAACTTAAGAAAGATTTAAATATAATTATTGGGAAATATATCAGATAAAATGGACTATAAATCTACTTTAAATCTTCCTCAGGCCAAATTTAGCATGAAGGCAGACCTGCCTAAGAAAGAACCTGTTTTCTTGAAAGCCTGGCAGGATATGGACATATACCGTATTATCCGTCGAGAATACAAAGGTAAGCCAAAATATATTCTCCACGACGGTCCTCCTTATGCTAACGGAGATATTCATATCGGACATGCCTTGAATAAAATTTTAAAAGATATAATTGTAAAATATAAGACTATGCAGGGCTTTGATTCTGCTTATGTCCCGGGTTGGGATTGCCATGGCCTGCCTGTTGAGCATCAGTTGTTTAAGGAATTGGGAATAGATAAGTATCAGATTAGCCAAGTAGATTTTAGAAAAAAAGCCCATGCCTATGCCTTAAAATATGTTTCTATGCAGAAAGAGCAATTTATACGTCTCGGTGTATTCGGCGATTGGCAGAATCCCTATTTGACTTTAACGCCTGATTATGAAGAAAGCATAGTGGAATCATTAGGGATATTAGTTAAGAAGGGTTACGTATATCGCGGGCTAAAACCGGTGAATTGGTGTTTTAAATGCGAGACTGCGCTTGCAGAAGCAGAAGTTGAATATGAAGAGCATGTTTCACCGTCGATATACGTTAAGTTCAAATTATATGAAAACAAAGAGTACCAAAAAGACAGTTATTTAGTAATCTGGACAACTACGCCTTGGACATTGATTGGTAATGTAGCCGTAGCAGTGCATCCTGATTTTATTTATTCTTATATAAAGACAGATAAAGGAAATTTAATTTTAGCCAAGGATTTATTATTGTTTGCATTATCACAAATAGGCATAGATAAATATGAGATAATAAAGGAAATTAAGGGTGAGAATCTCGAAGGGCTGACTTATAATCATCCTTTTGATTTAAGGAAAGGAAGTGTTGTATCGGCAGGGTATGTATCCAAAGAAGAAGGCACGGGTTTGGTGCACACTGCGCCCGGTCACGGCAATGATGATTATTTAACCGCATTAAGATATAAGTTGGATATTATTATGCCTGTGGATGATAAGGGAAATTTTGATGCTACAGCAGGTGAATTTAAAGGATTGAATGTTTATGATTCAAATAAGATAATTATCGAAAAACTGCAAAAATCAGGGGCGTTGCTTTTTGAGACAAAGATACAGCATTCATATCCGCATTGTTGGCGTTGTAAGAGCCCGATTATATTCCGGGCAACAAAACAGTGGTTTATGAACATTGACCATCAAGAATTAAGAAAGAAACTCATTGAAGTTATAGAGAATGACATCACCTGGATTCCTGCTTCCGGAAAAGAGAGGATTCGGGCAATGGTGGAATTGCGGCCGGATTGGTGTCTTTCCCGTCAGAGATATTGGGGCGTGCCGATTCCTGCTGTTCGGTGTTTAGATTGCGATGAGGTAGTGCTTGATCCTGCTATTATTGATAACTTGGCAAGAAGAATCGCAAGCGTAGGCAGTGATGCCTGGTTTAAAGAAGACATTAAGGCATTTTTACCCCCAAAGTTCGTCTGCCCTAAATGCAAAAGTAGTGAGTTTGCGCGTTGCGAGGATATTCTGGATGTTTGGTTTGATTCGGGAGTAAGCCACCAGGCAGTATTAAAGAAGAGGCAAGATTTAGAATTCCCCTGCGCTTTATACCTTGAAGGCTCTGACCAGCATAGGGGATGGTTTCAGTCATCATTGATTCCTTCGATGTGTATCGACGGAAAACCTCCTTTCAAGAATGTGCTTACCCATGGGTTTGTTGTTGACGGTGAAGGCAGAAAGATGTCTAAGTCGCTGGGTAACGTTATTTCTCCTTTTGACATCATAAAAGATTACGGCGCGGATATTTTAAGGATGTGGGTTGCCTCAAGCGATTACAATGAGGATATCAGAATTTCTAAAGAGATATTGACTAGGCTTGCAGAAGCCTACCGTAAAATCAGAAACACGGCTAGGTTTATCCTGAGTAATCTCTATGATTTTAATCCCGATACTGACAAAGTCAATTATGAAAATTTAAGCAAAATTGATAAATGGATATTATTCGGGATGGAAAGGCAGCTATTAGAGCCCGTAAATAAAACATACGATAAGTTTGAGTTCTATAAAGCTTATCAGGCAATTTATGAATTTTGTAACATGGAATTATCTACATTTTATCTCGATATGGCTAAAGGCAGGCTTTATACATATGCTGCTAATTCAATAGAAAGAAGGGCAGCCCAGACAGCTATTTATGAGATACTGAACGTTATAGTAAGACTAATGGCGCCAGTTCTCGTTTTTACCGCAGAAGAAATCTGGCAAAATATGCCCAAAGAAAGACAAGACAGCTCTGTTGCTAGCGTCCATCTTCTAGAATGGCCGCAAAGGAATCCAATTTTCTCTCAGGATATCTTGTTTGCTAAACATCAAGATACTTTTGAGGAATTAAAAACGATTATAGCTTTAGCACCCGAGGTAAATGAGAAATTGGAAGAAATACGCGGCAAGGGTAAAATTGGCAGTTCCTTTGATGCCAAAATAAATCTATTGACAAAAACAGAAGAACGTTATAAATTCTTAGAAAGCCTAAAAGGCGACCTTTGTGAGATTTTTAAGGTTTCGCAAGTTGAGATTAACCTAGATAGGCATATCAGGGCCATTACCTCGCCAGATATTATAATAGAGGCTGATAAGGCAGAGGGCACAAAGTGTGTTCGTTGCTGGAATTATTCTGCATCGGTTGGGAATGATAAAAATCATCCTTTAGTCTGTAGCAAATGTTTAAAAGCTATTGGAGGAACATAAATTGAAAAAGAAATTTAATAAGAAAGAATTAGAATATTTCAAAAAGTTAATTTTAAAAATGAAAGAAAAAATGCTCGATGATATAAAACATATATCGGAAGATACCCTGAAGAAATCTCAAAAAGACGCTGCCGGAGATATATCCGGTTACACCAACCATATGGCTGATGTTGCAACTGACACATATGACAGAGAGTTTTCACTGGGTCTGGCTTCTAATGAGAGGCAGTCCTTATACGAATTAGACGAAGCCATAAAGAAAATAGAAGAAGGCACGTTTGGTATATGTGAAGAATGTAAATCCCTCATCGCAAAAACCAGATTAAAAGTGGTCCCCTTTACGCGGCTCTGCGTTAAATGCCAAGAGAAGAAAGAGAAAAGATAACCGCCAATTTTTGATGATTTTTATCATCACGCTGTCCATCCTTTTCACAGACCAGCTCACTAAATTACTTGCTACCCAAAATTTATTATTAAATCAGTCCGTACCTTTAATAAAAGGAATATTCCATCTTACGCTCATCCGTAATCGCGGCGCAGCCTTTGGCATCCTCAAGAACCAGGCCCCGTTATTTATATTTATATCAATATTTGCCGTAATTTTGATTTACCTAGCCTTGCGAAATAATAAACACAAAAAGTATTCTTTTTATAACATATCTTTAGCTCTTATTTTATCCGGCGCCCTGGGAAATCTTATTGACCGGTTACGCCTAGGATATGTGATTGATTTCTTGGATTTTCGTATCTGGCCGGTATTTAACGTAGCTGATAGTGCCATAACTATCGGAGCGATATTATTGGGATGGTCTATATTAACAACAAGAAATAGATAAGACTAGCGTTTAGCGGATAGCGTTTAGCGTATAGTTTTAACTATCCGCTATACGCTCTACGCTATACGCTAATAAAAATGCATCCGATAATCTACAAAATAGGTTCATTTAGTATCTATTCCTACGGTCTTTTGCTTGTCGTAGCCTTCCTGGTAAGCTCAACATTAGCCGCCTTCCAGGCTAAAAAACAGAAGATTAATCCCGATATAATTTTTAATCTCTCTTTCACGGTCTTTATCTCGGGAATTATCGGCGCGCGTAGCTTATATGTAATCGAGAATATAACTTATTACCTAAGAAACCCTCTTGAGATAATTATGCTTCAGCTCGGAGGATTGTCATGGTTCGGTGGACTAATTTTAGGGTTTCTTTCCGGTACTGTATATTTAAAGAAGAAAAAATTATCAATATATAGAATCCTTGATTTAATGAGTCCTTTTGTTGCCTTAGGTCAGGCTATAGGTAGGATCGGCTGTTTATTGAACGGTTGCTGTTTCGGCAAGATATCTAAATTTGGACTTTATTTCCCGGTACATAAGTTAGTTCTTATCCCGACACAGATATACTCTTCTTTAGCTTTAGTTTTTATCTTTATCATTTTAAGATTCCTTCAGGACAGGCCCCACAAAGAAGGTGAAATATTTTTTGCCTACCTTTTATTTTATTCGATAAAGAGATTCTTCATTGAATTCTGGCGTGCTGACAATCCTGTTATCTTATGGGGGTTAACGTTATTTCAGATTATAAGTGTTATAGTCTTTTGCATAGCTATTGTTAAACTAATCTTAATAAGAAGTTTAGGGGGCAACAAGGGGTAGTAAGGTGTAGTAAGGGTTAGCAGGGGAGTAAATTCTCCCCTACTGTCCCTTGCTAACCCATACTATCCCTTTCTAACCCTTAAACACGGTTGAGGTATCAATGACGCAGGAATATGTATTGAAGGTAGACGAGCATGAGGTAAATACCCGCTTAGATTTATTTCTTATGGAATTTTCTAAGAAGAATAAT
>Ga0315280_10007290_pt1 | contig 14900 bp, 16 predicted proteins | sample YL17G06_40_MG_FD_203697 | JGI IMG/M metagenome (GOLD analysis project Ga0315280, IMG submission 203697) | Sediment microbial communities from Yellowstone Lake, YNP, Wyoming, USA - YL17G06_40 | ecosystem: Environmental > Aquatic > Freshwater > Lake > Sediment | place: USA: Wyoming | collected...
GTATGCCACATAGGCATACTCGACCTCGTTACCATCACCGGCAAATACGCACAAACATTCGGAGAACCACCAAGCGACTGCTTTGTGATCACTGCAAATGACGTTGGCTACAACACAGTGTACACTCAGGTTCCGACGCTCATAGGCGGCACCAACGTGGTACTCGTGTCACTCAACCTGAACGTAGCCTACAGCACCGGTAACGGAAAGGTCAACGCGACTATCAGTGGTCCGCCGGCGTTGTGGGGCGTAGCACGGATGAAATGGGGTCCACGGACTCCACGACACGTAGGCGTAATCTATCTTGACTCCCGTGAAGTCATCTTCCAGCACTTTGGTATCTGGTGGAGCTATAAGGTCTTCATTGCTTGGGGATGCTCCTATGCAACTTGGAATTGGCTAGCCAGAGCAGGCGCTACCTACACCAGAATGACAGCGATAAACCAAAACGTCGTGTGGGGTCCTGGAACCCAAGTGTACGCCGCTCCGGTCAATGGATGGCCACACGCAGCCTTCGGATACTGGTATTGGCCCGGCTGGCCGATCAAACAGAAATTCGGCATCTCAGTGGGGTAGACATCAGAAACCGAAATCTCAACCTCCCCTTTTTTTACATTCCTAAACACGAGCCAGATGTTCAAGTGGACAAGTTTCGCCATGAAACCATCCATCGACACGAACCACCAGAATGATCAGAGTGAGTGACTCTTCTCATACCCCGGAAAACAAGACCCTAAACTTGCAAGACACAAACAGCGAAGCGCGCACGGTCTGATAGGTCGACTTTTCTGAGACATCTATGCCAAGACCATGTTAATCGTCTGCCTTCTGAGAGCAGCTTGAACCAATAGGAATCGTCACCCAAAGCTTCGAAGGCTGCACGCCGTTCTTATGAGGAGGCTATTCTCGTTGCGTGATGTCAGTCGATTTTGAAGGCTGATCAACGGATAAGCAGGTAGATTGGCATTGCGGGTTCGAATGAGATGATTAATCTCGTAGGGTTGGGATGAGCATGTTTGTTAGGGGTCTTTTTGTGGGAGAAACCTTGTGTCAGGAAAGACTGCGACCGTGGGTCTCCTTGGTTCAATCTAAGGTCGAGTCCGACACTAGGGGCTTGACAAGTCTTATTAGTGGGTTTTTGCTCTGGTTTTCCTGTTGCTTTCGCAGGAGACGGGAACGGTTTGGGTAAGAAGCGGTTGCAGTCTGTGCAGCAGCGTCAGACAGGTTTCATTGAGAGGAAGATACCGATTATTGTGTTAGCCTGTATTATTCTCGTGGCCAGCGTGGCCGTGTACTATGTGGCCACACAAGGCGGTGGTGGAAACGCAAACCAAAACACAAACAACCAGAACACAAACAACAACAATTCGGACACGACATTGCCGAACGGCAACGAAACCAGCAGCACCACGATCAAGCTGACCACAAGCATGGGAAACATCGTCATCAAACTGTACGACGACATGCCCATAACCTCAGCCAACTTCAAGAACCTGACCGAACACGGAATATACGACGGAACCACCTTCCACCGAATCACGAAACAAAGCATCTACGTGGTTCAGGGCGGAGACGCCACAGGCAAAGGCATAACTGTGCCGCCAATCAAGGATGAGTTGCCTAACAGGCACAGCAACATACGCGGCTCAATAGCCATGGCCAAGACAAGCGCCCCAGACTCGGCGACCAGCCAATTCTACATAAACTACAAAGACGACACGCAGCTGGATAGCAATTACTCAGTTTTCGGAAGGGTCATTGAGGGCATGTCGGTGGCTGACGCAATGAGCAAGGTACAAACGAATGGCGAAACACCATCGCAAACAATAACGCTGATTAAGGCAGAAGTCGTCAGCCAACCATAGCTTAGGGTTTGTCGGGAAAAGGAGAAGCTGGGCCGTCTCTGAAGCGTCATGCCTTGTGGAGGCCGCCTCCCTGTTGCTTGAAGCGGGCGGCTCGTCTGAGCTTTTTTGGAGTTTGGTCTACGGTTCTGCTGGTGTCCGTGTTTGTGCTGGTGGTTTCTGGGCGTCGTGGTCGGGCATGATGGTTTCAACGTTGCGTATGGTAGGGATCGCGTAGACTAGGAGGCTGAATGCTGTGCCGAGCAGTCCGACGAAGATGAATATGAGGGCCATGCCTGAGCCTTCTCCGGTGCCCACTAGCCACCCGAAGAGTGGCGCCAGTGAGCCTCCAGTTTTCATGGCGGGCTCGAACACCGCGTCAGCCAACACTCCTGCAACTATCATTGCTGGTGGAGCTGAGACTTGGGCTATGAGGCGTCTGGTGGCGAAGACTCGGCCCTGCAGGTCCGGCGCCACTTTGGACTGCCAGATGGCTTGGTTGGAAGCGTTGATCAGGGGACTCACGAACATTGCCGCGAAGAACACTGGAATCCAGACGGTGGCGTCGCTGCCTATTCCCATGAGCGCGCCGATGAGCTGGGACAGGGTCCAGCCGAGGAGGACTCCGTGGATTCTGCGCTTCGGTCCACCCCACACGGTGAGCACTATGCTTCCCAAGAGGCCGCCGATGGCGCCGGCTGACATGACGCTTCCATAAATGATTTGGTCACTGTTTGTTCTTGACAAAACCATAGGCGCGAGAAGGGTGAAGCACATGCCGCTGAGAAAATTGCCGACCAGGAAGGTCAGCTGCAGGCCCAAGAGGCTTGGGTACTTGATGATGTACCAGAAGCCGTAGAGCGACTCTTTCCAGAGGCTTCCCATGCTGCGGCGACCTTCCTCAGTTACCGGGGGTCTGGGCACGTGCACCAGTAGCAGCATCAGAACAGCCAGCGTGAACGTGGTGATGTCGATTATCATGATGCCCTCTATGTCTATGACGGTCAGCAGCACAGCGGCTGCTATGGGTGCGAAGAAGCCTGATGCAAACTCAGCCGTGGCCAGCATGCTTTGCGCACGCGCGTAATGCTTCTTGTGGACCATCATAGTGACAGCGGCCGAATAAGCTGGAAAATGGAACGACTGGAACGTGCCTGCGATGGCTCCGGTTATGTACAGCATCCAAATCTGCAGGTTGCCCGTAGTGGAGAGTAGCAGTAGCGCTACGGTGGGCAGGCCTGCGGCCAAGTCAGCAAGCATCATTATCCGCTTGCGGTCATATCGGTCTACGATGGCTCCGGCCACGGGGCTGAAGAGCACTACGGGTGCGAAGTTTGCGAAGCCCACCAGCGCCAGTGCGGTAGCTTGTCCTGTCTGCTGCCAGGCCCAAATCGTCAAGGCGAAACCAGTCATGGTGGTGCCCAGCAGGGACAGCATCTGGCCGACCCAGATGATAGTGAACCCAAGCATGCCTGACCTGCCGCCCTCCACGGAAGCATCCATGTTACCATCTGACCCCGATTGTCTCAACAACCGTGACGTGTTCAATGCGATTTTCTCCCAATACGAATATGTTGACCGTTGTTGCTGTAGTTTCGTTTGAAACAGTCTCTTATGCCTTGCGGAAACAGGCTTAGCTTCGTGGCTGGGAAACGTTTCTTAAGCGTGACCGCGCAATGACCGGTGGCTGGTGGCGTTGATCCTTGTGCACGTGCTGTATGTTGCGGTCATCCTGGGTGTGACAAAAGCCTTCTATATTTCCGCCTATTTTAGTGACTTTGGAGGACGTTGTCGTGGTTAAGAGAAGGGTGAGGTTTCCGCCTTTGGCTTTGCCTGTGTGTCTTGTGGGGGCAAACGTGGGTGGGAAGCCGAATTTTGAGGCGATTGCTTGGTTCACTTTCTTAGAGTCTCAGCCGCTGACGGTCGGAGTGACGTCTGACAAGATGCACTACACGAACCGGGGAATACGTGAGAACGGAAGCTTTAGCGTGAATGTTCCGTCTGCGGGGATGGTTGAGGCCACTGACTTTTGTGGTTTGTTCTCGGGTTTGGAGATTGACAAGTCTGGCGTGTTCAGCGTGTTCTGTGGTGAGCTTGGGAACGCGCCGATGATTGCGGAGTGTCCTGTAGCGATGGAGTGCAGACTTGTGAGGACGATGGAGTTTGCGCGTAACGAGTTTCTGGTTGGCGAGGTTGTGGCCGTGTACATTGAAGGCTCCTGCTTGGACGGAAAGAAGGGTGACTTGAGGAAGGTTGATCCGCTGCTGTACGAAGGCGGGTCTCCTGCACGATACTGGAAGCTCGGCGAACAGGTGGCGAGAGCCTTCGAGGTTGGAAAGAACTATAGACCAAGACCAAAGAAGGAATAGTCTAGTATCGGTGTTTTGTCCAGCCGCGTCTGATTCCAGTGTACGTTGTTATGGCGATTATGGATGTTTTGCTGCTGAGAAATCTTCTATAACAATGTTTCAATAGGTTTAAATCTGTAGTTTTGCCCTATGTCAAGGGGAGAAGGAGTGAGGGCTATGTTCATTCCGAGGAAAGGCGCAATCCTAGCTTTCGGGCTTGCGGTTTTGTGTGTTTTGAGCTTTGTCCCCAGGTTTGGTTTCAGCGTGGATCATCCTGTGCTCGGTGGCGACAAGAGGTTGGACAGGTCCACGGCCAGGTTTGGCGATTTGGTTTCGGTCACGATTGACGTGAACGGTTCTGGAGTTCCAGTTCAGACGATGGAAGTGGTCAAGCATCCTGTTGACATCCTGATCATGATGGATTCCTCGGAGAGCTACATGCAAGAAATCATGGCAATGCAGGACAAGTTTTCCAATCTGATATCGGGGTTGACAGCCGTGGGGCTCAACCTTACGGTGGGTTTCGTTGTTTTTGGCAACAGCAAAACAATTGGTGAGGATCCGATTGGCACGGACGGCTTGCCAAATCCTGCTGGAACGAGGCAGCTGACCAGTGATCCCGGCAGTCTTCTTCCATTGATTAATGGTCTGTTTGCTTGGGGTCAATGGGAACCGTGGGGCGATGCGATTTGGTTGGGAAACAACTGGGCTTCGTGGCGTAGCGATGCTTACAAGATTGCGATTCTAGTGACTGACGAGTCGTGTGACAAGGGTAGGAAGGTCCCCGGACCTTTGAGTCTGGTCTACAGTAGTGCGGTTGAGAATTTTGATGGGTCTCAGCTGTGGAGTGAAGTGGCTGTGGCGGCTTCGAAGAAGATCAAGTACATAACCGTGGACAGCGGCAGGAATCTGGTGACGACACAGCTGCAAAAGATAGCAGACCAAACTGACGGATTGTACTACAACTTTTCGCATGCGAAGGCCACGGACTTCGTGAAGGTAATTAACAGCACAGTCACGGAGGTTGTGATGAGTGAGCTCAAGGAGACGGCAGGCCACGACGTGGTTGTTACGGACATTGTGAGTTCGCAAGTTGAGATCGTGGCTGGCTCGTTCAACATTGCTCCATCCAGCCAGGTGACGAATCCCGACGGCTCTGTAACGTTGACGTGGAATCTGGGCGACATCAAATACAATGAAGGCAAGCGAATCACTTACCAGGTGAAGATGACTACGTGTGGCGAGATATCGCCGAACGTTGATGCTGACGTTGGCTATTCAGATTGGGAAGGCGTGGCTAAGTCGATACAGTTGCCTTTGCCCACGGTGACAGTGCCTCATCCGACTGTAGAAAGCTGTGATGTTGCAGGGGTTCAGACGGACGTTTTCAGTCCGAGCAGTACGGTTTACGCGAATGGCGAGAACTACGGTTTCTCAAGATCGTATGCGATTTACGTGGTGGAGGATGTGGCTTCTTGGGTGGATGGCATGGTCATTCCAGCCCGCGTGGCGGGAACTGCCACTACGGTTTCTTCGAACGGTGCAGGCTTCGTTGGTCCAGTCGCGGTTTGGAGTGCTCCTTTGCTGCGGGGAAAGTACGATATCGTCGTTGACGTGAACGGGAACGGCAGGTACGACAGTGGTATTGATGCTTTGGACAGCAACGACGTGGAGATCACCGGTGGGTTCCTGGTGATTCCGGAATACTCGCTGGGCACAATTGCAGGATTGATCGGATGTCTTGCAGCCTTCGGAGCGTTCCGCTTCGTCAAGCGCAAAGCCTTCTAAAACCAGTTGCCATCCATTTTCCATTTTGTTTGCGTTACTTTGTTCTCAAGAACTGGCTATGGTGGGCCGAGCAGGATTTGAACCTGCGACCTTTCGGTTATCAGCCGAACGCTCAAGCCAAGCTGAGCTACCGGCCCAAGTTGGGTTAGGTATAGTTTGGTTGTGCGGTTTTTAAGGGTTTTCGGTAATCTCCAATATCTCGTGGTGCATCACTTGCAGGGTTTGCAGTTCTTTCGGAACGCTTTTAATCAGTAGTGGCGTTATGGTTGTTTCGTGTGGGCCCGTAGCCTAGCACGGATTAAGGCACTGGCCTTCGGAGCCAGGAACCAAGGGTTCAAATCCCTTCGGGCCCGCCACCATCGATCAATTCCTTGGTTGCTCTACCATCAATGGGACCGTCATGGAATTCGCTCAATTGCTATACCTTCTTGTCGCTATTCCTTGTCAATGCCCATTAACTGATTGTGTGTTCACGTGAGTGCATATCCTGTGAAATCTGAAAAAGGCTAACTCGCGGGCAGCAGATCGACGTCACTAGTAGGGTGTTGGGAGTCGGTTTCGTGCTTCTTCAACTATTGGCAGGGCTTGCTTTAGTTCTCTGAAGTACTTTAGTACGGTTATTCCTCTTTGGGTTGTGGCGAAGACAGTTTTCCTCTTTCCCGCCATTCTTTCTTCAATGAGGCCTTGCTTGAGTAGAAAGTCCAGGTATTCTTTTAGCACGTTACAGTTCACGTTTGCTTTGTACATTATGTGAGTGAGTTTCAGTGGTCCGCGTTGAGCTAGCACTTTAAGAATGTCTACGTACATTTCAAGTTTGGAGCGTCTCATTGTAGAACCCTTTTGCCTGCGTGTCTTGCATGGTAGTGAGTTTTGACTATAAACCTTTTGTGAATCTGGGTTGCCATGACTTTCTGCCCCTTTCTAGACAAGTTGGCCTTTTTTGGCGGTTTCATTTGAACCGTTCTTGTCTATTTTGCAGTGTCCGAAAATCCTGGTTAAGGATGACTTCGACAATTGTGCAGATTCCACATCATTGATCTCTAATCTTGACCTTGAATTCAGGAGGCTATTGAGCGCAAGGCAGACATGTGCACTCTTTCCTCAAACGGTTGCCGGTTTGGCAGCCTATTCTTCCCAATCTTCGAGTTCAAAGGTGACCAGTATTTGAGCTCAGGCGGTTTTGATTTCATAAGGTTGAGTTTGCTTGCTTTGGCAGTCTTTGTCTGGTCCCTATTTGCCAATTCTCTTAGTCTAGGCGGGATCGATCGATCAAGTTTACGCTGCGTTTAATTGCAGAAATAGGATCAAAATTACTCAACTGCCTAGAGTCTATTGATTTCGAAATGGGACAAATGTCGCGCGCGCCAATGTCGGCGGAGACAGGGAAAGAGTCAATGCTCTTTTGTCAGTGACTGCGCATAGCGATCGGTCGAAAGTGCTTCATGTTCTCAAGAGCTGCGCGTTTAGAAGAGACCGCGTTTCTTCTTTTTCGGTCTTTCTTGGGGCGCTTCGACCTCACTTTGTTCAGGCTCTTGCAGCATGCCTACGCCGGCGCCTTCGTCGACATCCTCAGGGATTTCCTGTGCAGGTTCAGGAATCGTTTGGGTTGAAGTACTCTCTGCCGAAGTTGGAGGCTTCAGTTGCTGTTCTAGGTTCGCTATCTTGTCCTCCAGTTCTCTGACTGCGTCATCGTGCGTACGGTTCTCTTCTTCAAGACTTTTCTCCAGTTCTCTGACTGTATCATCGTGCGTACGGTTCTCTTCTTCAAGAATTTGGATAGCGAGTTTCTTGTCAATAGCGAGTTTTTCAACGCGCGCTTTTTCCTCCAGAGTCTTTGACCTCTCTTCTAGCGATCTTCTTTTCTCCTTAAGGCGTCTGGAATCTTCTTCCAGCCCTGTTTTTGCCTTTTGAAGTCCCTCAAGGCTCTCTGTATCGCTCACATTCGTTCACCTTGAAGACAATCTATGTTAGGGACATAATTGATTTATGAATCAAGAATACGTATCGTGGATAGTGCGCATGGCACTGCATGACAGAAGTGCGAAATAGCGCACCCCAGGGCAGACTCTTCTCACTCGTTTGCTCATCCACAATCAAGAATTTGGTCAGCCGAACTTGGCGAGTGACAACGACGGACTGCAAAGCAGTCGATTCCACAGGAATAATGCTTGCTTGAAGCCGCACTTTTCGATTGATCTATCTACGTTTCGAAGCGATGTTCCAAACGACGAGTATGCGATCGCTCGGCGCGCGCTAATCGATCGATCGAAGCTAGTAGTGATCGATCGCTATCAAGTTGTTTTATCCGCGACTCCACTTTTCAGTTCAGCGTATTTTCTTTCAATTTCGTTCTTCAGATCTGTGATTTCTGAGGTGAGCCTCGTCTTCACTTCCGTGCCTAGATCCTTCGTCTTCATGATGTCATGGCTGATTTTCTCTAGGTCATGTTGGGCAGAATACTTCATCTCTTCAGTTTTCTTCAACGCTTCCACCTTGATCTTCTGTATGTCTGCAACTTTTCGTCTGATGTCAACTTCCCTTTTGCTCAATTGTTCTCGTATTTTGGTCATTTTTTTCTGAAATTCAAATTCAACAGATTCTCCCAAGTGTAGCACCATTGAATCTAAAGCTTGTTTCTGATCGAATAAGCTTTTCCAATGCGCACGGTCTATCGTAGAACCCGTATGAGCAAGCGTGCGATCGATCGAACTCTAGAGAGTGGTAGCCCGGGAGTCTCCATTCCCAGACTGTAAATCATACCAATCCCCTATTTTTGTCTCATCAATACACTTTTTCCAGAATCTCGTAAGGAATGCGTTTTAACCATAACGGTTTTACAGTATCAACAATAAATCTAATGTCCCTGGGTCACGTTTGACGACAAACTGGAATCTGAATTCTAAAGAAAGGCGCGCGCCAGGTTTCTATTGTTTTGCAGGTTAGAAAAGAGGGAGGGTGTGAGATTACAGTGTCAGAGGTTATGGCCAGAGGTTCGGTATTCCGAGGCCAAGTATTGCCAGTAATGCTACCAGTACAAAGAGTATGACTAAGAAGACTATCACCGCAACTATAGCTATTACTAGAGCCTTTATCCATCCGCAGTCGAAAAAGTGCTTGATCAGCGCAAGCCAAACTATGAACATGATGAGTGACGCTATCAAGCCGCCAACAAAAGCGCCGACTACTGCACCTATTACCGTTCCCAGAACTACTATCCATATTGCGTCCGTGAACTTGGCCTTGTCTTTCCCAGAGAGTGCTCTTCCAACTAGCCAGAGAATCGGTGCGATAATAATTGTCGACACTATGATCTGAACCAGCAATGCCATGAGATCCATGTAGGTCCTCCTTTGCTCGGTAGTATCTTTTACATTTCCTTTTAAGTTTATAGCCGCTCTTGGTGACTGATTCTCCCTTATGCTATGCTGTATGGTTTTTCCACGTTTCAAAATAGACATAGAACATTGCTGCTCGTCTTCTAAACGACACTCTCATCTTCTTCTTGCGCTTGTTTCATGCCGATTTCTCTCACTTTTGCTAGTCCTTCTAGCAATGCGATCGGTCGTCGGAACCGCATTCTCTTTAGAGTTAGAGGTCATATTCTTCCATGTACGTTGGTGCGTTTACTTCCCATCCGCCCTTAGAATGGAGATAGTTCTCTAAGTTCAAGATCGATTTCTCTTCTCCATGGATCAAGAAAACATGCTTAGGCGGGGATTTGAAGTTGTTGAGCCAGCGTTGCAAGTCGTTCATGCCGGCGTGGGCGGAAAAACTGTCGATTCTCTCGATCTTCATCCGCACCGGATAGGATTGTCCGAGGATTCTGACGGGAGAATCACCGTCCAAGATTTGCCGTCCCAATGTCCCGACCGCTTGGTACCCCACGAAAAGAAGCGTGGATTCTGGGCGAGTTATCTCTCTGACTAGGTGGTGTTTGATTCGTCCTCCTGTAATCATTCCTGAACCGGCCATGATGATGGTTGACCCTTTGATCAGGTCGATTGCCTTGGACGCTTCAACAGATTCGACGAGTTTTAACCCTGGAAACTCAAAAGGAGACTGACCATCTTTGAAGAGCTCTAGTGTCTCTTTGTCAAAATACTTTTTGCATTGTTCGAAGACCTTCGTGATTTCAACAGCCATGGGGCTATCAAGAAAGGTCACAACGTAAGGGATCCTCTCCGCATGCGCTAAGCGGTTAAAGTGATATAGTAGCTCTTGGGCCCGCTCAACTGCAAAGGTAGGGATAAGAACATTGCCGCCTGTCTTTGCCGTGTCGTTGACGACTTTGCAGAGTTTATCATCAATATCTTGAGGACTGCCGTGGTTGTGGTCTCCGTAGGTGGACTCCATGATCACGTAATCTGCTCGATCAAAGACAGAGGGATTGGCGAGAAGAGGCTTATCCCACTGGCCGATATCTCCCGAGAAGATGATGTTCCGCGATCCCATCTCATCTTGGACAATGATCTCAATCATGGCCGAGCCAAGGATGTGGCCGGCATCGTGGAAGCAGACCTTGACTCGATCATTCAGCGGGTAAAGCTCTTCATACGGAACATCCTTTAGGAGTGGAAAGCACTTCTCGGCGTCATGGATCGTGTACAGAGGGATTTCCGGGTAAGGTCCACTTCGACCTTCCTTGTCATGGCGTTTTTTCTTGAAGGCAGTATCTTCTTCCTGCATCCGAGCAGAATCCAAAATCACGATCGGAAACAACTCCTTAGATGCAGGTGTAAGCAGGATATCTCCAGCAAATCCTTCCTTGACAAGCTTAGGAATAAGTCCGGAGTGGTCTAGGTGAACGTGGGTGAGAAGGAGATAATGGATCTGGTCTGGAGGAACGGGGAAGGCCTCCCAGTTTCTGTGGGAATAGTCCCTTTCCTGAAACAGTCCGCAATCGACAAGGATCTTCACTCCATCAGCATCCAGAAAGTAGCTTGATCCTGTCACTTGACGCGTTGCGCCCAGGAATCTTATTTTCATAAATCTGTACCTCGTATTGGCATTCATCTAGATTCGAATTCGGAAATCTTTAGGCCCTTTTTTCTGTTTGAAAACACGTACTCGTCCAGTCTTGTCAGCGACTATTAATGGAAGAGAGAGCGCATTTTCAGTAGTTGCCGCCGAACTATTCCTTTTTGATCCCCCTCAGAAGTGACTAGTAACTGCTGAACCTCCGTCATGTTTATCACAAGTCTATGTCCAGATAGAAATACTTAAGACTATTTGGCGCGCGCTAATGGCTTTTTTGTCCTGCTTTCTGTTTTTCGTTTTTCCGACAATTTGGGCAGCGCACGCTACCTTCCGTTTAACGATGTGGTGAAGAAGTCAAACGAGCAACGCCTCAAACGGCGAGCGTGATAGTGGATCTGAGGCCATTTGGGTTCCAATCCCGTCGGATTTGAACCGGTTTGGGGCCTAATTCCTTCGGGTCGCCACCTGTTTTGGATGATTTGGATTTTACCTCTTTTGAGCACTAGTCCTGTCCGGCTCACCATGCTAGTGTTCAGTGACGCGAATGCAGACTGTCCCTCATGAGCGTGGCTCTAGGTTCTCGTATGGTGGCCACGGGGTTTGCCAGTCTTCTTTGGCGAATACTTCCGAAGTTTTCTTCCTGGGTCTTGCGGCTGGCGTTTCGTCTGGTGTGCCGATGGGCAGGAGTGCGACGACTTTGGCTTTTTGTGGGATCTTGAGGAGGGTTTTGACTGTGTCTTCGTTGAAGGCGCCTATCCAGCAGGTGCCGTATCCGAGTGCCGTGGCTGCTAGGACCATGTGTTCCAGAGCTATCATTGTGTCTTTTTCGAACCATCTTGCTGACAGGTCGGGGTCTCCTACTGCGGTCACGATTGCGGCTGCGTTTTCTAGGAAGGTTTGGTCGTTTGCGGCTTCGGCGAGGGCCTTCTTTCGTTCTGGGTCTTGGATTATTATGAAGCGCCATGGTTGGCGGTTTCCGGCTGAGGGTGCGAGGCGCGCGGCTTCGAGGATGGCTTCCAGTTTTTCGGTGGGAATAGGTTGTGTTTTGTATTTTCTGATGCTTTGTCTTGCTTTTATGGCGTCGAAAACGTCCATTTTCGGTTTCCTCTTGCTGAATTCACTTTGCTGCTGACCCTATTATCCTTTTTCGGACAAAGGTCCAGTTATGGTGGCTTGGCTCCGCTAGGATTCACATGGCGTTTCTATTGCTTTTTGATTGAATTCTTTTATACACCTTGTTTGTCATTCTGTGGGTGATGATTCGCAGCTCTGGAGGAAGGTTGGCTAGCCAATGAGGAGAGGAGGGATTCTTGTGTCGAGGTCAGAGGATCGGCTGGCCAACGAGTTTGTAAGAAAGAGGGTTCCTTTTCGTCGACAGATGAAGATTGGAATCTATAGGGTTGACTTTCTTGTCTCTGATAATATTGTGGTGGATGTTTTTGGGCCTCATCACGACGGGCTTCGCCAGACTGGGTGGGACGAAAGCAGACGGATGTACCTGGAACGCAAGGGCTATCACATGTATATTTTCTCAGCTTCTGAAGCGTACAACAATCCGAGTGAATGTGCCGCCGTTATTGCACGGGAATACAAGAAGCTTCGAGAAGAAAGGCGCGCCAGTATCTGACAATCTACTGCGCTGTTCCAGCAAATATGAGCCCCAATCCTAGGTTCTTGGTGATCGCGTTTCTTGACCCTTGGCAGAGCCATATCTTTTGGGTGCCCATTCCCCCCCTCCCTTTCGTGGGGTTTGTAGTACTCTGTGGCCTGGCCAGGAAAGAACATGAAATCCGCCTCAGACAGATCAGAGAGAAAACCTACATCATGACAAACCACGTAGCAGCAACAATAACCATAGGCCAGAAAAACTAGGAGTCTTTTTCACGCTCGACGACCAGTCTTGATCTAGACAGACGGAAGCTGAGACGTCTTAGACCAATGCAGAGTCCGAGCAGCAGAAAAGCCAACAACTCGCCGTACAGCAGATAAAGCCCCACGTTCTCAGGTCTCATGCTATTCATGTAAACCATATCCTCGCCTCCGCCGACACGTGGACCCAGATGAAGCCAAGGATTTAGAACAATGTATCTCACATAGAAGTACCACTCGTACCTAACAGTGTAGCCTATGTTTTCCGTCATGCTGGCCACGTAGAAACCTAAGCTGAGAATGACGCCAAGAACGGTGAATCCCAGAAGGATGCTGCGTCTTCTGATTGCGTTGGCGATCCACAAACAAAGCACAGGAATTCCACTGACTATCGCAAAGTGACCGTCATCAGTGGTCTGATATGGCTTGTCGGGCGTGCCCATGAAGCTGTAGTAGCCCAGAGTGAGGAAAAATAAGGCGCCCCACGCCACAATTGCAATGATGGCTGCAATGTCAACGGCTTCAATTCCTCTTAAAATGCTTGCGACACGCTTAGTTATCTGAATAAAGCGACTCCTTCTCGCAGTCACCAAACTTGTATGCACCTTCTGCATCGTTGTAACGGCAAACTTGTGGATGTCTGACGCTGGTTATGGGTTTCGTCCTGTGGGTGATGTGGGCATTTGGCTGTTGAGTCCTCTGTTGTGTCCGACGTGTTGGGTGTGGTAGCGTCGTGCGAATATGTCGCTGCTTGATCCTTGGATTTTCGAGTTGGATTCCAGCGGGTCGCCCGAGTTAATGGCCTCGCCAGAGCGCAACATTACGACGACAGAAACAAGCAGAACGCCCAGTCCGATGAACGTGACTACCAGCAAAGTCCGAAAAGCACGCCTCTTCAACACTGGCATTCCAGCGCCTTCAAGTAGCTAGATCATCGAAGAAATACTTAACCATTCCTCAACAAGTCGGAAGCCATAAATCCCCCGCGAGCCACAAAGGCAATCATGAGAGAAACCAAAACCTGCCCAAAATGCGGTGGCGGAATGACGATAGGATACCTTTCAAACGCGCGGCAATGGACAGAAGGCAAGAGCCTATGGAGCGTTCCAAAGTCAAAAGCATACGCGTACGCTTGTCAAAACTGCGGCTACATCGAATTCTACTTGGAACAGAAACCAGCCAGCACAAAAGAACGAACCATTGTCGCCGAAGAAGGCGGCAGAGACCGCCTAGTACGTCACTGAAGAGATCTTGGAGCGTTGAGCCATGAGCGAACCTAAGAAATGTGTTTCGTGCAACGTGGACATGCAGTTTGCAGGCGAAGCCTCCTTCAGAACAGGCGGCACCAGTGGAAGCTGGAACTTCCTCTTCGGAAAATGGGCCGAACTCGGCGAAGACACGCTTCCACTACGCATCTACGTGTGCCCGAAATGCGGAAAAATCGAGCTGTATGCAAACGAACAAACCAGACAAAGCCTACTGCACGATTCGGTTGTGGATAGACTATGAGCGCGCGTGCATGCGATTTCTGTGGAAGAAAAGTGGCGAAAGGCGAAGAATTCGTCGTGGTGGGCAAATATCCCAATTCTTGGAAGAAGGCATTCATAGTAACGTTCTTCAGAGTGGGCTGGTTGCCCGAGGATTTCGGAGAGTTCTACCACAAAGACTGCTATTTCGAATTGCTGAAAAAGAAGAATGGTAGATCATAAACAAAACTGGCTGCCTCCTCGGTTTGGCTTCTTTCGCGAAAAAGCGCTCTGGCTGACGTCATTTTTCAGACGGGCTCAAATCCGATGCCTTGACTCTTCGTGGTTCTGAATAATTAGTACAGTTGCTGCAACGTGAGTTACTCTTTTCAAAAAGCTGATCGATCGACGATTTGGCTATGGTGGACTGGGCGGGACTCATACCCGAACGGGTTCAAGTCCACACGCTTGATTTGCTAGAGCAGGGCTGCCCGTCCCCATACCCAAAAGGGTTCAAGTCCATAGTTGAGAGCGGCGCCGCCGTTACCGTACTTAATAGGTTCTGGATCTCGAATCATAAAACCGCTTTGAAGCTTATTGACCGATTGGGG
>Ga0315280_10007291_pt1 | contig 14899 bp, 15 predicted proteins | sample YL17G06_40_MG_FD_203697 | JGI IMG/M metagenome (GOLD analysis project Ga0315280, IMG submission 203697) | Sediment microbial communities from Yellowstone Lake, YNP, Wyoming, USA - YL17G06_40 | ecosystem: Environmental > Aquatic > Freshwater > Lake > Sediment | place: USA: Wyoming | collected...
TTTAAGTTTGATAACCTTGAGGAAAATAGCGGCAGGTTTACGCTCCAGATAGCATACACGGGTTATGATACGAAAACGTTCGAGGTCGATCTGAAGAAGAGCCTATATACGGGGACGATTTTTCTCTAATTTAAGAATCTTCTTCTAAAAGTTAAATGAGGTTGGGATTTATTCCATTTCTTAAGCTCAGCCTCAACCTTAACCTTGTATTTTTAGGATTTAGCAGAAGTGTCCATGAATATTCGTTCTTATACCTTTGAGGGATATGTCGAAAGGGTAGGATCCTTTTTTGGCTGTGAGATTGGGGGCTAATTGTGGCTCTTTGATGTGCCCGATATCGCAGGCATGGCGTTGATGAACCATTGCTATACGGAGATAGGTACGCTTGCTGCTTTTCTGCCCGATCTCTACGCAAAGGAGACTGCTGGAAAATAACGGCGATTTTCTCCACAGCGCCTACGGTAGCCTGGAAGGAATCAAGATCAGCCATGGAATCGAGGAGGATATTCATCATGAAAAGTTTAGTCGTCTATTACTCACAGACGGGAAACACCAAAAAGGTCGCTCGTGCAATTTACAAGAGTATGAGCAAGTTGGTGGAGCAATGCAATATCGCTCCAGTCAAGGAGGTAAAGCCTCAGGATTTGGATAAGTACGATTTGGTCGGCCTTGGTAGCCCGGTTTGGATGGGCGCGGAGACCCCCAACGTCAGACGCTTCATTGAGAGTCTCCCGAATCAGAAGGGAAGGCATATCTTCTTTTTTAACACGCACGGGGTCATGCCGGAGCAGTATTTCCCGAACGTGGTCAGGAGGCTGAAGGGAAAGGGCTTTATGGTCATAGGGATGCGAGACTGGTATGGGGACGGCCGTTTTCAGCTTGCACCTAGCCCCTATTATACCGACGGGCATCCCGACGAAATAGACCTGAAGGAGGCGGAAGATTTTGGCGGGGAGATGGTGGAAATCAGTAAGAGAATATCGGCAGGGGAGATCAACCTTATTCCTCCGGTGCCCGAGCACGTCTTGACTCCGCAGCTAGTGGATAGGTTAAGGGGGAAAGGAAATGAAAATGGACTATGAGAGTTTTTTGGAATTAGTTAGGAAGAGGCGAAGCATCAGAAGCTTTAAGGCGGACCCGGTACCTGATGACTACATTGACAAGATCATTGAAGCCGCTCGATGGGCTCCTTCCGGATTTAACCTCCAGCCATGGGAGTTTGTGGTGGTTAAAAAGGAGGAACTGAGAAAAAGCATTGTGCAATACCTTAGCGACTTTATGACCATGAGCCGGCCAATGGAAGCTACCCGGGAGTCATGGCAAGGCCCCAAACCTCCGGCAGGGGTCACGCCTCCTATGGGTTTTGCGAATGCGCCGGTATTCATCATCCCATTTGGTGACATAAGAACGAGAGTCGGTCTGCCCATGATCCACAGATACAGCGAGGAGAGCTGGGACAAAACCTATATTTCTTCAATGGCCAGCGCTTTCCTTTATATGCACCTCGCTGCTACCAGTTTAGACCTTGCCTCCCAGTGGGTGTCAGCGGTGACGCAACCCACGGTGCACTGTCTCATAAAACAACTGCTGGGAATAGCCGCTCCATTCAAGATCTATGACATGATGGCATTAGGCTATCCGGATATGAAGCCAACACCTCGGCTGTTGAGAGACAGGGAGGAGATGGTCCATTACGATTTTTGTGGTGAAGATGACTTCAGAAACGATGAGCAAGTGAAGGACTTTATTTTCAGGATCAGGAATCCGAAGGCTTCACCGTAGGTGCCCTATTGGGTGTGGCAAAGAGCGCTGGCGGGATCGTGTAGGATGAGATGCGGTGATCGTTGCCGGGCATGAACAAGAGCAGAAAAGAACAAACGGGAGGTAAGAACATGTCTGAATCAACACAAAAAGCTGAAACTCCCAGCTTTGTACCATCACCGGAATTTTTGGCCCGGAAAAAGCGGTTGGATGACGCAATGAGTCTCAAGAAACCGGATCGCGTTCCCATTGCCCCGCTGGTCGTCCATTATTATCTCACCCGAGTTAGGGGGATTTCTAATCGAGATGCCATGTACAACCCTGAAAAGACCATGGAAGCCTGGAAAGAGGCAACGATTCAACATGGTTGGGATGCTGCCATAACGTTCGGTTCGCTTCTGCCGCTCCGTCCTATGGAGATTTTGGGGATGAGGCAGTTCAAATGGCCAGGAGGTGGTCTTCCAGACGACCGACCCTTCCAATGGGTCGAAGGCGAGTACATGATGCAGGATGAATACGATGAAGTACTGGCCGATCCAAACGGATTTGCGGTGAAGAAGCTCTGGCCGCGCATATCAACCACGCTGGCACCGATAAGCGGCATGTCGCAGATGCCGCCTCCTCCGCTGCTCTTTCTGTCAAATGCCTATACGCTTCCCAGGCTCCTGGGCGAAATCGTTTCGTCGCCGCCTATGGCCGGACTTCTTAGAAAGGCTCTGGAACTGGCGGAGACCCATGCAAAATACGAGCAGCTGGTGACCCCTTATACAATGGAGATGATGAATCTGGGCTTATCTCTACACTTTGGAGCGGTGGCCTTTGCAACCTTTGATTGGATATCGGATGCCCTTGGAGGTATGCGTGGCACGATGCTCGATATGTATCAGGTTCCGGACAAGTTGCTGGCGGCAGTCGAAATGTTCACCCCCTTGACCATCGGGGGATGTATTATGATGGCAGAACAAACGCACAACAAGGGCGTTTTCATTCCCATGCACGTGGGGCTGGTGGGTTCATGTCCGACAAACAGTTTGCCAGGTTTTACTGGCCCTGTTTCAAGGCCCTGCTGCTTGGATTGATCAATGCCGGTCTGACGCCCGTCCCGCTTTTTGAAGGGGACTATACGCCGAGGTTGGAGTATCTCACAGAGCTGCCCATGTGAAAGGTTGTGGGCCATTTCGATCACGTCGATCGCAAGAAGGCCAGGAAGCTGCTCGGGGATATCATGTGTTTCTGGGGAGATGTGCCGGTTTCCCTTATGTGTGCGGGAACGCCGCGACAGGTCAAGGATGACGTCAAAGCATTGATCGATATCTTTGGCGATGATGGTGGCTTGATCATTGACAGCACGATGGGGCTGCCCGATGAGTCGAAGGTGGAAAACGTTTAGGCCTTGACCGATGCTGTCAATGAATACGGCATCTAACCCCGTTAGAAAGCCCCGGCATTTATGCCCGGGATGTTATTGCCTATTATAGAAAGTTGAAAGGTGTCCCTTCACATTGAAGACGTGATAAATACTCTCAAATACAATCATGTGGACCTTTTGCCTCGGGGCGAACTGTTCATTAACAGGGATTTTCTTGACCATTTTTTCAGTAAATATAAGGGCGAATACGTAAATCAGTTGGAAGCGGTGGTCCAATGTCTGGGACTTTCTGTGATAGGGATTGAACTCGATCCTAAGTGGTCCCGGTCTCTTTTAATCGAGAAGGGGTATAAAAAACTTGAAGAGTACTTCGCCGTCGGGTACATAAACGGACCCATTGCCAGGTTCATTGAGAATTACGGGTTTTTTAATGCCATGCTAAGTACAAAAAATAACCCATCGGTTTTCTCAGGAGTGGCGGATCAACTTTTAGGAGAGATAGAGGAAAAGGTTAAACTGGCCTATGCCAATGGCTTCAGAGCGATAGCCATCGCTGATGATATCGCAGGCAACAAGGGACTCCTTTTTTCCTTTACTTATTTCGTTGATGTAGTTTGGCCGGTATATAAAAAAATTGCAGAGATCGTAAAAGGAAACAGTCTGTTTGCATTTTTTCATTCAGATGGTGATATGAGGAAGGTGATCGAACCTTTGATAGGAACAGGGTATGACTGTATCCATCCTGTCGATACCCAGGCGGGGCTCAATCTTTTTGAATTGAAGAAAGAATTTGGCGAGAACGTTTCCTTTATGGGGCACATCGACATGATAACCTGGAGTAAAGAACAGATTCATAAGGAAATCAGGCTTGCAGAAAATGAATTCAAAAAGGGTGGCCTAATCCTTGGCTCGACATCCGGCATATCCATGAAGACAGTCAATGACAAACTGGGTATGCTCTATCCCCAATGGGAAAGGGAGGAACAGAGTAGAAAACAGATGGGAGGCGTAGCACCCTAAAATATCAATAGGGAGGAGACGGCTATGAAAAAGATTATTGGTTTATCATGTGGCAGAAAGAACGGTAACTGTGAGACCCTTTTGAAGGAAGCGGCCATGGGCGCAGAGGAATTCGGGGTGGAGACCGAGATCATCCGCGCCATGGCGCTCAAAGTGCTTCCGTGCAACGGCTGCAGTGGATGCTTTCAAACAGGTAAATGCGTGTTAAAAGATGATGTGGAGTGGATTCTGGAAAAGACGGTGGTGGAAGATTGCGATCTGATAGTATCGGTTCCCTGTTACCATGTGAGAGCCAACGGTTACTTCACCTGCATCCATGAGCGAATGAGCCACCTTTTCATGAAGGACATTAACCTCCTTAAAAAGACAAGGGTCGGTGCAATCATCGGGGTCGGAGGTTCAGGTTATGACGGATGGACGAGCCTCAACAATCCCATGGTCAATATCTTCATGCAGCATACCCGGGTGCTGGTCGATATGATACAGGTGAATTACTGCGCATGGAAGGAGTGGAATGTCTGGGCGCGGGAAGACCTTACCCCTGTGACCCACAAGGTAAGGGTTACGGACATCGACTACGACGACATGTACAAGGTGTGGCCGGGGCAATATGATCGGGTGGATTTATTTAAGAAGTCCCTCGAGCGAGCCAGGGAATTGGGGCGAAATGTGGCCAAGGCAATGATGATTCCCATTGAAGAAGTGAAATATGTGGCCGAGAAAAGCGGGGTATCCTGTCCGGTCTACCATAACAATGTGTTGGTGGTACACGAGGATTTGCCTTGTGCAAGTGTTTGAGAAACTGCCGGATGTTTACTGTCCCGTGGGCTGGGTTCATGGTGTCATATACTCTGATGGAGACGATATGAAAGTTAAGTGGAGTGAGGAGGACGCAAAGCACCCCCGTTTTTCCGAATACGGGGTTTCCACACACTTGAAATTGATAAAGAGCCTACAGATGAAGTTCTTCACAGAAGATCAAGAGAAAGTAAAAGAGCGGATGCTGAAATATAAATCATACGGTCATGTTATAAAACCGTGATATTGAGTGAGTATTTTTATTAGGTCACATTTGAAAACCCCATCCCGTGGACAGGCATGAGGAGTGTGTCTGCCAGAGGCGGAAAACTCAATTTCAAATAGATGCTGAAACAAGTTCAGCATGACAGTAAAGAAGGAATATCCCACTCTTGTCATCCCGAACTTATTTCGGGATCTCGGTTCTGGTCTTAAATCATTTAGGTTTTAAAGCCCCGTCCTGTGGGGGGGGTTGCTACAAATTTTTACAGGAATGTCCGACGGGAGCATACCTTGTTGGTTTTCCCCGCATCGAAGGGGTGGAAGATTAGCCAAACTCTGGAGCGCATATGAACTTAGCAACTAATTTGGAGACATCCGCTTCTTATTTCCCTGATCGCGTAGCTGTCATTGAGGGGGACAGAGAGATCTCTTTTCAAGAATTTAATCAGGAATCTAATTGCGTAGCCACGGCGCTGATCCGTTTGGGAATTAAGCCTGGAGATCACGTAGCTCTTTGTGCTCCCAATTCCTATCCATGGCTTGCTTTTTATTTTGGAGTCCTTAAGGCTGGAGGGGTTGCTGTCACGCTATCAAACGTGCTTAGCAAAACGGAGTTAAGCCATTCGTTGAATGATGCTTGTCCAAAGATCCTTTTCACAACGGATGAAAAGCTGGATGGCCTTGGGGATCGTAAGGATCGCCCATATTTGGAAAAGGTCATCAGCCCGAGTGGAGACATTTCATACAACAGGCTAAGAGAAAGAGGAGTCTCTTCCTTCAGGGCGATTGATTTAGATCGTAAGGGCATTGCAGCGATCCTTTACACAGGGGGTACGACAGGCACTCCCAAGGGGGTCATGTTAACCCATGAAAACATAAAAGCATCTGTTCACAATGTCTGTCACTTTGAGCGGTCAAACCAAGAAGACCGTGCCATATGCTTTCTTCCTCTTAACCATGTATTTGCGCAGATCCATATTATGAATTCAATGGTTCATGCCGGTGGTTCTGTGGTTATTCAACCTTCCTTTGACCTGGATAGAGTTGTGGATACAATCGGAAGAAATCGAGTGACAAAATTCTATGAGGTACCGACGATCTATATTCGGTTACTTCAATTGGATAAACTGAAGGAGAAGTTCGGTTCTGTTACTTATTGCTTTTCAGCGGCGGTGAGCATGGCTGCGGAGGTAGTGCAGGAATGGAAGTCGCGCCTCCAGCTAAACATCCATGAATCCTATGGGATGACGGAGACAGCCACGATGGTTACCTATAACCACTATATCCGGCATGTGGTAGGGTCTGTTGGGACACTGGTTAACATCGTTGAGGTTCAAATTAGGGACCCACAAGGACATGTTATGAAACAAGGTGAAGAAGGTGAAATTTGCATCTGTGGTCCCAACGTGATGAGTGGATATCTGAATAACCCTGATGAAACAAAGGCTTCTTTTTGGGGGGAATGGTTGCGAAGTGGCGATATTGGAGTGTTTGATGAAAATGGATACCTTTACATTATCGATCGCATCAAAGATATGATCATCACGGGTGGCGAGAATGTCTATCCCAGGGAGGTTGAGGAGATTCTTTATAAGATACCTGAGGTGGGAGAATGCTCTGTGATTGGTATTCCTGATAAGGAATACGGTGAAAGGGTAACGGCTTGTATCATTCTAAAGCAAAAAAACCAGCGGTTGGATCCGGCGAACCTCAAGACTTTTTTAAAGAGTCATCTTGCCTCCTTTAAGGTACCCAAAGCATTCATCATCTTGGATGAATTACCTAAAGGCACGACTGGCAAGACATTAAAACGCGAATTGAAAAAACAGGTTGTGGATAAGCTCAAAAAATAGAGGGCTCACACTTGAGGTTGGTTTGGGTGGGAAAGACAGCCATTAAGAGCTGTCAGAAAGGAAGAAGACCGTGGAAACAACCACAAAAGTTTTCCTTTCGATGAAATAGGAAAGAATAAAGGGAAATCTTAGGAGGTTTATGATTATGAGGTCCATATCTTCAGAAAAATAAAAACCATGGCCCATGATTTACCTTGAAATAAGCTATAGAGTTGAGCCATAATTTCATTTAATTTTTATCATGCTGTGTATTAAAGAGGGAAAGGGTAAAGACCAAGAGGTGACATAAAGATTTTAGTGTTTTAAGATATCTCCAAAAATATGATCGCTACAAAGAGCAAAGAGCATTTAGACCCCAAAGCCATTATAGCTATCACCATATTGACTCTGCTATGGGGTTTTAACTACACTGCCGTCAAATTCTCTAATCAAGGGATATCACCCGTCTTCGCCTCGACCTTACGGTCTGTCATTGCTACAGTCTGCGGGGTCATCTACTGCATAAGAAAAGGGGAAAAGTTATTCCATACCGACATCATGCTATTTCATGGGTTAATCGTGGGGTTGTTGTTTGGCTTTGAATTTGCGTGTATTTACTTTGGGATGCTTTACACAGATGCCGCCCGTTCTGTCATCTTCGTCTACTTAAGCCCCTTCGTAGTAGCCGTGGGAGCTCATCTCTTTCTCAAGGGAGATCGGCTGACCTTTTTAAAGGTTCTGGGGCTTATGCTGGCTTTTGCTGGTATCTTGCTGGTCTTCGGTGGAAGACCAAAGACAGCCAAAGGGACTATGTTGATTGGGGATATCTTAGAGATCACAGCGGCCTTCCTTTGGGGTGCTACGACCCTCTATATCAAAAGATTTATGGCTGAAAGGGTTCACCCTATCCATACGTTCCTTTATCAACTTTTCTTTTCGATCCCCCTCCTATTCATTTTGAGCATTGTCCTTGAACCTAAGTGGATCTACAGGATTGATCCTTATATCGTGGCCTCTCTTTTCTATCAATCGGTCATTGTCGCTTTTATAACTTATTTCATTTGGTTTAAGCTTATCCATGAGTATTCGGTCAGCAGGCTCTCTGCTTTCACTTTTTTTACTCCTGTCTTCGGGGTTTTTTTCGGTATCCTGCTTCTCAACGAGGAATTGACCGTTTCTCTAATGGTGGGGCTGCCCTTGGTCTCCATGGGGATCTTTTTCGTAAATTGGAGGAAAAATATGGGGTTGAACCAGTGAGCCGAGATAACAAGAAATTTTATAATCTCGCCAAATTTATTTTCGAGAGAGAGAAAGGGACCAGGTTATAAAATGGCGAAACCATTCCAATAGGAGGGTTTTTTGTTAGGAGGTACTCATCTCAAAATTGAATATGAAACTCAATGGTCACGGAAATTACTCTTTTTCTCTATCACTCTTTTTTTTCCAGAATGAATGATATTGACTTGAAATTTGTTTTGATCGACATATTCCAAACAGTCTTTTAAATTGGGAAATTTAAAGGTCTCCAAATTATTAGGCGAATCGTGAGATCTTTTGATTAACTTAACCTCCCCGTAAACAGTTTCTATCAAGGTGCATTTCTCTTTAGGATTTGAACCTACTAAGCCGATCATTGGGTTGCCTGTATTATCTTTTTTCCATGTGGGTTAACAGGACAATTAGCAATTATTGTACCATTCCATAAAAAAATTCTAACATCCCGAAATATAAACATATATTTAAAAATGCAAGTGCATCTTAAATTTTTGCAGAGTCATAACTCGTCACTTGCTGTGTAATTATTTTGTCAACTTTTAAATTCCTCTGCTTTCTGTGTTACGGAGGGGACGTTGTTGAAAATTGACACTTATCTCTTTTAGGTGACCAATCTCTGAGTTTTGCCCTTGAGGATACTGGAGCGGACAAGGAAAGCAGAGACCGGCAAATGTTATTTGTGGAAGAATAGATTGGGGTCGGTTACACTTTTCAAGGGGAAATCGAAGTCCATTACGGGAGGATTGAAAGATGGGATGTTCGATAGAAAAGGACTTGATTGACAAAACGATTGCCTTTCATGGTCATTCATGCCCGGGGCTGGTTATAGGGATCCGGGCGGCAGAACTCGCCCTTAAAAAATTGGGTTATGCTGAGGGAAAGGATCTTGTGGCTGTCGTGGAGACGGACATGTGCGGAGTGGATGCGATTCAGTTCATAACCGGTTGTACCTTCGGCAAGGGGAATCTTATCCATAAGGATTATGGCAAGATGGCCTTCAGCTTTTACAACCGCAGTGAAGACATAGGCTTTCGTGTTCTTTTGCGGCCAGATATTTCAGGCGGCTTGGGCTCGGAGCTTCGGAGCCTAATGAGGAAAGTGGAGGACGGCACGGCAAATGAAGAGGACCATGCGCGGCTTAAGAATTTAAGGGGCGAACTACAGGAGAGATATATGAATGTCGATTTGGAGGAGATGTTCATTGTAACAGAACCTTCTTTTCCTGTGCCAAGGCCGACCCGGATTTTACAGAGCCTGCGATGTGAAGCCTGCGGGGAGATGACCATGGAATCCAGAACACGGCGGTTCGGTGGAAAAACCTTTTGCCTGCCCTGTTTTGAAAAGGTAGAGCAAAAAACGTGAGTAGGGAAAATAAGGACACAGTGGGTTTCTCAGAGAGGTGGATGTCATCACGATGGAGCATAAGGATCACGAAAAATCAGAGGGGATCAGACCCGGGGCAAATTTCAGGGTGATCCTTGCACTCTCTCTGGTCCATTTCATCGGCGACTTCTATGTGGCCTTCGTCAACCCCCTTCTACCGGTATTCATCGATAAATTCTCGCTCAACCTCACGCAGGTCGGGCTGATCACCGGGATGAGTCGGCTTCTGGCCTTTGTGGTTCAGCCATCCATCGGTTATTTGGCCGATCACTATCGAACACGTTTCTTTGTCCTCGGCGGCCCTCTTTTGCCGATTGTCTTCATCTCCCTGGTGGGAGTGGCTCCCACCTTTTCCATCCTTCTGATCCTTATTCTTCTCGGCTCCATCGGCTCCTCCATGTATCATCCGCAGGCAGCCGGCATGGTCTCCACATTTTCAGGCCCCCATCTGGGATTTTCGATGTCTATCTTCAACATGGGAGGGACTCTGGCCTTTGGCCTCGGTCCGCTTCTGATCACGTATCTCGTTGGCCATCTCGGGCTCTCGGCATCTCCCCTTGCCATTTTCATTGGCCTCTTGGTCATGATCTACCCCTTCAAAGTCGTTCCGTGCCCAGAGCCGGAGGGCCTAAAGAACCTCGGACTTGTGGGTTCAATCAAGGAAGTACTTGGAGAGGTCTGGAAACCGATCACTCTGATCTGGATCATCAGTGTTCTCCGGTCCTTCGTGAGTCAGACCTTCGGGACCTTTCTGCCAGTGCTTTGTGCAAGGGAGGGGTTTCCACTTTTTTCGATCGGAGTCATCGTTTCGCTTTACAGTATCGCCGGAGCGATCAGTGGTCTGATCGCTGGACATCTCTCAGATCGCATCGGCTATAAGCTCATCTTCTATGTTTCAAGCCTTCTTGGGACGGTTTCACTTCTTCTGCTTCTCGTCCTTCCGGGCAACTGGGTTCTCGTGAATGCCTTCCTGTCAGGTTTTTTCATCATGGCCGTTCTTCCGCTTACGGTCACAATGGGCCAGGAACTCGCCCCCAAGGGAAAATCGATTGTCTCGAGCCTCATGATGGGATTGGCGTTCGGGATGGGGGGTATGATGACGCCTCTTGCCGGGCACTTTGCGGACCTTTTTTCCATCCGGTCCGTGCTAACTGTCGTCGCTTTTTTCCCGGTGCTGATGATTCCCCTGATTTACAACCTTCCGGAAATAAAGAGAATCAGAAGTTGCAGTGTCACCCATTAAAAGTTGGCCCTCCTTAATTCGGAATGCGGATTGCGGAATGGAGGTAGGGAATCACGATCGGGAGATCCTAAAAAGATCGCGGATTTCGGAGTAGGAAAAAATTTGGGTTGCATCGCCCTTGGCCTCTTGCTGATCGCGGAATTTCCGCTTGTGCTCTGGCTTCGGGGCCTATCGATCAGTGAGTACCTTGGAAGTAGAGACCCTGTGTCGGGAACGGTTTACTCTGTGCTGCTTGGGGTGTTTACCATCATGCCGCTTCTTGTGGCTCGGATGTGAAAGGGCCTTGACTGGAATCCAGCCTAACAAGTATATTTGTCATGACAGTACAAGATCAGGAGGATTGAACATGAGCGTCGTTCGCAGTGCAGTGATTCAGGATAGTCCGGTTGTCTTTGATCGGGAAGCGACCATTGAAAAAGCGGGCTCCCTTGTTAGGCGGGCGGCTGAACAAGGGGCTGAACTGGTCGTCATGCCGGAAGGATTTGTATCGGCCTATCCCATAGGTTTGGACTTTGGAGCCCGGGTTGGTCTTCGCCAGCCAAAAGGACGGGATGATTTCAGGCGCTATTATGAAAGCGCCATAGATGTACCTGGTCCGACGTGTGATGCTTTAGGGAAGATAGCGAGCGAAGCCGGGGTCTTCCTGGTCATAGGTGTCATCGAGTGTGCGGGTGGCACGCTTTACTGTACAGTCCTTTTCTTTTCCTCGGACGGGGAGATGATGGGTAAGCGTCGGAAGTTGATGCCCACGGCAATGGAACGTTTGATTTGGGGGTTTGGTGATGGTTCGACCCTGTCTGTATTTGACACCCCTCTGGGCAGGATCGGAAGTGTCATCTGCTGGGAAAACTATATGCCCATGCTTCGAATGCATATGTACGCTCAGGGGATCCAACTCTATTGTGCCCCCACTGCAGACAGCAGGGATACTTGGCTGCCGTCGATGCGTCACATCGCTTTGGAAGGGCGTTGTTTTGTCCTCAGTTGCTGTCAGTACCTCACCCGGGCCGATTGCCCGGAGGACTATGCTGCAATTCAGGGTGACGATCCATCGGCCATCCTCATGCGCGGCGGTAGTTGTATCATTGGCCCTCTGGGTCAAATCTTGGTTGGGCCCAATTTTGACGGGCCATGCATTCTCACTGCGGATTTGGATTTGAATGAGATCCCTCGAAGCAAATACGACTTCGATGTCGTCGGACACTACGCCCGGCCAGATATCTTCCGCCTCTACGTCAACACCCAGCCCATGCCGCCAGTGGTTGTTTCGTCAGGCAGCTTTGTTGATCCATTCGGCAAGGAGGGCGCCCATTAGAAATAGATCGCTGGCCGGTCAGGGAAAATCAAATGTCACCGATAATAAAGTTGGCCCAATCCAAACCCTGCTCATGTCGTAAGGCGTCCGCCTGCCAATGTATTTGTACCGCGGACAGGTAAAGCGCGGTACGTTGATTTCCCCGTTTTCGGTCTATATAAACCTGACAGTTTTAATGGGTGCAAAACGGACACGCCTGCGTGCCGAAACGCCTGCCTGCGCGAAGCCGCTCCGGCGAAGGCATGCACTACGGCGTGCAGGCACGGGCAACCCGCCCTTCAAGGCTTCGGAAGGCGGTTAGTTTGAGAATTTAAGGGTATCGGAGGACATCACTCCAAGTGAATTCCAGCAGGGGAAGGGGACGAGAGTGCCGATTCGGCCAAAGGTTCGCCTCGAAGCCTCTCCGAACGGCTTGTCCATGTCCGTATCGTCAAAAGTTTATCAAGGTTAAGGTAAACGGAGTCGAACGTTGTGACAGAAGAATTCTATTCAAGAACTTGCTTAGAATGAAGCATCACGAGAACCGGTGAAGAAGGGTTTGAGGTTCTCGCAGAATTCCTCTGGAGAAACGACACACATGACTTCATCGTGGAGTTTTTCAAAATAATTGATATCACTAATATTCCACGGAGGGATGATCATCCTGGGGCAAAGCCTTCCATAGACCCATGACCGAATTCCTTGGACATTCCCAGAAAACAAGGAAAGATTGAAGCTGACAATATGGCTTTTCAAATACTGAAAGACACTGATCAAGCCCTGAGAAAAATGGGTCCAATCTTCTGTGTTCACCTCATCGATCGTCGAGCGATCGGAGAAGAGAATGAAGATCTCTCCAAATATACCGCGGGGTGAAAAGGCCGTTAAGAAATGGACATTTCCTTGATGACCGATATATCTTTCCCCCCTCTTTATCTCTTCCAGGAGATAGTCTTGCCAAAAAGAGAGCTTGCCATCTTTCTGATATCGGCTTATCCCTTCGAGCACTTTTTTGTGCGATGTCGTGGGGACATCCTCAATGACAACCTGAAGATGAGGATGGAACAATCCCGCTCCTGCCGGGGGAAGGTAATTCCAATTAATGTAAGAATGTTGAAACTCTGGCTGGCTCTGTCCAATCCTTTTGATTCCCTCTTGTGCCACGAGGAAACCATCCCTTAGTATCTCCACGGAGAATTGATCGGGATAAAGGAAATGATCTTCGCAAAGGACGATCACCCAATTGTATCGGGCGTAGGGAAATGCGTTAGGGAACAACCACGCACCTCCTCTGCGAATTCTCCCCTCGGAGGCGATTTCAGGTGGAAGTTTTGGAGTAGAGGAGGAGATTTGATCTGCGCAGAAGGGACAGACTTTCTGTGAAGCCTCCAGCATTTCCGGCGGGATCATGACTTCAGGATATTTTCGACGGTAAGGAAGAATTCGAGACACATGTCCGGTCAGGTCATCTCTTCTTATCTCGAAAGAAATGCATTTTTTCGAAAATCCTTCCTTTGAATCAAGGAACCAAGATTGATCTTCTTTTTTGAAAAATTGAATCTTATCCACTTTCATCCTCCTCCATCGTTACCCATAACGGTATTAAAGATTTGTAAAATGAAATCATCCTGTTATCAGCCACCCGCCGAGAAGTATCAGAATTTAACAAATGGTCCCCTTTTCTTTACCCAGATGTTGCAATATCAAACCCGGGCAGGGATACTTCCAAACCCTTGCAATTGCGGATTTTTCGTAAATGAAGGGTTACAGAGGATCTCACTTTACGTGAAGTCCCGGTTTTGCCTGGAGACGCATGCAGCCAACTTCCAAAGGTGCCGCTGCAAGGCTTTATCAGTACCCCCGCCCGGTTTCGATATTGTTTTTTTGCAACTGGCGGGTTTATCGAGCAGCCCCAAGTCAAAAATCTTGTTCAGTAGGGTGTCTGTCATCCATAAATAAGCTATTCCTGTCCGAAAATCAAAACGCAAAGATCATAAGATAAAGTCGTAAAAAGTCCATATTTCTCTAATTTGTCATTCCTGCGAAAGCAGGAATCCAGGGTTTCCCGTGAAAACGGGAATCCAGTTCCTTTGTATGGTTCCCTGCTCCCTGTTTCCACAGGGACAAGTTCCGCAGAGCTTGCCCCGTACTTGATACGGGGGACAACGTCTGGACTCCGGCTTTTGCCGGAGTGACGGATTTTGGACTTTTTACGAGACCATCATAACGTAGATTTAAAAAGATCGGAAGCTCCAGGTTTTGAAAAAAATCCTTGCGATTTCATGCAAATTGTTTATAATTTCCTAAAATTGATGGGGAATGAATTAAAGTGAAAATTTCCGGAAGCCTCATATCTCATCATACCACTAACCACGAGAATATAGAAAAGGATCAAATCCCCGCCTATCGGCGGGCCGAAAAGTTACGGTCCGCTACTGAAAATCGGATTTTACCAAGAATCGACATGTATTTGTAATGTTGATCGGTAAAAAGGCACTCGCTTCATCCATAAAAAAGTTGGTCCTGTCCAAGTGGCCTGCCGCCTTGTGGACATATAAAAAAACCTAATTTATGCGAGTATGTGATGGTTCAGAACGAACGGATGTTGCCTTTTCGCGTGTTAGACTTATGCGATGAGAAAGGATTTTTTTGTGGCAGGATTTTGGCCGATTTAGGAGGTGATGTCATTAAGGTGGAAAAAC
>Ga0315280_10007292_pt1 | contig 14897 bp, 14 predicted proteins | sample YL17G06_40_MG_FD_203697 | JGI IMG/M metagenome (GOLD analysis project Ga0315280, IMG submission 203697) | Sediment microbial communities from Yellowstone Lake, YNP, Wyoming, USA - YL17G06_40 | ecosystem: Environmental > Aquatic > Freshwater > Lake > Sediment | place: USA: Wyoming | collected...
CGGGCTCGTCGAGGCCGCGCAACACCAGCAGGCGCGCCAACAGCTCTGAGACGCCTACTTCGCGCCCGAGGTGCGTGACGGCAACCTGGTCAGCAGGAGAGATTTCCCAACGCATGGGAGACAGGCCATCGTGACAGAGGACGGCGACGGTTGCAAGCGGAGCCCCGACGGCGGCCGCCCCGCGGCCCGGCCGCGTTCGACCTGATGGGCTCACCGTTCGGAGGCTTGCGCCCTGAGGCAGCGCCGGCCCTCACGGCTTCCAGCTCGGCGCCATCAGCGACGGTTTGTCAAAGGTTCTTGGGTGGCTTGATAATGATGCAGAGTTATGGCCTCGGTGGGTGGAGACCCACAGCGTCTGGAGGTCTGCTCCATGGAGGACGGCCCCGCGCAGGATGCAAGGCCGGCGGAAAAGCTGAAACCGAAGTCTCAGATGAATCCGAGGCGCATCAGATCCCCCAGGCAGACGTGGGGGATCATGCGGGTGAAAGCTGGCGCTCCGCCATCGACCTCCTGGAGAAGTCGCTCGATTTCATCCTCGGACAGCGTGGAACCGGGGCGGGAAAGGAACGCACGCACCTGCTCGCGCCCCTGGAAGCACAGCGTTCGAGGCACGGTACCCGGTAGGGATATCTCACCTGCATATGAAACCAAGTACCGGCCGTCCTCGCGCCAGATCCGGAACGATCCTGGTACTAACACCACAACTCCCCCGCCGGGTGTGATGAGATCGTCATAGGCAAATAAGGTTCCAAAGGGCAGCGCGTCGGAGATTCAACAACTTGCGCCGGGAATGGGGTCGGACGAAAGCGCACTGGGGAAAACCACGCCATTTCGAAGCCCGAATTGGGACACCCCCATGGGCAAAGCCGCACAGGATTCTCTCCAGAATGGATTCACCAGGCCTCCCAGAAGCGACGTTTGCAGGCTTCTGCCAGGCGGGGAGCTTTCGCAAGCGGCAGTCGCTGGAAGGTTCACACAGGACCCCGGCGGTGGAAAAGCTAGGCTACGCCCGGATGCCTTCGCCGGCGAGCGCGATGCTGTTGCGGGTGGTGTTCTTGACGAGGTACATGGCCTCATCCGCCATGCGCAGGAGTTCGCGGCGGGAGCGGCCGTCGGCGGGGAAGGAGGCCACGCCGAAACTGGCCGTCACGTTGATATTCAGATTCTCGTCGGTGAAGAACACCTTGGAGTTGAGGAGGGTCTTCAAGCGGCGGACCACCATCAACGTGTTCTGCTTGGAGGTCTGCGGCAGCAGAATGACGAACTCGTCGCCGCCGTAGCGGAAGGCGTAATCGATCAGGCGGAGGTGGCCTTTGATGAGGTCGCCGATCATCCAGAGCAGCTTCGAGCCCACCAGATGGCCATGCGTGTCGTTGACCTGCTTGAAGTGGTCGAGGTCGAGGAAGATGACGGAGAACTCGTAGCCGTAGCGGGTAGAGCGGTAGATTTCGGCGTCCAGCACAAAGTTCAGATGCCGGGCGTTGTAGAGCGCCGTACAGTCATCGGTAATGGTCAGCTCGTGAATGCGCTGGATGTACCGGGCGTTTTCCAGAGCGATCGCGGCGTAGTCGGCAAGGCTCTTGAGGATGGGGATATCGGCCTTGCGGAAGCTCTCCCGGCCCAGGCAATTGATGAGTTCAATCACTCCGAGAATTTTTTCCTTGCCCTTGATGGGGACGCAAACGACGGAGCGGGTGTCCATCTGGGTTAGCTCGTCGATGCGCGAGGTAAAGCGCGCGTCGCGCTTGACGTCCTCGACCAGCACCGGCTCGCCGTTTTGAGCCACCCAGCCCGCGATGCCTTCGCCGACCTTGAGCCGTACGTCCTTGAGCTTGTCGGCGCCGGCGCCGATGGCGATCTCGAAGTAGAGCTCGTTCGTGGCCTCGTCCAGCATCAGCAGCGACCACGTATCGGGCTGGAGTAGGTCGCTGATCTTCTCCATGACGGTCTGGAGGATCTTCTGCAGGTCAAGCGTGGAGGCCAGCGACTTCCCGATTTCGTGGAACAGGGAAAGCCGCTCGATCTGCCGTTTCAGCTCAGCGATCTCTTCGTGCGTGTCCATGGGCAGTCCGGTCCTGCACCCGCTGGGTCGAGGTCAAACACTTGTAAACTATTGGTTGAGTCTTTTCAACAACTTTTTGGAGGGTAACGATTTTACACGGGGCCGAGCAAGAATTCCCCGGCCAGGGCCGGAGGAGAGGGCTAACTCCTTTGAAATCATTTGACACTCGTCGGCCCCTGGAAATATCATCACGTCGGATTCCCTTCGGCGAGTCGGCGAGAGCAATGCCATGGCCTCCTTTGGCGAGAACCTCCGGCGCGAGCGAGAAATGCGCGGCGTCGCGCTGGAGGAGATCTCTGCGGCGACGAAGATCAGCGTCCGCTTTCTGAACTGTCTCGAAAGGGAAGATTTCGAGAAACTGCCGGGCGGCATCTTCACCCGCAGCTTTATCCGAACCTACGCCCGATATCTGGGTCTGGACGAGGAACGCGTGCTGGCAGAGTATCAACTCATCGCGAAGCCCAAGTCGGATTTCGACCTGGCCCGCCTGACTGTGAGCAGAGCGGACGCGCGGCAGAGGGCTTCGCGTGGCCCCGTGGTCGCCGTGCTGCTGGCGATCCTGCTGCTGACCGGCGGCTACGCTGTCTATCGCTACACGCGCCACATTTCCGAGGCGCCCGCCGGCGCTCTCAAGCCGGCCCCGGCCATCCCGGCGCCCGCAGCCGCCCCGGCCGGGACCAATGAGACCACGACGGCCCCTCCCGCGCCCACGGTGACGGTCGTCGAGCCGTCTACCGCCCCGGGGCAGGATCTCGCGGGCGCCGCAACCGCGGCTGGAACACCGTCCAGTTCAACAGCGGGCGCGGCGGCCTCCGGCCAAACCGCTGCGTCGCTTCCCAACGCCAGCGGCGGGCTCGTCCTGCAGGTCGCCGCGACCGAGCGGGCCTGGGTGGCCGTGGATGCCGACGGCAAGACCGCGTTGCAGCGCGTTCTCAGTCCCAGCGAGATTGAGACGCTCAAGGCCAAGGAGTCCTTCGATGTCACCACAGGCAACGCCCAGGGCATTATCCTGACGCTGAATGGCGAAACGCTGAAGCCCCTGGGACGCCGGGGTGAGGTTAAGTCGATTCATCTGACCCGCAACGACCTGAAGAAAAATTCTCCCTGAGGGACGAGCTATTTCTGGACGGCTGATCGATTCCCTGCGCGAGGGCAAAGCTCCGGAAGTCATCCGGCGCAAAGGCGCCGAAGGCACGCTCTCTCTGCCCCTCGACGAAAAGATCGAGATCCTCGCCTTCCTTGCCAGCGACAAGGACGACACCACGCGCAACACGGCGTTTTACACGCTGCAAACCTGGAAGACCGAGGAATTGCTCCAGGTGCTCTCCAATCCCGCCACCCCCATCGAGGTCCTGGACTTCGCGTCGAACCACCTCATCACCGGCCGCCCCGAGATCGCCGACGCGCTGCTCTCGAACATCGCCCTGCCCGAGGACCTGCGCGAATGGGTGAAGATGACGACGGCCCTCGAGCGCGAAGCCAACTTGGTCGCTCCGACGCCTACGCCTATCGAGGCGGAGCCGGGCGCCGAAAGAACTCAGGAGCGCGAAACGCTGCTGCAGCGCATCAACCGCATGACCGCCGCGGAGAAAATCAAGGCGGCGCTCACCGGCAATCAGGAAGAGCGGCTGGTCCTGATCCACGACTCAAACAAGATCGTGGCCCGCGCCGTCCTTCAGTCACCGAAGCTCTCGGACATGGAAATCGAGAACATTGCCTCCATGAAGAACGTGACGGAGGAAGTGCTGCGGCTGATCGCCATGAACCGCAAGTTCAGGAAAAGCTACGCGGTCGTGCGGGCGCTCGTCAACAACCCACGCACCCCGATTGACGTCGGCCTGCCGATGCTCAACCGCCTGAACGAGCGCGACCTCAAAGGCCTGATGATCAACAAGAACGTCGCGGAAGTCGTGCGGGGCATGGCCCTGAAGATGGTCAAGCAGAAGGAAGAGGCCAACAAACCGAAACTCTCCGGCAAGAAACACTGAGCCCGACAAACTTCGTCTGTGGGAGTGTAAGGACAGGTCTCAGACCTGCCCTCTCGCGATTGGGGGCAATATAGCCTCGAGCAGGCGCGCGAGGTTCCGCGCCGTACTCATTCTGACCGCCAGCACTTTCTCGTGAGCGAGCGGCCGCCGGGCCAGCCCCGCCGCGCGGTTGGTGATCGTGGCGATTGCCAGCACGCGCAAGCCCATCTGGCGCGCGGCGATCACTTCCGGCACTGTGGACATCCCCACCGCGTCCGCGCCCAGCCGCTTCAAGGCTCGAATCTCTGCTGACGTCTCGTAGTTCGGCCCGAGCACGGCGGCGTAGACACCCTCGAAGCACTTCCGACGCTGTCCGCGTGCCGCCCGAAGCGCCAGTCGGCGCAACTCAGCGTCGTACGCCTGAGTCATGTCCGGAAACCTCGGCCCCCAGCGCTCATCATGCGTACCGACCAGTGGATTCAGCCCTTGGAAATTCAGGTGGTCGGAAAAGACCATGAAACTGCCCGGCGTCGCTGGCGTTGAGATTCCGCCCGCAGCGCAGGTCAGCACAAGCGTTTTGACCCCTGCGAGGGCGAGGACTCTTACCGGGAAAACCACCTCGGCCGGCGAATAGCCTTCGTAAAGGTGCACGCGCCCCTGGAGGATGGCGACCGGAACTTTTCCCCAGCGGCCGAGATACAGCCCGCCCGCGTGACCGTAAACCGTGGGCCGCGGGAAGTGCGGGATCGACTTGGAGGCAATCCTCTTGGCATCGCGGAGTCCGCTCACGACTTCGCCCAATCCCGAACCCAGCACGATTCCGACGCGAGGTGGAGCCAGCCAGCGCTGCTTCAGAAAGCGCATTGCTTCCTGAGCCTCGCGAAAGCCGGGGGTGCAGTGACGAGTGATCCCGCTCTGCGGGAACGCGTGACGAGTTTCCAATTTCAAATTTCCAGTTTCCTTTTCCGAGTTTCAATTCTTATTCGTGGAGCCGCTATTTCCCCCCAATCCGTGAAATGAAAAGCTGAATGAACCGCCGGGCGTCTGAGGCTACGGCGACATGAACGTTGGGCCGCACCTTCTCAATCCCCTCGATGATGTATCGGTCGCCGTGCAGGACCTTAAGGTCGGAAGAGTTGTGCCGACTCGCCACGGTCTCTCCTCGTGTGAACTCACCGCGCATCTCAACATCGACCCGCATGTCCTCAGTGGTAATCAAGCTGCGGTCGATCACAGCACCCACGGCCATGGGGTCATGCATGGCTGCCCCGTCCGCGCCCAGCTTTGCGGCAAGGTTCACCATGAACTTCAGCACTCCCACTGCGAAATCGTTCTCCAGACCGTGAGTCTTCGCAAGCTCGTTCAAGTCGGCGGCGGTGAAGAGCGTCCTCTCGGTTACGTTCAAACCCACCATGGTTAACGGCCAGCCTGCCTCGAACACCACGCGGGCCGCTTCCGGATCGTTGGAGATGTTGGCTTCTGCTGCGGCAGTCACATTGCCTCCCGATATTGCGCCGCCCATCAAAACCACTTCCTTGACGAGCGGAACAATGGAGGGATCTTTCGCAACCGCCAGCGCGATGTTGGTCAGCGGCCCGACGGGCACTAGCGTGATCTCGTGGGGATATTGGTGAACGAGTTCAATGATGAGGTCGGGCGCAAAGCGCCGGTCCGCGTGGCAGGTCGGAGCAGGAAGTGAAACCTCGCCAAGGCCGTTTCCCCCGTGAAAGAACTCTGCGGTGGTTAGTCTCTGAACGAGCGGATGCTGTGCGCCGCGCGCGACGGGAACGCCACAGCGTCCTGCCAGCGAAACCAACTTCAGCGCGTTCTCAAGGCCTTGCTCGACAACGACGTTCCCCGCCACGACGGTCAGAGCTTTCACGTCGAGTTCCGGCGAATCGAGCGCCAGCAGGATCGCCATGGCATCGTCGGCCCCGGGATCGGTATCGATGACGACTTTCTGCGTTCCCGGCGGGGAAGCGAAGCTCAGTACGGCAGAAATCAGCAGACTTCCGACCAGAATCGTGGCACGCAATTTCGTCATCACGAGAGCCTCCAATTGCCCGGGGAAGTCAGTCAAGACATTCCTTGCTATCACGTCCAGCGGGTTGGAGCGTGGACACGGCAGCGTATATCAGAACTCCCGGCGCTTGTGCACGAATTCATCCTGCACGCCGCACACGCATGAGGAGACGCGAGATTCCCCGTTGAAATATCTCGAGCGGCGGAAGCAAGCTGACGACGAGATGCCCTTCCTCAACGAAGTCATAGAAGTGGCCTGGGTGAACGAAGACACCATCCTCGGTGAGCAGGTCGAGGGCCCAGTCTTCGTCGCCCTGCACGGCCGGCAACCGCAGGACGGCATACCAGCCGCCCTCGGTTTTGAGTCGCGTCACGGGCAGGTCGCGCGCGAGTTGCGCGTCCAGCCAGCGCAGGTTGGCCTGCACGCGCTCGAGGATTTGAGGCTGCGCGCTGCGCCTTGTCTCGAGCATGCCGGCGAGTGCGTGAGCCAGCGGGGTGCTCACTGACAAGTAAGTGTCGGCAATAATCTCGAGGCGCGCGATTGCAGGCCGGAGCAGCTCCGGCGGGCCGTTCGCCACGATCCAGGCCAGCTTCATCTGCGGCAGGGCGGAGATTTTTGAGAGCCCGCTCAAAGTAAAGGTGAGAGCGTCGCAGACGCCTGCGTGGCTCACCGCGCGCCGCGCGTCAGCCTCCAAGGCATAGTCGGCGAAGACCTCGTCAGCAATGAGGGCGAGACCGTGCTCGCGGCAAGACGCGACAAGCGCGCGCAATTCGTCCCGGCTCACAAACGATCCCGTGGGATTGTTGGGATGCACGACGACGACGGCCCGCACTTTCGGCCGGGCGCGCTGCAGGATCTCCTGAATCGCCTGGAGATCGAACTGCCAGCCGTCGTGGTAGGAGAGCGGATACGGCACAAGTTCGAGGTCGTTGAGCCGGGCCAGAAACTCGAAGAGCGGATAGCTCGGCCGCGGCGCCAGGATCGCTTCGCCCGAATTCGCCAGCAACCGGAAGAGGAAGGAATACGCTTCGCTTGTGCTCGTGGTGAGGAAGATCTGCTCGGGCGAGAGTTGGATGCCGCGCTCGGCATAATACGCGGCCACGGCCCGGCGCGCCGGTAACAACCCGCGAGGGTCCGGCTCGTAGGCAAGCGAGCGCGGATCGGCCAGTGATCCCAACACCTTCTCAGCCTGAAAGTTGAATCCGCAGCGCGTGGGATTCGACTCCGTCAAGTCCAGGATGGGCAGTCCTGCTTTGCGGCGCTCTTCCATCGCCCTCGCCAGGCGATTGGGCGCGAGAGGCCAATCTGTTCGCGAGGCAAACATGGGCGCGTGCAAGGATGCCGCGCGCGAGAACTCGACGCAAGCGGGAATTGGAGCCGTCCCTCAGGCGCGGCGCAGACGCAGGCAGGCGATCTCCGGCGGGCATCCGAGCCGCACGGGTAAGAGCACTTTGCCGATCCCACGGCTGACATAAATCTGCGTGCCGTCGAGCCGGTTCCAACCCTCTACGAAGCGCGTGCCCAGCTTCGAGCGGCCATAGACGGAGCCCACCACCGGCAGGCGAACCTGGCCCCCGTGCGTGTGGCCGGAGAGCACGAAGTCGATCCCGCGCTCGGCGGCTTGTCGGATTCCGATCGGGTTATGGCAGAGCAGGATTCTGGGGTCGCGCGCCGGCACGGCGCGGAGGGCCGCAGGGAGGTCATCAGCGCCCCACCACAGATCATCCACGCCCACCACCCAGAGAGTCGCCGCGCGGACCCGGAGCGCGAAGTGCGCGTTGCGCAGCACGCGGATGCGCTGTGCACGCAGGGCGCGCGTGATCTCCTCGGCGCCCACCTGAAAGTCGTGATTGCCGAGGACGGCGAAAACTCCCAGCCGGGCACGTAGTCTGCCGAGCGCGCGCGCTGCCGGCCAAATGTAAGACGGCGAAAGCGTGATGTAATCGCCGGTCAGGGCGATCAGGTCCGGCCGCAGCAGATTCGCCAGATGGACAGCCCGCTCGACGTCTTCGAGCGGCGTGAAGAGACTGTGGTGAATGTCCGTGAGGTGGACGATGCGCAGGCCGTCGAAGGCGGCCGGCAAGTGCCGCAGCCAGATATCCGTCTCGGTGAGCTCGGGGTCGGGAGACAATCCCGGCGGAGGGAGCTCCGACTCCCGACCGTTGAGCGCGAGCGTGATCAATCCGCGCCGCTTCAGGAACCGGCGCGCGCTTAGGGTTCTCGGCAAGCAGAACCTCAGACTTCAAACTCTGGGAATGTGCGTCGAGAGGCCAGGCCCCTATAGGCGCCTGTACTCGTCGTCGCTCCCGAACCTATTTCGCTCTAGCCGCCAGGACTTCGCTGAAAACCGGGATCATCTGGTCGTGGATGAGTCCATTGGAGGCGAAGATTTCGGCAGCTTCGAGCTTGCTCGGGCCGCCGGCGAGATCGGTGACTCGTCCGCCCGCTTCCGTCACGAGCAAGGTGCCCGCAGCCTTGTCCCAGGGATTCAGCCGCAATTCCCAGAAACCGTCAAACCGGCCCGCCGCCACCGAGCAGAGGTCCAAGGCGGCGGACCCGGCGCGGCGGATACCGTGCGAGAGCATCGTAAAGCGAAAATAGAACTGGATATTCAAATCGTGGTTGCGGGCGAAGGGCGGAAACCCGGTGGCCAACAAGCTTTCCGAAAGTGACGCGGTCTTCGACACGTGAAGACGGTGGCCGTTTAAGAACGCTCCTGCACCCTTCTCCGCGGTATACAACTCCTCGCGCGTCGGGTCGTAAACCACGCCCGTGATGATCTCCTCTTTGTAGGCCAGCCCCAGCGTCACACAAAATACCGGAAAGCCGTGCGCGAAATTCGTGGTTCCGTCCAGTGGATCCACGTACCAGCAGTAATCGGAGTTGATTCGCTGGCCGCCGCCCTCCTCTCCCACTACGGAATGCTCGGGGAAATGCTTGTGCAGGCGGTCAACAATCAGCGCCTCCGACCGCCGGTCGGCCTGCGTGACGAGATCCGAAGGCCGCTTGTAAGATATCTCGAGGGGACTCTTGAAAAGGTTGGCGAGCAGCGCGCCGGCCTCGCGCGCGATCTCGACGGCGATTGTCAGGTAATCCGGCATAGTTTCGATGGGCGGCCACTCGGTGTGGCACGAGCTTCGCCCTTACTTTCTTGCCTCCATGAGGATGCGTGTTTGGCCTTCACCTTCGGCCCAGACGGCTCCGTCCTCAAAGTACTCTTTCTTCCAGATGGGCACGCTCTGCTTTAGACGGTCAATGGCGTAGCGGCAGGCCTCGAACGCCGCGGCACGATGCGCTGACGTCACGATGATGGCCACACTCGTCTCTCCGATTTCCAGTCGGCCAAGCCGGTGAATCATGCCGATGCCGTCAACCGGAAACTTCTCTCGCATCTCGCGGCCGATCTCTTCCATTTTGCGCACGGCCATCGGCTCGTAGGCCTCGTATTCCAGGAAAAGCGTCTTCCCAGCACGCGAATGATTACGGACGACTCCCTCGAAGACCGCCACGGCGCCGTCCTCGGGAGCCGTGAGCTGCCGGGCGAGGTCATGTGTGGGGATGGGATCACGCGTCAGGCGAAAGAAATCCTCGCCCGCGCCGCCGCTCACCGGAGGCATGAAAGCCACTTCATCGCCCTCGCGCAAAACGAGGGACGGCTGGGCAATTTCCTGATTCACGGCCGTGAGCAGCGAGCCGGCCAGTTCGCGCAGCTTGGGGAAGCGCTTCTCGTAACGGTGCCGCAGGTCCCCCACGCGCTCGCCTTCCGCCACTTCCACCTGCTCTCGGTCGAAGCCGGTGAGATCGTGCGCCACACCAAAAAAGAGCACGCTGATTTTCATATTCTCTGCGCGGCGAGCCTTTCCGCCCTGCGATGCCGCCGCGTGCCGTTCGAGCTCTTTGGAGATATTCCTATGAGCGGCGATCTCAGCCAGTCTGCAAAGGTCCCGGCATTAGCCACTCGGCCAATCGAAGTTGGAACGGCACTAGTCGCCGGCCGCAGTCGCGCTCCCCTGCAGGGCCCCGACGGCTCGCTTGAGAGCCTCCGTCCCGCGGTCGATCGCCGCACACACAGCGCGGAGCTGATCGGCCGCCGTCTTCCAATCCTGGAGGGTGGCGGCCTCTCGCACACCCGGAAACACCATCGGAGAATATCCAGTATACACGCCCGGGGCGTAGAAGGCGTGCCGAAACCATGCGCGCCCGGGCAGTCCGTCGGCGAGCAGAAAGGCGCGCTCCACCTCCAGAAGCGCCTGGTTTGTGGCATTCAAGCGCCCTGCACCTAGCGCACCTTTCTCCGCTTGCGAGGCAATCCGGGCGGCGAGCAATCGAGCCGTCACCTTGAACCGGGTGGCCGCGCTCTTCGCCTCCGCACATTGCAGTGAGTTCCCGCCGCCGGACTTCTTCATCTCTGTTTCAAGATCACCGAGGTAGTTCTCCAGCGCACGGCCGTAATCCTCATAATCAAAGGGGAGGAAATCGGCGTTGGTGAGGCGAAGGGCGAGCGTGCCGTAAATCTGCGCGGCGGCGACGCTGTAACGAAACGTGGGGTCCCCGAACTTTTGCATCCACTCGAAGTTGTCGTAGAGGGAGTGATAGACGCCATAGGGTCCGCCAAAGCTGATGTCCAGAGAGGGAATGCCGAGGTGCTGGAGAAAGGGCGTGTAGTCCGAGCCGCTGCCTAGGTCGCCGACCGGCCCGCCGTCCGGACCGGGCGGAAGCGAACCGTTCAACACTGCGTACGGCAGGCCACCCTCGCGGCGCACTCGGCCACCCTCCTCGGACCAGACCGCGTATACGGAACGCCCGGTCCCCGGGTCGGTTACGTCCTCAGTGACCTCGCGGATCAAGCGGCCCAGCGAGGGCACCGCCGCCGCGACGAAGTGCGAACCGGACACGCCCGAGTCCATGTTCAGATAAGCGACGGCGTGGCGAGCAAGCTCCTCGGCGTGTTCTTCGGCCCATTCGGTCGAGCCGATCAGCCCGTACTCTTCCGCGTCCCAGCTCGCCAGCATGATCGTGCGGCGCGGCCGCCAGCCCTGCCTCATCAGTTGACCCAGGCCGCGCGCCACGGCGAGCAGCGGCGCGGTCCCGCTGGTCGGGTCCACGGCACCGTAAGTCCAGGCGTCGCGATGATTCCCGAGTACAACCCAGCGGTCGGGCTCGGCCGCTCCCGGGATTCGGGCGACAACGTCCCAGATGGGGCGCGTGCGGAAATCCATGTCGAGCTTCAGATGGACCTTCGCCGCGCCCGGACCCACATGGTAGGTCAGCGGAAGAGCCCCCTGCCACTCGCGCGGGGCAACAGGGCCGGTCAAGTTCTCCAGAATCGGTGAAGCGTCTTCGTAGGAGAGCGGGGCGGTCGGGACGCGGGGAAGGATCGCTTGCTCCTTCCGGGAAAGCCGCGTGGCGGGTTTCGTGGCCGCAACCCCCGGAGTGAGCGGGTCGCCGACGTAGCCTGTCATGTACAGGATGGAACCTTGCTGCACGCCGGTCGAAGGCCGCCAGGGCCCGCGCGGGTAAGCATCGCCCTGACGGTAGCCGTCGTCGGCGGGGTCGGAATAAATCAGCACGCCGGCGGCCCGGTTCTGCTCTGCCATGTAGACCTTCACCCCGCGGAAGCATTTGCCGTAACGGACGAGCACGATCTTCCCCGCCACGTCCACACCCAGCGACTTCAACTGCTCAAAATCCTCGGGAAGGCCGTAATTCGCATAGACGACCGGCGCCGTCACGTCGCCCGAAGGAGAGTAGGCATTGAAGGCAGGAACGTGCCTCGAGGTCGCGTCCGCGTCCTGGCTCCCTTCCGGTGTGGGTCCCGGACGCTTGAACGGCTCGACGAGGTCAACCTTGACCTCTTTGGGCATGGGCAGCAGCGCGTGATATTCGACGATTTCCGCGTCCAGGCCCGCGGCGCGAAACTGCTCGAGAACGAAATGGGCCGTCTTGAGATCTTCCGGAGTGCCGGCGATGTGGGGCACAGCCGTCAGGGTCCATAAATCCAGTCGTGCGCGCTCGGGAGTGGGGACGGCACGGAAGGTCTTTTCGATGTCCATCTCCATCGCTGCTGAAGCGGGAAGGAACCCGCGCAGTTCTGTGCCCGGCCGGCTCCACAGCACGCTCAGCGCGCAACCAGCGATGAAAAACAAGAAAAGCCCGGCTCGTAGACTCTTCACCGATGTGAACTCCCTGCCCGGCTCCGCTTCGCCCCGTCATCCACCCGACCGCCCCAGCCCGGTGGAAAGCGGCGCATGCGGCAGAAACAAGAGGGGAATGCCCCGAGGGACCGCAATATTATAGCCTGTGAAGTGATAAACGGCAGGACACAGTAGGCCCGGGACCACTCGGCAGGGGCGGGCGCGCACCCGGAGGAGCAGGATCTCGCACTGCAGGCCGCTGTCGCGCAACGGCGTGCACCGCAAAAGTGATGGGATTCGTTCGCGCGGCCGGCGTTAGCCTTCCACGCGGATGCGCTTGAGGACGGCCTCGCCGCGGCGTTCGTGGCGGAGCCATTCGATGGTCTCATCAAGCATGGCCCGCATGGCTTCGAGCACTTCGATGGCGGCGTTGCGCAGATGGCGCCTGGGCCGTTTCCCCGCCGGGAATTCCTGCCGGAAGAGCGGCAAAACCTCCCGCATCAGCCACTCCGCGCAGGAGGGGATGTTTCTCGGCGCGCCTTTACGCCGGGTGCGAGGCCTGCGATTTCGTTTCCGGTTGGGCATTGTTCCTCCCCAGGACGACGATCAGTTCGCCGTCCTTGATGCGAGCGCCGACGGGCTCGCAATGGGCCATCCGCTGCGGCAAGCCAACGTGCCGCTTGTAACCTCCCACGCGGATGACCAGTTCGTCGAGCTTCTTGTACAGGTCCACCTCCTCGCTCGAGACAAAAGGTAGTCGGAGGTGGAGTTCATAGTTGCCGTTCACTTTGCGAAATCCATAGGGAGCTTCGTCGAAGTAGCGCTTGGCCGGGTCGCGCGACCCATACAGCGCGCGGCCCAGCGCTTTGAGCCGTTCGACCCCCAGGACTTCGTCGTCGAACATCGGCACGCGCCAGACGGGCACGGGCGCGAAGAATTCCTCCACGCTCTCGACCCAGCGCTCTTGCGTCTCCTTCCAGGTGCTGAAAAAGCCGCCCTGCGCCTCGGGCGGCAGTATACGGTTGACGATCACAGCGTCGACCGTCAAACCGTAGAGGCAGAAATAGGTGAAGGCCCGCTGCGTCTCCTTGAAGACGACCTTCTCCGGATTGGTCACCAGGCGCACGGTCGTCACTTTCGGGTCCGCGAGCAGCTTATCGATCCCGGAGAGTTTGCGGTGCAGCGATTGCAGGTTCTCGAAATACTCTTCCTGCGGGAGCGGCACGCTGGCGAAGGTGCTCAGCATCGGCCGCACCATCTTGGCCACGCGCCGCTCGAGTTTGAAGATCTTCGTCATGTACCACTCGAGCGTCGTAGGAATACTCACGAAGCGCAGCGACTCGCCGGTGGGCGCGCAGTCGAGCAGGATGACGTCAAAGCTCTTCTCGCGCACGTACTGGTTCACGTAAAGCAGCGAGCTGACTTCCTCCATACCGGGGAACACGGCCAGCTCCTCGGCCAGCACCTTTTCCAGACCGGAGACGTTCAGGAGCGCCGAGACATAAGAGTAGACCGAATCCCAGTGGCGGGAGATTTCCTCCTGAACATCGACCTCCTGGATCCAGAGGTTTTTGGCCACATTCACAAGCTGGCCGGCGCGGAGTTCCATCAGGGGCTTGTCGAGATCGAAGGCGTCGCTCAGAGAATGCGCAGGATCGACCGACATGACGAGCGTGCGGTAACCGCGGCGAGCCAGCTCCAGGCCAGTGGCCGCGGAGATGCTGGTCTTGCCCACGCCACCCTTGCCGGTATAGAGAATCATGCGCATGACTTCCTGTCCTCCGGTCCGAGGCGCGCCCCTCGGCCAGCTTAGCACCCTGGGCCCCCGCCTTCAATTTTGGATGCAAACGACGCCGATCAGGCTGGTATGCTGTCCGCAACCATGGCACAAGTCGTCCTGGTCGGAAGAGATTGGCAGACGCGGGCTTTGCTGCGCGCCCAGCTCATCGAAGAAGGGTTGGAGGTCGAGGCGGTCGAGACCGTGCGCGAGGCGCTCCCGACGCTCCAGGAGCCTGCACTCAGACCCTCGCTGCTGATCGCGGACCTGTACTCGAGCGAAGATCCCAGCACTGAAATCGAGCAACTCGCGGCGTGGGCCGCGCAGATTCCCATCTGGATCATCGCTGGTCGGAATCTTCTGGCCGAACCGCCACTGAAGGGTCGAGGCTTCGAATTGATTCTTGTGCGCCCAATTGACATGGGCGAACTCGTGGAGCAGATCAAGCGCCGCATTGAACCGTAGCGCCGGTCCCGCTCTGCGGGGGCGACAGACTGCCCACGGACGGCGCTGCGCGACATTCAGACGTTGAAAAACGCCAAGTAGGGCTCGCCGCGGGTTTCCCGCCGCAGCATCACGGCCAACTCGCGCGCGTGGTAGTCGCCCCACATTGAGGACTCTCCGCAGGGAATCTTGCGGCCGGGCGGAACGTAGTCCCACCCATTCGGGCGGTGATAGATGGAGTGCAGGATCAAACCCTGGTGGCTGGGATCGCGCGAGAGGTAAGGGTCATCGAAGAGCGCATTGGCGATCGTTAGCGCCGCTTGGCGATAGCGCGCGCCGTCGGTGCCGCGTTTTTTCCAGATTGTCAGGTAGGTCCCCAAGCGCCACAGCGCCTGCGCCGCGACGGTGGCCGCTGAACTGTCCACGGGCTCGTGATCATTGAACGGGTCGCTCGGTTTGCTGAGGTAATCGCCCAGATGCGCGAGACCCG
>Ga0315280_10007293_pt1 | contig 14896 bp, 11 predicted proteins | sample YL17G06_40_MG_FD_203697 | JGI IMG/M metagenome (GOLD analysis project Ga0315280, IMG submission 203697) | Sediment microbial communities from Yellowstone Lake, YNP, Wyoming, USA - YL17G06_40 | ecosystem: Environmental > Aquatic > Freshwater > Lake > Sediment | place: USA: Wyoming | collected...
GCTTCTAAAACCGATGTAGGAAAGGCATCGAAATACGTAGGAAGAACAAACAGCCTTAATCGATTTAAATAATCCGGAAGGCCTTTTTCTATCCAGCCTGTGACTTCTATATCGACACCAAGTTCTTCTATGAGGTCCTTACTCTTTTCGTCGACATAATGCGACAATTTTCCCGATCCACCGATGAGAAACTTCACGTTGTTGTTAGACTTGAAAACGATCGGGATTGCGTCGAGAAACTCGGCGATTCCTTTTCCTTTGTCCAGCCGACCAATAAAACCGACTACTAGTTCGCGTTCGTCAATACCCTTGTCTATTTTGAAATATGCGGTATCAATAAATCGAGCTCCTTCTGCGAGGAGTTTGCTTTGGTATTTTGCTAGCTTTAATTCACCGATCAGCGCAGAAGTCTCTGGTGAGAGCCCATCAAAGAGCTTGAAAAGAAGCGGGTCTTGTAGGCTAAATATTCTCGTGAGCAGATGTTTTTGCATGCTTATGCTTCTGGTGATGACGTCTATCGTTCTCTTCCCTAGAAGCTTCGAAGTAATTACAGGTATCAGATAAAACGGATTTGCCATATAAAAAACAACGATATCCACTTCCCCGCGGATTCTCATAAGTTCTAGGCTGCTTTTCGCCTGCGCGAGAATACATTTCAAGATCCACAAAAGCCCAGAATAGAGTGTCGGTTTTTTTTCGGCTACATAATGTAATCTTACACCCAGATCGCGAAGTTCGACTCTTTCTGACACTACATTGATCCTGTCCGTATTTCCGTCTATTACCACAATTTTTTTGCAAAGAGGGTCAAGAATTTTGAGCAATTCCGACAAGAATTTGTAGGGTGCTTCAGATTGCCAGGGGAAGGAAACAAGGGCAACTCGGCATTTTGGGTCATTTTCCAAAGATGCTTCGTCCATCAAAGTCATAGCGTCTCCAATCGATACCTAAAAGATCGAGGATAGTTGGTGCAACGTCCATCAAAGTCGCTTTGGATTCTCCGCCAGCAATTACGCACCCTGATGTTCCATTTAAGAAGAAGCCGAACTCTTGTACTTCAGCTGTCTGTAACAAGTCGTCCATCGCTGCGAATATCATCACTTACTAAACTTCCTTTATATTCGTTTTTTCAAAATTGGTTTTTTTGACAAATACGGGTAATTAGTGCAGAAACCGCCCCATATTCGGCTTTGTATCCAGCGTGTATTGAACGATGGGCCTTTTTTTTATGAATTTTGCAGGAACCCCCCCTACCATCGTCCAAGGCTCGACATCCTTGGTCACGACTGCTCCAGAAGCTACAACTGCGCCCGCGCCGATTCTCACACTTGGTAAAATAGTCACCCTTGCGCCAATATAGACCCAGTCATCGATGTAAACAGCCCCCCCCGTATGTGCAAAAGTTGGACTTGTTATGTCGTGTTCAAGCGTGAAAATTCTGACCTCGTCTGAGATATTCGCATTGTTACCTATGAACAGTCCCATCCGCCCATCAAGAAATGCATCTGGTCCGATGATTGAGTGGTGCCCGATATGCACGCCAGCAGGCTCGTTATATCTGCATTTGTTGGAAATGATGGCATCAAACGGTATGTCTACCCGAAACAAATATTTGTACAATAGCAGTCTTACTGTGTGTATTGGTATGTATCCAGTTAATGTTGCTGCAACACGATTGATGGAACGTAAAAGAAGATATATCTGTATCAATAACGAAACAAGTTTTGATTCTTTGCGAGCCCTTGCCCACTCCGCCCTCTGGCTTTGCATCGTGGGCTTATTCCACTATTGTTCTTCTTATATCTTGCGTCGGATTCTACGAGCAATAAGATGCTCTTCCGCATTGCAGACTATGCACCCGCTATACCCTTCTTTTTTCAGCCGCAACGAAACTTCTAGATAAATAGCCATTAAGCGGTATCAGCTACGAGTCCTCGCTCGGCACCGCCTGCACCTTCTCCTTTGACACGTTGGGCACGATGAGTCACATTAATCCATACCGCTCGCGGGAGATTTTCCGAGCCGTAATGAGGCCGAGCAAGTCAAGTTCCGAGATGAAGTTCGATCACCAAGGGCGTGCTCACGGCGATATTGAGGGCAAACTAAAAATTTCTGTGCGGCTTCCCGTTAGCACCAAATTTTTTTAAAGCTTTCGTAGAGAAGGAGGGTGTCGGCCTGCACACGTTTGATACACGCACTTTCGTCGAAAAAAAGGATGATATCATCCGTCGAAAATAACGGTTTGAAGGCCGTGGCACTAAGGATAAAACCGGCTAGGCATCACGATAAGAAAGCGGCGTTGCGCTCTTCGTTCATACAGGGCCCCACGAGCCATTATATCTAAAGACATACTGGCAGGTAGCCAACGATTTTTTTGCGTCCCGCCACACTCTTTTCTATTTTGTAGGTTGCAGTGTCGATAAATCTGGCGCCCTCGGCGAGGAGTTGTCTCGGTATCTTGTCAACCCCAATTCATTGATTAGGGCTGGAGTCTCTGGGGAGATTCCGTCGAAGAGCTTGAGGAGGATAGGATCCTGCATGTCCGTTATTCGACTGATTAGATCTGTCCTTATATTTCTAGTTACAACGTCAATCGTCACTTTTTTCAAGAGCTTCGAAGTGATTACTGGTACAAAATAAAAAGGATTGGCCATATAAAAAAGCACCAAGTCCACATCTCGACGGCCTTTCACCAGTTCTACGCTGATTTTTATCTGTGTCAAAATACATTTGACCTTCCAAAGAAGTGCTGAATAAACGGTTGGCTTTTTTTCGGCTACATAATGCAGCCCTACGACAATATTGCGCACTTCGACACGTTCTGATATTACCTCGATTCTGCTCGTATTTCCACCTATCACCGCAATTTTTTCGCAAAGCGGGTCAAGGATTTTAAGCACATCTGACAAGAATTCGTAAGGGGCGTAGGATTGCCAAGGAAAATAAACGAGTGAGATTCTGCGTTTTTTTAGTTTCCAAAGATACTGCTTCCATCAAAATTGTAGCGTCTCCAATCGATATCCAGTAGATCTAAAATGGTCGGAGTGACATCCATCAGATTCATGTCCTTCTTGCTGACACTTCTTTTTGCATTAGATACTAAGAAAACCGCGTGATGTTGTTTGTGGTACCCGGGTGCAATATTATGCGTGATGCTCCTACCAAAGATAGGTGCTGGAACATTCGTCCCTGCGCAATAATCAGAGCTGAGTTCAAACACGATATCTGGATAACGCTTCATGTAATCACCTTGATAGAGCTCCTCACGCTTCGCGGCCCACTTTGCAACACTTCGACCCGTTTTAGGGTCCGTGATTTTGAGAAACGCGTCTATGATCGAGTCGCGCGATCGTTCGTAATCGCCGTCTTCAATGTTGTCCCTCTTGATGAGGATACCCCCATATGGATAGTTCTTGATTCCTGATTGGTCAGTCAGGTAAGCGACAGTGTCTTCCCAGTCAATGGGATTTTGACTGAGTATCCACTCTTTGGCTTGCGGGAAGACACGCAACGCCTTAACCGCGTGATTACCAAGCTCGTATTTGTTTACCGCTGTTACTACGGAGCGTTTTAATCGCGTTACAGGCGAGAATGCACGCGGCGTACTCTTCTTACCATTTCGCACGGACAACATGCCGATTCGCCGAAGCCATTCGTTGATGTTCACCAAATTGACGGGCCGACTGCCTATCCCGTGGTCGCTGACCACAATCGTAGTAGTGTCCGAACCGCTCACGGCCAGAAGCTTTGCGATGATCTCGTCGTAAATCCGATAAAAATCTGGAATTACATCTTTGTAAGCGTTATTTTCCGAATACTCTGGATCTTTCTCATCGTAATAGTTCCAATAAGAATACTGAATTACGTCAAGCTCTCCAAACGACACAAAGAACAAGTCCCACGCGCGTTCCTTCAGAAGAGTCATCACGAACTCCGTTTCACGCTTAATCTGCTGCTTGGCCAGACGAACGTACGCGTCCTTGCGCCTCCCAGGGTAATTATCAAGGCCCCATCTGAATTCAGAGACGGGGTAATTTTCGTTGAAGTCCTGTGGACACGCTTTAGCTTCCTTAGTCACCCCCGACCTGCCTATCATCACCCCGTTTACACGCCAAGGCGGATATCCCAGAAGGTGAGGGAGAATGACGACGCGTCTTCCCTCCGCACCTGCCAAGTCCCAAAATGTTCGTCCGCGAATGGTTGTGTCGTCAACATCTTTTGTAACCATCGTGCCCACTCTGCTCAAAGGATCGGTAAAAAGTACAATGCCATGCTTTGCCGGATTTAGCCCGGTATATATCGATCCCCACGACGTGGGCGAGTCGGGAGGGAAGACGCCATCAAATTCGATGTCTCCTGATTCTTCCCTTAATTTGCGAAACGTTGGCAAGCCTCGTTCAAGGTTACACAGCGTCATCGAATCCAACGCATCGATCCCAATCACCAGCACTCTGCTCATTGTGACCCCTCACCGTCAACCAAACTCAACGCGTCTTCCAAGATCTCCTTTTTTATGCTTTCTATGTCGCCCGTATTGTCGATGATCACTGACCTTCCGGGAACTAAACGGTCGACCAAACGGAACAAGTCTTGGTGGAACTCCCAGAGCGCTTGTGCGTTCTTCATTGATCGAAATTCCTCCTTTTTTCGCGCGAAAGCAATTTCTGGTGGGATGTCTATCAGAAATATCTTGTCTGGAACTGGTAGTACTTTTCTGAACCATCTGAACAAGGCTACCCTTGTCGGTTCGGCATAACCAAATTCCCGACTCAGAGAAGAAATCACATCATAGATATACCGATCGAAAATCAGAATCTTTTTTTTGCCAGTCTTTTTCGGAATCCAAACTTTTCGCAATCCGAAGAGCATATAATCGAACAGAACTAGGCGTGGATAGAGTGCTCTAAAGAGCTTCAATGTTAACCGGTCCGTTCTTCGCCCGAATGACTTGGAATCATTCGTGCGTTGGCCAGACCTTAAAACAGTCGTTCGGCCTAGTCTTCTTAGTAACCTCCTGAGAACCGAATTCTCATATTCTAGCCACCACACGCGTTCCACGTTGTAACTTCTCACTTCAAGCTCGTTATACAAATAGGACGAAAGAGTGCTTTTGCCGGAGCCGTCCATTCCCATGAAATATATCACAATAGCGTCTTTCATTAATGCCCTCTATAGATTGAGACCATTCTCAGATATCTTTTTTAGGGCCTAGCGTCTTATCGAAGGTTTCTGCTGAGTTCAGTTTCTGTTGTCGTTAGGAGTCTTTTGGCTCGCGCCGCAAAAAAACTATACCTACGTTGCCTCAAATACCATAAAGGTGCGAAGATCGTATAAGTTTTAGAGCTTTGTTCTTTGATCTTTCTCGAACTCAGCTTGACTGTTTCCAAGCTCGGTAATGAATCCAAGCTATCGAGAGGCTCAGTACGCTCGTATCGTAAAAGCCCATTAGCACGCACAAGTCTTATAATTTCCTTCTTGAGTTGCTGCAGAAGGGTAATTCAGCGAATGTTAAGCTGGTGATAGCGTCAGTTTTTCGGCTCAAATACGCCAAAGATAGCCATTGTAAAAAGCTTTAGCTCAGCACAAGGCAATCTAACGAATAAGAAAAGCTACAAGGCGCTGTTTTTCGCGTGTAGCACACTGAGCGACCGATGGTGCCAAAGTAAACAAAGCTCAACTTTGCACAATGGATTGCACCTCTGGGTAGTTTGAAGAAAAGAAAGCGCCTCTCAATAAGTCGATAGTGTCATCTTCACGTTGTCTTCAATGAGAGGCATTAAGTTTAAGAAAGATAAAAAAAAATTTTGATTAAGCTTTAAAGCAGGATGAACTTTTTAAGACTTGACCGAAATGAGCATCCCCCCCGTCAGAAAGATCGAGCTGGTTAAGGACTACTTAAAAAGACATCCGCACCAGGCGATTCGGGAAGGTAGCAAAGTCATAGACATCGGGGGGGGATCTACTTATTATAATTTGCTACAATCTGCAGTTAGTCCTGGTGAGCTATACCTGCTCAATATTGAACGAGCTTTAGTGTTAGGGATAGCCAACGGGGGCCAATCGATAGTCGGAAATGCGCTACAATTGCCGTTTTTCGACGAAACCTGGGATGCAGTCATATCTTTCGATATGGTCGAACACTTGACAGAGCCGGCAAGTTTCCTTTCGGAGGTCTCTAGAATCCTTCGAAGTGATGGATTGTTCATTCTGTCCACGCCGAACTTGGCTGATGTATATAGTCGGATTGCATTTCTTTTTGGGTACACTCCTTTTAACTATAATCCGAGCGCTTACAAATTTGGATCCCTTTCCAAGGTTGAAATTACAGACGAAGGACATAAAAGCGTCTTGACCTTTAAGGACTTGAAAGGGCTCTTAGGCCATTATGGGTTCCGCATTGAGAAGCCCTATGGCTATCCATATGTCGAATCGCTGTATCGCAAATTAGATCCCCAACAGAAAGAAAGGGAAGTCGGTTTCCGTAATCTAAGAAGAGCACTTGGGTCAATATTGCCAGTCTCGTTAAGTGAGGCAATGCTCTTTTTTTGCACAAAAGTTTGAAAAGGCTACCGCTCGTCACGGTCCGGCCACTAAAGGCGTGCTAATAAGTGATATTGGGGGCAAGCTAAACTTCATACGTTTCCTCTTAGCGCTAACTTTTTTTCGGAGCTTTCGTAGAGAAATACTAGGACAGGTGTCGGCTTGTACACGTTTGGTATTCGCCCTCTCCTCGAAAAAAGGATGATATTATCTAGGGGAAAATATCAGTTTAGAGTCGTGCCGCTTTGAGATAAAACCGGAAAGGAATCACCATAAGAATAGGCGTAGCGCTCCTCGTTTATGCGAGGCCCGGGAACTGTAATTTTAAAAGGCATACTTACAGTTAGGTAACGATATAAAACTGTTACCACACGACCTCTGCTGAAATGGGCCCAAAGTGGCGGCCAAGGCCGCGATAACTACTCCTCAAACGTGAAAAGTTATCATCACGCAAGTTGCGATCGATGATTAGTTCCTTTGGCATAACTAGCCGTTTTGGTTTAAGCTGCGAAAAGTCAAGAGCAAAACATCCTACGATTAGATTGTGAGACGTATGCTTTAAAGCCTCTCAGTTGTCGCACCACCTCGACTTAGAAGCTGCAGCTGCCGTCGGTTTGTTCTTGTAAGCACAGTAGTCCCGGATCTTTTCGCCGCGTATAAGTCAGCTGATTATCTGTAGTCGTCGTCCGGTTGACGGTGGTTTAGCTTAACAGTCGTTCGTAGATCTCCACTAAGCGTTCAGCCAGATTTTCCCAGGAATACTGCAAGATCTTACCACGGGTCTCGACAGGTCGGTGCTCATTTTTCAGATCAAGCAGTATCTGGGTTATGTTCTCGGTTTTTTCAGTAAAGAAAAGGCCAGAGTCCTCGCTGAAGATTGTGGGGAGCGCTCCAAATCTTGTTGAAACAATTGGTAAGTTGCACGCCATCGCTTCCAGCACTGACAAAGGGGTCTCTATGCAGGCTTTTTTGTGTATGGTGGGAAAGACGTAACAATCTGACATTTGGTAAACCTGTTCAATCCTGGAAAAGTGCCGCGCCCAAATTAGACACCCCGCTTCTCGTAGCTCGTCCGTTAGTCTTTTATCGGCAGCTTCGCCCTCCCTCCCAATTATAACCACTTGGACTCCTTTTTCCGCTTGAATTCTTTTGAATATATCGAGATTTCGTTTTCTGCGCAACGACGCGAGGTGCAAAACAACAAAATCTTCCGGGGGTATCTCGAACTTTGTTCTTAAGTGGCGCTTGCTTTTCTTGTTTGCCGGTTTGAACTTGAGCACGTCGACGCCGTTGGGAAAAAATCGCGTTTTGAAGCCCATGGATTGGAACAAATCCTTGCTCTCCTGTGATTGAACTAGCGTCAAGTCCGGCTTAAAAAACTTCAACAGATGGCTTCGTCTGAGTGACGGATGAACTGCTGAGATCACAGTTTTTGTGGGGGGAAAAGCACTAGACACTAGTCGAGCTGTTAAGACCCCCAGGAAGGTTGGTGTGAGAATGAAATGGATAATATCCGGACGAAAAGTCTTAATGGCTCTCCATTCAATCACTGACGGGATATTGACTTTTTCGACCTCAATGTCTTGAAGTTCCAATCCGACTTTTATAGACTTTCCGACATTTCTCTTGCCTTCGTCAAGCGAATCATTGAACTGTCCAACTAAACATACCTTCACAATATCGCCAGAATTGTCCAGTTTTCGTTTTACGGATGAAACGAGGCACCTTTGTTTGCACTTCGCTCTAAAGTGTCGACTCCACAAGCAAGCGCTCAAACCGCGATCCTATAGAGCCCCAGCTGTACCTGTCTTCCACAATCTTCCTGCCGTGCATTCCCAGCTCGATTCGATAATCTTCATCCTCATAAAGCCTAGTGAGGTGAGCTTCAAACTCCGTTTCATCGGACGCGTACAATACTGCGTCACCGACTGCTTCAATAACGCCTCGCAATTCTGTTGAAATCACGGGCTTTTGACAAGCCAAATACTCAAGTAGTTTCAGCGGGAGCGCGCGGTCTGCTACTGCGCCCTTATCGAATGGAATGAGACATACGTCCATAAGGCGTATATATGCTGGAATTACGTCGTAGCTCACACTTCCGACAAAATCGATCTTGTCCAGGACGTTGAGTTGTTTTGCAATCTCTTTGATACGCTTTCGTGCTGGTCCATCTCCTACTATGAGCAAATTAATTTTGTATTGCTTTTCAATCAACCTCCGCAAGCCTTTCAACAGGTATGAAAAATCGATCCAGTTTCCCAAGAACCCGGCGAATCCAACTGTGAATTCTCGTGTACGTATATCCGCGTTTTTCGACAGGTTGCTATGAACTTGAAACAATTCTAAATCGACGCCGTTCGGTATTAGCAACGATTTATCGCTACTTATTGCATACTTCTCTCTTAAGGATTCTAACGTATATGTGATATTCTGACTTATGTTGATGTTCTTCTGGATCATTTGCCTTCCAACGTGTTTGCCAAATGGCTTAAGTATCCTTGGCACTTGGCTTGACACGCCAACATACTCTGCCATATCGTCACTTAGGTCGAAGACCATAGGGATTAGCGACCTCTTGCAAACAAAATAGGCTGCAATTAAATCATTGAAGCTGACCAGAGCATCAAATTCTTGCTTGAGAGAGGGGTTGAAAGCATATTTCTTAACGATCAAAGTCTCTTGAAAGAACGAGTTTATTCTTCGATCTGTGGCGTATTTGAGTTCTGTGTTCTTTAAACAGTCGTCTAAGTAGTTGTCCTGTAGCTGCTCAAGCCACCAAGCTTTAACGCATACTACTGTGATCTCGTGTTTCTGGGACAAATATTTGATGAGATGATGAAACCGTTGAGGATATGTCCTCTTTAAATCGGGCATAGATACAATCAATATCCGCATACTGAACACGTCTTAAAAGTCAATGATAATTTTTTTGGCAATTTCATTAGCAAATTCCCTGAAAATTGTGCTTTAACAAATGCACGGTGCGTTGCGCAATCTATATTGCCTTATTCATTCTGGTTCTTCACTTTTATCTACTCGGATCGAAATCGCTCAAACTTGTTGCATATGCTATAAATGACGAATTTACGTGAAAAAGGACCTAGTTTTTCATTTTTTTAGACACTTGTTTCAATTGTCTGAACTAGTAATAGCTTGATCGTGAGATGATAATTCTGAGGGAAAGCAAAAAAAGTGAGTTCGTTCAAGATTATCAACCTACCAGTTTCATTCAGTTAGCAACACTTGAGTGTCGTTAGCTCCGCCTTCTTTTGTGTTTTTGGCATTTTGATCGTGCCGGAACCAAAGTCCGTGAGCCTATTTAACGCAAAAGTCTGACGTGTGTCCATAAACGCTTGCACATTTCGCTCACAAATGACAAACAATCGTGCTCAAAAGCATGCCCACCTAAGAGGGCTCCTGAGATTCACCTGACTGCCTCGTCGATTCACCTGACGGCCTCGTCGAACCGACTTTTTCCCAAAGAACGGAGTATCTTCGGAAAAAGAAGTCTTTCCAAGCAAGTAGCAGCAAGTATTCGTCGAAAAGCACGTACCATACTAGTCTGAGCAGTGAGACCTTCCGGCTTGAGTGCCGTGGTAAGCGCTGAACTCGTGGCACTAACCGCAGGTAGAAAAAAAGGACGACCAAAAAGAGAGCGGACGTAATAAATATGTGGTCCAGTATTAGAGGCACGTTCCAAATGAGCACATAACACAAGAGTATTCCGATAAACATAAAGGGGGTAACCATAAGCAGGCCCTTATGGGAGGGAAATATTATGAGGCGGTACCAGTCCCTCGGGACAACCAGATATTGCCAGTGCTTAAACATGTTCTGAATGGTGCCCAAGCAGCGCCGTTTCTTTTGCGTTAACTGTTCGCTCAACGACGTGGGAGCGGGTTCATAGCATATTGCGTTAGGTTCGAACGCCACCTTATACCCCTTTTTCCGTATCTCTATCGACATGTCTAGATCTTCACCAATCATCGCAGTGTCGGCGTCGACGACGGATTTTCTCCAGGCATTGATCTCCCCTTGGAAAAGGCACGCGGAATCCAAGGCAGTTTCGCCGCTTCGAAGGGAACATTCCAACTCCCAATAGAACTGCTCTGTGTGCGGGAGCGGGTTTTCAGGATTCGCAACCACGTATTGTCCCCCAACCCCACCGATTTCGCTGTTTTTAAAGTGAGGGGCTAATTCTGCTAAAACACGCTCGTCAAAAACTGCATTTGCATCGGTGACGAGGATTATATCACCCGCGGCATGAGCTGTCCCACAATTGATTGCAGATGCTTTACCCATTCGTTGATCCTCACATACAAGCGTGACCTGTGGGCTTCCACCTTCGTGGCAGATGCGCCGAACGATACTCTTCGTGGCATCAACAGAGCCGGAGTCGACCACGAGGATCTCGTACTTCTCTTTTGGGTACCGTAAATCCCGCAGATTTTGAATCCTCTTTTCAATCACCGCTTCTTCGTTGTACGTAGGCACAAGCACAGAAATAAAAGGCTGATATGAGTAATCCTTGTCAACGCTCTTGTTGCGGAGAGCGAATCCCAGCATCAAAAGCGGGTAGCCTGAGAACACCCAAATGAGGAGAAATGCAAGTAAATAGAGGACAACGAGGTCAAGCGTGATAAAAGGTGCCGGTATCATTGTGTTACTGCATCAAGGTAGTTCTCTGTCTACCAAGGGCGACGAAACGTCGGGCGCTTGTGTTCGATTATCTCAATCGTATAAAAATTTAATGTCATTATTTCAAAAAGCGTTAACATTGCCAATCGATAATATTAGTAGTGTAGATTTATGATGCAACCTGTTTGTATATGTTGTAGTATCTGGACGCTACGGGAGTGCGAGCAACAGGTTCTAATCTTCACCTCTTGCTAAATTTTTCGGATTCATCGCGACCCCGTGCAGAAAGCCGATCCTCAGCGTATGCTCAAGCTATCAGCGCGAAGAAAGAACATTGCTCGAAACTCTTCAAGCAGCGACGCAAGCAACACTAGGAATCGCTACACAAATCGCACGGTGTCCCTGTCCGTAAGCGACGTACAAAACATGAAACAGGGTTGGAGTTTGAAAAGGAGCCTTTACGTTCTTGTGAGAGAAAGTGGGGGCTGCTTCTGGGATCTGTACCATTGGTAAACAAGGAGTATGACAGGGACAATCACCATTAGGAGGAGCAAAACCGTAATTACCGCTGATGGGAGAGCGAGGAAATTTAAGGGCGAGAAATCAGTGTCCTTGCGTACGATTGGCAGCGCGAGACCTAAAATGCCAAAAATCAGCAGGACATAGAGAATAACCCTCGCAGCCATCGCGAACGCATCATGTGAACCAGCAGCGAGTCTTTCAGAAACAGTGCTCTTATCCTGGTAGATGATTCCCAAAATGTTCATGTCGCCTATGATTGTTTCGCTGTTAGCGTTTTGTTGTTGAAATAACAGGCCGGTGATATTCGATCCCGTTAGGCGCTTGATATTCTCCCCATCTGGTCCTTCATACATGATGCCTACGATCGACGAACCAATGAGAATCTTCAGGTTAACTTTTGGTCCGGTAACAACTTGTTCATCGCCTGTGCTGGTCTTGTGGCAAATCAACCCGACTATTTGAGACCCTTCGGGAAGCCCCTGCTCGAGCGAACCCGACGCTCCGCTCGACGCGTCGATATTGCCTGAGCCTCGCGCTACTTCACTGATGGCCGCTTCTCGACTCTTAAATATCACCCCCCTAATTCTTGAACTTCTCAGGATTACATCATCGAGGCCGTCCTCGTATCGATATACGATGCCTGTGACTCGTGATCCACTTAGGAGTTTGTCTTCTGCCGATGTTTCTTGGCGGTACGTGAAGCCGGTGATAGGCACGCCGTCGAACAGCTTAACGCCAATCGCAAGCCCGCCCAAAAGCTGAGTGTCAGTCGAATCCCTGTGTTGGTAGAGGACGCCGGTGACGATAGTGGAGTTGTCGAGGAGTTTCATGTGCTTGAAACCTCAGCCCGATACAGAATGGCCGTGACCTTCGTCCCATTCGCGATCGAGAGGTCACTCGTGTCGCTCAGGAGCTTCACCTCAGAGCTTCCTTGCTCCTGATAGAGGAGTCCCCGTACGTTGTGCCCGCTTACGAGATGCAGGGTGTCCGTCTGACGCCCTCGTCGCAGTACGCCGACCAGTTTTGCCGCAACAGCGATCGAGAGGTCACTCGTGTCGCTCAGGAGCTTCACCTCAGAGCTTCCTTGCTCCTGATAGAGGAGTCCCCGTATGTTAGGCCCACTAATGAGTTGCAGCTCGGTACCCGACGTGGGCAAGAGCTTCACCCCAGGCGCTTTCGTCTCCTCGTAAAGCACGCCGACTATCATCGACCCCGGCAGAAGCTGCGCGTCAGTTGTCGCGTGGTCTTGATAGAGCACCCCTGCAGCGGTCGCGTTGCCGAGGAGATTAATGTCGAGCTTCGAAGCGCTTAGAAGCCTGACTTCGTGCGATCCTTTTTCAATATATGTGATCCCTGTGACCTGCGAACCGTTTAGCCACTGTAGCTCAGCGTCTTCGCGTTCTTGGTAAATTATTCCAACGAGCTTTGTCTCGCTTCGCCAGCTCATGCTTTGCACCGCTTCTCGTCCACGTAGGCAGTATCTGCATCACAGTGTGATCAATCTTTCGAAAAAGATTCACGCTGTGGACCTCCTGCTGACCTTGCGTGCTTTGCGAAGCTTGATTTTGGCCCGTCCTTCACTACCGCAAGGCATTGATCTATGGCTGCGCAAACAGAGCCGCGACGGACCAACAAATAAGCCTATCGGTATGGAATAGGGTCGCCGGTAGCATAAAGAAGAAAATAAAGTTCTGACCGTACCGGCTGAATCAGGCGCCATATTGGCCGTTTTTGACGACGCGCCTCGGTTTGCATTGGATCTCTTAGACGCATCGGCTTCCGGGAAACTGCCAATTGAATACGCCTAAGCTTAGCAATGGGGAGAGTATTACGCTCACCGCTGATGATTGCTACACTTTCGGAGCGCCAGTGTTAAGGCAGCGCGGAGTCGAGACAGCTGCTTGAGTTGAATTGACAGCTTGCTATGCTAGTCTCTTTTGCACACGAAATCTTAAACGGGCCTATTCGCCGCGACTCGAGAAGCGAATTGTTTGCCCATTTCATAATATTGGACAAGCTCGCTATCTGACGGGACGTAGTTCACTTCTGAGTCCTGGAGCACTTCAAATCCACAGGCCGATAAGGCGTCGGCAAGCTTCTTTACGGCGCCGCCTCGCCAGCCCATGGAGCCGAAGGTGATAGCGAGTTTTTTCTTTCCCGTCTTGTCGAAGCGGAGCCCTCGAAGATAGTAGATCAGGTCCCCGATGCTTGGGAACGGCTCGTTATGCATCGTTGGGACTCCAAGTAGAACGAGGGCGCTGTCCAAGATATCCTTCACAATCTCGCTTCTTTCGTCGGCGTGTAAGAAGTACACCGCGACGTCAACCCCCCCGGCGATGAGCCCCTCTGCGAGCGCGTGAGCCATCTTTTGGGTGGAGTGATGCATGGTGTCGTACACGATCGTGGCCTTGTTCTTCGCTTTGCCCGTGGCCCAGTTCGTGTAGGCGTTGATGATCTTGGCTGGGTCGGTCCAGATCTGTCCGTGAGAAGGTGCAATCACTCGTATTTTGTCAAGTAATCCGAGTGTGCTGATTTCGTCCATTTTCTTGAGCACCAGGGGAGACAGCGGTGTGATGAGATTTGCATAGAACTTCTGCGCGGCCTGCATGAGCACGTATTCTGGAATGTCAGAGTCATATCGTTGTGCAAGGCACACGTGTTGCCCAAAGGCATCGTTCGAAAAAAGTATCCCATCTTCTTTCAGGAAGGTGAACATGCTGTCCGGCCAATGCAGCAACGGTGCCTCGAGGAATAGGCACGTCTTGCCGCCGAGCGCGAGCTCACTGCCTGTTTTGACCGTGGTGAAGGGCACCTCGTCAAGTGACGCGTAGTGCCTCTTGAGCCCCTTCGCCGCAACCTCGGTGCAGTAAATGGGCGCAGTAGGAAACTTATGGTGAATCTCGGTCAACGCCCCGCTGTGATCTCTCTCGATATGGTTCTGAATAACCACGTCGAGCGAAGGAGGTCGCCCCTCCTTTTCGCACGCATCTTGAATCCGTGCCCACATCTGCGCGGACGCGCCTGGGTATGCGTTGTCAATAAGGGCAGTGCGGTCCTCACCGAAGATGAGATACGCGTTGTACGTCGTGCCGTGCAGCGTATAGCCGTGATATGCTCGTATGTCCCAGTCCAATACGCCTACCCAATAGACGTTATCCGCGATCTCGACAGCATCAGCTTTCATGTTGTTACCTGC
>Ga0315280_10007294_pt1 | contig 14894 bp, 14 predicted proteins | sample YL17G06_40_MG_FD_203697 | JGI IMG/M metagenome (GOLD analysis project Ga0315280, IMG submission 203697) | Sediment microbial communities from Yellowstone Lake, YNP, Wyoming, USA - YL17G06_40 | ecosystem: Environmental > Aquatic > Freshwater > Lake > Sediment | place: USA: Wyoming | collected...
ACGTGAACAAGGGCGGAATCGAATTGGAACTGCCCGCCAAATCCAGCTTTCAGATCGACGCAAGCTCGCGGCACGGCAATGTGGATTGCGATTTCCCGGGTCTGACCGTCAACAAGGAGGGCGAGACGCCCACCATCAGCGGAACCTTCGGCAAGGGTGGACCTGCCGTCCGCCTTACCACGTCGTACGGAACCGTGCAGATCACGCGCCAGGGGGCGCGGCCGCCCGCCCCAGCAGCGCCTTCGCCTCCGAAAGCTCCCTCTGCCGGCGCCGCCGATGACGCAGATGAGGAAACAGCCTGGGTCCATCCCCGCGCGGTGCCGCAGCCGCCACAACTTGACGCCTGCAAGCCTGGCTCGCCCTGGCAACGGAGTTTCGTCCGGAGCGTGCGCTGGGTGAACGTGCATCTGAGCACGAAGGTGAGCAAGCCCGTACTCAACTGGATGCGGATAAGTGCCCAGCGACGACTCTGTGCCCAGTCCTGATTTTCTCTAAGGCAGACCACCTCCTTCAGCTTCCACGGCCTTGCGGCGGCAGAATCCCCGCACGCGAACGCCGCGCCCCGAAATCACGCCGCTTCTTACGCCGTCACTCTCGCCAGGGTTTCAAAGAAATCCGGGAAGGAAACATCCACGCAGGCGCTGTCGCGAATGATGGTTGGGCCGTCGGCAATCAGCCCGGCGGCCGTGAAAGCCATGGCCATGCGGTGGTCGCCGCGGGTTTCGATCTCCGCCCCGCGCAACTTCTGTTGGCCCGCGACGCGCAAGCCGTCGGGGAACTCCTCGACTTCTGCGCCCATGCGCCGCAGATTCTCGGCCACCACCGCGATGCGGTCACTCTCCTTCACACGCAGCTCTGCGGCGCCGTGGAAGGCAAGTCCCTGTTCAGTCTGCGTTCCCAGGACCGCGAGCACGGGCAACTCGTCAATGAGGCCGGGAACGGCCTCAGGTGGAATCTCGCCGCCCTGCAGCCTGGACGCTTCAACATGGAGGTTACCGAGAAGTTCGCCGTTCACCATCTCGACGTTCAGGACCCTCACTCGGCCGCCCATGGGGGCAAGCAGGTCAAGGATGGCCGTGCGCGTGGGATTCAAGCCCACGTTCTCGATCACCAGGTTCGATGCGGGAACAAGCAGCGCAGCCACCAGGAAGAACGCCGCCGAAGAAATGTCGCCCGGAACATACAGCTTTCTGCCTTCCAGGCGCGCGTATCCGCGGACGGCGATGGTGCGTCCGCGGCGGCTGATGTCGGCGCCCATCTGCTCGAGCGCAATCTCGGTGTGGTCGCGCGTGGCAACGGGTTCGATGACCTCAGTTCCGCCCTCCGCAAATAGGCCCGCCAGCAGCACCGCGGACTTCACCTGCGCGCTCGGCACAGGTAGCTCGTAGCGAATGGGCTTCAGTGTGCCGCCTTCGATCTCGAGTGGCGGCAGCCCACCTTCAGCAGACTGAATGCGCGCCCCCATCCGGGTGAGCGGGTCGATCACACGCTTCATCGGCCGGCGCGAGAGCGAAGCATCGCCGGTGAGCACGGAGCGAAATGGCTGGCCAGCCAGAATTCCCGCCAGCATCCGCATCGTGGTGCCGGAATTGCCGGCATCGAGACTGGCAGCCGGCGCCCGCAGCCCGCTCAAACCCGCACCCTGAACCACAACCGTGTGCTCCTGACACTCGATCTTGACTCCAAGCTGCTTCAGGCACTCCAGGGTGCTGCGGCAATCGGCGCTCGCAGAAAAGCCATGGATTTCACTCGGCCCTTCAGCAATGGCCGCGAGTATGGCGTAGCGGTGGGAAATCGACTTGTCGCCCGGCATGCGGACCGAGCCCACCAGACGCTTGACGGGTTGGATCATCTTGGCGGAGGTAAAGAGGCCCATGCGTGAGAAGTCAGGAGTCAGAAGCCAGTGGTCAGGAGCAACCGGTCCGTGGTCCACAGTCCGTTGTCCGTCTGCAACTATGGGGCTATGAGCTAAGCCGCGCCCACTGTTGACTGTCAACTGTGGACTTTTGACTGTGTTTGCGCGAGCAAGCCTGTAAGCCGAATCCTGTCCCCGATACGATCGGGGGGCGATCATTCCTCTAGGCCCGACATTGCTGTCGGGCTCAAGCGACCTACCCGAGAGTTATGGCGGAGCGGGCCACTCCTCCTCTCCTATTTGGTCTTGCTCCGTGTGGGGTTTTCCCTGCCCCCGATATCACTACCGGGGCGGTGCGCTCTTACCGCACCTTTTCACCCTTACCCGTCGGCTGACGGGCGGTATGTTTTCTGTGGCACTTTCCGTGCCGGAGGCGTACGGTCCGACTTGTCGGACATCCCCCTCCGACCCTCGCTGTTAGCGAGCACACTGCCCTGCGGAGTTCGGACTTTCCTCTCCCCCACCCCTGCTGGCCCCGACAGAATCGGGGCGCTAAGGCGGAGCAGCGATCGCCCGGCTTGCTCGCGCAACTTTCATGATAGTCTTCTCAAGGCGCCCGGTCAAACCCTTCCGCGACGCCGGGGTGTGGCCAACGGAACCCATGAAACGCCCGCTCGCAAGCTCGCCAGTCTTACTCAGCCTTGCGGCGGCGTTGCTGCTGCTTTGCGCCACCATTAGCTCGTTCGGTCAGACGCCCCCTGGTCAGGCGCCGCCGGCGCCAAAGCAGTCGCTCCTCGCCACGGCGGACGACTTGCTCCGCGAGATGAGCCGGACTACCGGACTGCCCATTCGCGCCCCGCTCCAGAAACAAATTCTCTCACGCGCCGAAATCCGAAAATACCTGGAAGAGAGTCTGCGCGAAGAGTACACGCCGCAGGAAATCCACGCCCAGGAATCCGTGCTCAAAGCTTTCGGCCTGGTCTCGCGCGAGTTCGATCTGCCGAAGTTCCTGCTCAACTTCTACACCGAACAGGCCGCGGGTGCCTACGACCCGCGCCGCAAAACGATGTTCATCGCCGACTGGCCTTCGGAAGAAATGCAGAAGATGATTCTGGCCCATGAGCTGACGCACGCGCTTCAGGACCAGAGCTTCGATCTGGAGAAATTCGTCCACGCCGCGCGCGCGAATGACGATGCTACCAACGCGCGCCAGGCCGTGGTGGAAGGCTACGCCATGGCCGCCATGATGCAGCATCTGGTCGAACCCGTTGAGCTGGCCAGCCTGCCTTCGCTCGAACCCATGATGGCCGGGATCATTCACCAGCGTCTGGAGGAATTTCCTGCCTTCTCGAACGCGCCCTTTTTCTTCCGCATGTTGGCGCTCTTCCCTTACGTGCAAGGCATGGGCCTTATGCAGCGCGGTCTGCAGCAAGGCGGCTGGGAGAAGCTCAACTCGCTCTTCACCCGCCCGCCGACCACCACGAAGGAAATCTTCGAGCCCGCGGTGTATTTAGACGAAAAACCCTTGCCGGAGATTTCCCTGCCCCGTCCGGCACCACTGGCGGGCGCTGCCGGACTGCGCCTGCTCACGGAAAACACTCTGGGCGAACTTGGCTACTACGCGCTGCTCGGCCAGAGCATCTCCGAAGACGAAGCGAAAACGGTGGCCACAGGCTGGCTGGCCGACCGCTATCTCCTCTACGAGGGTGCCGATGCGAGTCAGTTCGCGCTGGTTGCCAGAACGCGCTGGTCGAGCCCGGAGACTGCGCTGGCCTTTTTCCGCGACTACCACACCATCCTCGCACGCAAGTATCCGGAACTCACCCCGGACAAACGCTCCGCCGCCGATCTGTTCATCGGCTCCGCCGCCAATGGCCAGATCATCCTGCTCCGTAAAGGTGATGAGGTCGCTTGGGCCGAGGGCGTACCCACCGCGCGAACCGAGGCCCTGCTGAACTTCCTCGGCGCCTTCTGAAGGCTGCGTTGCCCGCCAGCCTGCATGCAGAATTCTGGCAGGGGCAAGCTTGGCCGCGTTGGTGTAGACTCTCTCCGGCCAAGCTTGATCGTGGAAATCCCAGACAACGGGAAAAAGAAAGGCGGCCTGAAGCCATGAGCACTGACGGTTGCGGCACTGGGGTTAGATTCGGAACGGAGTCTCACTGGCGATGGCAAGCGGCAGCCACGCTCTGTGCTCTGTGTGCGCTGACCCTGGCGGTTCCGGCGCGGCCCGACGATAAACGACAGGAAATCCTCAGGACAGTTGACGCGGTGGTTGCCCAGGGCCCCTTCCGCGCCGCGTGGGATTCCCTGGAGGCCTACACGGTGCCGGAATGGTATGTGGACGCGAAGTTCGGCATCTTCATCCACTGGGGCGTCTATTCGGTCCCGGCCTTCGACAACGAGTGGTACCCGCGCAACATGTACCTTCCGGACAATCCTGTCTTCAAACATCACGTCGCCACCTACGGCCCGCAATCGCAGTTTGGCTACAAGGATTTCATCCCGAAGTTCCGCGCCGATAAGTTCGATGCCTACCATTGGGCCGAGCTGTTCCGCAAAGCCGGCGCGAAGTACGTGGTCCCTGTCGCCGAGCACCACGATGGGTTCCCGATGTATGAGTGCAGCTTGACGGAGTGGAGCGCCGCCAAGCTAGGACCGAAACGCGACGTCGTAGGCGAGCTGGCGGCGGCCATCCGCCAAGAGGGACTGCACTTCGGCGCCTCCACGCATCGCGCCGAGCACTGGTGGTTTTTCAACGGCGGCATGACGTTCGATTCCGACGTCAAAGACCCGCGCTTTGCCGGACTGTACGGTCCGGCGCAACCGGACAAAACTCAGCCTGACCAGGCCTATCTCGACGACTGGCTGGCGCGCACCGCTGAACTCGTGGAGAAGTATCAGCCGGAAGTCCTCTGGTTCGACTGGTGGATTGAGCAGCCGGTCTTCCAGCCCTACCTGCAAAGGTTTGCTGCCTACTACTACAACCGCGGCGCGCAGTGGAAACGCGGCGTCGCCATCAACTACAAACTGAAAAGTTTCCCCGAACGCGCGGCGGTGCTCGACATCGAGCGCGGGCAACTCGACACTCTGTGGCCGCTGTTCTGGCAGACCGACACTTCCATCAGCGAGAAGTCCTGGGGGTACATCGCAGATGACATGTTCCGCACACCGGACTCACTGGTGGATGAACTGGTGGACATCGTCAGCAAGAACGGCTGCCTGCTGCTGAATGTGGGCCCCAGGCCAGACGGCACGATTCCGGCCGAAGTCGAGAAGATCCTGCTTGAGCTTGGCCAGTGGCTGGCCACGAACGGCGAGGCCATCTACGGCACCAGGCCCTGGAAGGTCTACGGCGAGGGGCCGACATCGGTGGTTGGCGGTTCCTTCAAAGACACGGTCAGCAAACCTTTCACTGCGCAGGACATCCGCTTTACGGCCAAAGGCGACAAGCTCTATGCCATCGCGCTGGCTTGGCCGGAGACCGGCCGGCTCACGATCAAGTCGCTGGCAGCAGGCACAGCGCTCACCGAGCGCGAAGTCAAAAGTGTTGAGCTGCTCGGCTCGAAAGCCAAGCTGAACTGGACTCGCAACGCCAGCGGTCTGATCGTCGAACTGCCGGCGCAGAAGCCGTGTAACCACGCGTTCGCCTTGAGAATCTCACCTGTGGAGCCAGCGCCGACCCGTTAGGAGTGGAGCCCAGGATGGTTGGGTAGACTGGCGCCGAGCCTGACCACGACCTAGAAGCTGGTGGGCCAACGCCGCGCCCCGTGGATGAGCGCCAGGATTTCGATTCTCTTTCTTGCGACGCGGTAGGCAACGATGAAGGGCGTTCCAGAGATGACGAGTTCTCGAGTGCCTTCCACCCGTCCGCTCCGCCCGATCTCGGGGTGGGCACGGAGAACGTTTACGGCGGACTCGATTCTGGCGATGACCGCGTGTGCTGCGGTCGGGTTCTCGGCAGCAATGTACTCATAGGCAAGGTTCAGGTCCTCGACGGCGAGCCGCGTCCAACGAATCTTCACCGCCGCCACCTGGCGAAGGCTCTCGCGACTTCCTTCTCAGCCGCAAACTGCCCGGCCTCTGCCTGCCGCAGCCCTTTCTTGATGTGCTCGATCTGCCACTGATGGACATCCAGGTAGGCGTCAATCGCCTCGTTCAAGACGTAGCTGCGGTCGCGGTCGGCGACCTCCGCGATGGCATCCAGCGCCTCTCTCTTGTCTGCGTCCAGCCGGAATGTGATCGTCGTCTTCCCCATCAGGGCCTCCCTCTAATACACTATGATACGCCGCATTCTGGTGTACCGCAAGGGATTTCCGGTGGGCCAACTCTTTCGAGTCGCAGCTCGCCCCGCGGCGGCCGTCCCCAGATTACGTTTCAGGCGATTCCCCAGTGACGAGATCCCATACCTCTATCTCCAGATTATGTTTCCGTTCAACCCAGTCCTTAATCGCTCTTGGACCTGGAGCGTCGAGTCGCTTCTGCCCACCGGGCTTGCTGACTAGCAGGAGCTTCCGAACAGGATGCCCTGCATCCTGCGCCAGCAGGCACTTGAAGATATCGCGTTCGTATTCACTCAGTGGTTTATCAAGACCAAAGGACAGCTCGACAGCTGTCTCCTCATCCTCGAAGTAGAAATCAATTGAGAACTTGTTTTCCCCACAGATCTTGGCCTCGGAGAAATCTCCCCCGAAGATTTGCTTCGCCGCACTTCTTAGGTTTGCCACAAATTCATTTGCTGCAAGATCCCCCGGTCCCGGGCCTTTCACCTCAAAGAAGCCCTGAGTCTTCTCCGCAAGGCTCTGTGCCAACAGTAACAGCCGAGATGTCTTTTCGCCGAAGTCCATATCCCTCCCTCGTTCCGTCGGCCGGGAGCACCGTGAAGGTGCTCCCCTACCGCAACAGCTTTAACAATTCGGCTTCGTCGATGGTCTTCACGCCCAGGGCGCGGGCCTTGTCGAGTTTGGAGCCGGGGTCGGCGCCCGCCACGACGTAATCGGTCTTCTTGCTGACGGAGCCGATGACGCGGCCACCGGCTTCTTCGATCAGGCGCGTGGCTTCGTCGCGGGAATAACGGGGCAGCGTGCCGGTGAGGACAAACTGCTTTCCGGCGAGTTTCCCTTCTGCCTTGCGGACTTTTTTTTGCTCAAACTGCAAGCCCGCCTTGCGGAGCTTTTCCAGGACGGCGAGGTTCTGTTTCTCGCGGAAGAACTGCTTGATGCTCTCCGCGACTCTGGGTCCTACTTCCTCGACCTCGTAAAGCTCTTCCTCGCTGGCCTTGGCCAGCCTGTCGAGCGAGCCGAAGTGGTCGGCCAGCAACTGTCCCGTGCGCTCACCAACGAAGCGGATACCGAGCGCAAATATCAGCCGCGCGAGGTCAGCCTTCTTGCTGTTCTCAATTTCCGCGCGCAGGTTCGCAGCCGACTGGTCGGCCATCCGCTCCAAGTTCGCCAACTGCTCGTGCGTGAGGCTGTAGAGGTCGGCGACGTCGCGAACCAGGCCCTTGTCCACCAACTGGTCCACCAGCTTGTCGCCCAGGCCGTCGATATTCATGGCGCGGCGTCCTGCGAAGTAGAGCAGCGACTCTTTGAGCCGCGCGGGACAAGCAGCGTTGACGCAGCGATAGGCAACCTCCCCTTCGGTCCGGTAAACCTCGCCGCCACACACCGGACACTTCTTGGGCATGCGGAATTCGCGGCCGTCGGGAGCATGCTTTACTACTTTGACCACTTGGGGGATCACTTCCCCGGCCCGCTGGATGAGCACCGTATCGCCGATCTTGACACCCAGCCGCTCGATCTCATCCATGTTGTGGAGAGTGGCGTGGCTGACCGTCACGCCGCCCACATCCACCGGTTCGAGGTCGGCGACGGGCGTGAGCGTGCCGGTGCGGCCCACCTGCGGGCGAATATCCACGACCTTCGTGGTGGCCTGGCGTGCTGGATATTTGAACGCCGCGGCCCAGCGCGGCGACTTGGCGGTGGTGCCGAGTTCTTCCCATAGGCGCGTGTCGTTGACCTTGACAACAATTCCGTCAATCTCGTACTCCAGGCTATCGCGCTTCGCTTCCCACTCCTGGATGTAGTCGAGCAATTCCTCGAAAGAGCGGCAGAGCCGCCGGTGCGGGTTCACCTTGAAGCCCATCCTGGCGAGCGCCTCGAGCGCCTTCCAGTGCTCGGGCAGGGCAACGCCGCCTTCCACCAGCAGTTGGTAAAGGTACATGTCCAGCTTGCGCTCCGCGACGATGCGCGGATCGAGTTGCCGCATGGAGCCTGCCGCCGCGTTGCGGGGGTTGGCGAACTTGGGCTCGCCGGCGGCCTCGCGCTGGGCGTTCACCTGCTCGAAGGCCTGGCGGGTCATGATGACTTCTCCACGCACTTCAAAGCGTTTGGGGCGCCCGAGGGCCGCGACCGCCGTGGGAGCGATCTTGAGCGGCACGGAGCGGATGGTCCTCACGTTTCCCGTGACATCTTCGCCCTGCGTTCCGTCCCCGCGCGTCACGCCGCGAGCCAGCGCGCCGTCCTCGTAAGTCAAGGCCATGGAGAGCCCGTCCAGCTTCAGTTCCCCCACGTATTCCACCCGCGCGCGCCCCGAAAGCTCGCGCACGCGCCGATCAAAATCCTTCAGTTCCTCGACCGAGTAGGTGTTGTCGAGGCTCAGCATCTGGACGGAGTGGCGGACTTTGGGAAACACCTCGGCCGGCTGGCCCCCCACGCGCTGCGTGGGCGAATCGGGCGTTATGAGTTCCGGGTGCTCGCCTTCCAAGTCTTGAAGCCGACGCATCAGCTTGTCGAACTCGAAGTCGGAAATCTCCGGGTCGTTCAGCACGTAGTAGCGGTGCTCGTGGTAGCGGATTTCTTGCCGCAGTTTCTCGATATCTTTCTCAATGTTCTTGGCCACAGTGCGTCCCTCATGCCGGCGGATAGGCAGATTATACAGTGGAAGGAGGCCCCTTTGACCGTACGCGACAAATGGGGAGAAGGCAAGGCGCGGCGGGCTAAGAACTCGGTTCCGCAGGGCGCCCTTGGAATGCCGGTCTCTAGCGCGCCCGCAAAGGCGGCGCAGAGCCCTGCGCTGAGACACCAATCCCACCTTGACAGAGGTGCAAGTCGCTTGCTAGTTTCCCTAAGTGAGGAGAACAAATGAAGCTGAAGGCAATGGCTTCGCTAGGGTTTCTCAGCATCACGGTGGCGACCTTACCCGGCTTGGCCCAGCACCGCGAGCCGCCCAGGTCTGGAACGGCGCGCTACGGCGATCCCACCTCCATCGCGCGCGTTTATCAGGACTACCTTTACGGTGTCATCAAGAAGATTGACACGAACGAAATCGTCCTGGAAAAAACCAAGTTCGGAATTGACCAAGCCTTCAAGCTGGGCCGTAAGACCAAGTACATCCGCGACGGCAAGCCCGGTTCGTTCGACAACCTGAAAGTTGGCGACCAGGTCTGGGTGGATGTAAAGGCCGATAAGAAGACCGGCGAAATGACGGCCAAGAAGGTGGTCACCGGCGTCGTCGCACCCACAATTCGCCAGTGAACGACAGTCCCAAGGCGCAGGAGGTGGAAGGCGCAGCGCGAGCTCAGGGCGCGCCACGCCTCCGGCTGGTGACTGCTGGTTGTTGCCGTTCAGCCTTGGCATTTCCAGCTTCAACTCTCAGCCCTCATAGAGCCAGCCGTTGAAGAACGCGACACTCATCTACAATCCGGTTGCCGGGCGACACCCGGTGCGACGCGAGCGGCAAATTCGCGCCGCCGTGGAAGTGCTGCGCCAAGAAGGAATTGAAGTCAAGCTTGCGCCAACCTCCGGCCCTGGCGAGGCCTGCGACCTAGCGCGCGCCGCTGTGAAGGAAGGGGCCGAGCTGGTTCTCGTCTGCGGGGGCGACGGCACGGTGAACGAGGCCATCAATGGCCTCGCGCCAGGCAGCGCCACGCTCGGGATCATGCCGGGCGGGACCGCCAACATCATCGGCAAGGAGCTGCATCTGCCTCATCATCCGGTGCACGCCGCCCGCGCTCTGCCTCGCTGGAAGCCGCGCCGGATCGCGCTGGGGCGCGCCACCTGGAGCGCGGGCAGCTCCGCCGCGGAACCGCAGAGCCGATTCTTCATCAGCGTGGCCGGAGTCGGTTTCGACGCCTACATCATTCACCGCCTTTCCTGGTCGCTAAAGATGGGATGGGGCGTGATTGGGTATGGCTTGGAAGCCGTGCGCCAAGCCCTGCGGTATTCGTTTCCACCCTTCCTCTTCCGCACGGAGGAGGGAGAACGCCGGGCGACCTTTGCCGTGGTCCATCGCACGGGGCACTACGCCGGGTGGCTTCCTCTGGCACCTACCGCCAACCTGTTCGAACCCCGCTTCACCGCTTGTCTGTTCAAGAGCCCGCGCCGGGCGCGTTACTTCCTCTACGCCCTGGCCGTCATCTTGCGGCAGCATCTGCGGCTGGCGGATGTGGAACTGGTAAACACCTGCAAAGTTACCTGCGCCGGCGAGCAATCTGATAAGCCCATCTACTTCGAGTTGGATGGCGAGCTGGTGGGCGAACTTCCTGCCACTTTCGAAATCGTCCCCGACGCACTCACCGTCCTGGTACCGTAAGGCGAAACTGGAAAATAGAAATTCGAAACTCGCGGCGACTTTCCGGTAGAATAGCGCGTTACCAGTTTCGATTTTCCAGTTTCCAGCTTCGATTTTCCAGTTTCGAGTTTCGACCTTGGATAATCTCACTCACACCCTCACGGGCCTAGCTCTCAGCCAGGCGGGGCTCAACCGCAAGACGCGTTTCGCGACTCTGGCGTTGGTGCTCGGCGCGAACCTGCCGGACGTGGACCTGCTCACCCGCTTCGCCGGGGCAGAGACGTACCTGAAATACCATCGCGGAATTGCTCACTCGCTCCTGGGCGTCGTGGTTCTGGGCGCCCTGCTGGCCGGGATCATTTACCACTTCGGGCGAAAAGCGGCGCCGAAGAAGTCTGCCCCGCCCCTGAATGGCCGCTGGTTACTTGGGCTCTGCTTGCTCGCCACTTGCAGCAACCTTCTGCTGGATTTCACGAACGCTTATGGCGTTCGCCCCTTTCTCCCCTTCAGCGGGCGCTGGTACGCGTGGGACATCATGTTCATCCTTGACCCCGTCCTGTTGCTGCTGCTGGCCGTGGGATTGGGCCTGTCACTCCTTCTGCGGCTGGTTTCCGAAGAGGTAGGCGCCAAGAGACCGCGCTTCCGTGGTGGAGCAATCTTCGCGTTATGTTCCCTTGTTTTGCTCTTGGGGATTCGCGACTTCGCCCATCGCCGCGTGCTGGGCATGCTGGATTCCCATACCTACGCTCAGGAGAACCCGCGCCGCGTCGGCGCGTTCCCCACGCCGCTGAATCCTTTTGAGTGGATCGGCGTCGTGGAAACCGATACCGTGTTTCACGTCCTCGCAGCGAACGCCCTGCATGACGATGTGGATGCGGAACGCACGCGCGTCTTCCGCAAGGCCGAGTCTTCCCCGGCGCTCGACGCGGCGATGAAGACTCGCACGGCCGCCCTGTTCCTCGATTTTGCGCGCTTCCCCTGGGCACGGGTTCTGGAGACCGAAGACGGCTTCAAAGTGACCCTGCAAGACCTCCGCTATGCCTCCTTCACGCCGGAACGGCGGGGGTTCCGTGTGGACATCGAACTGGACAAGAATCTGCATGTGCGCTCGGAATCGTTCAGGTTTTCGGCCGAAGCCCGAGAAGGCGAAGGTCAGCCGCGGTCGGAAGGCGAGGAACGAGGTATGTCCGCGGACGATGACTCAACGGACCGGCGCGCCAGCCGCCGGTGAAGCAACGTGAGCGCAACAATCAGCCCGACTGCCACGAGAGATGCCCAAACGAAGTGCTCCTTCAAGTAAGCCTCCGCCTGCACGCCGTAGCGCGCTCCCAGCAAAGCTTCTGAGGCAAATCGCAGGCTTCGACCCACCAGCAGAGCCACGCCGAACCGCGCCGCGTTCACCCGGAGCGCGCCGGCCGTAATCAGGAAAACCTTGAAGGGCGCCGGGGGGGGCAGCAGCGACATCACCAGGATGCTGACGAATTCGTTGCGCTCGAGCCACGCGTGCGCGCGCGTCATGGCGGCGGATGATTGCCAGCGCCATAGGAACCGCGCGCCGCCGCGCGCCAGGCCGTAAATCACATACGCGCCTAGCACCGATCCCACCGTGGAGGCGAGCGCGTAGAGCAGCGCCCGTTTGGGATGCTGGCTGGAAAGATGAATCAGGAGCAGATCGTTGGCCGAGGGCAGGGGGACAAAAGAGGAGTCGAGAAACGAAATCCCCAGCAGCCCCCAGCCACCATAGAGGGCCAGCACCTGCCCCAGCTTCGCGAAGAGCGATTTGAGAAATGCCAAGCGTCTGCACTCCGCCGTAAGTGGCGGCCCATTCTATGCGGAACCAGGCGCGCGCACAATTGCGAAAGGCAGGGAGGCCGCACGGATGACTTGCGAACCCGGCGCCAGAAAAGCCAAAAGGCCGCGATGACTCGCGGCCCGGGGTTCTTCAAGTCTCGACTTTGAACTTTCGCCTGTTGCTGGCCTGAAGGCCAGCGGTACGCGCTACATGCTTTTCGTCCAATTTTGAAGATAGATCTGGCTGACCAGCTCGGAAACCTTTGTCCGATCCACCCTATCGGGCAACTTCGAGGCTTCCGATGCTTCCTGTATAATTCCCAATAGGCGGTTCGCGTGCCGGATGACGCGGTCCTCCGACCACTGGCCTCGCCGGACTTCGAGCAAGAGCTCGCGTTCCCCTGCGGGCCGCGGCAAAGTTACCCAGTGTTCCTTCATTAGCTCGATGCCTTCATAAAGCAACCGCAGGGTATGCATGGCAGCTTTGGTATCATATCCAGACTTTTCGATGATCTCCGGTCTCTGGCCGTGTTTTCCGGTACCTCGAAGTCCCTGCATCCGTTTGAGTTGCGCGTCGGCGTATCCGATGTACTTCATGGCGTGTGCCCGCGCCAAAAAGATCTCGCGACGCCGGATAATCGTAGACCACTCTTTTTCGCCTCGGCCAGTGGGGGTAAAAAGCGAGTGCAAAATGGTGGGATTCCCCTTGGCAGCCAGGGCGGCCCACCTTCGGAGCGAGTAACACATCACATCGATATCGCTCGGCTGGTTGCGCCGGGTCTGCGGAGAGGTTGACATCACGAAATGCTCCATACCGTCAAGGCCAAGCGCGAGCCACGGCTTCTCGATGTAAATTCCATAGACATCCGTGTCGTCGGTGCCGCGCAACTTGACGCCGTGAAGCGCCGAGCCGCCTATGAAGGCGTGGATTATTTCGGCGCGATCTAGCGGAAACCCTGCCGCAAGTATCAACTCCCTGGGTCCCGTACAGCTCATAATGCTCCTTTGAAGTAAGTGGCCACAGGGTTACTCTTGTGCGCGGCCGTTCTTCATGGACGAAAGTACGACAAATTCTAAAACAGATTTGCCGTGGCTGCTACTTGCCGACCCTGCAGGCGCTAGACCTGCAGCCCCGCGCCAGAGGGGGTCCGCGCCAAGTGCCCTGTCGTTCGACGGCGAGGACGCCGCCGCTACAGGAAGAAAAACGCCGGTCATAGGCCGCCGCTGCGGAAAAGCTGCAGGGCTGGAGGTCGGGCCCGGCGCTACAAAAGCCAAAAGGCCGCGATGGCTCGCGGCCTGGCTTCTTGCTGTGAACTGTTGACTGTAAACTCTCAACTGTGCCCGCCTTAAGGCGGGCGCTACGCTCTTCAACAACTGAGTTGAGCCGCCGCGCAGGACGGAGTCCCTGCCGCAAGTCACCGGGCCTTGTGCTCGTGATCCGGCCCAGTGATGTGCTTCTCGACCACGGTGATCAATGCGTTTAGCCGCTCGTCCAGTCCCCTGAAGCGCTGGTCGCTCTGCTTTTGCGATTGCTCCATGAGCTCGGTGATTCGGATTACCGCGCCTGTCAATGCGACCTGCGCCTCGCGGAGCTTGTCGATGTTCGACTCGCTGCGGGCAAGATTGGCCGTCAGTTGCGCCACATTCGCCTCCAACTTTCCGAGGTTGGCTTCAAACTGGGCCTGCATCTGGAGGATGAATTCGATCTTCTTGTCGGCCTCTTCTGGCGTCATTGATTTGCCTCGCGGCGTGCCATGCCAACGCTTTCGTGCCTTGCACGCCTCATTGTAGCAGGATGCTCCCTTGAAGCAAGCAGCCCCTACGGAAAAGCAGAAAGGCCGCGATGGCTCGCGGCCTGGGTTCTTACTGCGAACTGCTGACTCTCAACTCTCGACTGTGCCCGCCTAAAGGCGGGCGCTACGCTCTTCGACCACTGAGTTGAGCAGCCACGCCGGGCTGAGCGATGTTCCCGATGCCTTCCCGATAAGATCGGGACATCGAGACGGTTCTCTCTTAGAAAGGAGGTGATCCAGCCACAGGTTCTCCTACAGCTACCTTGTTACGACTTCACCCCAATCATGGTTCATACCTTGGGCGCTATCTCCTTGCGGTTGGAATGGCGACTTCTAGTACAAACCACTTTCGTGATGTGACGGGCGGTGTGTACAAGGCCCGGGAACGTATTCACCGCGTCGTTCTGATACGCGATTACTAGCGATTCCAGCTTCATGCAGTCGAGTTGCAGACTGCAATCCGAACTGAGACCGGTTTTTTGCGATTGGCTCCCCCTCGCGGGTTCGCGACGCTTTGTACCGGCCATTGTAGCACGTGTGTAGCCCTGGGCATAAAGGCCATGAGGACTTGACGTCATCCCCACCTTCCTCCCCGTTATCCGAGGCAGTTCCCTTAGGGTGCTTCCCTTGCGGGCGAGCAACTAAGGGTGAGGGTTGCGCTCGTTGCGGGACTTAACCCAACATCTCACGACACGAGCTGACGACAGCCATGCAGCACCTATGCAGCCGTCCCTTGCGGGAAACCCCGATCTCTCGGGGTGGCGACTACATTTCGAGTCCAGGTAAGGTTCTTCGCGTTGCGTCGAATTGAACCACATGCTCCACCGCTTGTGCGGGCCCCCGTCAATTCCTTTGAGTTTCAGCCTTGCGACCGTACTCCCCAGGCG
>Ga0315280_10007295_pt1 | contig 14894 bp, 12 predicted proteins | sample YL17G06_40_MG_FD_203697 | JGI IMG/M metagenome (GOLD analysis project Ga0315280, IMG submission 203697) | Sediment microbial communities from Yellowstone Lake, YNP, Wyoming, USA - YL17G06_40 | ecosystem: Environmental > Aquatic > Freshwater > Lake > Sediment | place: USA: Wyoming | collected...
CCATAGAGCACAGCCACATATGAAGAATCATCTTCTTCAAAGGTCCTGAATGCCCGTGAAAGTGCCTCGGTTGTCTCCCTGTCCACTGCATTTCTCACTTCAGGACGGTTTATGATTACCGTAAATATCTTGCCTTTCTTCTCAGTTTTTACCTTCATGCAATCCCCGATATCTTCTCAGGACATTCAAATTCTTATCATACATCCTGCCCAGAAAAATTAGCAATGAGATTGTTTAGCAACCCATCCCCCTGACCCCTTCCCTTAGCAAGGGAAGGGGGTCGTCTCCCCCGTGCAGGTAAGAGAGGGGGATATAGGGGGTGAGGTTAGTAAACACTCTCAGCAATTTGACCTGCTCCCCAATTAAATGTAAATTAATATTGGGGTTAAGTAAACCGGGTGACTGCTCTGTGCTTTAAGCATAGGGAGGAAAGTCCGAGCTCCACCGAGCAAGGTGCTGGGTAACACCCAGGAGGGGTGACCCTATGGAAAGTGCCACAGAAACATACCGCTTCAGAAATGAAGCAAGGGTGAAATGGTGAGGTAAGGGCTCACCAGCAGCCAGGTGACTGGCTGGCTGAGCAAACCCCACCTGGAGCAAGACCAAACAGAGGGCGATTAAGGTGCTCGGCCGATGCCCTGGGTAGGTCGCTTGACCTTGATGGTAACATCAAGGCTAGATGAATGGTCACCACCCTGATATTTTCAGGGCACAGAACTCGGCTTACAGGTTTACTTACCCCCAAACGAAAGTTTAATTCAACACTGCCTCGCCTTTTCCCGCCGTTACAACAGAGAGCATGCGCTGGCAGGATAGCTCAGCTGTTAAAACTCAATGCCTCGCTTACTTAGGTCCTCCAAGTTGCCCGAATCCACATTCAGAAAAAAACCATCAATATATAACACCTGCCTGGCAGGCTTCAGGGACTCTACAATAAAACTTAACATCGCCCTCCTCCCCAAAATCTCAAACCAAATCTCCTTAGTTCTCATCACTGGACCCCAATGGTCAATAAGCTTGTTATCTACTGTGAGCTTCCCCGCTAAACCCAGCGAATTCCACTCTAAATCCACTACGTGTCGCTCACCATTGACCTCAAACTGCCATATCCTCCTGCTCACCGTTTTCCTCTTTTCACAATCTTCCCGGAGCCTGGAAACAGTAGCCGGTAAACTTAACGGAATATATCATACGCTTAATTGTCAACACAACTGCTTTGTTGATAAGATGGCCATGGTGATGATATACGGGTTATGAAGAATTTTTGAAGGGTATATATTATGAAAATAGCTGTGCTCTCTGATTCCCATGTAACCTCTTTTGATGACATCCCAAAAAAGATAATCGATTGCCTCTCTACAGTGGACTTGATAGTCCATGCTGGAGATTTCGTTACCCGAGATGTATTTGAGGGGCTAAGGAAACTGGGAAAGGTAAAGGCAGTTCACGGCAATATGGATTCAAATGAGTTGAGAAATTTATTGCCTGAGAAGGAGATAATCGAGGTGGGAAACAAAAGGATTGGCATCGCTCATGGCTGGGGTGCACCATTGAGGATGGAACACAAGGTCAAAAGCGTGTTCACCGGTGAGAAATTGGATGCCATAATCTTCGGGCACTCCCATTTTTCTCAGAATAAGGTGATTGACGGCATCCTTTTCTTTAATCCTGGGAAGGCGTCACAGTCTTTCGGTATCCTTACCGTTGAGGAAGATATTAAAGGAGAGATAATAAGCTCCACATCCTAACAAATATCAAACAACATCAAAAATCAAACATAAAAAATCAAAATTACAAATTAAAATGTAAAAACCTTCCTCATTTTGAGGTTGTTTATTTGTCATTGCGAGGAGTGTTAGCGGTTGCGAGGCGTAGCCGAAGCAAAGTGGAGCATGAGATTCCTCGTTTCACTCGGAACAAGCTCCGCAATCTCGGCGGAGGCAAGGGCACGATAAACAAGAGCTTTACCGCCTTATCACAATAGAGCCATAGCCAACCACTCTGGAGAAATCCCCGGTAGTATCTCCACTGGTGGCATATTTCAACAAAGTTGCCTCTTTAGCCTTCATCACCTTAGCGGCGACAATCGCTGCTGCTACGGCACCATAGCCACACATGGTGCAATCAAGTGAAGCACGCCGCTTATATAATTTTCCCTCATCCAGATTAGTTATTGCCTCTATCATGGACTTATCCTTCTCCGAGGCTATGTGATGAGGCTCATAGTGAGTGAAGTCGCTGCTGGCTATGATTATGATGTTATCACCAACTTTAGAAACAGCCTTACCAACTTCCCTGGCGGTCTCAATATCCTGAGCAAGCATGGTTATCGGCACAATGCTAACTTCCTCATAGAGATACTGAAGCCAGGGCAGTTGTACTTCTATGCTATGTTCATATAAATGGGCTGTCTCGTCCGCTTCAATGACTCCGCCCAAAAGTTTATCAGCAAGCCCCTCGTTTATCTTCACTTCCCCTAATGGCGTCCTCCAGCCACCTTTTATCCACACTGAGACTGCGGCACCATAGCCAGTATGGTTGGGACCAAGTATCACCGCGGTATCGAATATTCCATCATTAGCAAGCTCCTTATAGGCATGAGCTGCTACCGGACCGGAGTAAATATAGCCGGCATGAGGAACAACCAGGGCAATAATCTCTCTTGAACCCTTGCTATTCACTTTCGGCACAAATCCAGGACCAAGTTCATGCCGATAGCACCACTCGATTTGCTCCCTGAGCCCCTCAGATGTGCTCGCGTAAAATGTCCCGGCAACCACCGCTTCCCTTGCCTTAGCATTCATTTCTTCTCCTCGGTCTTCTTGGGTTTCTCTTCTTTCCCTTCCTCTTCCTTAGTCTCTTCTTTCTTACTCGCCTCGTCACGAAGCCAGCGATGCAATTCATCCAGAGCCGGCGGGAAAATGCTGAATACCTCGATGTCCTTGGAAAACTGCAACCTGTGTTCCTCCCTGATGAATAAAAGTCCCGCTTCGTTATCCTTGAGCGTCTCAGCTATCTTCTTAGCCATAAATTCATACCGCTTCCTCGAAGCTTCAGTGTAAAATTCCGAAACTTTGCTCGCCACCTTCACAGTTGCAAAGCCAAGCAAAAGACATCTCTCCCAATCTATAACCTCCTCGAGCAATTCCTCATCCTCAAGTGCCTCAAAGGTAGCCCCGTTATCACACTTGCTTTTAGCAATTTGATAGCAACTTTGATTTATCTTTTCCGCCAGCTTCATACCTTCTTCACTGGACAGCGAAATTGACTCGTGATAAACCCGATTCACCCTGCCGATTTTTCCTTCCAGATTGGCTAACTGCTCTGCCACCTGCTGCCAGTAGTGCTGGCATCTTTCCTTATATTCCGCAGGAGCATCCTCACCAGAAAATATCACCGGGACAAGATAAAGCTTTTTACTCCCCTTAAACTGCTCTGCTGGCGGCTTCTCTATTTTACCTACTTGCTCGGTCATTCCTCCCTTCCCCAGTTTTGCATTATCTCCTTAATTCGTTGGGCAAGCTCAGAACTTTCCTTAAGCCGCTGGGCAAACACAGGGCAACTTTGCAAAATCATGTTCTGGCTCATAGAGGCTATATTCTCCAGAATGCCCTCCATTTCGTTTTTAGCCTGTTCCGGAAGATTCCCTTGTTGCAACATCAATCTGAATTGAGCAATATCTTCAGGGCTAACCAGCAGCGGAGTTACACAATTCTTATACCACGGACATTCCTTACACCTGAGAATCGCCGTAGCTTCGTCAAGAATATCTCCCATTCAATCCCTCCTTGAATTTTTAATTTTAACAGCTTTTCACCACAAAAGAAAAACCGCCCTTCCATTATTGAAAGGCAAAGGTGTGTCAGCCCCGCATAGAAACAAAATCCTGAATCCGAATTACCAAACAATATCAAAGGTTAAAAATCCAAATGACCTGAATGGTTTTGGAGTTTGAATTTAGATATTCTGTAGTTGCCTGATTCATCAGGCGCCAATTTGCCCAATAAATTGGGCAACTACATTTTGAGGGTTTCCCTGCAGGGGTGTCGGTGCAGGCTGCTACGCCTCTGGATTCTGTAGTTGCCTGATTCATCAGGCGCCAATTTGCCCAATAAATTCCACCCTGCCAAATCTTCGATTTGGCAGGGAACCCGGAGTCCCCACAAAATCCGAAGATTTTGTGGGGTAGAATAAATTGGGCAACTACATTTTAAACTACGCCTCGCAATGACAGAAAGAGGCGGCCATTGCAAGCCCTTTTCGCTGTCATCGCGACCCTTTTCCCCTGTCATTGCGAGCCAAAGGCGTGGCAATCTCGGAAAACAAAATCCTAAATTCTAAATCCGAAATACTAAACAATATCAAGTGACCAAAATCCAAATGACCAAAGGGGGTTTGAGTTTTGAATTTGGATATTAGGATTTGTTTAGAATTTAGTGCTTTGAGTTTAGGATTTGACGTGGGGATTGCTTCGGCACGTTGTGCCTCGCAATGACAGAAAGAGGCGGCCATTGCAATCCCTGTTCGCTGTGAGTGTTTACTAACCTCACCCCCTTTATCCCCCTCTCCTTCAAAGGAGAAGGGGAAGAGATTTATAGAGAGGGGTGAAACCCCTCTCTTATCTACACGGGGGCGTTAAACCCCCTTCCCTTAGCAAGGGAAGGGGGTCAGGGGGATAGGTTGCTAAACAATCTCAATCTCTTTGTTATACTTCAAAGGAAGGGGGTTATATAATAAAATCACCGTGATTATTTCTGCCAGCCGTAGAACAGATATCCCGGCACTCTACAGTCAGTGGTTCATGAACCGTATTCGTGCTGGCTGGTGTTTGGTGCCCAACCCCGTGAATCCCGGGCAAGTATCCCATGTATCCCTCAAACCGGAGGACGTGGATGCCATCGTCTTCTGGTCAAAAAATCCCGCCCCGATGCTGGCACATTTAGAGGAACTTGACAATTCAGGATTCCGCTACTATTTCCAGTTTACCCTTAACGATTATCCTGAAGCCCTTGAGCCACACATCCCCATCCTTGATGACAGAATAACCACCTTCTTGAAGTTAAGCGAACATCTGGAACCACAAAGGGTCATCTGGCGCTATGACCCCATTATCCTATCAAACATCACCAACATTGACTTCCACCGGGAAAAATTCGCCACTATCGCCAGAAGGTTAGCCGGAGCTACTCGCCGTGTCATGCTAAGCATAGTCCATTTCTATAAAAAGACAGACCGTAGACTTTCCAAGCTGGAACAGGATGGAGTTTCCTTCGATAAAGAAGCAATCTCCTCCCCCCATATTGCTTACCTTATTACGGACCTCGCCTCCATCGCTAAACAACACGACATGGAGAGCTTCACCTGTGCTTCAGAGCGTGACCTCACCGAGTTCGGCATGCCGCCAGGGAGATGCGTCGACGGAGGTCTGCTCCACCAACTGTGGGGATTGCCCGACCATTATCCTAAGGACCCTTATCAGCGTAAACACTGCCGATGCTCGGTAAGCAAGGATATCGGCATAAACGATACCTGCATACAGGGATGCCCCTACTGTTATTCGACCAGGAACAGTGAAATTGCTCAGCGCCGATATCGGGAACATGACCCAAATTCACCAGTAATGTGGGGACACCCAAAGCTGCCGACGTGGCAACCACCGCTCACCGGGCAATTCAGGCCTCCCTGAGAAGCCGTGATGAGTGATAAATCATCGGTAATGCTCGCTGGGTTCATTCTCTCCCTTCTAGCTTCTTCTCGACCTGAGCAAAAAACCTCTTGGCAATATCCAGTGCCTTTTGAGCGTCTTCTTTCGTAGGTTCGCCATGAGGAAGGAGACCGACATCTAGAGGGTAGCGAGATTCAACATAAATCCCGCTAAGAAAATTAGCCTCTTCTACAGATATAGCTAGAGTAGAGCCCAGGGCATTCTCTGCTATATCTTTCAACTTCTTGATATTATGGATTCTGGGTGGCTTGATATTCTTTTCCTGCAAGACAGCTTTCAGGCTCTTTTCCAGACATTGCTGACAGTGGAAACAAGAGATAGTGTATATCCCTGCCCTCAGAAGTATTTCGGCAGACCGCAGGTCGTCTCCAGCATGCTTAAGCCACTGTCCGGTTATCTTTCTCATATAATGCTTTGCCCTCTGCTAAGATTTCAGCCACAAAAAAGCTTCCTTCATTAAGGAGCAATTCTACCTCGGCTGGAGTATAAACAATTACATCCATCGGCTCTCTGTAGTCACCTAACAAAGTATAAACCTCTGTTGCCCTATCCAGAGGTCTCTTATCCGTTTCCTTGATGATAAGGAGGTCAATATCGCTCCACTCATGTATTCCGCCGCTTGCCAGGGAGCCAAAGAGGATTATTTTCTCTGGCTTATATTTCTCTATTAGTGTAGCCACAATTCTGCGTAGCTCTTTTTCCAAAGCTTCCTTCCTCTGTGCAACAGTCGCAGTATCTGGCTCCATCTTAGTTTTCATCATCACTCTATCTCAGGTATTCTAACTACCATTCTATTGTTTTTTTGTGCTATCCTCAAGCCGTTCCACTTGAGAATTATGATGGCGACTTTGGGATAGGTACAAATCTCCTTTTCTGCTAAAGAAACTCAATATGATTTCTCATTTCCTCTTCAGTAAGAGCCTGTGTTACAAGCTCGTTCATATGATTAGTGACACTTTAACTTCCTTCTTTGTCATTGCGAGCCGAAGGCGTGGCAATCTCAGTGAAGGAGAATTCTTGGGGATTGCGAGAGCTTGTTTAAACTCAAGATGTGACGTGACTCCATACTTCGAAGTGTCTACCATCTATTTGAACTACATCAGTTACAAGCTCAACTCTGCGGATACATTCTCCCAGAGATAAATCTAGAGGATGAGCATACAAAATCCCTTTGTGTCTTCTTCCCTTCCGATGCCATTGGTGAGCTATCTTGACGACTCAATATTCTCATCACAATAAATTTTCATACTTTAAGCTTAGCCTTCAATCTGGACGGGTAATGCTTCTTTAATTCGTTTACCAACATCTGGTCCTTTTTATATGCTTCATCCAGCTCAAGCTTGTGTTCATAATAGTATGAAAGAGCGTCGTGAATTTGAGCCAGGTGTAAGTGGGGGAATTGTTCAATGATCTGGTCTGGCGTCATTCCTCCAAATTCATACCGGATAGCGATGTCCATGACGCTGGTGCGTGTCCCCACAATTGCAGGTTCTCCACTTTTAACCTCTGGAGCGATAGTTATATAGGGATGTTTTATTTCTCTAAGCGTTGAGTCTGCCATTCCCCCTCCTTAATTGAGTAAGTTTATTTCTACCTTAAACCATTGTCAACCGAAATTTGGTTTACCCTCATTTTCCAACTATCATGCTTCATCCATTACTCGTTACTTTTCACCCAGCACCTCAAGCCCGTCCCACTTGAGAATTATGAAGGAGATTTTGTGGCAATTCGTAATAGCTGGAGGGCACCATCGCTATTTGCCATTGCGAGCCTCCCCTGACTGTCATTCCGAGCCGAAGGCGTGGCAATCTCGGTGGGGCATAAGATTGCTTCGGCACCTTGTGCCTCGCAATGACAGAAGGAGAGTGTCATTGCAACCCCATGATATCCTTTGCCTCCGCCGAGATTGCTTCGTCGCCAGTCAGGAGACGGGCTCCTCGCAATGACAAAGAGGGCTGTCATTGCGACGTTCTTCTTGTCATTGCGAGCCCCTTCGCTTACTGTCATTCTGACCCTGAACCCTTCGCTTTTAGTCATTCTGAGCGTAGCGAAGAATCTGGTGCAACTCAGGGTAAACTCCGTGAAGGGGAAGAATCTCACCGCTCAGGGCAGGCTCCGGCGTGGCAATCTCGGAAAAACAAAACTCTAAATACTAAACAATATCAAATGACCAAAGTCCCAATGACCAAAAGGGTTTTGAACTTTGAATTTATAGTATCCCGCATAACTTCGTATAAAAATCCCTCTAAATCCCCCTTTAGAAAAGGGAGTTCAACGCCCCCGTAAGGGGGATTTGACATTCCAGAAAAGCAAAACTCAAAAATCAAAGGGCAAAAATGAAAAGAGCGGTCAGCAGTCAGCAATCAGCGGTCAGCAGTCAGGTAATAGCTGAAGGCTGAAGGCTGAAAGCTACTAAATTGTCATTGCGAGCGAAGCGTGGCAATCTCGTGAAAGAGCACTCAGTAGTTAGCAGTCAGCTGAAGGCTGATAGCTGATAGCTATTAAATTCAGTTTTGACTTTTTATCTTTGATTTTTGATTTTCTTCAGGATTTAGTGCTTGGTATTTAGGATTTCCCCTACAAAGGTATTGACAAAAATATCCGCCTATCCTAAAGTAGGATGAAGTAAGATATTATAAGTGAAAAGTATGGAAGCGGACATAGTGCCGCAGTTTAGGCGTGGGGAAAATATAGCTCAAAAAAGTTCGAGCCATGAAGAGGTTGACTTCAGGTGAGAGTTAAGGGAAAAATGGGATATGTGCTTAGCAATATGACCATCAAGGGCGAAAAGGGGGAGCGAGCGCTAACCGACATTTTGGTTGACAGTGGGGCAACATACACAGTATTGCCGCCCCAGGTAATGGAACAGGTTGGCGCAGTCAAGTCCTCCCTTACCACCGATGTGGAGTTGGGAGATGGTCGCAAGGTTAAAGCTGCGATTTATTATGCTTCAGCCAGCATTGATGGGCGAGAAGGCCCAGCAATAATTTTATCTTTTGAAGGAGCCAAACAGGTTATTGGCGTGCAAACTCTGGAAGCCCTGGGCTTAAAGCTGGACCCGACGACTGGGAAGCTTGAAGCCACCAGACCAAAAGGTGTGGCCTATTTCTACTTATTCTGTCAGCAAAAACTCAAGGGTATTGACAAAAATATCCGCCTATCCTAAACTAGGATGAAGTAAGGTATTATAAGTGAAAAGCATGGAAGCGGACATAGTGCCGCAGTTTATGCGTGGGGAAAATATAGCTCAAAAAGCTCAAACCATGATGAGATTAACTTCAGGTGAGAGCTTTTTTTATTGCGAGGAGCTTTCCTCTCTCTGTCATTGCAAGCAAAGCGTGGCAATCTCAAAAATAACTAAAGGAGGATGTAAATGAATAAAACAACAAAATGGTATGCCAAACCACTTTATGCGGTTATGGCTCTGGCATTGGTCGCTGGACTAATGATGGTGCCAGCGGTGGTGCCGGTGTCCGAGACAAGCGCTGCTGCGGCGGTAGCCGCTCTTGAGCTGGAAATCATCCAACCAGAAAAAGGCGCTGAAGTAGTAGTCTGTAACAATTTCTCGGTGAATGCCACAATTGCAAGCATTGGTACTGCCAATGCCACAAATGTCACTGTTAGCATACATCCTGGCGATTATGCTGAGTTGGTAGCGGGGGCAGAGATTCAGACCATTGGGACTCTGAACGTTTCAAAGTCAGGATGGGGTAACTGGACTTTGCACTGCATCGGTGAAGGCGACACCATTATCACGGTTAGTGCCTCTGCCGACAGTGTTAACCTGACTACCAAGACAGTTACCGTGCATCAGTTCCCTAGCGATGCAGCTCTTACAGTTGGTATAGCCGCACCGAGCGAATCTGTAGTGGTAGGCCAGAATTTCGAGGTAATTGCCACCGTTAATAACACCGGAGGGGCAACTGCCAAAAGTGTTAATGCTACCCTAAACATTACAGCGCTCGTTTCGGCTGAGTGGGTGTCAGGCGATGTGACACAGCTCCTGGATAATATCGCCGGTGGTGAATCAGCAATAGCAAGCTGGTGGCTGCGCTGCACTGGGGCCGGCTCTGCTGTAATTAACGTTACTGCAATGGGCTTGAACTCAACAAACGTCATTATTTCAAATTCTACACAGGTAAGTGTGAAGCAGATAGTGCCGACGCGTCCCCATCTCGTGGCGGAAATCTACGAGCCTACAGGAGAGCAAATAGTGATTCCTGTTTGCAATACCTTCTCCGTCGCTGCCAATATCACCAACACCGGCAACGAGACTGCCCTAGCTTGTAATGCCACCGTAAGTTGGGAGGCTGGCAATCTAGTTGAACTCATATCAGGGGACTCATCAATCAAGACGCTTGGCAATATTTCTGGAGGCTCCACTCACCCAGTTAAATGGACATTGCACTGCAAAGGCGAAGGTGCAGTTAATATTACCGTCACTCCGGCAGGGCTTGATGACCTCACCTGGGAAGCCCTTAATGCCACCACTGATATCACTTCTGATAACGTCACCGTGGAGCAGCTAGAGAAAGAGAAGCTTGCGGTAAACATCACTGCCCCTGAAGATTTGCAATTGCAACAGGGCTATTGCCAGAACTTCACCGTCACGGCCAACATTACCAACATTGGCTATGCCGCTGTTCATAACGTCAATGCCACCATAAGCTTCAATACGAGCTTAGCTAACTTGGTATCAGGCGATAACCCCATTGGAATTGGTACCCTGCAAAAGGAGGGCTATAACAGCACTGGAGCTAACTGGACGCTTCACTGCATAGGTCCTGGCAACCTTACCATCACCGTTAACGCAACAGGCATTGGTAATATGACCAATACAACTATTACAGCTATTCCAGATTCTGTCACCGTGATACAGCATGCAGAGGAGGCGCTTAATGTAAACATTACCGGCCCTGCCGCGGGTACTAAATATGGCGTTGGTGAGAACTTCACTGTCACGGCCAATATCAGCAACACTGGCTGGGTAAATGTTACCGGTATCAATGCCACGATAAGTTTCAATACGAGCTTAGCTGAATTGGTATCAGGCACTAACCCCATTGGAATTGGCACTCTACCAAAGTTCACCTATAACAACACTGGAGCTAACTGGACGCTTCATTGCACAGGTAAAGGCGACCTTATCATCACCGTTAACGCAACAGGCATTGGTAATTATACCCACAGCTCGGTTAATGCCACCGGCAACGTCACCGTGGAGCAGAAGTATCTTAAGGTGGTGATTACTGAGCCAACTGCGCAGAACAGAACGATTTGTGTTACAAATGAATTCTTCGTTAACGTGACATTTTACAACTACCATCCTCAATTCCTTCAGGGCGTTACCACTGATATAAATATAACAGGCCCTGCTCATGTTGTTAGCCCAACTAATCCAACGCTCCAATCGGTGGGTAACATTGAGCCTGGGGCAAATGCCACAGTACCAATTCCCTGGCATATACACTGTGATGGTCCAGGTACTGTTATCATCAATGTCACAGCAATGGGGATAGCAGGTGGGGCTCAAGGCCCAACAATTACAAACTGGGGTGAAATTACCATCCAGCAGAAGAATCCCGCTGCCCTTTCGGTCAACATCACCTCACCCGTAACTTGCCACTGGTACAACATTGGGGAGAACTTCACTGTCAACGCCAGCATCGCCAACACTGGTGATGCGCTTGCCACGGGGGTTAATGCTACCCTGAATATAACAGGGAATGCCGTGAATATCACCGCACTGACACAGCTGGTCGGCAATATCACTGGTGGTGGGTCAAATACTACGTCGTGGAACGTGACTTGCACTGGACCAGGCAATGTCACCTTGTACGTCTCAGTTAACGGTACAGATAGTGTCTGTGGCGGATATAAAACTGGCATTAGTCCTACCGTCATTGTGCATCAGTTGCCTTTGGAGGTAACGATTACTGAGAATCCTACTGGAAATGTTACCGTCTGTAGCAACTTTGGCATCAGCGCCAATATTACCCATAATGCTACTTCCTCAGTTGATGTGCTGTATGTCAATGCCACCATTAACATAGTGAACGTAACTGGTAATGCTACGGTGGCGCCAGGCGAAAGCATCACCAAGACCATCGGTAATATTACCAGAGGCAAGACACAGGAAGTGGAGTGGACAGTGCATTGTGATGGGGCGGGTGCTGTTAACATTACTGTGACTGCCAAAACGGTTGTCGGCAACGGCCAAACAATGAACGTAACCTCAGAACCCGTTACCGTCACCCAGGTTCCCGCCACTCCCACCCCAACCATTAGCTACAACGTCTCCCTGGCTAAGGACTGGAATTACATGTCCTTGCCCCTCATGGTTGAGAATACCACCATAGAGAGCGTGCTTGCCTCTATCGCGGGCAAGTACATTGAGGTATGGGCTTACAACGCTTCCAGTGGGACATGGAAATATTACAATCCCACATGGTCTGACGCCGTATACACCTCGGCAGGCCTTACGAAGTTGACCAAGATGGAGGATGGCGTGGGCTATGCCATTAGAATGAAGGAGCCTCGTATCCTGACAGGTCAAGGCTATGAACTTCCTACCGGAGCCGCTCTTCCCCCTGAATATTTGTTGGAAAAGGGCTGGAACCTGGTAGGCTTCAAGACCATGGACTTCAACAGGGATAGCAGCATCACCCAGGCTGCCGATACCATGAAGGCTGGCCATTACCTTATGAACCTCGATGCCGATAATGATGGTACGATAATTGGCAAAGAGGCTCGGTTCTTCCAGTATTATGAGCCTAACGATGGCTGGAAGGCACTGACAGATGCTAGCAATATGTGGGTCGGCAAGGGCTACTGGCTGTATGCCAGCGAGACTGGACTGTCCATCGTGCCGCCCATTGCGCAGACCTAGAATCGGTAGAGAGGGTAGGGCAAATGCCCTACCCCCTCTCTCTCTGTAGCCGTAAGAAAAATGTTGAAAACGACCTTAGGGCCAAGGCCGACAGATGGGAAATGCGAATTTGGTTTATGAGCATCATGGCTTTAGTGGTTGCTCTTCTTGGAGCTGTGATGGCGAAACTATGAAATAGGAGGCTGCAATTGTGAAAGGGAAATTTCTGCTTAAATCAGGCTATATATTCCTCTGTCTGGCTCTAGTCTTGGCTCTGTTACCCGCTACTGTACTGGGTGGGCCCCTGCCTCCCATGGTTCCTAATGGTTATGTTTATATTAATGGCGTGAGGGCAGAGGACGGCACCCTGGTGGAGGCTAAGATAAATAATGTGGTGGTTGCATCCTGCAATACCACTACCCTTGAAGGAATAAATTATGCCTTAGTAATTGAGGGTGAGAGTGGCGACCAAGTTCACTTCTTTGTCCTGGGGATAGAGGCTGAGGAAAGCCCCAGAGATTGGAAATCGGGAACTTTTCACCTGGATTTGCACGTAACCGTGCCACCGAGCACTGAAGCTGAGATTCTAACCTACAGCTTTGCTGAGCAGACCGGCCCTGCCACCATCAATAGTACAGCAGGCACAATTGACATCGAGGTGGAATACGGGACTGACGTGACCGCCCTGGTAGCAAACTTCACCACATCAGCCGATATCACTTCTATACAGATAGATGGAGTTGACCAGGTAAGCGGCGTAACGGCCAACAACTTCACCGAACCTGTGACCTATGTAGTAACCGCACAAGACGGAACAACCACCAAGAACTGGGTGGTAACCGTAACGGTAGTAGCCCCCAGCAGTGAAGCTGAGATTCTAACCTACAGCTTTGCTGAGCAGACCGGCCCTGCCACCATCAATAGTACAGCAGGCACAATTGACATCGAGGTGGAATACGGGACTAACGTGACCGCCCTGGTAGCCAACTTCACCACATCACCCGATATTCAATCCATAAAGGTAGGTGCAGTTGACCAGGTAAGCGGCGTAACGGCCAACAACTTCACCGAACCTGTGACCTATGTAGTAACCGCACAAGACGGAACAACCACCAAGAACTGGGTGGTAACCGTAACGGTGCCTGGCTATAACCTGACGGTAAATGTTACTCCCAGTGTTGGTGGTAACGTCACGGTGAATGGAACAATGCCACCCAGCTATCCCAACACCACGACCTGGAATTATGGTGAGAATGTGACTCTCAATGCCACAGCGGCAGGTAATTATAGCTTTAACCACTGGAGTGGAAACCTCAGTGGCAGCACCAATCCCACCAATATAACCATGAATTCTGATAAGAACGTAACCGCCTACTTCAGCCAGGTTGGGGTAACCTATAATCTGACGGTGAATGTTACCCCTGTTGGTGGTGGTGATATTAAAGTGAATGATGTTGCTCCAGACTCCTATCCTTACAATTATACCTTTAACGACAGCGACCTGGTTGACCTGAATGCGGTACCCGCAGGTGGGTATAGCTTTGTCAACTGGAGTGGAAACCTTAGTGGCAGCACCAATCCCACCAATATAACCATGACTGGAAATTATTCCATCACTGCCAACTTCGCCATAAACCGATATAACCTGACGGTAAATGTAACTCCCAGTGTTGGTGGTAACGTCACGGTGAATGGAACAATGCCAACCAGCTATCCCAACACCACAACCTGGAATTATGGTGAGAATGTGACTCTCAATGCCACGGCGGCAAGTAATTATAGCTTTAACCACTGGAGTGGAGACTTGAGTGGCAGCACCAATCCCACCAATATAACCATGAATTCCGATAAGAATGTAACTGCCAACTTCGGCCTGATTGGGGTAACCCATAACCTGACAGTGAATGTTACTCCCGATGGGGGTGGTGATATTGAAGTGAATGGCGTTGCTCCAGGCTCCTATCCTTACAATTATACCTTTAACGACAGCGACCTGGTTGACCTGAATGCGGTACCCGCAGGTGGGTATAGCTTTGTCAACTGGAGTGGGAACCTCAGTGGGAGCACCAATCCCACGAATATAACCATGGATTCCGATAAGAGTGTAACTGCCAACTTCGCTGAGGTAATCACTGCAACCCTGGAAGGGCATGTTGGCCTTCAGAGAGCCTATGGCGTTCCTAACGCTACGTGGGTAACGAATCTTACAGTAACGTTTCTGCAGAGTAATATTGAAGTAAGGGGTGAGAATGTTACCACTGATGAGTGGGGGAATTTCACCATTTTGGCAATTGACCCTGA
>Ga0315280_10007296_pt1 | contig 14893 bp, 18 predicted proteins | sample YL17G06_40_MG_FD_203697 | JGI IMG/M metagenome (GOLD analysis project Ga0315280, IMG submission 203697) | Sediment microbial communities from Yellowstone Lake, YNP, Wyoming, USA - YL17G06_40 | ecosystem: Environmental > Aquatic > Freshwater > Lake > Sediment | place: USA: Wyoming | collected...
GCTTTATCCAGTATCTCCTAATGGCTATCTGGGGATTTCCCGGGATCCACATGATGCAGAAAAGGCTCATGGTGCGGCCGATCTACACTCCATTCGGACAGCTCAGCATTGTAACCATTTTCGCTGTCGCTGCAGCTGGTCTCGCTCATGTTCTCCTCCATAAGACGGTACTTGGATTCAGGATAAGAGCTGCAGGGGAGAACCCGCAGGCCGTGGACGTAGCTGGTGTCAGGGTCGATCAGATTAGGATCCTGGCAACTGCCATTGGGGGAGCCTTGTGCGGAGTTGGCGGAGCATTTATGTCTTTGGCTCTGATCGGCGGCGTGGTGAAGGAGATCTCTGCTGGCAGGGGTTTCATATCCCTGGCCTGTGTAGTGTTCGCGGGACTGGAGCCGTTGTTGGCCCTCGCCGCCGCCCTCATCTTCGGGTTCACCGAAGGCTTTGCCTTCGCTGTAGCGGTTACACCAGGTGTCAAAGAGATCATCCCCTTCTATTTCGTAAACATGATCCCCTACATCTCCACTCTTATAATCGTAACTTTCGCAGTCGGTAGAAGGAGATTTCCCAAGGCCAGTGGCGTACCGTATCGAAGAGAATAGTTTATGCTCTTGGTCCAAGTGAGTTGCGCGCGCCATCCCCAGTCCCAAAGAACTGGGCATTTCGTGTGTAGATAGGCTCCTGTTATTGCGCACGTCGAAAAACGTTTTTATCAACATCTGTTCTTGAATATGATATCCGGGTTCTCGAAAGGAGTCATTATGTCCGAATTCGCTGTGATCGTTGTGGACATGCTCAACGACTTTGTTACCGGAACTTTGAGGGCTGAGCGTGCCCCGAAGATCATTTCAAATATCCAGAAACTACTGACGTTTGCCAGAGAGAAGGGCATGCCTGTCATCTATACAAACGACGCCCACTTAAGAAAGATTGACAAGGAGTTTCAGCTGTGGGGCGAGCACGCTGTTGCCGGGACTAAAGGAGCACAAGTCATAGACGAGCTGAAACCGAAAGTTGGAGACTACGTAATTAGCAAGAGACGTTACAGCGGCTTTTTCGGAACCGATTTGGATCTCCTGCTAAGAGAGTTGGGAGCCAAGAACCTGATAGTGACCGGCATAGCCACAGATGTCTGCGTACAGCACACGGTGGCCGACGCCTACTTTAGAGGATACGATGTTCTCCTTCCGGAGGACGGCGTACAAGCCTTCACTGACGACGAGCACAAGTATGGCTTAGAATATGCCAAGCGATGCTACAATGCAGAGATACTCAGGATGGAAGAGCTAATCAAAAGACTGTCGAGTCTCAAGACTTAGCTTATGCTGATCAAGGAAGTTTGCATCGCCATTAGTTCTTTTGCCATCTGAAGCAGAGATATTTAGCAGCCAGTTGTAATCAATGTTCAACGGTGAAACATCATGAGGGCAGAGGGAAAAGTAAGATTTATCGGCGCCGTCGAAACCGTCAACGAGGTTTCCAAGATAAAGATCTTTCCAGAGTATTTGAAAGGCTTACGGAACATCGACCAGTTCTCTCACCTCATCGTTCTTTACTGGCTCAGTCTCAGAGATAATGAGGACGAACGTCGCACACTCTCTGTCATCCCGAGAAAGCATCTTGGCGCTCCCAGAATGGGGGTGTTTGCTACCAGAAGTCCAAGCAGGCCAAACCCGATCGGATTATGCGTCGTCAGGCTCCTAAAAGTTGAAGACGACGGACTCCTTGTAGAAGGACTAGACGCATTGGAAGGCACCCCTATCGTGGACATAAAGCCCTATATTCCCAGAGCCGACGTCGTTCCCGACGCTGCAGTGCCTGAGTGGACATCTCACGGACCCGGGACCTAAGACTGACTTCAAACTCGCTCTATATCGTCCGTGTTTGGAAACCCCGTCTTGTTCCATATTCTAGTTGACTCTTCTTCCATCTCATCAACATCGTCATAATGCCCATCTTTGATGTGCCTTAGGATCTCTTTCAACTTCACAGTCCTACTGGGCGCTATCTCCAGTAAAAGCAAAATGAATTACAGTAATAACTTTCAGTCTACGAGGGGTTTAACATGAATGACATTGGTCGCGAAAAAATAGAAAGATTATTAAGGATAGAAAAATTGCGCATGATTATTTTTTTAAAAAATCAGAAGTTTACAGGTCTTTCGTTGATTTGGAAAGAAAGACCTTTTCAACCAGAAATCTTAAAGAAATATAAGGAGCTAATTGCCATTGGAATTTCCATAATTGTAAATTGTGAATCTTGCATTGAATGGCATATCAAAGAAGCGCTAAATTCAGGAGCATCTGAAGAAGAAATCATTGAAGCGATTGAAGTCGGTATCGAAATGGGCGGTGGCCCCGCGACGGTCTCCAGTAGATTTGCGTTAAAAGTTTTGGAATATTACAGGCGGCAGAGATTGAAAAGTGATGGATAAAAGTAATCTAAAAGAATGTTTACGCATGAAAGAATCCTACTTCATCCTATACTTAATCGCGGGTTCCTCAGGCACATAAATCGTCTGAGCCCCACACTTAGGACACTTCCTCGGCTCAACAGGATCCTCACTACTCCACCGGTAATTACACTTCAAACAGACCCATTCCGCCAAACTTCCACCCCTAAACAGCCCACTCTCCTACTCTTCCCACGTACGAATTAAAGGTTTTCGCTAAACGTAAATCCCCGCCCTCATCGGATACCTCTCCCTGAAAAGCCTATCCGCCTCAACCGCCAGCCTCCTCTCCAACTCCCTCTGCTTACTAGAAATGGCGCCGAGGTCTGGATGACCCAAGATCGGACCACTTATAACAGCCTCTGGGTTACGCTCCTCAATATCCTGAGCAGACGCGGGCTTCACACTCAAAAGCTCCTCAATAATCTTGCCTTGAGATTCGCTCTTTCCCCGAAAGCTGTCCAGCAACCTCTTCGCCTCACTCTTCGACAGAGGCCTCAATCCATACGGAGGAGTCCCTTCAACAATCCTCTCAATCCTCCTAGAACGATCGACCTCCACGCCCACACCTATATAGCTATACGGACTGAGAGACACAGTTCTCAGCCAAAAGCTTGAGTCGGGCCCCATGACTAGAATGTTACCAGAATGGTCAGCAAGAACATTCCAGCCATCAGGCACCTCATTGTACTGCTTCATGATTTCCCTAAGCACAAGTTCAATGGGCTTAGTTCTCAAGGCTTGTCACGGCGATAGAAATGTCGGTCTGCTAGTACCTAAATACCATTAGGATTTGATATAAAGATAACTTTGACTAAAAAGGTGTTTGGTTAAATTATCTTTTGTGTTCCTTTCGTGGCGCGTGCAAATCCTAATATAGAATCTTATCTGTCTTTGAAAATAGAAGAAAGCATTGATCTTTAATTGATTAGCTTCCTCTGACAGGGGAAAATAGTTTGAACGAAAACTATGTTGATTGGACTAAAGAAGACTTGATTAGAGAGATTAAGAAACCCAAGAAAAGTAAAGTCAGTCTATTCACGCACTACAGAGTCAATTGCACCCGGCTGTTTCATGGAAAAATCTATGTCTCTCAATTTTGTAACCCTTTTGCCAGACAGTGCGGATAGATACTTCTCAACAGCTCTTTTTAAATAGTTTAGGGCGTGATGATAATTATCCCTATAAGGTCGCTCTCGAACCTCTTAAGATCTTCTAGCAAAATCGCACACAAGATGGTTAAGAACATGAAACTGCCAGTAATAGCGGTCACGATGGGAGACCCTTGCGGAGTAGGTCCCGAAGTCGTGGCTTTATCCTTACAGGATGAAAGTGTTTGGGAAGCATGCATCCCTGTTGTGATTGGACAGAGAGAAGTTTTCAACAAAGCCATTGAAATCACGAAAGCAAAGATAGAAATAAATTACGTAGAGGGTAAAGGTCCATCCGAAGAAAAAAGGTCGATTGAGGAAGCAGTGGCTGAGGTTGAAAGACATGTTAGAAAAGTCCCCTTTGTATCGGTCGGAAAAGTAGATACGACTGACTTCAAGCTTGGCGTTCCTTCCGAGGTATGCGGGAGATTGTCGTTTGAATTCGTTAAGAAGGCGGTGCAAATGTGCAAAGAAGGCATTGCAGATGGCATGGCTACTGCTCCAATAAACAAAGCTACGTTGAAGCTGGCGGGAGTAAAATACATCGATCATACTGAGATGCTTAAGGATCTCACGGGATCTGCAGAAGCTATCACAATGTTTGAAGTCAAAAAGCTGAGGATATTCTTTTTGACCAGACATTTGCCACTGAAGGAAGCCCTCAATCAAGTTAAGAAAGAGAAAGTGTTAGAAACGTTGAAGGTCGTCAACAGGTATCTAGGAAGGTTCGTAAGAAAACCTCGCATAGCTGTGGCTGCCCTCAATCCCCACGCAGGGGATCAGGGGTTGTTCGGAAGGGAAGAAATAGAAGAGTTGGAACCCGCTGTGAAGGAAGCTCAGTCTATTGGCATCGCAGCAGAAGGGCCTTATCCGGCAGACACTGTTTTCTACAGAGGTGCAAACGGAGAGTTTGACGCTGTACTGGCTCTTTACCATGATCAAGGACACATAGCTCCCAAGATGTACGATTTCCGCAGGACGGTGAGCGTGACACTGGGTCTACCTTTCATAAGAACCTCTGTCGATCACGGAACCGCTTACGATATCGCTGGAAAAGGCATAGCTGACCCTACGAGTATGATAGAGGCCATAATCGCAGCAGCCACCTACTCACGGTCATCGAAATAATCGCTTCTACCGCTCGCAGAGTTTTTCGCAGAGGTATCATTTCGCCAGAGTAAAAACTTTTAGAGATGGTCAACAGATAGGAGAGAGATCTAAAATGGCTTACGGGTACAATGGCAAAATCCTGCGGGTAGACCTATCCCATGGAACATTATCAACAGAAGAACTAGGCGACGCATTCTACAGGCGATACTTCGGAGGCAGAGGCATGATAAGCTACTTTCTCCTCAGAGAGCTTGCAGCCGGCATTGATCCACTTAGTCCCGAAAACAAGCTGATCTTTGCCACAGGCCCGGTGACAGGGGTCCCGATTTCAGGAAGCGGCCGTAACAGCGTTGGCGCAAAGTCCCCTCTGACCGGCGGCTACGGGGAGGCCGAGGTGGGAGGATACTGGGGTGCTGAGTTGAAGCGTGCTGGCTTCGACGCCATCATCTTTGAGGGTAGAGCCAGCAGCCCCGTATACCTCTGGATTACCGACGGCAAGGCCGAGATAAGAGATGCTGATCACCTATGGGGAAAGGACACAGGAGAAGCTTTGAAGACAATTCGCGAAGAATCTGGAGAACGATTCGCCAGGTTCGCTGGCATTGGGATCGGAGGGGAAAACCTCGTCCGCTATGCTTGCATAATCAATGATTTGAAAGATGCTGCAGGAAGAACCGGTCTAGGCGCTGTAATGGGATCTAAGAGGCTTAAGGCCATCGCGGTTCGGGGACACGAACCTGTGGATATTGTCGATAAAAACGTTCTTCTCGCGTTGAATAGGAAGATAGTCACGGAGTTTCCCGGCTTTACAAAGAACATTCATGATTTTGGGACCGGGGCTACTATGACCAAATATGCACAGAACGGAAACCTACCTACCCGCAACTTTAGGGACGGCAACTTCGAAAACCCCGAAGGAATTTCGGCTCAAACTATCAAGAAGACTATTAGCGTCGGCATGGACTCATGCTGGGCATGCGGCGTTCGATGCAAGAAAGTGGTTAAGTTGGAGGAACCTTGGAGTGTAGATCCTGAATACGGCGGCCCGGAATATGAGACTTTAGCTGCCCTTGGTTCATGCTGCGGAATTGATGACCTTAAGACTATTTGTAAGGCCAACGAGCTTTGTAATAGGTATTCCATTGACACGATATCGATCGGAGTTACCATCGCCTTCGCTATGGAGTGCTTTGAAAAAGGTCTTTTGACTGAGAAAGATACGGATGGCCTCAAGTTGACCTTTGGTAATAGTGATGCGATGCTGAAGATGGTTGAGAAGATAGCGAGACGTGAGGGGCTTGGCAACATCTTGGCCGAGGGCACCAAGAGGGCCGCTCAGAAGATCGGTAAACGCGCCGAGATGTTTGCTATGCATGTCAAAGGGCAGGAAGTACCCATGCATGAACCCCGCTTGAAATGGGGTTTAGGCCTAGGCTACGCTGTTTCACCCACCGGCGCCGACCATTCGCACAACATTCACGATACAGACTATACCCTTGAGGAGCAGATGCGGCCGCTCAACGCCCTGGGACTATCTGAGCCCTTGCCACCAGGTACTCTGGGACCGAAGAAGGTCAGACTTTTCACTTATCTTTCTATCTGGCGTTCTCTCTACAACTGCCTCGTCACATGCCGATTTGTAGAATTTACTCCTACGGAGACGGTGAACATCGTGAATGCGACTACGGGCTGGGATACCTCAGTTTGGGAACTCATGAAGGTTAGCGAGAGGGCGATCAATTTAGCGAGACTCTTCAACATCAGAGAAGGCCTCACTGCAGATGATGACAGACTACCGGAGAGGTTCTTCCAGCCCCAGACATCAGGCCCATTATCTAAGACAGCTTTGGACAAAAATGAGTTTGATAAGGCTAAACATCTGTACTATGGCATGATGGGTTGGGATCCAGACACTGGAATTCCTACAAGGGCGAAGCTTGAAGAGCTGGACATCACCTGGGCAACCTAGAACCCGGATCTCTTTTGTGCCCATGTTCAAAACTTCCTAGAACTATTCTTTTGCTAATTCCGAAGAACTCTTTCCGTACTCTTCAAAGCTAACAATCTCTTTCAACGATTTCTTCTTCCGAATGAGCTTTATCATCTTCCCAAGTAAATCACGTCTGTCACTTTTGGGATAGCCCAAAGCGAGAAGAGAGACAACAGTCAAGTTATTTGGAACCCTAAGCATCTCTTTTACTTGACGCTCCTTAAAACTTCCAATCCAGCAAGTGCCCAAGCCTTCGCCCGTAGCCGTTAAAACCATGTTCTGCATGGCAATAGCAACATCAACCACATACCAGTTAGGCGAAGCTTTCTTATCACCGCAACCAACAATTACAACTGGCGATTCCACCAAGAACCTGGCAAATCTTCCTCCTCTTGCGAGCTGCTCCCTTTTTACAGCCTCCGTCACAACAATAAAATGCCAGGGCTGAATACTGCCGGCTGAAGGCGCCAATCTACCAGCTTCTAGAATCTTGTCCAAAATATCTCTGGGGATTGGTTTTGAATCATATGCGCGAACCGATCTTCTAGCTTTGACAGCGTCGAATACGTCCATATTTGCATCTATGAACAACTAATGGCTTTGGAATAATAACTTGTTTTCGCTGCATTGCTTAGGACTAATCAACGCGCAGCATGAAGCTGAGTATTCAGAAGCTACACGCGGATTTGGTCACTTGACTAGTCCTTTATGCGTTGTAATAAGCGATAAGACTTAGATAAGGGCTAGGAAGAGATTTAGATGATTTTGACCTAGGGAATGCGTACGGTGAATAGCTTGAGAAAAACTGAAAATAGCATCGTCTATTTTGACGAACCTGGAAAGGAGAATACCGAAGAGGTTTTGAGGTTATCGAAGAAGCGGGCTGAAGAGCTTGGAATTAGAGATGTGGTTGTGGCAACTACGGGGGGAGTCGTAGGAGTTAAGGCGTCGAAGCTCTTCAAGGGTTTCAACGTTGTCGTCGTCACTCACAGCACAGGCTTCAAGAAGCCTGGAACGCAGGAACTTACAAAGGAGAACCGTAGACTTATTGAGAAGCATGGCGGGAGGATATTCACGGGGAGCCATATATTCGGAAATGTCGAAAGGGCTATTCGGAACAAGTGGGGTACCGCTTATCCTGCTGAGATAATGGCTCAGACTTTGAGGATGTTTTGCGAAGGAATGAAGGTGGCGGTTGAGATCGTGGCTATGGCGGCTGACGCTGGCCTAATACCGGTGGATAGAGACGTTATTAGTATAGCTGGAACCGGGAGGGGCGCCGACACAGCCCTAGTGATTCGTCCCGCAAACTCGTCAAGGATATTCGACATGACTGTGAGAGAGATCATAGCGAAACCGAGGGCACGCGAGTGACCTTGGATTGAACGAATCACGGAGCATGGGACGAAAAGACGATGAGGGATCGCTGAAGATGCGAAAGATTGTTTCCATGGGCAGGGGCGGCAGCGGAAAGACGAGTTTTGTGGCTCTAATGACAAAGCATCTGATTGAGCTCGATCGTACACCCCTGCTTCTAGTAGACTTGGACCCGGATCAGAACCTGGCCGAGATGGTTGGAGTAGATCTGGAAGAGGAGAGAGTAAAGACAGTTTCCGACCTATTGAAAGAGACCTTTCTTGATAAAGGAGGTACTATGGTTGGCGTGGCTCCTTCAAAGAGGGTTGAAAGCAAGATCTGGGAAGCAGGGCTATACGAGGGAACGTCTTTTGACCTGATGGCCATCGGGGCGAAGTGGTTTGAAGGCTGCTATTGTCTACCAAACGCGGCTTTGAAGGGGGCACTGGAGAACCTGATGAAGACGTATCGTTATGTGCTTGTGGACTCTCCTGCGGGGTTGGAGCACCTGAACAGAAGGGTAACCTCACAGGTAGACGACATCTTCGACATAATAGAGAGTTCCAAGAAATCCTTCGATCATGTTAGAAGAGCCTATGGCGTGGCTGAGGAGGTTAAGATAGCGTTCAAGAATTTCTTCGTGGTTGGCGGATATAGATTTCCAGAAAACATGCAAGATGAAGTTGAGAAGAGGACTGGCTTGAAATATCTTGGAAAGATTGACTACGACAGAGCAGTCGAAGAGTACAATTCGTTAGGAAAGTCGCTGCTCGACCTACCTTCCTCTTCCCCTGCATATCGATCCGTAAAAGAGATCGTGGAAAAAGTCGAGACGGCCAACGAATCGTAGCGAGTTGAATCCAGATGGTTGAAGAAGCGTGGCTGGATGTCTCGATCTTCCGATGCCCCGGCTGCGGGCGGTATTATGCGGACGCGTCTTGGTATGCCGCTGAATTGGGTTCGGACATCGAATGCGGAGCTTGCCACAAGACATTCAAAACTAAGACAGAACTGAAAGATAGGATGATGTTAAGGATTGAAACGGATGATCAGGGAAGAGCCTCAAAAGTTGATGTAGTGAAACGCATCCGAGCAAAGTAAACTTCCATTATTAGTGGCATCGTGTGCGACCTGATACTGCAGAGGGCGCGTGCGATTTCTAGTACTCCTGCAACGCTTTCAGACGCTTGACGATGTTTGGATGCGTGGAGAATATTTCTGCAAATGTGTCAAAGACCGTTAGCTTCCTAGACAGAACCTCTTCATTCCTTTTTCTTCGCATTCTTTCTCTCGATTACGAGCCTTAAACCATCAGCCTTTGCTTCCAAATCTTGATCTTCAATTACGAGGGGATTAGATACCAATAGGGTGGATTCACATTTATTAACGCAAAACAGTTACAAGAACACAAGAGAAATGGTGAATGTAATGAAGGTCGTTGAGGTTCCTGGGAGAAATAGTAAGCACAAAGTTTTCCTATACGCGTTGAGCACTTGCGCATGGTGCAAATTGACAAAGAAATTTTTGAAAGATAACAGTATCAAATACGAGTATGTTGACGTTGACCTCTGCAATGAGGAAGAACGGAAGAAGATTAGAGGAGAAATAATGAAGAGGGGAGAGATCCCCTCCTATCCTGCTATAATAATAGACGGCAAAGAACTGATCATCGGATTCCACGAAGACAAGATAAGGGAGGCTTTAGAGATTTGATAACTCTTGAGAAGGTGAGGCAGAGAGCGGAGAGCGACGCAAAAACCCATGGGTACTATCTGAACCCAGATCCAAGTTTTCTCGGCGATCTCTTGGAGGGGCTAAAACGGAATGAAGAGCGCTACGGATACCCTTCATGCCCCTGTAGACTTGCTTCCGGGAACTTTGAGCTTGACAGAGACATAGTATGTCCTTGCGACTATAGGGACCCTGATGTGGCGGAGTATGGCGCTTGCTATTGCGCTCTTTATGTTAGAAAAGACTTGTTTGAAGGAAAAACCCCGATCACGCCAGTTCCAGAACGCAGACCCCAGGAAAAGCAAGCTAGAGCTTTTGAGACGACTGTAGAGGCCACAGAGGGGCCATCCGAAAAGCCTGTTGCGGTTGGCAAGGAAGCCTCTCAGGTTAAGATGAAGTTGTGGTACTGTAAACAGTGTGGCTACGTAGTCTTCCGTGAAGATCCTCCTTATGTCTGTCCTATATGTAAAGCAAAAAGGGAGATGTTCGCTGAACTAAGGATGCAGGTTACCGGTTATTAGAGAGACCTCGAATATGATGTGTTCGTTGCTCCATTCTTTAATCGACGCCGGTGCAAAAAAGACCTGACAGCTCAGGCCTTTCCAAATCTTTTGAGATGCCGTCCCGCATGCACAGGCGATAGGATATTTATTAGGGAGACGAAAAGATACTCTTTTTACAGCCCGGATAACAGCCCGGTGGAGGAGTCATGAAGCTCTCCGCCGAATGTAGCGGTTAAGCATTGCGGGCTCTGGAAGAGGAAAACGATCAGGTTTTCCTCTTGGGATACCCGCTGACAGGAGTTCGAATCTCCTCCGGGCTACCAAAGTCTAGACTTCCATATACTTCCTCCATTTTTTATTGATTTTTTCCCATTCATCATTCAGAGTGTCCGTACTTGCGGGAGGTGGGGGTTGAACCCTACCTTAAGTGGAGATATCACCCGTAAATCTCCACACCCCTTCTTATTTTATTGAGCTCTACGCGCGCGAACAAGCAAGATTTAAATTAAATCTCTCAATATTATTGTCTCGCTCAGAAGAGGGATTGATTTTGACTCAAGCGATATCTGCTCAGATAGGTGGTCAACCTGTCCTGATACTTAGGGAAGGAACTAGTAGATCGCGGGGAAAGGATGCGCAGAGATCAAACATCATGGCAGCGCGCATCATATCAGACGTTATCAAGTCCTCGTTTGGCCCAAGAGGGATGGACAAGATGCTCGTCGATACCCTTGGTGATGTCACGATAACTGGCGACGGCGCCACCATACTCAAAGAGATGGATGTGGAGCATCCGGCGGCGAAGATGATGGTGGAAGTGGCGAAGACGACCGACGACGAGGTCGGCGACGGAACCACATCGGTAGTCGTTTTCGCGGGGCAGCTTCTCAAGAAGGCTGAGGAGCTGCTTGACAAGGATGTTCACCCGACCGTCATCGTGGACGGCTACAAGCAAGCTTCTGACAGGGCTTTGAAGGTTCTCAGCGAGATAGCGATAGATGTTCCGCCGACCGATCGGGAGATGTTGAAGAAGGTCGCCATGACCGCTATGGCTACCAAGCTTGTCACCGAAGACAAGGACTATCTCGCTGATTTGGCGGTGGAGGCAATACTCAAGGTGGCCGAAAAGAAGGGCGATGTATACAAAGTTGACATCGACAACATCGAGGTGGAGAAGAAAGCCGGAGGATCCCTCGTCGAGACAAAAGTGATGCAAGGAATAGCCATGGAGAAAGAGGCCGTGCATCCGGGGATGCCGAAGAGGGTTGAGGACGCGAAGATCGCCCTCTTAAACACTGCATTAGAGATTGAGAAGACGGAAATTAGTGCCGAGATCAGGATAACCAGCCCTGGCCAGATGAAGACTTTCCTTGATGAAGAGGAACGATTGATGAAGGACATGGCTGATAAGATCGCTAATAGTGGAGCTAATGTCGTTATGTGTCAGAAGGGAATCGATGATCTGGTTCAGCACTTCCTCGCTAAGAAGAACATCTTAGCCGTCCGAAGGGTGAAGGAGTCGAGCATGGACAAGCTGGCAAAAGCGACGGGTGGAAGGGTTGTCACCAACCTCAAAGACCTAACGGATAAAGACCTTGGAAAAGCAAAACTCGTGGAGGAGCGTAAACTGGGCGATGAGAAATGGGTGTTCATCGAGGGATGCGTGAATCCTAAGGCATTAACAATATTGGTTAGAGGAGGCTCTGAAAAAGTTGTGGATGAGGCGGAGCGTTCCATTCACGACGCACTCTGTGTTGTTCGCGATGTAGTCAGAAGGCCAAAAGTGGTTGCTGGCGGCGGGGCTCCAGAGATGGAGGCCGCGTCGCGACTCAGAGAATGGGCGGGAAGCATCTCCGGCAGAGTACAGCTGGCCGCGCTGGGTTTCGCCGAGGCGCTGGAGGTGATGCCAATTGCGCTCGCAGAGAGCGCGGGGATGGATCCCATAGATGTCACTGTGGAATTGAGAGCCCGTCACGAGAAGGGTGAGATATGGGCTGGAGTCAATGTGTCCGAAGGCAAAGTCGAGGACATGGCGAAACTTGATATCTACGAGCCTTTAGCCGTGAAGGAACAGGTCGTAAGGTCTGCTACGGAGGTAGCTTCCATGATCCTCAGGATCGATGATGTCATAGCATCAGGTAAGGCGAGAATGCCCGCGGGGCCTCCAAGAGGGCCGGGCGCAGGTGAAGAAGGCTTAGAAAGCGAATACTAACCAATTTTCCTTAAGACGCTTCAAACGGTTTTCCTCCGTCACGCGCGCGTTGCTCTAAACAGCACCGCTGCGAATACCACCGCAAATACTATTTGGAGCGCAAGGTCGCGCCGCGCGTACTGATTGATCGCGCGCGATTTAATCTGACTTTTGAAGCTCGAAAAGGTGATGCCCAAAGAATAAGGGGCGTGGAGAATAGCGGGTGACATCTCCACTAAAGTGGCGGTCCATGCTAGGCAAGGATCCTGTGAATGGCGAATAAATGATAGTTCGATAAAAAAAAAAGTGGTATAAATTCTGTCCCAGAGCAGAGTTACGCTGAGGCACCATAACCCTTTTTCTGGCTTATCACGCACGTTTGTGTGGTAGTTATCATCATCCAAAAGCTTATGTGTCTGAAAAATATTCTTGGTTTCAGTGGACGAGTTGAAAGGAAAATTTATAGGCTACAAGGGCGGGCAACGCACTCAGCATAGCAAGTACGCCCTGATCAGATTGGAGGGCGTTGACGGCAGGAGCGAAACCGCGACTTATATCGGCAGAAAGGTCGTTTGGCACAGTACAAGTGGTGGTCGATCGATAGGCAAAGTTGTCGGGGTTCATGGTAGAGGAGATGTCCTTAAAGTACGGTTCAGAAAGGGATTGCCAGGAGAGGCTGTCGGAACAGATGTCGTCTTAATATGAAAAGTAGCGCGTCAGACGAACCAATTCTTACAATAATGCGCGATGGTTATTGAATTGCTTGAAGAAGTTGAAATCTATCTGGAAAAGCTGAAGACTTCAATTAGAATCCTTGTCTCAGATGAGCCCATCGGAGATTGGCAAGTCTTGACACTTTTTGCAAGAGTCTTTGCAAGTAGGAACGACCTTGCGCTGAAAGTCTATTCAAAGATATTGGAGGCGAATAGTGAGATTGAAACATGGAATCTAACAGCATTGTTGAACGAGCCTAGATACAGTATCAATAAGGCGTGCGCTGATTTGGAAAAACTTGGTCTCATCGAGGGTGAAACAAAGTTTAAGGGACCGATGGAATTCAACTACTGGCGTCCAAAAAAGAAGGCCTTGGGCATACTTCGTCTCATACCTGCAGTGTATTTCAAAGATGGTAAGATGCCTAGTTCAACTAGTCAAGGATGCGAAGAGTGATTCAAGATTCTAATTCGTAAGGAAATCTGACTTTAAGCCAGCAACATAATGAGGTCAACAGTCACAGTCGCTGGGATTCTGGGAAGAAGTTGCAGAGCAATTCTGCCCCAGACCCCTGGAAATATTAAAACGATCGATATTGCTTTGCAAAGATGATGTGTAATTTATTCCAAAATTACTTATTTGTAATATTTTCATTTTCTCACTTTACTGAACAAATTCCCAACGATGGTGATGATAAAACCAACATTTTTCACATATACTCATATGACATATAGAACAAGACTTACAAGGACGTTTGCAACCGCATCTTACACACTTCATATTCTCATTCCATTAATTCGTGCCTGAGTTCTTTTGCCTCGATCGATAACGTTAGGAAAGAGAGAAAGAAAGAAAAAGAAAATGAGAATGAGAGTGGGTAAGAATATGTTTGGGTTTGGGATTAAAGTTTTATTTGACTATTTCAGCGTTTGCGGTACTACGGCCTATCCTTGTGATTCTTATTTTCACATGGTCTCTAGGCTTTGCGTTGGCAACGAATATTACGAAACCTTGGATTCTGGCTATGCCTTCCCCTTGGCGGCTCGTCTCCGTTATGTCCACTTCGTATTCCTTTCCCATCTCAACTGGGCAAGGCTTAAAGCCCCCGCCATAACCACGTCTTCTCTCATAACTCATAGGGCGTCTTCCTCCTTTCACATTTGTGAGATGATGCTACTTTTCTTTAGCTGCTTGAGCTTCCTGCATTGCTTTTCCCTCTTCGTTGGGTTTGGCTTCTTTGGTTAAGGTGATCTCCATGGTTGAAATATTCCTTGCTCTGCCTTCGCCTTCTCTTGGTGGCATTTCTTCGGTTCCTACGGTGATTTCATCTACATTCAGTTCCTTCATGAACCTGCGCCTAGTGATCTCAGCGACATCGATGGCGGTTGAGATGGCTTGTCCCCTAGCCTTCAACACAACCTCTTTGGTGTTGGACATATTGAAGCTCGTGATTACTGCTAAAACATAGTTCATCGGAGGCTTTCTCCCAATGTATATGATATTAGATTCCTTAGACATAATCTCAAACGTCCCTGTTGCCAGTGTGATATAAGGAGCCCAACATTTAAACGTGCTAACATTCCCTGAACTTAATGAATCGAGGGGACACACTCGCGACGCATCATCGCGCGCGCGATAGAATACTTGGAGTAGACTATGCCTGCATAGGCTCCGTGTACGCTTGGGAGAACCGTAAGA
>Ga0315280_10007297_pt1 | contig 14892 bp, 13 predicted proteins | sample YL17G06_40_MG_FD_203697 | JGI IMG/M metagenome (GOLD analysis project Ga0315280, IMG submission 203697) | Sediment microbial communities from Yellowstone Lake, YNP, Wyoming, USA - YL17G06_40 | ecosystem: Environmental > Aquatic > Freshwater > Lake > Sediment | place: USA: Wyoming | collected...
AAGTTGTTGCCCAATTTTCAATACTCAAGGAATTTCTGTTGGAAGGAGGCAATCCTATTAGGAGTCTCATGAAAACAGACATGATCCGCAGATATCTAGCTAAGAAGAATAGGCGATCACTCTCTCTTCCAATCAGAGACCTGCGGACTGGGATGACGCGGGTTAATCTGAAGGCGAAAGTTCTGGAAATTCCAAAGCCAAGGATTGTCTTTACGCGGTTTGGACAGTACGCGAGCGTGGCAAACGCGTTGATAGCGGATGAAACTGGGACGATCCGGCTGTGCTTATGGAATGACCAAATAGACTCCATCGCTGCGGGAGATACGATTCAAATTGAGAATGCGCGAGCCTTTACGTTCGGAGGCCAAAAACAATTGAGGATTGGAAGAAAGGGAACGCTCAGTAACGTTGAAGACCCGTATTGCCAACTGAAAGAAGCGCATGGTCCATAAGGTCTGCTGGCTGACGGGGATAGCGATTTGGCATTGCCGCATGAGAAATGATTCATGAAAATAGTAAAAGGCTGGAGAAGAATAGACAATCAGAGAGGATACGTGAATGAGACGACAGAACAGAATCTTGTTGTTACAAAGAAACAGTATGGAGAACACTATGTAGTACTGCTGTTTCCCAAAGTAAGGAATGATGACGAAGGAAAGATAATGTCACCGGAGTTTCCGACCGAATCAAAAGCAGAATCATATGCTATGGATTGGATGAATAAGCATCCGAGAGGAGTTGAATGAAGTCTGAAGCTGGCTTTCTTGGATCGCATTTCTCTGGAGTGCACACCTAGACGGAGGTGACAGAAGGTGAGTAAGAGAGACAAATCCGTTGGAAGAGCGAACGTGAATAAGCAAAAGGGTCATCAAACGAGAAGAGCTCGCGGAGGAAAGAAGCAGAAGAGAAGGTAGAAACGCGCGCTAGAGCGTTCGGAATACTTTGGCTTTTCAGGTTGAGAATCTCACCATATTTGGATCATGCAGCGGATATGGGATAGGCTTAGAGAACACGAACAAACCCCAAGAGCATGACAGCCTCGTAGAAAGCGCGTTTGCGTCTATTCTGATAAGCGTTGAAGCTATTTCAGTGGCTTTCCCTACTATTGGTTTAAATGTGTTGTTGCCAACGTTGTACTACGTACCCGGAGAATGCTCCTGGCGCGCGAACTTGGAAATAGAGATGATTCTACACGTTGCAAAAAAGGATGCATGAAGCCAAATGCTCGGACTGCGGCAAAACTACACAAGTGCCTTTTGCACCGCAGGCTGGGAAACCTGTTTACTGTAGCCAGTGTTTTACGAAGCGTCGATTTGACCGCAAACCCGTTACCGGTTTTGGTTCTGACTCAAAAATGATGTGGGCACGCAACCGCTAAGCCCATATTAACGCGGATTGCGCAGGAAAGAGAAGAGGGGATCTTGTGAGCAAGAGCAGATATTTCGACAGGCCCGAATGCTCAAGTTGCATCTACAAGGCAAGTACTTACTGTTGGCGCCAATGCCCATACAACATCTGGAAAAGACAACCGTTCTGAACAAGGCACAGCGTGCGAAGAAAGCTAGGCCTTAACGATCGCTTGATCTCCGATGACGTAGGCTAACTTAAAAGCCTGTGCACAGGCTAGCCGTGCTTAGCTTGCCCCACTTCTCTACCCACTCGAAGCCGTGCTTCTGAGTTATCTTGGAAACCATCAGTTCCCGAACTCGCGCGCGCGAAAACGTGAAAATTCAGAAGAAATAGGGGAAATGGCCGAAACCCCTCGGCAAAAAAGGTATGACTACTCTAGAGAATGGTAGCCCGGGGAGATTCGAACTCTCGGCTTTGCAAAAGTGCGGGCTTTTTGGGAACTGAGCTACGGGACTTGACCCCCTTTGGGTTCTAATCCCGCCCGGTCCACATTCTTACATATGAGCACAAGAAGACGACAATCGTGGCAATGAGAATATACGTTGGCAACTATTCGGGCAAGTCCGCTCGACACACGGCTTGCCCGCATGGCAATTGTCTTGCTTGGAGTGTTTGTGGTGGGCGGAATTGTCTACTTGGTGCGCACACATAGGAACCGACAGCGCGCGCCTTTGGCCGAACACTTATTGCCAAAAATATATAGTAGAGCCTGATGCGAACCCAGGTTCCTTTATTTGCTTTCCCCTGCCTTCATAGACGATTTGAAAGAGAGAGTATCCAAGGCTATCAGAGGAATAATAAGCCGGTCTGAGAGTGCTGGTCTAAGCTCTGAGTATGTGGCTATTTCAACTGCACTCTTGGCGCTCTACTCTTCTCTCTTGTGTGGTTCATGAACCATCGCTAGCGTCAGGAAGAAGGCTGGTAAGATAGAGCCCATTGCAATGTAGAAAGGTAGTTCGGGAGAAAAATGCTCGTATAGGAATCCACCTACCGCGGTGCCCACCGCCATCACAATGTTGTTGACAAAGCTGGAGAAACCTTGGACTTTTCCGCGGCTCTCCCTGGGAGTCAAATCAGCCTGAAGAGCACCAGATCCAGAGTTTGTCATAACAAGCCCGACGCCGAGTAACATCAAGGATACGAATAGCAGAAAGAGATTCCCATGCACGAAGAGCAAGAGCGAACCAAAGATAAAGGCATACGCAACCAATATGGGTATCTTCCTATTGATCTTGTCAACGATCTTCCCGATTGGAACGGCCAGAATTATCATCGTAATAGGCAGAGCTGTTAACACGTAGGCCCATACCGCTTTGTCTACCTGAAGAATATTAACAGCATAATCCACAAGATAGAGTTGCACCGCAGCGACTCCGAACATCATGACAACTCCTGAAAGGAACAAATAGAACATTGCGCGGGGAACCCTCCCCCAAACCTTAACACTTTCCCTCAGCGAAGCGGGATATGAGCGGAAGAATTCTTTCCAAGATGGCTTTGGAGTGTTTATGAATGTCTCCTTTAGTCGGAACCTGAGAAACGCTGCTGTAATGAATAGAGCCACAACAATCCCGTAGGCTATTCTCATGCCTTGCACCAACCCAAATTGGTTGTAGAGCAAGCTGGCAACGAGTGGCCCTGGTGTAGTGGAAGTGCTCGTTATCAGCATTATTATGCTGAACCCCATTCCGCGTTTCTCAGAGGGTAGGGAGTCTGAGACTATTGCCATCAAGGCTGGCTGGTATATTGAGTTGAAGAAGTTCATTAGGATCACGCCAATCAAGATGAAATGCCATGATGGTGCCAGCGCGTAGAGAATGAATGATAGTGCTACTCCGAAAGTCATGGAAGAAACTAGCCATTTTCTGCCAAATTTGTCCGCTAGGTATCCGCCCGGAAACTGCATTGAAGCCAGCGCCAGAAAACCCGAGAGCCCTATTATTCCCAAGATTGTTTCTGTAGCTCCGAGCTTAAGGACGTACAAAGCATAGTAAGTTGCGGGGATTTCTCCAGCGAAATCGATCAGGATCCAGCTGATAACTATTATTGCATAATTACCCTTTATGAATGAAAACTCTTTCCCCATTCTGTCTCGAAACGCCATCCTCTTCCATCCTAGTAGAGAGAGGAATTCCTAACCAGGGGAAAATTAAGGTTTTGCATGCTTCGGTCCAGATTGTAATAATCTCTGATTTCAATAGATTTGGTGAGCTTCTTTTCACACGCGCGTTCTCAACACGCGTTCTTTCCAGGAAAATCGAGCGGGCCCGGAGGGATTTGAACCCCCGTTCTCCGGCTCCGAAGGCCGACGCCTTAATCCTGTCTGGGCTACGGGCCCACCACAAGCAATAGTGTCAGAACGATTAAAAGCGTTCCGAAAACCCTTAAAAATGGTTTAATAGCTTATACTAGTTGAAATTGTTGGGGCCGGTAGCTCAGCTTGGTTTGAGCGTTCGGCTGATAACCGGAAGGTCGAGAGTTCAAATCTCTCCCGGCCCACTTGGAATTCTCTCGGCCCATTTTCGCGCGCTTGGGTCATGGACGAGTTTGCAGCGATACTCGACCTTGACATAGCTAAAATCGTGGCTTACACTCTTCAGAAGCTTGCACGCCAACGGGGCAAAGCGGTTTTGGCAGCAACAACTGACACGGATCTATTTGAAGACTTGAACACGCTAAAGCCACTCTATAGTGCTTGCAAAAATGCCTACTGCTTAGGCTTCACTTCCGCGAGAATTCGAGTGCCAGCACATAAGTAACAGTGACGTTAACAGTAGTGTTAGCCTAGCCTACAGCAGGTGAGGACAGAATAGTGAAGTTGACAGGTCAAAATGTAACTGGCCCGAAAGTCGTCATTGTTGGCGCCGGGTTCGTGGGATCAACCTTCGCCTATTCTCTATTGATTCGAGGGTTAGCGTCCCAAATTGTGATCATAGACATCAACAAGGAGAGAGCAGAGGGAGAGGTTATGGATCTGAATCACGGATTGCCATTTGCTTATCCAACAAGAATCTGGGCAGGCGATTATCCAGACTGCAAAGACGCTGACATAGTGGTCATAGCAGTGGACAAGGGACAAAGAATTGAACAATCACGACTGGAATTGGCTGAGGGAAACTTTCAGGTTCTGAAACAGATAGTTCCTAACGTTACGAGATACAATAAGGATTGCATCCTGCTTGTCGTGACCAATCCACTGGATGTTATGACATATGCTACTCTTAGGCTGTCTGGCTTTGCAGGCAACAGGGTAATTGGGTCTGGAACTATCTTGGACACGGCCCGACTTCGTTACCTGCTAGGGGAATATCTCCAGGTCGATCCTAGGAATGTGCATGCGTACATCATAGGCGAACACGGCGACAGTGAAGTACCAGTATGGAGTCTAGCAAACGTTGCAGGGATTAGATTGAAGGACTATTGTCCCCTTTGTAATGTTCCTTACAACCTTGATAATTTTAAAGATCTGTTCTTGAAGGTGAGAAACGCGGGATATGAGATCGTAAAACGCAAAGGCAGAACGTTCTACGCAGTTGCACTAGGAATGACGAAGATCGTAGAAAGCATACTCCGAAATGAAAATGCTGTTTTGACAGTGTCTTGCTTTCTTCAAAACTACTATGGCGTGAGTGACACTTGTTTAAGCGTCCCGGTCGTGCTCAATCGCAGCGGGGTAAAAGAGATCATCAAGCTTCCTTTAGACGAAAAAGAGATTGCAGACTTCCAAAAGTCAGCAACAATCATAAGGAATGTCGTACATTCACTTGATCTCTAGAATGCGGGTACCGCAGTCTCCTTGAGATTATGCACGCAAGTGCGTGCTTCTACAGCTTGAATCGTTGTCCCTTTTCCTCTTTCTCTCTACATTGATCGAATACTTCTACTGCTCGGCGTATATGCGGAATGGTGATAGAGCCGCCCATGACTCATGCCACGTTCAAAGCCTCGAGGAACTCTTCTTTATTGACGCTTTCCTGTACGCATCGAATAACATGATAGGTGACACAATCGTTGCACCTTAAGATGGTAGAGGCCACCAAGCCGAGCAGCTCTTTCGTTTTACTGTCCGACGCTCATCTTTCGTATGCGCGACTGTCCAAAGCAAAGAATCTCTTAATTCCAAGATTGCCGCTCTCAAGGATCCGTTTGTTCATACCTTCACGGTACCGTCTGAACTCTTCGAGAGTATCCAACGTGGTCACAAAATGCTGTTTATCGTGGAGAGCATCAAAAATGCTTTTCCTCTAGCTCATGGTTAAGGTGGTACTACTCCGATGGGCGTAACTTGAGTGCCCTTTCTCCTGAGTTCTTTTATGAAAGGGTTTATGCCAACCGAGTCGCTTGCAATATGCCCCGTGACGATGAGGTTTCCTCTTTTCTCTGTTTTCAGTTTCTCCAAGTCGGCTGGGCTGACGTGAATATATATAACCGTTCCAACGCCATGGTCGAAATATGTTTTTGCGATTTCATAGCCTCCATTTGTTCCTGCACCATGTGACACTACAACTCTCCCCGCTGAATTCCCAGGTTTTCCCACAGCGATTCTGATCTTGGTTATCGCGTTCTTGAATTCCAACAGATCATTCAACGCAACCACTACATCCTGTACAGTGGAGCCTTTGTCGGTCTTGTTTTTGATTTGTTCAGTCATGACTCTTCTCCCGATTTCATCAAGTGGCGTGTGAATGTTCATGTATGGCATTTTCAACAGTCGTGCGACATCAGCTGCATGACCATAGTTTCGAGTATGTGCCTCAACCTCCAATTGTTCCAGCTTCTTGACAACCGCTCTATGTGCTTCGGTCCTAGGTACACCCGCCTCAATCATTTGGCGAATATGCCTCTTGAAGACTCGGGGATAATCTGTGATGGCAGTGTTCCCTGCTGGATGGTGAGCAATGACAGCATCGTACTCTAACTGCTTTGCCAACAACAGTTCCGGAACGCCTGCATCGATTCCAAAAAGAGCCTTTTCGATCTTGCTGCCTCTCACGTACACTGCACTGTCTTCTGGGACTGTCTTGAGCTCTGCAAGTTTAAGGGATAATTCCATGATCTCTTCAGTGTTCACCTTGTTCCCTTCTGCCTCGTTATGGAATCATAATAGAGCCGCTTCTGGGTAAAGAGTCTTACCTTCTTGTTTCACAGGTGCTGAGCAACTGCAAGCTGATAGGATGAGAAGATTCATTAGTGCAACGATTTGCAGGCTCTATTTGGGTTTTCTTGGCATGATGTGAAAACCTCGTTTCCCCAGTTGATCGAGAAGCTCCTTCGAGTCTGGGTACCATTGTCCCCATTTTCTGCAGATGTGTTCTGTCCAGCTATAAACGTCATAAGTGAACGTTTCTTTGCGGTCTCCCTCCAAAGGTATCTTTGCATTTGCCTTGCGATAGTAGTCTTGTGCAAGATAACCTTCATCCATCTGCTTCATCGCCTTGGCCACCATGCTCCCGCTTAATCTCGGATATTTGTCCTCGAAAAGTGCGAATTCCATTGGATACCGCGGTCTCGGCGGCGGGTCCTCGGCTGGGTAGCCCATGGTCAACTGCACTAGTGGAAATACTTTGCTTGGCAGTTTGTATTCTTCCGCGATTTTTTCGGCTCTGTATGGTGCAGCTCCTAGAAAGCAGCTTCCAAGTCCCAGGCTTCTGGCTGCGATTACCATGTTTTCGGCCACGTAGGCCGCGTCTTGGATTCCAAAGAACAACAGCGTGAGGTCATTAGTTACAAGTTTCCAGTTTCTTTTTGCCATAATCAGCTCGAACTTGTGCATATCAACGCAGATCGTGAACAGAAGTGGGGCTTTCCACGGGTTGCGTTTTCTGTTTCGTGACAGTAATACGCTGTAACACTGTGAAGCGAAGGGTGCTTGTTGGCCTGCTCTGACGATTGTTTCCATCACTTCGTCGGACGGTGTTTCATCTGCGTATTTGCGGATTGATTTGTGCTCCAACATCATCTGGATAACTCGGTTCTTTTTCATAGCGTGATTTCCTCAATAGATATGTCCAGACTTCTCTTGATATATGATTTTAGCTAGACAAGATGGGGTTGTCTCAAAAAGAACGTGTCTTTGATCGTGATACACCTAGAAAGCAGCATTGAAAGCCACATCTAGCATGCACTGTGCACTGGTCTTTTAGCTCCCATCAGAATTTGGTTAAAGCGATAAGCTTCACTAGTTTCGCTTCAAGTCAACACAGCTGAGGGATGCAAACAACGACAGACGTGCGCGAACGGCTAATGATCAGGTTGCAGCATGCAGTCAGAGTGCTGCGTCTGGACAGAATTCTGCGCGTGAAAGAATCAACATACCCTTTTGCTGAATACTTCAAAGGCTTGGAGAAAGCTCAGACCGTCAGAAAAATATTTGGTGAGAAAACAGAAGAAGTCCTCGCAAATCTGAGGGTAGGGTTCACGTGGGTAAGGAGCTACATGTGGGTCAGCGGCGCAGATGGACATCTTACAATTAGCTCTTACTACTTGAACAATGGCGACAAAGTTGACATCTACCTCGACCTGATCCACGAGCTGACTCATGTGAGGCAATTCATGGAGGGCAAGGAACTCTTTGACGCGAACTACAACTACATTGACAGACCAACCGAGCTTGAGGCTTATAGATATGCAGTCGAGGAGGCTAGGCATTTGGGATTGAGCGATGAGCGCATCTGTAGATACCTCAAGACTGAATGGATGAGCAATGAAGATCTGAAACGATTAGCAAAAACTTTAGGCGTTGAATGCGTCTTGCGCTCAACCTCATTAACACGCGTGTGAAGGAAGGCCCACCAATGCTTCTTGCCTTTTCTAAAATCATATTTGGACATGTTCGGATCATATACTGATACGGCCAATAGAAGCATGAACCTTCTTCGGTATTAGTACTAACGCGCCCGCAAAGCATCATCGTTAGGGTGCTAGTATGGAGCGAGGGAGGCTATTCAAAAAGCGCAAGTAGACAGAACAGTAAGAAATAATGAGAAATAGCACAAAAGAAATATAAGCTACTATCTACTTCGTGAGCATTATACGGTGTACGTAATGAATGTCTGGAAGCTTCGTGCATCCATGGTTGGAACACTAGCCATTATGATCAGCCTATCTACTTTGGTCTTCACGGTAATCCTGACTTTTTTCAGCACTTTCAGTCTGGTAACACTGGGCATTTTCGTCGTTGGCTTCAACATTCTCCAATGGCTCATATCGCCATACTTGATTGATGCTATCTATCACACGAGAGAATTGCGGGTGGATGAGAACCCAAAACTCCATGAAGCAGTTGAGGAACTCAGCAAGAAGAGCGGAATAAAGAAGCCAAGATTGATGCTGGCGCAAATTCCGATCCCGAACGCGTTTGCATATGGATCTCCAATTGCTGGCAACAGAGTTGCAGTTACCGATGGAATATTGAAAACGCTTAATCCAGGTGAAGTCGAGGCAGTTGTTGGACACGAACTCGGGCATCTGAGACACAAGGATGTACAGGTTATGATGTTTGCTTCTCTTCTACCCGGCCTGTTTTACTATATCGGCTATTCGCTCATGCTTTCAGGCGCATTCGGTAGGCAGAAAGATCAAGGTAGTAGCGGAGCGTTGATCGGCATTGCTTTTATGGCTTTCTCTTGGATTCTCACCATGTTTACGCTCTATTTGAGCCGGCTGCGAGAGTACTACGCAGATAGACACGGCGCATCCATAGTTGATGGGGGGTCCCAGAAGCTTTCAACGGGGCTTGCAAAGATCGTCCAAGCGACCAAGAACATGGGAAAATTCAAGAAGCAAAAACAGAGCCTGTTTGCTTTCAAAGCCCTATTCATCGCTGACCCAGACCGTGCCGAAGTGGACTCTGCGGCAATCTCAGCCATGACGGGTTCTGGAGGCCAGAAGCTGGTCCAGGACATCCTGTCGAAGAAACTCACAACCACGGACAGAATAATGGAAATCTTTTCAACTCACCCCAACATAATCAAGCGACTGAAAACACTGCAGGAACTGGCATAACAGAAACTAGCCACTAACAAACCTTTCCAGCCTTTTTGCTCTTTTTTCCACGAAAACCATTAAAGACCACGAGCTCACAATCTGTAACTAATCATGAAGAGTGACACTGATGCAAAGCCAAGAGATCTTTTCTGAAATTCAGAAACAACGAAGCAAGATGGCTCAAACGCTCATGGAGCTTATCCGAATCCCTGCTATTGCGCCTGAAAATGGTGGAGAAGGAGAGCTGAAGAAAGCTGAGAAGCTGGCTCAAACGTTAGCTTCGATCGGATTTGACAAAATAGAACGTCATGACGTGCCAGATGCCAGGGTTCCATCCAAACGGAGACCGAACATAGTCGCCTACTACAACGGACTGGACAGCGCTGAGAAACTGTGGATAGTGACCCATTTGGACATCGTTCCGCCTGGAGAAGAATCCCTGTGGACAGTAACGAAGCCTTACGAGCCGAAAATCAAGGATGAACGAATCTATGGCCGCGGTAGCGAGGATAATACGCAGTCGATGATAGCGTCCATTTTCGCGGTCAAGGCCTTGAAAGAGTTGGGCGTTAGACCAAAGAGAACAATATCGTTGGCTTTTGTTGCGGATGAAGAGCAGGGAAGCAAACATGGAATTCAACACCTCATAAAACAGAATCTCTTCAAACCGGAAGACTTGATAATCGTGCCAGACGGCGGAGAAGGAGACGGTGGCTTCATAGAAATAGCCGAAAAAAGCGCCTTGTGGTTGAGGATACGCACGATAGGAAAGCAGGCACATGCCAGCAGACCAGGCATGGGATTGAACGCGCATCGTGTAGGAATGCAGTTTGCGCTGGCACTGGACAAGATGCTGCACGAAAGATACTCAGAGAAAGACAAGTATTTTGTCCCCCCTGAAAGCACGATCGAGCCCACGAAGAAGGAGGCGAACGTAGACGCCATCAACATAGTCCCAGGAGAAGACGTAATCTACTTTGACTGCCGAATCCTGCCTTGCTACAGCCTGGAAGACGTGATCAGCGACATAAACGACCTTGCAAAACAGTTCAAAAGCAAGACTGGAGCTGACATAAAATTCGAACCTGTACAGAAAACTGTGGCTCCAAAACCAACAGACGCCAAAGCCAAAATAGTCAAAATGCTGGCAGAGGCAGTCAGAACCGTCAGAAAAGTCGAACCAAGAATTGGAGGAATAGGCGGCGGAACATGCGCAGCATATTTCAGAAGAATAGGGGTTCCAGCAGTCGTCTGGAGCACTATAGACGAGACCGCCCATCAGCCAGATGAATACGCAAAAATAGAGAACTTGGTCAACGATGCCAAAGTCTATGCTTGTCTAGCCATGATGTGAGCACAGGATAGCGAAAACGTTATCCCCAACCCGCACCCGACCCCCAAGTTGCGCTTACCGCGGGATACAGGTTACACCTCAAGATTGTTGAGAGAGACACCTCTTTGAACGTTGGGAGTTTGGCGTTGGGGCGGGAAAACATGTGAACCACGCCAGAAAGGGCAAAGTGGCCATATTTGCTGCAGGAAAACCTCATTTGAAGTACAAAACAGTAGGAGCGATTTTGGGGAGATTGCATAATCCCGTGAAGATTACTTCCAGGTTTGTCGCTGAAATGGTCTTCTTCGGGTTCATTCTGACGTTTGCTTACGGTGTTTTGTCAAGCGTCGGCTTCTACCTTGCATATTTCATCTATCCATCAGTGTGGACGCGATTTACGTGACGTTTGTGCCGGCGTTTCTTCCTTGTCCGCCGATAATTCACACTGCGACTAACACGGTGGTTTTCATGCTGATAGCCCCGGCTCTGATGGTTGCCGTGCGGGCGCTTCCACCTCAATGGAGAGCAAGCGGGCGGCGCTTCAAACCCGTGAGAGGAAAAGCACTTAAATAATGTTGGTGTCAGACTAAGCTTTCATTAGAAGGGTAGCGCTGATGAAGGCAGTGTCAGAAATAATCTCGCAAGCCGTTAGAGACAATAGAAAATCGCTGCTTGAGACTGAAGCCAAAACGGTCTGCAAGGACTATGGTATTCCAATTACAAGGTTCGAGTTGGCTAAGAACGAAGCAGAAGCCGTCGAGTTTGCAGAGGCAATTGGATATCCAGTGGTTCTGAAGATCGTTTCTCCAAACATAATCCACAAGTCAGACGTAGGCGGTGTCGTGGTTGATTTGAAGGACGCAAAAGCGGTTCGTGGTTCCTACAAGCAGATATTGGGCAACGTCAAAAAACATGATGCCAAGGCTAAAATAATCGGCGTACTCGTCCAGGAGATGGCGCCAGCATCGACCGAAGTCATCGTAGGCTCGATCAAGGATCCGCAGTTCGGTCCAGCGATAATGTTCGGCTTGGGCGGCGTCTTCGTTGAAGTCTTGAAAGACGTGACTTTCAGAATCGCCCCCGTAACGGAGGAAGAGGCTCGCGAGATGATCGAGGAGGTCAAAGCCTACCCGCTTCTGAAAGGCTATAGGGGTTCGCCACCGGCAGACATCAATGCTATAGTTAAAATCATCTTGGCCACGTCGAAGCTGGTGATGGAACATCAAGAAATCAAGGAGCTTGACCTGAACCCGATAATGGTCTATGAGAAGGGAGCAAAAACCGTCGATGCAAGAATAATTCTCGAATAGGCGATGACTAGATTCTTCAGCATCGAAAGGCGTTTGAAGAAGTGTTTGCGGACGATGTTGATTCGAGGGAAAGCTAACCAAGCAGGTTCTTGAAGGGACATAAGAGAAGGGGAAAGACCAGGTTGTCAAAGCGGCAACGAATAGAAGAACTAGATGAGAAGCTTTCGCTTCTCGAAGGACAGAAAGGCAAAATTGAAAATGAAGCAGGCGAGTGGGCAGAGAAACGGGACAGACGTAATGAACGGTTTAAGGAAATTCGCGACGAGATAATTGAACTCAAACATGAAAGAGACAAGGCCAACGAGAGAGTCAAAGAGCTGAAACAGAAGCGAGATGAAGCGAGAGCAAAAATCAAGCGGAAAATCGAAGAAATAAAGAGCATACGCCAAGAAGTCAAAGCCGTAGCAGACAAAAAACCTTCGCAGGCTTTTCAGTCCTTGCAGGAGCAGTTCGACAACATCGAATGGAAAATCCAAACGACATCTCTTAGCCTACAGGAGGAAAAGGAACTTGTTGAACAGGTCAAGCAAATCGAAATTCAGCTTAACGTCTACAGGAAATTGGAGCAACTGAAACATAAGATTCTGGATCTTCAGACTGAAATCAACGCTTTACAAGCTGAAGGCAAATCCTGCCATGACGGACTGACTAGAATGGCTCAGAAGAGCCAAGAGTGCCACCAGAAGATGCTGGAGAAAATTGAAGAATCAAAAAAGGTCAAGGCAGAAGCTGACAGCCTGCACCAGACGTTCGTGCAAACGAGAGAGAAGGAAAAGCCGATCCGAGAAGAAATAGCTAACGTGCTCGATCAGATGAGGCAATTTAGAGGCGAGATGCGAGAGGAAGAAGCAATAGAGAAGAAGCAGAGCGAGGAGGCCATTCGAAGCGAACTTGAGCAGCAAGCAAGAGAGAAATTGAAACGCGGAGAAAAACTGACGTGGGAAGAATTTCAATTACTTGCCGAAAAAGGAATCGACGAATAAGACAAAAACAAACGACAGCCAGTCAAAGGCTTCTCCACGAAACCAACCTTCTATTCACCTAACACATGAAGTCTTTCCTCCATAGCTAGTGACACACTTGGTACCTGCAAGCTCCACTGGCGCAAATGCAATGCTCCGACTTCTCATCCTCGGTGTGAAGTGTCCATGGAAAGTGACTGAACGGCCAACATGGTCGCTCATTGCGAAAGGTACTTGTAAGACCCTTCAAGCTGGACCTTATTTGGAAAGTGGCTACTATTGCTGAAAAAGTGTCGAGATCCATACTGCGACCTATCCAAACATAGGCTTGCCGACAAGAAGGCATAACAGCGTCCAGGAAACGATGGCGACTTGACCCTAAAGCATAAGATTCGATAGTAAAACACAAGATTAAAGTGAAGCATGCTCTGATTATACGGGAACAGAGAACAACATGGTGAAAGCAGAACCTGAAGAGAACGAGCAAAAACGGATAATTGTTCTATGCGTGGACAGAGACGGCGATATCGGAGCAAAAGCCCAAGTCAAAACCCCAGTGATCGGAAGAAAAGAGAACCTCGACGCGGCAGTAACCCTAGCCTTAAGCGACCCAGAAGAGCCAGACGCAAACGCCATGTTCGAAGCCGTCAGAATCTACGATCGCCTGAAAGGAGAAGCCAACCCTAAAGAGACTCTTGAAATCGCAACAATCGCCGGATCCGAACTCGGAGGAGTCGGAGCAGACAGAAAGATAGCTGCCGAGCTAGGCCAACTTCTAAATTCCTTTCCCGCAAGCGAGGTCATCCTAGTCGTAGACGGATATGCGGACGAGGCCGTTCTCCCACTCGTACAGTCAAGGGTCCCCGTCTCGTCAGTAAGCAGAATAGTCGTGAAACACAGCGAATCAATCGAGGAAACCGCTGCCCTGTTCTCAAGATATTTGAAGATGATCGTGAACAACCCCCGCTACTCCCGTTTCATGCTAGGCGTTCCGGGCATACTAGTTTTGATTGCAGGGATTCTGTGGATGTTTAACCTACTTTCAGTATTCTGGATAGTGTTCATCTTCGTCCTGAGTGCCATACTTGTCATAAAAGGATTTGGAGCAGACAAAGCAGCAAAAGACTTCTACGGATGGATCAAGGAATATTCGCCCCCGTCCCTTCGCGTGCAAATCTCCAGCTTCTCGTTAGTAGCTGGCGCATTGTGCATAATACTAGGCGTCTACTTGGGCTGGACAACCGCTGCAACATTCGTGGCAGCAAACGGACCGCTAGCTGATCTAGCCGGTTGGCTCAGCATTTTTCCGCAGGTCTCAGGCTACTTCTTGAAAGATGCGATGACTCTAATCGTAGTAGGCATCTGCGTAGCTTTGCTGGGAAGGGCCATACGCTGGTATCTTGAACACGACATGAGGCTACTGCGAAACGCAGCTCTCATAGTTTCTGTTGGATGGTCAAGGCAGATACTAGACGCAACCTCTGACCTGCTAATAAGACCAGAAAGCGGCTATGAAAAACTCATATTCTCCATCATCGTGGGCATCATGATAGGAATAGCCTCAGTCTTAGTCGTATTCGTTGTCCACAGGTCTTCAAGAGAATTCTTCGGCGAGACAGAAGAGCAGGTCGAAGAGTTTGGAGAAAGCTAAGATCGCCATAATCGGGGGCACAGGCTTCGAAGACCTTTTGAAAAGTGCAAAGCAGACACGTTTAGAAACGCCCTACGGGACAGTCCCATCCATCTTCGTCACAAACATAGGGAACAGGAATGTGATTCTTCTTCCTCGGCACGGTCCTGAGCATTCTGTTCCACCGCACAGAGTAAACTACAGAGCAAACATCTACGCCTTGCACAAGATGGGCGTTGAAAGGATTTTGGCCACCAACGC
>Ga0315280_10007298_pt1 | contig 14892 bp, 11 predicted proteins | sample YL17G06_40_MG_FD_203697 | JGI IMG/M metagenome (GOLD analysis project Ga0315280, IMG submission 203697) | Sediment microbial communities from Yellowstone Lake, YNP, Wyoming, USA - YL17G06_40 | ecosystem: Environmental > Aquatic > Freshwater > Lake > Sediment | place: USA: Wyoming | collected...
GATCAGGGCCTCATCAGCCTGACCGTCAAGTACGCCGAGTTACGACAGTAGAAGAAACCGCCGGATACGCTGAGTACGTCCGGTGGCGTGGGAGGTCGGGGGCCGTGAGGCCCCCTCCTACCCGATTTCAGCGGCCGACCAGAGTAAACTCGGTTTTTTGGCAAAAAGCCGCGTCGGTGGGTGTGTCAGTTTCGCTCCCGACAACGCGAAACAAGTAGAGCAAGAGATGGAGATCGAAGACATCCCACGGACGGCCCGGCGGCGATAGACCGACGCTGAATCGGTAGCGTCCCGGCAGGAAATGGAATGGGTCAAGAAACGCCCGAATTGTCCCCCGCGACGGGGGAGGCGCCCCTCCGAACAGATCGTCCGACGAGTAATCCAACGTGCAGGTCAGTCCGTCTTCGCGCTCGATTCCCACACCACACATCAGGCTATCTATCGGACGCAATACCTCGTAGTCAATTTCGGCGCAAAACCTGTCACGTGGCCGAAACGTGCATGTCTGACGGCCCTCGCCGTTGACAAAACGCACGTCTCGAATGAGCACTTCGCCTGTGCCGAATCGCCCGCGCAGGAGCAAGTGGACGATTTCCACACTCAAAGCCATCTGATCGAGCCTGGGGACGTGACGGTGATGTTCCATGAGAATCTGGTCCAGTCCACCGGAGCGTGCGCCTCGGTAGCGCAGCTGTCCTTTCTCGATCCACAAGATCTCGTCGCACATTTCCTCGACGATTTCGAGGTCGTGACTAACGAGGAGGATTGTTGTGTCGTGCGTGCGTTGGAGTTGCCTCATACGATCGAAGGATTTGGCCTGAAAATAAGTGTCACCGACCGCCAAAGCTTCGTCCACGAGGAGAATCTCGGGGTCCAAGTGGGCGGCAATCGAAAAAGCCAGGCGTACCAACATCCCGCTCGAATAATACTTCACGGGGCTGTGGATGTAGGAGCCCATCTCGGCGAAATCCACAATGGCCTTCAAGCGGCGGCGAATTTCGCGTCGCGACAGGCCGAGGACCGATGCGTTGAGGAAAATGTTTTCGATCCCGGTCAGCTCTGGCTCCAGTCCTGCCGCGAGGTCAATGAGCGAACTGGTGCGTCCACGCACGGCCACACGGCCCGACGTGGCAGGCGTCACACCAGCCAGAATGCGCAACAGTGTGGATTTGCCCGAACCGTTGCTCCCCAAAATGCCCAGGGTACAGCCTCGTTCGACCGCAAAGGAAATATCGTCGAGCGCACGCAGGTCACGATACTCAGTCGGTTTCCAGAGATTGACGAGCAGCATTTCCTTGAGCGTGCTCGCCCTGACGGTGCGCAGTTGGAAGATTTTCGTGAGATGTTCGACTTCGACAATGGGCGCCATGCCATTCTCCCGAAAACCTGTTCTATGGCGCTGTCGCGGCCCGCGCGGATGGAATAAGGGGCTGAATCCGGGCATACGCGGGATCGGCGGCGGCGGCCTTTTCGGCCCAAGTGCGCGCCTCGTTGTGAAGCCCTAATGCCGTGCAGCAAGCAGACATTTTCACAAACACCTCGGGCGCGCACCCCTCGGAGGCAACCGCCTTGAGATACCAGTCGCGTGATTCCTCGTAGCGGCCGGCTTCGAAAAGGATTTCGCCGATCCCCGCCAGAGTCTGCCAGCGTTTGGGATTGATCGCGAATGCGCGGCGCAATTCAGCCAACGCGTCGTCATATCGGTCCATGCTCAAATAGAGCAGGCCCAAGTTAAGGTAGGGAATATCGAGTCCACAGGGGATTGACTTGGCTTGCTCAAAGCAGTGGATCGCCGCTTCGGTTCGCCCCTCGCGCACCGCGATAGCACCAAGACCGATGATGGCGCGGTAAAGATAGGGATCAAGTTGGAGGCTTCGGCCAAAAGCCTCAGCGGCTTCGGCGAGATTGCCAGCGGCTAGCAGAGCGTCACCGAGCGCCTGAACCAGCTCCGGCTCGTCGGGGAATCGTTCGAGCGCCTGGCGATACAGATGACACGCTTTCTCGGGTTGTCCAACCAGAATCAGAGTGGCTCCGAGCTGGAAATAAAGTTCCTGCTGGTTGGGCGCAAGACCGATGGCGCGTTCGAGCGAACTCACCGCGTCCTTGTATTGGCCGACTTCTAATGCAGCCGGCGCTCGTTGTCGCCACAGCTCGGCATTCTGGGGATTGCCTTCCGTGCGGCGTCGGCTGAGTTCGAAAATCAAGAGATTGCGAGATTGTTTCTGATTGGCGCGCCGCGATTCCTTGTAGTGATGGATCAACGCATCTGCGCGGTAGATTGGCACGCCGTGTCGTTCGAGCGACCGCGTAACGCTTTCGTGAACGATCCCCTCGAAACGAATCCTGCTGCGGCGACGAAACAGGCGGACCTGTGGCAGATCGAAGTAGCCGCAGAAGCCTGCCGATTCGGCGCGTGCCGGGTCTGTCGGTTGCCAATTCATCAGAGTGGAATCATCCGTGTAGGTGCGAACGAAGACTTGGATTGCCTGGGTTCCGGGGATGGCAACGAGTCGGCGGATGGCTTCGAAGTGGCGCGGAAAAAGCCGCTCGTCAGCGTCCAGGACAAGAACCCATTCGCCCGTCGCTTCGGCCAGAGATCGGTTGCGTGCGGCAGAAAAATCGTCGTTCCAGGGGAACGCGATCACGCGTGCTCCTTGCTCGCGCGCCAAGGCCGGCGTGCTGTCGGTCGAACCGGTATCCACCACGACGATCTCGTCCGCTAGCCCGCGTACCGACCGCAGGCATTCAGTGATTTGCTCGGCTTCGTCACGAGCGATCATGCAAAGCGAGACAGTCATCGGGAAAGCCTTTCGGGCAACGGATGGCCTGTCTGGGGCGAACTTTCGAGCGCGGCCCAAATCGTCTTGATCAACTCCGGCCGGCCTTCGCCTGTTTTGGCTGAGAAGCAAATCGCACGGCGCTCATCTGGCGACCGTGCCTGAGCGCCGAGTGGTCTCCGTGCACCAATTGCTTCGAGAATCCGCCGGCATTGGCAGGCCGAAACATTGCGCGAGACCTTATCGCTTCTCGTCAGCACCAGAACATAGGGGACTTCGCGACTTTCGAGCCATTCGATCAGATCGAGATCATCCTCGCCGGGATCGTGTCGAATGTCCAAAATCACGACCATCAGGCACAAGCTATCATTGTCGGAAAGATAGGCCTCGATGAGGCGACCCCAGCGTCGCCGCATCCGCTGGGAAACATGGGCATAGCCATACCCCGGCAAGTCCACGAGATAGCAGCGGTCCGCAACGCGGTAGAAGTGGATCTCGCGCGTTCGCCCCGGCGTTTTGCTGGTCCGAGCCAGGTTTCGGCGACCAACGAGTGTGTTGAGCAGGCTCGATTTGCCAACGTTTGAGCGGCCCGCAAAACAGACCTGTGGCTGCCCGTCGCTGGGAAACTGATCCGGCGAACAAGCAATTCGATCCAGACAGATGTTACGCAGATCGAGCATTGCTTCAGTGCCTTGTTTTCTCAGGTCGCCGCGGCAGAGGCGACTTGCGCGTGCGTACCCACGTCATTGCCCGCCGTGAAAGTGCGATACGAAAGTCACCTTCTCACGACGCGCGGCAGTTGGTGTGAACGTTACCCAAAGTCGCCCGCGCGCGTCAACGGCGGAAGTGACGCGAGGTCTCTGGGTCATGTTTTTTCGAGTTCTCGCTTCGCCGTCTCGAACATGAGCAACTTGCGAAATGGATAGATTGACAATCACCAGCGTTTAATGGTTTTCCGCCATGCTAGCCGTCTTTGCACGTGTTTAGCGCCGCTGGTCCCAGAGCATTTGGCCCTGAAAGGGCCAGCCGTAATAGCCCAGGGCAGTCCGCCTGGGGCGGATTGCCCTGGGCTATTCTCGGTCGCTCTTTCAGAGCGCAAGAATGCCGAGCAGGGAGGCGCGCTAAACACATACCGCAGCATGCTGCGCCCTTACGACTGCTTTGTCTGACTGGTTTGGAAGGTACCGAGCAGAGAGAGTCTTCCGCGCTCGATTCTTTCCCATCGAATCTGCGGAATCCGTGGTCAGTTCAAAATCATGGGGTGAGATCGCGCAGCATTTGCTCCGCCATTTCGAATTCGTCGAAATCTATGCCGGGAGCAACTGCACGTTCGAGGTAATGGCGAGCCTCCGTCTTGTTGCCCAGCGCCACCAGAATCGCCGCCGCGTGATAGAGATACTCGGGTGCGTTGGAGCGGCGACCCACGAGAGACTTCTCCATCGCCGCCCATGCCGCTTTCGGATTGCCCCGCAAGTGTTCGACCCACGCCAGCGTATCGAGGTTATACGCTTGGGCTGTTCGTTCAACCGAGCGATTGGCGAGCTGGGCCGCCTCGTTCAAATCGCCGCCATGGGTGGCCAAATGCCACGCCAGGTTGTTTAGCGCGACGGCATCATCGCTGCTGCGGGCGACGGCTTTTCGCCACATCTCCTCCATTTCCGCCGCAAGTGCTTTGGTCTCGGCTTCGCGTCCCATTTCTTTGAGGGCGCGGTAGCGCCATTCCTGTATGGTCAGGTCGCGATTGTCCGAGGCAACCGCTGGCGAATCAGCCCATGCCGCAGTCAGACAGCGACTCGTGGCCTCTTCGACCTCGGCGCATTCGTGGCGGCGAAGATGGCAGAGCGCCGCAATCTCCCAGTAGTCGGCCGTGCGCGTCTGGGAGGTGTTCTGGAAACGGTCGAGTACAGCAAGCGCCTGGTCGAACTTCCGAAACGTGGCGTGGATGCGTGCTTCGAGCAAATCCCAGTTCCGATTCTCGGCAAAACGTTTTCCCCCTTCCGCGCAAAATGCCAGAGCTTCGTCATAGTTGGCGACGGAAGGTTTCTGAAGAAGTGTTGCGGTCAGCCACAGGGCGTCCGGCGACGAATGGCTGCGCGACCTCTCGCGGTAGTAGTCGAGTGCTGCCGTCTCGGCGTTCGATAACTCGAGCAGCGTCGCGGTCACCGGGATGCGAAACGACGGTCGAATATAGCGAAGGATCATCCGATCCAATGCGGACATTGCACGCGGAGGATCGTGGGCCATCGCCGCCTCCAGGTGGCGCGTCGCTCCGTCCACATCGCCTCCGGTGAAATCGTGAAGCGCGATCAGAACCTGGCGGTCCGCACGGGTCGCCGGTCGGCTTGCCATCGCCACCAGGGCGGCGAAGGCGGCAATCCAGATGCCAAGAGCCGCCCAGCGGCGGGAGGCACGCGTCGCTGCTGCCGGCATTCTCGACACAAAGAAATACCCTAACATGGCGCCCGTCAGAGTGCCGCCCAAGTGGGCCATGGAATCTATCTGTTCCAGCAGCAAACCCATCGCGAGCTGTATGCCAATCAGGAAGAAAAGCATCCGCGAGGCCGGTTGACGCACGACGCGCGTCCAATGGATCGGGCCGCGGATTTCGATCATCAGGTAGGTCACTACGATTCCAAAGATTGCCCCGGAAGAGCCGACCGAGACACCCAGCGCCTCTCCCCAAAGCAGTGAGGCCAAATTGCCGGTCAGACCGGCGGCGAAGTAGAGGAAAAGATACCGCCACCGACCCAAGGCAATCTCGACCGGCCCCCCGAAGAAATAGAGGCAGGTGGCATTGAGGAGAAAATGAACCAGGCCGCCGTGTAGGAACATCGCCGACAGCAGACGCCAGTATTCGTGCTTGTCCCAGACCAGAGCGCGCACCAGCGCGCCGTAACGTTCCAGCACCGCTGCGTTGACGAGGACAAACCCGCCACCGGCCAAACCAATGGCCGCCAACAGGCTCAGCTGGATGACAATCAGCGTGACCGTGAAGAAGATGCGTGGGTCGAGGATCGAATCGGCGGATACTACCGGTCGCTCATCCATAAGGCAATTTCTGCCGAAGCCCGTCGCCGCGGGCAAGCAAATTGCGAAAGCAGGGCCAGAAGATGGAGTTTCCAGTGTTGAGTTGTCAGCCGTGAAAACTAGGGGAAAGAACGAAGAGCATCTCGAAAAAGACTTTGCCGCCGAGAGCGCGGAAAACGTCGCAGGCCAAGAACCCCCATCCAACGAGCAGTTTTCGGCGTGAATTCGCCTCCCTTCATGGATGGAATTGCTTTTCCTTTTCTTTGCGTACTTGGCATGCTTGGCGGTTAGGAACATCTTGGCTTTTGTTGCGGCTGCGCAGTCCAATCCACGAAAAGACACGAGGTCACACTAAGCGAATCGAGGAGAACCTTATATGTATGGTTTCGTGTCTCTTGGTCAAGGGGGAGACGTTCGGCCGGTTGCGGCGGAACGGTTGGGTGGGGCAACGAGGGAGCGGAAAGTGATCGTAACCACAACACCGGTGGGCTGGCGCGATCGCAGTTCGATCTCGCCGTCGTTGGCTTCGAGCAGACGGCGGGTAATGGTCAGCCCCAGGCCGCTTCCGCCCGGCTTACGCGTGAAAAACGGATCGAACACCCGCGGGAGATCTTTCGGCGCGATCCCTCGACCGTTGTCGGCAATAGTCAGCTGAACGGTCTCTCGTCCGACCTGCGAAATGGCGACCTGGATTTCGCCGCCTTCCACCCCGAACGCTTGTTGCGCGTTGACATAGACGTTGAGCAGCGCTTGTTTGATTTGGGTTGGGTCCACCAAGGCCCAGAGCAAGTCCGTAGCGTACTTCTTCTCCAGTCGGATGGTCGAATCGGTGCGATCGTGGAAGATGAAGCGCAACACTTCGTCATTGAGCGCACAAAGGTCGGTCGGTTCGCGCCGTGTTTCGCTTGGCCGCGTGAACTGCAATAGCTCACCGACGATCTTTTTGCACCGTTGCGCTTCGTTGCGGATGATCTCGTAGTCTTCGCGGTGCGGATCGGCATTGTCGGCCTGCCGAATCAGGTAATCCGCGTAGGCGGAGATGATCCCGATGGGATTGTTGATTTCGTGGGCAACGCCGGCGGCGAGTTCGCCCAACGCCGTCAGCCGCTCGGACTGATACAGCCGCTCGCGCACCCGCAACAACTCGAATTTCTGGCGGTTGATGATCTCGAAAATGAACCAGGCTAGAAGGATCACCATCCAGACCAGCGAGATTTTGACCAGAAAGGGGCGCCGGAAAACAAAGCTCACCGATTGCTCCTCGAGCCAGGTCGAGAAGAGAAAAAGCAACGAGATCATAACATTGACGAGAATACTTTCGACGGCACTGCGGTAGAGCACGAAGCCACGGATGAGCAGCAAGAAATAGAGAACATAAAAATCGGGTGATGCCGCTCCTCCCCGACGCATGTGCGCGTAATCAAGGTAGATGAGGGCGGTCACATAGAGTAAGTCTATCGCATAGGAGCCATAGCAGAATATCCTGACCTGGTGGGGAGGAATCCTGGAAAACAAGAAAAAGTAGTGGATGGCCAGGATGGACAGCGCATAGAAGAAAAAGACGATGAAGACATCCACCTCGAGCCAGGCCAGACCGGGAAGCGTGTATTCCCACAAGAAGAAGCTGCCCAGCAGGAGAATCCATTTAAGAGGCAGAATGGCGCGGCGCTCGATGTCCAGCAACCAGCGGGAAAACTCGACATCTTCGATGCTCATGATCTTGTAGGATGTCGGTTCTTGGTTTTCGTGCGTTGCCATCGTGTCTCCGTTCTCCGGGCCGCCGCGCAATACACTCCGCGGCGTCGTTGCGGCCACGACTTTCACCGATGCCGCCATAGGCGCGGAATCATGAACGGTGTGCTTCGCCGATAAGTTTCAAATTGTTCGCCGAAGCGTCGGCGCAGAAGCGGCTCTTCAACGAATCGGGCTTGTGCAGCCAGAGCGAGCCACCAAATTCCGGCCAGAAGAAAAATGGACTGCGATCCCAACATCACCCCAAGCCCGATCACATAGCCTATATAGGCCACATAAATCGGGTGCCGACAATAGCGATAAGGCCCGGCAATTATCAGCGACTGGGTTGGCTGAAAGGGCGAAGGCGTGCCACCGAGACGAAAGAACTTCGGCATGCAGGCCGCTTCGAGCGCAACGGAAAGAACGAATATGATTGCTCCCGGTGGCAGCCGCACCCAAAGCGGCCAATTGGATGTCCAGCCCCAGCGAAGGTCCATCCGATGGGCCTCGAACAAGAGAAAAGCGGGCACGAAGAAATGAACCACGATACCCAGCAGAAACATCCATGGACTGACTCGAATCTGCCCAAACCGAAGGGATAGATTCATCGCCGAACCCCAACGAACGACAAGAACCGGCAAAGTCTCGGTCCTCCATCGTTCCTTTCCCTATCCTTCAAGAAGATCGGACTCATCGTTCCTCGCTCATTAAGGGTGGGAAATCGGGCGGCGGCGTCCAAGCCCGCTTGATGTGCTTGACCTTGGCCCGAAATTCCCAATTCAGCATCAAGAAGAATAGCGGGTGGACACGCGGCGCCCGAAGAATCCGCCGCCCGATTGAAACCAGACTGAACAGCTGTTCGAACGTTTGCCGCTGGCCGTCGAACAACTGGCGTGTTCCCATTCGCCGTGGCCGGTAAACCACGGACCCACTGTCGTAGTCGCGCCATCGCCTCTCGATCAGTCTTCCCTCCTGGTCGTATCGCTCGAAGAGATTCGTCCCGGGTAATGGGGCTAAAATCAACGGAAAGACGGCTTCGAGGTGGGTTTGTTCGGCAAACCGAACAATCCGATCGAACGTTTCCGGCGTGTCGGTTTCCAGTCCGACAACAAACGTGCCAAGAATCCCGATGCCATGACGGTGGATGGCCTCGATGGAGCGCTCGAACGTTTCCACGCGGTTAAACGGTTTGCCCAGCGCGTCCAGCGCTTCCTGGTCGAGCGATTCGAAGCCGATGTTCAGCGCAAGGCAACCGCTGTCCGCGCATCGCCGAAGCAGGTCATCCTCGTCGGCAATGGTAATCGGTGTGTGGCCGATCCAACGCACATCCACATCGCGGAGCAAATCGAACAGGTCACGCGCGTAATGGCGATCGCCGATAGCATTGTTGTCCACGATATAGAGCAACCGCTTGGCGGCGAAATAGGGAATGCTCGATTGCGCCGGGAACCAGCGTCGCAATCGTTCGAAGAACGGATGTGGCTTTGGAAAATAGGATCGCAACTCGCGTTCGATTTCGTCGAGCGGGCGGTGACGAAAAGCCGTGCCGAAATAGCGCGGTACAACACAGAATTCGCACCCGTGAGGGCAACCGCGCGTTGTTTCGATCACACGAAGCGGATAATAAAGCCCGCGCGGCAAAAGCTCCCACCGCGGCGTGGGCAGCCCGACCAACGAAGCAGGGCGCGTCGCTTCGTATCGCGGTCGCAATCGGTTCCGGGCAAAATCTTCGACCACCTGGGGCCAGAGTTCCTCTGCCTCGCCGACCACAATAGCGTCCGCATTAGGAGCAGCCTCGTCGGGCAACGTTGTCACGTGCAGGCCGCCGAGAACAACCGTTGTCCCGCGTTTTCGAAACTCGCCAGCCAGCTGGTAGGCCCGTTCCGCCGTCGGTGTCAGTGCTGAAATGCCGACAAGGTCAAAGGTGGTGGCACGGGCATTTTGCCCGTGAGACAACATGGACAAGATGCCCATGCCACGTTCATTGAAACGGATTCTCCGGCGGCTGTCGTCGAGAATGACGACATCGTGGCCGTCGGGCGTCAGTGCGGCAAGCAATGGAAGGCCTAGCGGCGGCATGCGAAGACCCGAGGCAGCATCGCGCCGTCGGTCGCCCGTTCCCGCATAGATCAAGGCAATTCTCATTCCGACCCTCGGAACAACAAGGCTGAATGGTGAAGGCTGAACGATGAATTCGTCTCGATCATTTCACCGTTCCCCGTCCCGCGATTCTTAATTCATCCTTCATCGTTCCACCTTCATCTTTCAACATATCGCCCGTCCCCCGTCCAGAGGCAGCACAGCGCCTGTGATATAGTCGCCGCTTTCGACAAGAAAACAAATCGCACGCGCGCTCGACCGCATTCCAATTGGTTTGGTCTGCTGCGATGATCACGGCTCGACACCCCAATGCCCTCACGTCCGAGGTGGTCGTCTCCGCATCTTCGCGCGAGCGATGATAGTGGACGACGATGTTAGTCCCGCGCTCTGCAAGGGCCAGCGCAATTGCTCTTCCGATCCGACGCCCCGCGCCAGTGACGATTGCCCAGTTTCCCTTTAGATTCATCTTACCGCACCCAACTCTCGCAAAATGAACGATTTACATCGGATTGTTTTTGTGGTGTTCGAGTCCGCCTTTACGAATACTGTTGAGTGGCACAGTTCGGTGTCCACCCTATGATATTGAATTTCAGCAGCTTACGTATTAACCGTTCGATTTCGACATGCGCTTCCAAAGGTGAAACATAACAAAATAATAAATCACAGATACCAAGTTGGATACGTACTATAAAATCAACAAAACCAATGTTCAGAGCGGTCAAACCGGGTCCCCAAAGCGAGCCTCCTTATACCTCTTGGGCGGCCAATTTTCGGGTTGACACTAAGCCCGTCCGTGGAGCAACCTAAAGCTCCCTCTGCCGAGGGAAGGTATCGCGGTTCCGCGAAAAACGACCGGGACACCCGAAGTGGAATAAAGCAGATGGCAAAAGCAGCAGGACGCGTCAAGATCACTCTCGAGTGTCAGTCGTGCAGAACCAGTGGGTTGCCGGGTGTTTCGCGATATCATACCACAAAGAATAAGAAGAAAACAACCGAACGGCTTGAGATTAAGAAGTATTGCCCGTTCGAGCGCAAGCATACAGTTCACCGCGAGATCCGCTAGGGAAAAGCGCGAATGGCGATCCCCCAGGATTTGCTCGACATTCTGGCCTGTCCCGACTGCAAGACGCCGGTCGTTTTGGAAGGCGAGCGATTGGTTTGTCGCAAGAGCGAATGTCGGCGCGCATACCCGATCCGCGATGACATTCCAATCATGCTGATCGAGGAGTCGCAGGCATTGGAGCCGAGCGAGTGGCAGAAGATCATGACTGCCCATCCTGCTTAGACCGGCGACTCGACTATGGCTAGTGGGCGTTTGAAATGAAAGACAAGATTCATCCGAAATATGGGTTGGTTTTCTTCTCGTGTGCATCCTGTGGCAATCAGTTCGTTACAGGTTCGACGCGACTGGACGGGCAAAAACGCGAATACCAAGGACGTGAATACCCATCGGTGACGCTGGAGATTTGCTCGCAGTGCCATCCGTACTTCTCCGGCAAACAGGTCTATGTGGACACAGCGGGACGGGTTGAAAAATTCCAGCGGCGCTATGGCTCATTGACGGGCGTCAAGCCCGAGGCGGCAGCAACAAAGAAGGCCGCACCACAACCGCCGCCGGAGAAACCCAAAGAAGAAACGCAAGCGGCGGCAGCGCCGGCGGCTCCACCGAAGAAGGAGACACCGCCACGCGCGAAGGGCGAGGCGCCGGCTAAACCGAGAAGCAAATCGGCGCCCGCGAAAGAGAAGGTAGCAACAACCGAATAAGCACACCCCTACACCCCATTTCTCCCTTTTTCCCTTTAAGATGCCGGGATTGGCCGCCCGGCATCTTTGCTTTATAGATATTCGTAGAATTGGTTGACACGTTGTTGTTGCGCTGCGCCCTTACATGTCAACGAGATACACGAGATTGAATAGGAGCGGAAGCTGTAGGGCGAAGGCAAGAAGTCAGAGGCAAGAGGTTGGAGGTGAGAGATTGGTGTCTCTGCAACTTGGTTTTCAATCACCCGGAAAGATGTTTTCGGAGGAAGTGCGCCGTGTGTGATGTCGGATGTGAAAGGAAGCGCTCGAACGGGCCGGCGAAGACAATCTCGCCGCCGGCGTCGCCTCCTTCAGGGCCGAGATCAATGATCCAGTCGGCTTGCGCAATCAGGTCCAGGTTGTGCTCGATGATCACAAGCGTCGTTCCTCGATTCAACAACTTGCGAAAAACGCCCATCAGGACGTCAAGATCAGCGGGGTGAAGGCCGGTCGTCGGCTCGTCGAAAAGCATCATCAGGTGGCGTCGCGCGCCTCGCTCGGCCAAATGGCCGGCAAGCTTCAGGCGCTGCGCCTCGCCGCCACTCAAGGTTGAGGTGTTCTGTCCGAGGCGCAAGTAACCCAGGCCCACGTCGCGCAGCGGCTCAAGCGCCCGAACGATTTTGCGCTGGTCGTGAAAAAACTCGATCGCTTGATCTACGGTCAGATCAAGAATATCGTCAATGTTCAGGCCCTTGCAGCGAATGTCGAGGGTCGTCTTCTGAAACCGTTTGCCGTCGCAGACATCGCACGCCACCGACACGTCGGCCAGAAAGTGCATATCAATGGTAATCTGGCCGGTTCCGGCGCACTTCTCGCACCGCCCACCGGCAACATTGAATGAGAAATGGCCCGGCGTGATATGGCGTGACCGTGCCTCGGCAGTCTCCGCGAGCATCTGCCGAATTCCGTCATAGGCTTTTGTGTAAGTTACAGGGTTCGAGCGAGTGGATTTGCTCGGCGGCGATTGATCCACCAAAACGACATCGTCGAAAATCTCCATGCCTTCGAGGCGGTCGTGCTCGCCGACCTCGATTGAACTCACAGGCTGAAAGCCCGTTCTACCGTTGTGGAATCGTCGTTGAAATCCCGCATAGAGCGTGTCGCGGATGAGCGACGATTTGCCCGATCCCGAAACTCCGGTCACGCACGTAAGGACGCCCACCGGGATGGCAACGTCAAGATTCTTGAGATTGTGTTCACGCGCGCCGCGAATGTGAACAAACCCGGCAGGCTCGCGTCGCCGTGGGGCAGGTTGGCAACCTGTCCAGATCGCAGATCGCCGCTCAGTTGGATGGGACAACTCGCCAAGCCGTTGCTCTTGTTTGAATGGAGTTTCAGGCAGGTTGCCAACCCGCCCCACCTCCAGCTTCGCGCCGCCATTGCGCCGCAGGTATTCCGCAGTCCGCGAGGTGGGATGGTTGATGAGGTCGCTCAGCGTGCCCTCGAAAATCACACAGCCACCCCTTTCGCCGGCGTCGGGACCGAGATCGAGAAGGCGATCCGCGCCACGCATCATCGTCGGATCGTGTTCAACGACAACGACTGTGTTGCCGTTTCGTTTCAGGGCGTGCAGGATGTCGAGCAGTCGTGTCGTATCGCGCGGATGAAGCCCGACTGTTGGCTCATCGAGGACATAGAGAGTCTCGGTCAGACCGCTGCCGAGCGCCGCCGAGAGATTGATCCGCTGCGCTTCGCCGCCGCTGAGTGTGCGAGTTTGGCGATCGAGCGTCAGATAGCCCAGACCGACGTCGTCGAGATAGGCCAGTCGGGAGCGAATTTCGTGCAAGAGCCGCTCGGCTGCCTGTTCGTCGTAGGGCGGCAAACGCAACCTGTCGAAATACTGTCGCAGGTCGGCGATGCTTTGACGGTTCAGATCGGCGATGGTTCGCCGGTCCACGCGGACGTTGAGTGCGTCGGGAACCAGGCGCGTGCCGCCACAAGTCTTGCAGGTGACAAACTCGCGATAGCGGGCGATCATCACGCGCATCTGCACCTTGTAGCGTTTCGTTTCGAGCCATCCAAAGAAACCCCGAATGCCGTCCCACTCGCCTTCGCCCTCGATCAGGATTTTGCGTTCCCTCGCGGTGAACCGGCTGATTGGCTTATCGAAAGGCAGGCCGAGGGGCCGCGTCATTCGGCGCATGTAGGGATACATCTGTCTGCAAATCGGACCGTTCCACGGCTGAATGGGCTTGTCGTTCAGGGTCAGGTCGGGATTGGGGATGATTTTGTCCATTGCCAGTTCGGCCGACCGGCCAAAACCCTGACACGCGGGACACGATCCCAGCGGGCTGTAGAACGAGAAAAGGTTTGGCTCGGGCCGGCGAAACGTGCGTTGGCAGCGAGGACAGATCATCTCGGCGGAAAAGCGGTGGCGCTCGCCGCCGATTACCTCGACCGCGGCGCGGCCTTTTCCCACCTGGAAGGCTGTCTCCAACGCCTGGCTCAGCCGCGACCTGGCGTCCGATTCGACCCTCAGACGGTCTATTACGACCTCGATCTCGTTGCGCCCCGGCAGCACAGGCATCTTGCCTGCGCCCGACTGCGGTTCAATCTCAACTACTTCGCCGTCAATCCAAAGCCGATAGAAACCGGCGCGAACCAATTCGTTGCGAAGCGAATCGAGCGAAGTTCCCTTGCGCAACGCAATCGGAGCCAGAATGACGACCCGTTCTCCTGGTGTGCGCGCCAGTAGCATCTCGGCGCCGCTTTCGGGCGTTTCGCGCTTCACTTCGAGGGAGCAATCGGGGCAGAACGTCCGGCCGATCTTGGCGAAAAGCAGCCTCAAGTAATCATACACTTCGGTGGCTGTACCGACAGTCGAGCGGGCATTCTTGACCGTATTGCGTTGTTCGAGCGCGATGGCGGGAGGAAGGTTGAGAATTTGGTCCACATCGGGGCGCGGCATCTGCTCGATGAACTGCCGCGCGTAGGTGGACATGGACTCGACAAAACGCCTCTGGCCTTCGGCGAACAGAGTGTCGAAAGCCAGCGACGATTTGCCCGAACCCGAAACACCCGTAATGACGGTGAGATGTCCGTGACCAAACCGACAGTTGATGTTTTTGAGATTATGCGTCCGCGCGCCAAAAACTTCTATCGCCCGCGACAACATTGAGCCGACACCTCGACCGCATCAAACACTGTTGCAATGCTGTGCGCGCAAGGAAGCGTCTTCAAGCACTTTTCGGCCAGTGGCCGCCAAATGGGTGCATGTCCGAATTCCATTTGTCGGGAACCTCATAACAGGCCCCAGTGCGAACCGCATCGAGGCCGTTGTGGGCGTCTATATCGCGCATAAAGTATCGTGTGGCGGCACGATGGTCGCGGATGGCGTCGGTCGTCGCCCGTGTTCGTGGAGAAAGGTCTTTCGCGCCTTGCGCGCCAACCAAAGCCGCCAAGGCGCAAGCGATTGCGGAAAGAGTCGTTCTTCCGCGTCCTGAAGGGACGAGCG
>Ga0315280_10007299_pt1 | contig 14891 bp, 15 predicted proteins | sample YL17G06_40_MG_FD_203697 | JGI IMG/M metagenome (GOLD analysis project Ga0315280, IMG submission 203697) | Sediment microbial communities from Yellowstone Lake, YNP, Wyoming, USA - YL17G06_40 | ecosystem: Environmental > Aquatic > Freshwater > Lake > Sediment | place: USA: Wyoming | collected...
AGAATCCTAGTTTCATTTCTTGTGAGTTTCATTTTCATATGTGTAGTTAATGTTAAATACTATTTAAATATTTAACATTTTTTACCTACACACCAAGCATACATTTAGCAGCTGCCTTTTATGCTCACGTCCATTTTTAGGTCTTGTTTTAGGAAAGGCTTAACTGTTTTGTGGAATTTTCGTGGAATGGGCAGGGAAATGCGCTCATACTCGTACACGCGCTTGCTGTTAAGATACCGTTTCTTTGCGATTCTAAATTGTAACCTGACCATGCTCAACAGTCCCCTGAAGGTTCGTTTAATAGCCTGTGAGGCTAGTTTGATTGTGCCCTCTGACTGCGTCGTAGACCGATTTTGTTGTGTAACCCGCAAAACTAAGCAGGTTGGCTGCTGATGAATACAGAAGAAGCAAGTACTTCTTGGTGTCTGGGTTTATCCCGTTCTCTATTAGCTGTTCTGCTTTTACTCTCCGTTCGTGTCGTTTGTCTTCAGTATGTGTGAAAAGGAATCGGATGTTTTTGCCTGCGTGAACTTCCGCGCCTTCTTTCATCAACTGCTCTGCTGCAATAACTTGGCTGACTCGTTGTTTGTACCTTTTCGGGTTCTTTGACAAGTGCTTCGTCACGATCAGATCCCAGACTGACACGTCCCCGTTGAGCAGTCTTATCCTATAATTTTTCACGATCTGCAATGCCTCAGGTATCCTTTCAAAAAATTCTTTAGGATTGTCAGCAGAAGCCAGGACATTAATCATCTCCGTCTGGGCGTCATAAACAAAGCGGGGCGTATCCCTGCGGCGAATCTCTATGCCTCGAACCTTTACCTTGCCGTTTTCCATGACACCGTAGTACCTGTTGAGGACGCCTATGTTGGGATGCATTTTTGACGGCAGAAACACTATCCATTTGTAGCGTCCTTCAAAATTCAACGGCACTCCTATTTCCTCGCTTATCTCTTTGCAGAGGTCAGTGTAATCTTGGAATGCTGCGCCTTCCTTCTTAAGCCATAAAGAATCAACAATTCCGTGAATAACCTCGAATCCTCGGCTCTCCGCCATGCGGGCAGCCTTAAGGAAAGCGTCTCTGCCGAAAGCGCACACACCCATGTGTCCGTCAACGGTGCCGAACTTGGCGTTCCTATAGCCCAAATAGCCGAAACACGTTACAAGAATCCATTTTAAGGCTGCCTGGCGCCTGTCGTAAACTTCTCTTAGCGCATTGTCTTGGGTCTCCTGCTTTAGCCGCTTGTAAGTCAATCTCTTGGAAACGACAAGCTTCAATATTTTTGGAACTATGCCCGTTCGTTTTTCGCAAATGTGATAATTTAGCTCGGGAATACGCAATTTTGAGTCTGAGCAGCACTTGCAGAGAACTGTTTCGGCAGAGATGTTGTTCTTCACCATCAAACTTGGGTACATGGAGGAAAAATCCACTTCGCCAACCCAATCGTGAATCCCGACACGCGGTTCGTAGACGAAGCCGCCGCGGTCGCCAACAAGAAGCTCGTAAGCAGATTTGAAAGCTTCAGGTATGCTCTTGTTTCTGGGAATCAACACTTCATCGTTTATAGCCTGATAAAACTGCAGCGAAGACATGCTTGAGCCTATTGACGAGCGCGACGCCGTGTGCAGTGGGACTCTGCAGGTTCTCGCTATCTCAATTAAGCCCTCAAATCCCGCCTCGTTTAAGATGAAGGTGTTAGTTTCGTCAACGTGGACTCTTCCGTAAAGTCGCATTGTCGGAGCTCTATAGAAAGTGCGTCTATACGAAAAGAAGGTTCTACCACGATTGGTTTTAGGGGCAACGGGAACGTTGTCTCTGCTGAGGATGAACTTATCGAGAACGTTGTTGATTGTTGCTCTCCGCGTGAGGTAAGGAAATAGGTAAGAGTCTCCTCCGAATGTTAAAATGATGTCTGGGTCAAATTCCTTAGTTGTTTTCACAAGGCGAAGTAACTTCTCTCTTTCATCGCCGGAATCGAGCTCTGTTGTCTTGTCAGCTTGAGATACTGTGATCTTTTCTATGGGGTCGTTGAGGTTTGCTATTTTCCTTTTTTTGGCTATTTCTACGTGCAATTTCATAGTCCGCAATGGTGGTATGGCGTAGTCTACGCTCTCCACAGAATCCAAAAGCGTATATCTTAGCCCTGTTTTCTCAGCTTCAACTTCCACGAGAGCAAGCGGAAATAAGTCGTGACTGAAGAGGTAATCTCTATCTCCGTGCAAGTCGCAATTATGAACTTCATACCGCAAATAATCGCCCATCTTCAGAACGCTACGAGTAAAAGCTGAAATCTTTCGACAGTCTTTGAGTGTGATCTCCAGAACCTTAGATTTCTCAATGTCTGTGGGATGCGCGTACTTGAAGACAAAATTCCAAGACGCGATAACCTGGCTTGAAAAGAATCGGCTGGCTAATCGTTCTATGTCTTCTTGTTTTCCTGAAACGTAGATTTTCGGCTGAAACTTGTCCGTAACCCTTATTCTCTCGCCATTCTCCGCAATAATCCATACTGCCATTTCGCCGAGATCAGAAGGATAAACGTCAAATATCCAGCCTTTAACATGTTTAGGGTTGGCTGGATTGCTGCTTGATTGCATCTATCGCCCTCTCTAGTCTGTGCAGTTTCTTTTGTTGGTTCAATAGAATTGACATGATCATGGGTTCAAAGAGTATGGGCTGAGTGGCGTTGCTTCCTGCTGAAGCGTAACTTCTGCACGCGTCCATTAAGGCTTCAAAGGCTTCTCTGTCTTCAGTGCGCAGTGCTTTTGCGAATCCGTTCCATCTGTGAATTTCATCTTCCAAAGCCATGCGGTATGACTCAACTGTCTTGCCCACTACTGGAAGCCCTCCATAAACTCTGTTAACGTGAGATTCTCTGATGGAAATTCTGCAGAGCCTAAAACGTAGCGGGGATGCTTTTCTAAAACGAGTTCGCGGTCGTACTTTGTTTGTCTGAGGGATACGACTACGTTTGCTCTTCCACAGGTTACCGTTTGAAGAAAATTGTTTCGTCTTGTGTCCTGATGCGGAGGATAGGTGGCGATTAATATAAGCTGGTTTTCTTTTGCGAAGGTTGAAAGGTAAGCGGTGACTTGGCTGAAAACTCTTCGCGCTTCTTCGCCCGGGATGTCTCTATCTAAAAAGAACCCTGCGATGTCGGATATTACTACGAGCTTAGTGTCGTATCTTTTGACGGTTTCTTTCAATTTCTCCATTATGAGCGATGTCATCTGGTAAGCTGTGAATGCTCTTGAGATGTAAATGCGCTCCAGCACTTCTTTCGGGTTAAGCTGATGAAGCTGGGCAAGGCGGGCTACTTGGTAGAGTCTAAACGTGTTTCCACCATCAACAAAGATAACGTCACTTGCTAAGCCTCCTAACTGAGTTGGCAGTTGAGCTCTGACGCAGAGCAGTGAGGACAAAGACAAGACAGACGGCGAGCCATAGAGAATGGCGAAGTCGCCTGCGGTGAAGCCTGGAAATAGCTGGTTTATGTTCCGCATGTTCAGCGAGAGTAGAGATTGAGATGATATGGTCTTAGATAGTGTGTTTTGAGACAATTTCTCACTTCTCCCAGTTTTGTGAGGGGTTAATAGAGTGCGCTTCTGGCTGTTTTTAAGCTATCGCTGAAACGACACTTTCGCCTAGTGGAGAGAGATGAGTTAAAGTAAAGAGACCCTTCAAAATAGATTTTCCACCCATTTTATGCAAGGCTTATTAAAATTTGTAAGCTTATTATAAGTCACGTCGGAAGACGCTACTTGAGAAGGCTGGATAAAAAAATGAAGACGCTTAGAATATCAGACGAAATCCACAGAAAAATGACAGCAACTGTTGGAACGCTTATGGCGCAAACAGGAAGATGCAGACATACCAAGATGCCATAGAAGCCATGCTCACTCGTTCAGTTATACTGCCCACAGAACTGCTTGCAGAGATTGAAAACTTCATAGAAGAAAACAAGCGCTTAGGCTTCACGACAAGAGAAGAGTTCATACGTGACGCAGCAAGATGGCGACTAAAGTTTCTAAAAGAGGAAGAGAATGTCAAACTTGACAGTCGACAAATTCCAGCTCATTAATACACTTTCGAGTATGCAAAGAATCAAGGTAAAATGTGACGGTGTAAAGGTGTAAGATCAACGATTGGGCTCCAGTGAAGCTTGGGCTCCAAAAGGTAGTACGCTACATCATTAAACTTCACCATGTTTCTAACAGCTGAATAGCTCATTTTTTTAATTGGAGGTTTGACTTCTTTAATGGTTTCTTTAGAACGGATAAATCTGAGACCTATTCTTGAAAGGCCCGATATGTTGATGAAGGTTCTCATGTAGGTGAGTCCTTCTGATGGATGGATTACATAAGTCTTGGCGGGGATAATTCCATAAAGTCTTAAGACATTGAATATAAAGCGTCGAAGTTCGCTTTGGACCCCAAATGTCTGGAAATAAGTTGGTGGAGTTTCGGCCTCATCTAAATACAAGATGGCATCTAATATCCCGCAGAGAAATTCCTTTAATGTAGTTGCGTTAGATTCCCTTACACTTAAGGGAATGTTCCTTTCAGAAATGTTAGAACAAATAGAGGCAAGAGCTTCGCAATCGATCCGAACTTTTTTCCCTCCGGCCACATAATAGATTTTTCCTCGAATAAATTGCTCTCGCAGCGCTTCAGAGCATAGTTTTGCCAGAATATATGCGTAGTCAGGATTAAGTCCATCGATTATAACCTTGTGTTCATATTTTCTAGATTTGATCTGCGTACCCAAGAGGTATGCCATTTTTTCCTTTATCACTATAGGACCCGCATCAGTCATAACATATGCGGGTTCTCGGCCTTCAAGAAAAACGCGTATTTCCTCGGGGAAACTAAAGGTCTCAAGAAGATCTCCTTTTGAAAGACCAGAGGCCTTTCTTATTCCCTCTATTGTATAAGCTTCGCAACCTTCTGACAGCCATACTTCATTTCCATCAGTGGTTATTCTGAAAATTCTGGTTCTCCCGTATTTTCGAATCCCATTTGGAATCGTCGACCAGCATGGTCTGCCTTTCTCATCAATTCCCAAAATCGAATCATCTGGTCTCAACTCCCTTATCTTTAACAGACCTCTGTGGCTCCAAACGAAACTTTCACCGCCAACCAAGAAACCCATTTCTGGCAATTTTTGGCGAACACCCCAAAGATGCTTATAAATAATAACTATGAATTATTAATATAATACTTCGAAGGTGATAGCTTGTATTTCACAAATTGGCCTTTTCGTGTTGTTCCGGAGCGAACTCCCGACTTGTGGGCCGACCGAAAGAAGCTGCTCGAAAACATGCTATCCCTTCTAGAAGGATGTTCAGAAAAGAAGAGATCGTCTATATGCTGCGTATGGGGATATGTGGGTGCGGGAAAATCCCATTCGCTTCTTCATTTTAAGTGGCTTTTTGAAAAAGAGAGAAGAATAAGTGTTATTTACTCTCCACTACCAAAGCAAATGAAAAGATATGCTGACCTTTATCAACATGGCTTTTTCAATGCGATTAACTTTCTATCGTTTTCAGATGTTGTAGCAGACATTTGGAAGAAGCTTAATCCGAAGGGGATTGATGCGAAAGGAGAAATGAGAGCTTTAGAAATTGTTAACAATGAAATCTCCAATAATTGGCTTGACATGGCTCAAGTAATAATGATTCTTGGAAGGACAATTGCGCTTACTGGCTCATACCGAGACCCTCTTTGCCTGCTCTCTCAAGCATGGCTATCCGGTGAACGTTTGTCAAAAAGAGAACTTAGAGTTTTAGGCATAGCATCTAATCTAGTCGATGATTCCGATTTTGTTAGGGCAACAAGTTGCATATTGAGAACACTCACCCACAGGGGGAATCAATGCAATGGTTACGATGCTGTATTTTGGATGCTTGATGACTGTCACTTCTTCGCTACTATAAAACAAGCAAGTCAGAAGAATTTCGCAATTATTCAGCAGTCTCTTCGGGACGTATTTGATGCGTGTCCCGACAACCTGTGTCTAATTCTGTCTTTTGCCTCGAGAGATGTAGCCAAGTTTAGGGAACTACTGATCGAGGACTTATTAAATAGAGTAACGGCACAAGTTGAGATCGCGCCGCTTACATTGGAAGATAGCTTTGATTTTGTGCTTGACTTGATAAATAACGAGAAATTTGGAAAAGAAAAGGCCGAAGATCAGCACTATCCTTATACTGAGGATGCAATCAAGTCGATAATCAAATACATTTCACAAGAAGCCGATCTTACCCCACGAGAAATAATGAAGCACTTAGACGAGGTTACTACAAGAGCTGAAAAAGAGATCTATCCGAAAAGAATAACACATGATTTCGTAAAGATGGTGTTTGAAAGAGTTTCCTGAGGGATTTTCCAATATCAGCTTTCGCCAATCATATCTTGTTGAATTCGCTTCGAACGGAAGTATTTGAGTGCGCGCGCGCATCTCTTGAACACCAATTGTGGCAACAGAGATATGGAAATTTCAAATGGTATGAGCGAAAAGAGTAGGTCTCTCAATCCTTGACTTTTCTCAATTGTTCTTCATATTCTCTTGAGATTACGAGATAATTTCTTACCCCCCAATCATCAACGTGAAAACGTATTCCTCCACATGACTCGGATTGTAGAGTGCTGACTGCGCTAGAAACATCCGATTGTTCACATAGTTTACTATTAGGCGGAAACAAGAGCTCTACGCACACAGTGTCATATATGGCACTTAGTGGGGCAAGACGAAATGCATCATCTCTATATATCTCGTAGGCCTTCAAGATTTCGTTTCGAAGAAGACCAAAGTGCTTTCCAAGATCTATCTTTTCCGTGGGAATGTTATACAGGCGTGATGCTCTTTTGAAGAAATCACCTTGTGGCCCCATTATTTCATCAAGCTTCAAGATACCACCAAATTCTTGCAGGAAGCTTTCAACCATGTTGCTACGTTCATTCTTATACTTCAATAAGACGGGTAGGTATTTTGTTCTACCCATTTTTCTCTTATCTGGAATGTCAACTCTTTGGATTATTCCCAGATCTACTAGTGGATCTATGTGAGCGAGACTTTTATGAATTCGAACATGATCGGAATATCCTTGCATCGCATTTCTCGCCAGTGTTTGCATGGCATGGCGCTGATGTAGTTCAGTGGCAATTGTCATGTATGTGTCAACTATCCTCAAGAAAATGCGCTCAAGTCCGCTTTGGTTTTCCTCATTTGGAGAAAGAAAATCTGCTAAAACAATACCGTCACCAGTTTTTTTGTATACTTCCTTAAGTTCCTTTAAGAAAAGAATCGGAAAGGCTCCATCCCCATCCAGGAAGTATTTTAGCAAAACAACTCTAGCCTTGCCTGATAGATCAAGTGAATCTGTAGCATATTTATTGATGACATATCCTCGATGGGACCATTGCAACTCTCCCCGTAAGAGACCTATTTTCAACGCATAATCTACGACAAATTGACAAGCTCGCGCATTAACTCTCTCACCCATGGCTTTTAGTTTCTCATTTAGACAATTGCTGGCTGACTCCAAGCTTGTGCCTTCTGAAGGCTTTGTGCAATGCTTGACCAAAAGCGCAAGATATCCTAACCGTCGAGCCAGTTCATGTGTATTCAACACGAGGCGTATTGTATTCGTCAAAATTCTCTGCCGCCATGAGCACTAGATCTAGGCCGAATTTTCGCCAAAAAAACACGATTGGCATTTTGGCAATCAATTAAGGCAAATCCCAAGGGAAGTTCTCTAACCATATATTCAAACGTCCTAGATTCAATATGTTCGTGGCCAATCTCCACTTCGTCAGGCACAGTTGTATTGAGCATATTAGATACGACTTCAATGTCACTCGTCATGGTAATTGAATGAACTATCAAAACATCGGCATTTCTTCGAATTGCCGCATCAAGCCCTGATGGCTGTTGCGTAGTTGCTGCAATGGATAGTCCGATATTTCTACCCTCGTTAATGTATTGCTTTAGAGGAGCCTTAGATCCAATGATACCTGTATTGGGAATATAATTATGCGCTTCGTCGATTATTATCCATCCACGTGGTAAGCCACTTTTAGCTTGGGCTTCAAGCTGCTTTGCTTCCAACTCAAGTCGAGTTCTTTCATGGGAATTCAATTTCTTCGCTTCTTGAATTTTTATTTCCGCTCGCTTCTCGCATTCAGTGGTGATGCCTCGAAGTTGAATAATCTTCTTAACAAGCAGCCCCAGAACTAGTCCCCGGACTTGCGGGTCGAGATCTCGCAGAAGGAGAACAGTTGCTTGACCTACTTTGAAGAGATCATGAGCACTAGTTCCTTGAGAAGAGAATATCGACAAGCTTTTGGTAGCGGCTAAGCGACGCTCCACAGCATCGAGCGTTTCTCTCCGGAAGTTCAATTGAGCCCCTCGAATACATTGAATCATGTCATCAATAGAGTAGTCTGATTTCGCATCAATTCTCTTCACGCCATCATAATACCCTTCAACTGCAATACGCTGATAGACTTCTCTGATGCACTGCCCCATGGGATCCAGCAACGGGTCCCATTCAAAAAGCGAAGCCCAGTCTGTGCCATCCAGATCACAAGGTCTGACAGAGAACTCTTTGTAAGATTTCGGGTAATATGAGTGCCCCATCCCTCGAGGATAGTATACAGCCATTCTCTGAACTTGCTCGGGTTTTAGATCCCATCTTTCCAATTCATCTAATTGATCCACGGACGGCTTATCCATAGTCCAAAAAATGTTTAATGTGTCGAAAATCAATACTGCTTGCTTAAGGGTGCCAATGTGAAATGTATCGTTGATTAAGCCTTCAACTATATTCCCAAGAGTATAACTCTTACCACTTCGGCGTTTACCCATGATATAAACAACATGTGCACCCTTGGTGTCAAGCCACAGATTTTTTCCCATGTCGCCATTGAATTCTGCCGCTTTACCTATGAAAATGGCATCAATTTCTCCTTCTTCTAGAGCTCCGATGAGAAACTCTTTGTTTTGCATGGTAGTAACTTTGAGACGAGGATGAGGGATGTAATATCCATCTTCGAACCTAATCCGTCGTGTAGATAGCACTTTGTCTCCCTATCAAGAGTTCTCTACTGATTTGCTTGTTACTACATGCATTTTTTCTATTTGTTTGGCATAAGAAGCTGCTCTCGACATCACCATACATATGTGTCTAGGAATTATTTCTTTTCCCACTTTGAGCTTTACGCTCTCTATTGCTTCTTTGGTAAAAGGGTACAAATCCTCCAGAATTTGTTCACTAGTCTCTGTCTTCGCCAAATCTATCAACTTCTTGATGTTGATACCTGGGTCACGGACATATTTTATTAGATCTTTAACAAAAGGCTCAACTTCTTGAGGCGTCATTACAGGAATTTCAATGATTCCCCCAATTGATTCGCCTAAACGTGTAAGAACAGGTTTAGTTATCATTGCAGGAACGTCTCTCTGTCTTTCTGCAGATGTTGACAAGAAAACAGATATGTCTGAAGCTGTGGGATCTGTAAGTACGGTAAACGCTGTCGAAAAGGTCCCCGCCGCATCCACATTAAGTCCTTTGGCTCTATCGAGTTCATCAAACGCCATGACTAGCGATTTTTTCTTATACTTTTTCACCAATTTTCCGAAAGTAAGCAAAATTTGGGCTAGGCTTCTGGGATCAGCATCTAGCAAATCAGATGTAACCCTAAGTTCAGACCTTTCTCGTGAAGTTGTGCCAGCAGCTGAAATCCATTTCCAAAGCGTCATTATATCGAAACGTGTTTGGGTTAAACAGTAGGTTGCTCTCCCCAAGTCTTCATTTTCCATGATTTCACATAGCTTCTTCTCCGCCAGTTCTGGATTACCGATCCCTACGTCCTTGATAGCATCATTGAGAACATCTCGCAGAAGTGATATTACGAAATCCATTTTCAGTTTCTTCATTGTTTCTTGATAAAGAACTACAAAGGTTGAGCTCTTTGTCATGTTTGGACAATCGACTAGCACCGGAATTATCGGAAGTCTATCACCGAGTTCATACAATAACTTGTAAATAGTGTGAGTCTTTCCTCCCCCTGAGGTCCCCCAGTACAATTTTTTAGGAGCAAGATTGGCACCAAGCGAGATCTCTAAGTCAGTAATCTGTTTGTTGATGTCGACCGATGTTCTTCGCGCATAAAACAGTGCATCTTCTTCATTTGCGCGTGGATCTAAGACATAGTTACTCCTCTTCAGTCCAAACCATTTAGAAAGCGGCTCTTTATCCACGGGATATATCACCTACACTCTCACTTGCGTCATATATTTCTAGCCAGTACCTATAAAGCTTATTTACAATGACTGGGTCATCGACATATATACCAAGCTCAACATTTCTTACTCCTGTGAGATTCTCCGAACCAAAAATGGCGACCTGTCTCTCTTTGCCCCAAATAATGTACAATTTTGTATGCAAATTTGGGTGGCCCACGATGTCAGCTTTTCTTTCTTTAAACCAGAGCAACGTTCTTGCAATCTGTTGCTTCCATGCAATGCCCCTCGTGTCCTCCTGACGCGTCTCATTTCTCACCATTGGACGAGTAATTATTGAAACTTTAGGGTAAACGCCTGTCATCCGCTGAGCTCTTCGGAAGGCATAGTCTAAACTGTCGAGATCTCCGTTTCTGAGTCTTATCCATGGAGAACAGAGATACAGGTACAAGAAGTCATTCAAGTACGTAAGCGTTCCCAGGAAATAACCTGTAATATCACTGGTTATGAGTCCAAACGATTTCCGACTCAGCGATGGCAATCTATCCAAGACTGAACTTAAACAAGTGCCATTTATTACATCCACAAGCAATAGCGCTTCTAATCCTTCATCCGTGATTCTGAATAAGTCTGTTCTCTTAGTTCTTGAAAACCTTTTATGCACAAAGCCAATTTTCTGGAGATCATCTAATCGTTCATTAATATCTTCTTCCATGATGCCAATCTTTTCAATGTAAAAAACAAGTTGATCTCTGGATGAATCATGATGTGTTTCCAAGAATTGAAGCACCTCATATGCGCCTGGTTTGCCAAGAATCTGGTGTTTCTTCATGACGATGCTCTCCTCTGCACCTTAGGCTCCTTGCAGTAGTACTATGAACAGGAAACAATTTAAATTAAAAAAGGTTAACATAAATGGTTCTGTTGTGTCTTCGAGTGACGAGTGATAGGCTAGCGTGTTGTTTTTAGGGTGTTGTATCCGAGTGATGATTATATACGAGCTAATCCTTTTTCCCAGTCAAATATCCAGACGAGATTTCCGTTCCAAGCTCTATGTCCTTTGACTTTTGGTTTCCATTGCACATCACAATAACCCATTTCTCCTCTGACTTCTCCGCCTACTACTTGAACGAAATTCAGATACACGGGAACATTGCATGTTCTCGCAAGTTTTCGATAGCTCCTTATAGCCCGGTCATTTACCCAACCAAAGAATCGCACAGATGACTTAGCCTTTGCATCAAAACAGAATATTTCGCCATTCTTCTCCACAAAGTAGTTCGGAAGCTCATCTTTGACTATCACCTTCTGTTTCCTTAAGTCTATACCTATCGGATAAATGGTGTATTTCTTTTGTAAATATTGATGAACAACGTAAGCACATGCCGCATCATGCATTGCATAGGCTTTTTCAAAATGTTTCTCAGTCTTAATAATGGTGAAGCCAAGTGTAGAAAGTTTTATGGGAGTTTGTTTTTGAGCATAGTTCAACATACACTGTTTTTTATCCATCTTTAAGCTTCCTTTCTAAAAATGAGGCAGTATTCGTGGCATCGGTTTCCAACCCAAGCATTGAAAACTCCTAGTGGTAGCAATCTTTTATTATCTTGAAGCCATATCTTCTCGTCCTTCAAAATCCACCTTCTGCTCCTTGAAAGGCTAATTGCGGTATCAAAAGCTAATGGGTATAATCTTCCATCAAAGAAAACATTGTTAGTTATGACCACCATATATCCGCCTGGCTTGACGACATCATAGACCTTATCTAAAATTTCTCTCTGTTCTTCTACGAATTTTTCGTAATCGTCAATATTGCCTATGTTCCTTTCATCCGCACTATACTCCGTTGGGATGCCAAGATCACTTCTTTCCTCTTGCCTTATACTGGCTCGCTTTAACTGGTTCCAATAAGGTGGACTTGTTATAACGAAGTCAACTTGTGGAATGTTCATTTTATCAATATTCCTGGAATCTCCAAGAATTATCGCCTGTTTGGTGCGCGTTCTCGCAATCTTAGCCCATTGTTCTTCCAACTCTATTCCGATGCCAATACGTTCCGTCATATCACATGCAACAAGAGTGGAACCAGTCCCTAAGAGGGGGTCTAGAACAATTTGTCCCTTTTTAGTGAAGAATCCAATAAACTCGGCTATCAAGGTCTCTGGGAATTTTGATGGATGAAGCATCTCACCAGGTTTACGTGGCGGTGGATTATGAATAAACCAAGTTTTGGTGAACTTCACCCAATCTTCCGTTGAAGTTAAGTCATTTAACTTATTCCGTTCCTCTATTTCTTTGCGCTTGGTTTCCTCTATCCACTTGTGATATTCCTCAGACAGTTCCTTAGGAAGCTCGACTTCCATCTCCGTAATCTCTGCTTTTGTCTTCATAAACTCAGCTTTCTTTTTTCGCTCTTCCAAAATCTTACGTGTCTCCCTAGCCCTTACTTCCTCTAAGCGTTCCTTTTCCTCTGAAAGCAATGGAACCTCTAAAATGGGCTTCTTTTCAGCTTTCTTCTTTTTGGGTTGTCGTTTTCTGGGACTCTTTCTGGCTTTTTCCGCTGACTTACGTCTAGCTTCTTTTGCTTGTTCCCTTCTCTCTTGAAGGATTTTTTCAACTTCGTTTCTGGCTTCTTTTGAAAGCTTCTGCACATCAACTGTGACTTTTTTGATGCCCTTGACTTCATACGCCAAATCATCAAGATTTGCTACTGGAGACGCATCATAACGCTTTAGGAAGTCTCGTGTCTTTTTGCCTTTTATCTCATGTCTAATTATCACCTCTGCTAACCTCTCTTGAGTAGCATGGTCGTATTTTAGAAGAACTAATCCATCTTCTTCAGGTATCTTATTGGCTCCAATAAGAGACCTAATTTTTGGCGATAGTTTTCTTGATTTCTGTGTCCATGCATATACAGTCATATATGGCTTTTTGAGTTCATCTGCAACTTTTTTGATACTGTCATACTTTTCAAAATGATTCTCCAATAAAGAGTAGATAGCATCACCCTTCTCAGCATCCGTTAAATCATCCCTTTGGATGTTCTCTATGAGACGTAATTCGTCTGTTTGTCGGTCTGTTAAGGCTCTTATGATGGCTGGAATTTCCTTTAGTCCAGCCATTATTGAGGCTCTGACCCTTCTCTCTCCAACAACAACCTCGAATTTTTCCTCTCTTGGTCTGACAATTATTGGTTCAAGCACGCCATATTCTTTTATGCTCTCTGCAAATTCCTCTATGCCTCTCATTTCTGTTCTTGGATTTCGACCAGAATAGATAAGTAAATCTGTAGGTATCTGGGTGAATTGTGCTTCACTCATTTCTTTTTCTCTCCTTTCTCTATCCATTGTTCTATAGCTTCTTGAACAGCTAAAGTTATATTACCTCTTTTCATCCCTAGCCTTTTAAAAACTTGCTCTACATGAAGGAGTAAATAACGCGCGCTAGTGATGATAAGAGTATCCTTCAGTTCGCGCGACCATTGTTATCGCAGAACCCTCTTAATTTTCCGTTTGGCTGTTTAGCATGTGGCAAAAATCTTCTTTCGCGACTGATGGCAAGCCTTTCTTTTGCTGCCAAAGGTTCCGCAAAACAATCAGCTTGGCTGTGTAAAAGTATCCGCCTTCACGAAGCTCTTTCCGTTCCGCCGTTATAGCCTTGAAGTCGTCGCCCATCGTTTTAGCCTGCTCCATCTGATAAAGCTCCTGAGCCTTCTCCCAAATCATAGGTCTTACCCAAGGCCAAAATTTACCTGGTCGTCTCTGCTTCGGCACTTAAGTAACGCTCCATTGTTTCTTTTTCAGAAAAGTAGGGGCAAGCGTCGGATGTTAGCTGGTGTTGTTTTGCGAAGGCTCGGAGCATTTGACAGATTTTATGTGTGTTTAATGGGTCTTTTTGTCGGGTGTAGTAGGCTCGTTCAGCCATGATTATTGGCAGAAAAGAAATGAGGGGACAATTGGGGCAGATATTAGGTTCTGATTTCGACAATTTCTTCATACCTCAAAGTTTCTATGGCGTTTTCGATTTTGCTGTCTGGAATGGGAAGGTTTACGATGTAATCTGCGATTTTTCGGGCTTCTTCTGTGGTTTCTGCTTCAACGATGAGGATTAATTCCACTAAATACTTGGGCATTGTTTTCACCTTTTGAAGTGTTTTAGAGCGAAGCGGTTTGCCTTTGTCTGTTTCCTGTGCATGTTAAGTCCACGGTAATAGTCTAATAGGTGGCTGAACTCGTGCAAGAAAATGAAGCGGATGAGCTCGTTTGGGCTGTTGAAAGCGACTATTTCCATGATATATTCGTAGCCATAGAACGGGTGGAAAATCTGGTTTGTTCCGACTGCAAATTTCTGCGTGAATGGGTAATTGATGTTTTTGTTTATGGCTATTGTGATTAGCCGTTGGCTGGGCTGGCATCTTCCGTGGAAAGGGTGTTTGCCATTATGCCATCTAATTTCGACTTTCCAGTCTTCTAATGGCTGCATAGGTTTTATTGGCAGGTTGAGGCCGCGATACTCGATTTCCCAGCTCTGCTTGCTTAGTAAGTCGTCAAGCTGTAAAGGAAGGGTTGTTTTATTTTCCACTTTCATCTTTTCAGCTTCCCGGAACGTTCATATGTAAGGTCTTGCAGATGTCACGGTCACTTAA
>Ga0315280_10007300_pt1 | contig 14891 bp, 17 predicted proteins | sample YL17G06_40_MG_FD_203697 | JGI IMG/M metagenome (GOLD analysis project Ga0315280, IMG submission 203697) | Sediment microbial communities from Yellowstone Lake, YNP, Wyoming, USA - YL17G06_40 | ecosystem: Environmental > Aquatic > Freshwater > Lake > Sediment | place: USA: Wyoming | collected...
ACAGCATGGCTTCATGCAACGGCGGAGATGGAAACATCCTATTTTCCTCACCTTTCTTGCATGCACGTTGCCATTATTTATGATTACCGACAGAGTCAAACAAAAAACTTATATTACCGTTTGGTAACTACTTACCAATAGGTAAGTAAACCCGAGGCTGAAAAACATGAAACTCAAACTACAACTACTCAAAGATAACAAAGTCATTTTCGAAATGCCATTAACCATGGAGGAGTGGCCCCGCCACCGCCTAGAAAACGAGTTAGCCTCATTTGAACAGGAACACGAAAGATTCGCCAAACTTTTCGACGCTTTGTCTCATGAGACCCGCCTCAGAATGATGACCCATCTCTTCGAAGACAGCAACTTAACCCTCAGCTTCGCCGACTTCATGAGAGACCTTAACTTAAACCCTAAAATCGTGTGGGAAGGCACTCGAAAACTGCGGGAAGGCGGTCTTTTAACCAAATCTCCTGATGGCAAGTACCGATGCTCCGACCCTGCTGTGGCAGAGTTTCTCATGCTCAGCCTCGCATTGAGACGCTTACTTAAGGCAATGGAAGAATTGTAGGAGGAGGTGACAAGCAGAGATGCCAGATGATTTTGAAGACATATTCCATGATGTAGATGACTTCTATAAGAAATTAACCAAAAAATTGTTCAAAGACATGGAGAACATCGAAGAAGCTCTTCGAAACGGAGAACTTGACGGCGAGTGGGACATCAAACCAATCGAAGAACCAGGCGTGAAAGGCTATGTTGCCCGTGGACGCTTCCAACTCGGCGACAAATCAGCGCCAAAGACCTTGAAGCTACCAGAACAAATTAGGGATGAAGCTCGTGAACCCTTAACAGACGTGTTCCAAGACACAGACAACGTGAAAATCTACATGGAATTGCCAGGCGTGGAAAAAGACGACATACAACTCAACATCACAGATGGACACGCTGAAATCAAAGCCAAAAACTTCTTCAAGACAGTTGACTTGCCCACAAAAGATGTGGAATTCGACAAAGCAGTTGCCAACTACAAAAACGGCGTGTTAGAAGTCACCATTCCCAAAATGAAAAAGTCTGCAACAGCGGAACAGAAACGAACCATAAAAATTGAATAAGACTAGCGTGATGCACTATGCAAGCAGAAATCTACAATATAGACTACAACCAATTTGTCCACATTTTAGGCACAACACACTTCACTCGGCGCAGCCTCTTTGACGCACATCGAGCAGTTAATAAACTGAAGCCCACCGACCTCGCCATCGAATTAGACCTCGAACGTTTTCGAACTCTCAACATCAACTGTGCCCTGTGCCCAGAAAACGAAGTGTGCACGAACAAGTGTGAATTCATCGGTGCTGCTGATGCTTTAGGAAACGTGGACGCCAACATCTGGCTCATGGACATGACACGACGCCAATTTGCACAACGAACACATATGTTTACATCTCGGGCTTCAATGTGGCGAGTTTTGATTAATGAAAGAGATACACTTATGGCTGCACGACTAGCTTGGATAGCAACCGAAAACTTGAAGGCTGAAAAGAATCCAACCATTTTGGCGCTGGTTGGAGCAGCCCACGTCAACGGAATCAGTAGCTTGCTCAAAAATCCACTAGAAATTAAAGAAAATATGCAAGGGTTAAATCTGGAGTTTACGCCTCCAACTCTTGTTCGAAGAATTCAAATCACTGGCGATTAAAACCAGCGCCACTTAGTCACTTTAAAGGAAAGTCGGGGGAGTCGTGGAATTATTTTCTCTACTAAAATGAAAGAGAAGGTTGCATAGGCAACTCCACCCAGCAAGTCGATGACGTAGTGCTCGCCTAGATAAACTGCACTGAACCAAACTCCTATCGGAATTAAGAGGATAGGTAGCGCTTTAATTCGTTTAATCTTGATTGCATATAGCGAAATCAACCAAGGATATGTGGCATGAAGGCTTGGAAAAGCTGCAAATGGGTTAGGCTGAATGATCTCGAAGATGGTGGAATAAATGGGCACGCCTATGTTATGGTCTACTTGAAACAGAATTCGCTCCGCCTTCACTGCAAACAATGGAGGCGAAGATGGATACACCTTCAAATTTGGCACTATGCTTTTGACATCCATTGCTCGAACCTTAACTCCAAACCATGGAGGCGCAGAGGGATACACAAGAAAAGTTATTAGAGCACTATAAGTGCAGACCAGAAGAGCGAAAGTGAATTTTCGGTAATTTTTAGGAGAATACTTCCATAAAATAAATCCAAACAGTGTAGGAATAATGAAGTGCAAGGAGTAAAAAAAGGCTCCAAGATAATCCAAAAGAGGGCTCCTGTAAAATTGTTGGAGCACAAGAGTTGGAATTGTTCCGAATATTTGCAATTCAGCACTCATCAGTTCACGGGCATGAACGATCCCAGATATATTATCTGCAATTCCATACATTGCTTCATACGCCAAAAATAAAGCAACAAAGGGAACCCAATCTCTTAAGAAACGTCGCGTCCACTTCCTGTATACAGCGTATATGAAGAAGCAAAAAACCAAAAATTCAGGCCCTGGAAACACGTTGTATGTAACACAAAAAACGCCTAAGATTGCCAAATAAATGACAATGAACATCTTTCCCAAATTACGCGCTGAATGATCATCGATTTGCAATGTTTTACCTGCTTTCACTTTTTTGAGAGGTTTTAACTATTGAGTGGGTTCTACTTGGGAGATAAGGTATACATTGCTTTCGCAGTCTTTTTAACAGTTTCTCAATTACAAAAATACAATCAACAACTATGCACCAATATTAATGTATCTGCGAGTTTTCTTGAGCCTCAAAGCCTCTCTTTTGAGAGGATGTTCAGAACGTAGCTAAGTTCTTATATTTTCGAATGATAGTAAACTGACAAGGCTGAAAATCTGTGTGGTCAAAATGAGTAAAACGTCTCAGTTATCTGGCTTTTACAAGCTCAGCCCAAAAGAACGTGTCCAACTGATAAAAAAGTTTGCAGGCTTAACCGACGAAGAAGTCAACCTTCTCCAATCAACAGGCTCACTAGATATAGACTTAGCTAACCGCATGATAGAAAACGTTGTCGGCGCCTTCCCCATACCCTTAGGCATAGCTGTAAACTTTCTCATAAACAAACACGACTATCTCATTCCCATGGCAATTGAAGAACCATCAGTAGTGGCGGCTGCCAGCTACGCAGCTAAGATGGCGAGGGACGGCGGAGGCTTCTTCACAAACAGCACAAGTCCAGTTATGATTGGGCAAGTTCAAGCTGTACATATAAAAGACCCTTATGGAGCAAAGATGGCAATTTTAGCCGCCAAAGACGAGATTCTCAAGAAAGCGAATGAGCAAGACCCTATGTTGGTTTCGGTTGGAGGCGGCGCTAAAGACCTCGATGTTAAAATCATCAATGCAAGCACTGGTCCCATGGTAATAACTGAATTGCACGTGGACTGCCGAGACGTGATGGGCGCCAACGCAGTTAACACAATGGCTGAGGCAGTTGCACCCCTAATCGAAAGAATAACTCATGGACAGGTTTATCTAAGAATCATTTCAAATTTAGCCACAAAACGTTTAGCTCGAGCATGGACAACTGTGCCCAAAAAGTCTTTGGGCGGGGAAGAAGTAGTCGACGGCATCGTGGAGGCTTACGCCTTTGCCGCCGCCGACCCTTACCGTGCTGCCACACACAACAAGGGCATATTAAACGGCATAATAGGAGTTATAATCGCCACATGCAACGACCACAGAGCCATTGAAGCAGGTGCCCACGCCTACGCCGCACGCAATGGACATTATGGACCACTTTCAACTTGGGAGAAAAATGAAAACGGCGACCTAGTGGGCTCGATTGAATTGCCTATGGCTGTTGGAATTGTCGGCGGCGCCACAAGAGTGCATCCAATCGCCAAGATAGCCTTAAAAATTCTCGGAGTTAAAACAGCAAACGAATTCGGTGAAGTTTTGGCAGCGGTTGGTTTAGCCCAAAACTTGGGGGCATTAAGAGCATTAGCGCATGAAGGCATACAACGTGGGCACATGTCTTTGCATGCGAGAAACGTGGCTATTTCAGCTGGGGCAACAGGCGACTTAGTTGACATAATTGTGGAGAAAATGGTGGAAGAACGAAAGATTCGATTAGACAGAGCAAAAGAACTCATTGAAGAATATAAGACTAAGGGAAAATTATAACAAAGTCTTACAGCTACTCGTAAATGCGAAAAATTGAGGAAAAAAGAGGAATAGATTTGATAGTTGTTCCGGGTCCGGCATCTGTTGAGTTGGGGCGAAAAATAGGCGCAGTGTTGAAAATCAAAGTTGTGCCAGTTGAGTTCAAACGTTTTCCAGATGGAGAATCATACATCAAGTTTGCAGATGCCACACTGATTAAAGACGAAGATGTAGTCATTGTTCAAACCACCAGTCCGCCGCAAAATGAGAATCTTATTCAACTTTTTTTGATGGCGGACAACGCCAAAGACATGGGAGCAAAGAGCATAACGGCGGTTGTGCCCTACTTCGCCTACGTCCGCCAAGACAGTCGCTTCAGACCAGGTGAAGCATTGAGTGTGAAAACAATAGTGACTTTGCTAAAGACGTGTGGTGTGACCAGAATAATCACGGTGAACGCGCACAATCCAACTATATTGAAAACTCTGCTCATACCAGTTGAGGACCTTTCGGCGATAAGCCTTTTAGCCCAACATTTTAAGATGAAAGGCTTCAAAAACGCATTTTCTGTTTCTATGGGTAAGAAGGGAATGAGCACAGCGGTCGAAGCGGATAAAGTGTTGAAAGGCGGGTGCAACTACATTCCAACTCAACGTGACAGAGTAACAGGAAACGTGGTAATTGAGAAGAAGACTTTGCCAGTGAAGAACAGAGACGCAATAATTTTCGATGACATCATAAGCAGCGGCGGAACCATGATTAAGGCTGTTGCTTGGGTTAAACAACAAGGGGCAAAGAGAGTCTACGCTGCCTGCGTCCACCCGCTTCTGATTGGAGACACAAGAGACAAAATTTTGAAAGCTGGCGCAGATGGCGTTGTAGGCACAGACAGTGTTCCCAGCGCAGTCAGCGAGGTTTCAGTTGCGCCTTTAATCGCCGAAGCCGTGAAGAAACGAGCTGGCTAACGTGACTAAACTCTTCTTTCTGCTGTCAGGCGAGCATTCAACCTTGCCCTTTTCTGAGTTGAAAGCCATCTTAGAGACTGAGGGATTTAGATACAAGGTTACTGGAAAGCTAAGGCAATTAATGCGGGTTGAAGCAGACGCTGAAAGCGTAAAATCAATAGTCCATAGAGCGGCTATGACCCGCGTCTGCAACACCGAACTAGCATACTGCGACGCTACAACCAAAGAAATTTTCAAAAACGTGCGCTCCGCTCCACTAGAAGACTTTCTCAAAAAAGGCGAAACCTTTGTGGTCCGAGTGCGCAGGATAGAGGAAAGTGCGCCTCAACTGATCGGCGAGGAACTTGAACGAAAACTAGGCGCAGTTATGTTGCAGAGAGTTAAAGGCGCGAAGGTGAAATTGATCAACCCTGACAAAACCTTCTTCGGAGTCCTCACAGACAACAAATTCATCTTCGGGCTGAGACTTGCAGAGATTGTTCCCAAACCCTTCATGGAAAGGCGCCCAAGAAAGCGTCCTTTCTTTCACCCTTCTGCCATGCCGTCTAAGCTGGCTAGGTGCATGGTAAATTTGGCTCAACCCAAGGCTGGCGAACTAGTCTTAGACCCTTTTTGCGGAACAGCCAGTATGCTTATAGAAGCTGGATTAATAGGTTGCAAAGTAATCGGATTTGACGCGCAAAAGCGTATGATTAGGGGAAGCCTGCGCAACCTCGCTTATTATGGTGTTCAGCCAGATGGTTTGGCGGTTGCTGACGCTCAGCATCTTCCCATAACTAGGGTTGACTGCATAGTGACAGATCCGCCTTATGGGCGGTCGTCATCAACAATGGGTCGAGAAACTGGGCAAATAGTTAAGGATTTTTTGTCAAGAGTTGATGATCACATTCAGAAAGGGCGACGTATCTGCATTGCTGCTCCAAAGTCGATAAAAATTGGCAAACTCAGCAGAGAACTAGGCTTTAAACATGTGGAATCACATTTGGTATATGTACACCGTAGCCTAACAAGAGAAATCGCCGTCTTGGAGCGAAACTAAACCATGAGCTTACACATTATTTTTCTGGGCACCGCAGCCAGTGTTCCCACGGTTGCAAGAGCCTTACCCAGCGTGGTTGTGAAACGAAAAAACGAAGTTTTAATGTTCGACTGCGGTGAAGGCGCACAGAGACAAATGATTAGGGCAAGCGTAGGCTTCCACCGCAAAATGAAAGTTTTTATCACACACATGCACGGAGACCACGTTTTAGGCTTGCCAGGTTTGCTTCAAACCATGTCGCTGCTTGACAGAAAACAGAAACTCGATATTTACGGACCAGTTGGAATCAAAGCGTTCATTGAGGCGATTAGCGCCACTGTTCAGTTTGTGCTCACGTTTCCAATAGAAATCCATGAGATAAAAGACGAAGGCATGGTTTGCCAAGAAAAAGAATATGAGGTCAAGGCAGCGCAAACAGACCATGTGATTCCAAGCCTAGCCTACGCCTTAATAGAGAAGCCGCGACCGGGCAGATTCAACCCCAAAAAAGCTGAGATGTTAGGCGTGCCCGAAGGACCCTTATGGTCAAAGTTGCAACACGGTGAAAAAGTGAAGCTTGCTGGAGGAAAAATTGTCAAACCAGAGCAAGTTGTGGGTGCGCCTCGTCTTGGGAGAAAGATAGTTTATTCTGGAGACACAAGACCAACAGAGAGTCTTTTTAGATTGGCTGAAGGTGCCGATTTACTTATACATGAGGCAACATTCGACGACGAGTTACTGGACAAAGCTATAGAGGATGGTCACTCAACGCCTAGTCAAGCGGCGGAGACAGCTAAAAAAACAAAAGTTAAGAAATTGATTCTAACACATTTGAGTTCCAGATATAAGAATGCGCAGTTGCTGCTGGAGCAAGCTAGAAAAATTTTTTCAAATGTCGCTGTAGCTGAAGACTTTATGGAAGTCGAGGTGCCGCTTTTGGATAGTTGAGTGTTTATGTGAAGATTCGGCGCAGGGTTTGGAGGCTTTCTTCTATGTTTTCGATGGATTCTATCATTATTAGTCCTTTGTATTTGATGCGTTTCAACGCTTCAGCTGTGGCTTTCCAGTCGATGTTTCCATGTCCAATTCCACGATGAGAATCGTATTTTCCCTCGTTGTCACTTGCGTGCACATGAACGATTTTGTCTGAGAATTTCTCAATGAATTCTATTGTTTGATGACTCGTGTGAGCATGTGCAACGTCTAAGGTTAAGCCTATGTCGCTGCCCAGTTCACTGTAAAACAATGCGAAGTCTTGCATGGTTTTGAGCAGAAACGGGAAGGGTTCAGGCGTGTTTTCAATGGATATTTCAACGCTATATTTTTTGGCAATTGTTAGTAGGGTTCTCACAGACCTTAGGTTTAGTTGCCAGTCAATGTTGGGATAGAATTCGCTGATTCCTGTCTTCCAGCCTGAATGGAAAACCCATTGTCGACATTTGAGTTGACGAGCGTAAGCCATGGATTTTTCTAGGCGTTTCAGCATCATTCTCCGCAATACTGAATCAAATGAAGCTATGTTTATGTCAGCGAACGGCGCGTGAACAGTGAAGTCTAAACCCTTCGAGTTCGCTATGCGTTTTAGAGCTTTCACTCGTTTGCTATTCAACTTGTGCTGACTTTCGTCGACAAGTTCGACACAGTTTACATCGACTTCTTCCAAATGTTTTAGAAGAGTTGGAAAGGGTTCACTCAAGCAGAAAAGCATGGATAAACCAATGTTCACCGCATATTTCTCCTGTCAAGTTGTTCTGGGTGCAAGCCATTCAATCAACTCACGTGGATTGTCGCATTCAATTTCAACTTTTATAGGTCCAAGCGGGGATTCCCCAACTGGTTTTGAAAAGGAGACATGTCCCACGTAGGCAACTTGCTTGTTTAAGTAGAAAATTATTGATTTTTGGTTCAACCCTTCGTAGAGGGCACCTCTTGCGGCATCGCGAATCCTCTCTCTGCGAAGCAAATTGTAAAGTTTAGTCAACGTGTCTATGCCTTTTCCTCTGCCAATGAGTAGGCTTCCTTGCCTTTGAGGCTTAACTTCCCATTCCAATTTACTAAACATGTTCTCTACAGCACGTTTCACTTTGTCCTCGTTCTCAGTTGGATTTATGTCAGCTTCAACTTGAACGCTTATTTCGTCCATTTTCTGGTTGTAGCCTCCAAAACCGTTTGAATCTTGGCTTTGAATTCTTCAAGCGTGCCTTCATTAATAATCATGTGGTCAGCCATGGCTATTACATTGCCTTGACCCACGCTTAATTCTCTCAAGTCTCGTTCAATGAATGCTTCCCATCCATTTGGGTCATCGCTTCGTCTCCTTCGGAAAAGACGCCCAAACCTTGTCTCAGGCGACGAATGAACTGCTACGAGAACAAATTGTGGAAAATTTTTCTCAAACTCATAGACTTCATGTAGACTGCGGATGCCATCGACCAAAACAATATCTGTGTTTGCATTGGCAATTTTTGGAATGCACTTTTTAGCCACCACAGTTGGTCCCTCCTCCTCTCTAAGTTTTAACATGATTTTGCCAATGTTTTCAGGCGTGAGTTCTAATCCTCTGCGTTTAGTTTCTTCTCTAATTTCGTCGCCCATAACTACAACAGCGTAGCCTTTCTCTTTGGCTATCCTTGCGATTTCTGCCTTTCCGGCGCCTGGCATTCCAGCCACGCCGATAACCATTTTCTGCTTCATAGGGTAATCATCCGTTTTTAGGTGGAAAATAGTAACGTTTAGAATTATAAAAGCACTTGCAGTTAGCGAATGTGAAAACCTTAATATAATAACCTTTGAGGCAAAAGGCTTATATGAGTGGAAGTAATAGTATTTATAAAGTATTAGTATGAAAATTAATGTAAGTAGTAGTATCTAACGGAGGTGTATCCGCAAAATGAAATATGGGCATCTATGTCCCCGTGGTATCGGAATTTATATCTGGCAACCGAATAAACCAAATCCTAAAGCTTGTCCAAGATGTAAGGAACGTATTGATGCTCCTAGCATAAAGAGTGAGACACATAAAGATATTATATTCTTTTACTCTGAGAAAGACACAACAGAATTTAAAGCGGAACTTCAGAAACTCAAACAGGTTAAAGGAATTTAGCGTTGTGAAGGCTTGTTTATGTCTGAGATGATTCGCAGTTTCATAGCGTTTGACCTTAACAATGAGTCAATGCTTCAACGTTTCAGAGAGGTTCAAGACAAACTTGTCAAAACAGGCGCAGACTTGAAGCTGGTTGAGCCGCAGAACATTCACATTACTATGCGTTTCCTAGGCGACATCAAACCAGCAATGGTTGACTCCGTTCACGAAGCCATGAAAAAAGTCTCATTCTCCGCTTTTGACTGTGAAATTCGTGGATTAGGTGCTTTCCCAGATTTGCGCTATGCCAGAGTAGTTTGGGCAGGCATAAGAAAAGGAGCGGAAGAATTAAAGAGCGTTTTTAATCAATTGGAACCCAACCTTCAACAGTTGGGATTTAGACCCGACCCAAAAGGGTTCAGTCCTCACCTAACGTTTGCACGCGTGAAAACTGGGCGCAACAAGGCTGAACTTGCTGGTTGCGTTCAGGATTTGGTAGACTACGATTTCGGTGTTGTCAAGGCTGATTGCTTGCGGTTGAAGAGGAGCGTGCTTACGCCGAAAGGTCCCTTGTACTCAACGCTGAAAGAGGTATGCCACTAAAACGGTGTTAAAAAAAGTTGAAGCCCACCACAATAGAGCAAGTTACCGCTACTGTTCTGAAAAAGGTCACTCCCCGCCAAAAAGAAACAAAAAACATTCTATTATTAGCTGAAAACCTAGTTGAGAAAGTGAAAGCTGCAGCAAAGAAGGCAGGGGTTGACGCTGAGGTTAGAGTTGAAGGCTCAATTGCCAAGGACACGTGGTTACGAGAGGAACCCGACATAGACATCTTCATGCGTGTATCAACTAGTATGCCTCGTGAAGCCTTTGGAACAGTCTGTTTAAAAATAGCTAAAGAGGCTACGAGAGGGTTTAAGCAGGTTGAACGCTTTGCTGAGCATCCCTATCTTGAAGCTTTTGTCAACGCAACCCGTGTAAACATTGTGCCGTGTTATCAAGTGAAACCAGGCGAATGGGTGAGTGCCACAGACAGAACGCCGTTTCACACAGACTACATGAAGCCCAGACTCAACGAACAATTGCGCAGTGAAATTCGTCTCTTGAAACGGTTTATGAAAGGTGTGGGTGTTTACGGTGCAGAAATAAAGGTCGGCGGCTTCAGCGGCTACCTCTGTGAACTTCTCACTCTCAAATACAACTCGTTTATGGATGTTTTGAAGTCTGCGGCCGACCTTAAAGATGCGTGGCTGATTGATTACGAAGGCTACTATAAGGGAAGAGAAAACGAGCTCCAAAAAATCTTTGAAGAACCCTTAATAGTCGTTGACCCAGTTGACAAGGGCAGAAATGCAGCGTCTGCTGTGAGGAAAGAGCGCTTAATCGAGTTTGTAGCTGCAAGCAGAGCGTTTCTCAAAAAACCCAGTTTGGAATTTTTCTATCTACGAGAAACTAAAACCCTTAGCTCTAGACAGTTGTTCAATGAAATGAAAAAGCGAAGGTCTACGATTGTCTTTGTCAAGTTTGGCAGAGTAAAGGCTGTTCCAGATGTTTTGTGGGGGCAGCTCTACAAGACGGAGAGATCGCTGCGGAGAATGCTTGAGCAAAACGACTTTCATGTCATCCGTGATTCTGTGTGGAGTGATGAACAAGATTTTAACATGCTTGTTTTTGAAGTTGAACACGGCAAACTTCCGTTAGTTAAGAAACATTTGGGACCACCAGTCCGAAAGAAAGCGGAATGCGAAAACTTTCTGCGAAAACATGTGGGTTCGCCATTAACAGTTTCTGGACCTTACATTGAAGATGACCGTTGGGTTGTGGAAATCAAACGTAAACACAGCGACATTGTTGCGCTATTATCTGAAAAATTGAGAGACGGTGGAAGACAAGTTGGCGTGGCAGAGCTGATTTCCCATGTGATTAAGAAAACTTTCAAAGTCATGGTGAACGAGCAAATTATGAAAATATATTCATTTGACCCTCAATTTGCCAAATTTGTCACAGAGTATTTGGAAGCTAAACCAAGGTGGCTTAACAGGGCTCATGCAGTCAAAGTTAAGGTATAACTTGCCCAAAGGCATGCGTTATTCAACTTTGAAAGAGAGAAAAAAATTTTATCAAAAAGAATTCAACGCTGAAAAGTTAAAGGAATGGTTTCAAGGCTGGAATGGAAACAGCTCAGTGAAGTTTGCAGTTATAATTGGAAGGCACACGAGAATATTTCCTAGAAAATATCGAGAGGACGCTTCAACAACCATAATCATCGACGAATACAACAATTTTGAAAATGTAAAGGCGCAAATTTTAGAGTTTTTGCCTGAAGCAGCCTATTACGACAGAAACGTCTATGATGAGAAAGATAAAATTGTTGGTCAAGAGTTAGCTTTTGACCTTGACCCTGAAAACTTAACCTGCCCTATTCATGGGACATTAGCCGACAAAATGAAGCGTCGTCAAGGCTTAGCCCTCTGCGAATTAGAACTGAACATGGTGAAAGACGAAACAATCAAACTTCACGAGGAATTGGAAAAACAATTCTCGCAGATGCGAGTGGTTTATTCTGGGAGAGGCTTCCACATCCATGTCTTTGACAAGGAAGCGTTTACTTGGAGTTACAGAAAGAAGCAGACGCTGGCTAAGGGGCTTAAAAAGAAAGGGTTTTTGATAGATGAGTGGGTTACCACAGGCGGCATGCGACTTATTCGATTGCCCTACAGTCTCCACGGCATGGTTTCTAGGGTTGTGTTGTCAATCGAAGCCAACCAATTGGCTAGGTTTGATCCCATCACAGATTCGCGGTGCATCCCGAAGTTTTTGGCGCAACCTACTTCTTCTTAGCAGGTTTCTTTTTGACCACTTCTTTGGCTTTTTTCTCCTTCTTTTTATAATAGTAGTATTTTTTCTTTTTTTCAGCCGCAGCCATTTTCAGTTTTCACCATGTCAAATATTCTAGTGTCTGGCAATAAGAAACTTACTCTATTATGTTTATTCTCTTGGTTTTGCAATGATTTCCTTTATTTTTAAGTCTAGGAACTTTCTTGGGTAAGCTGGTTTAACAACTATCGCCGTGTCAGCTCCTTCACCTGTTCCAGCTATGGCTACAACTTCTCTATCGACTGATATCAGCCCAGCGTCAGCCGCCATCAAAACTATTTCAACGGAGACCTTCATTCCTTGACAGAACCTGTACAATGTTTGAGCCACAACCTCATTGAAGCTTTTTCCTCCAAACTTTTCTGTAAAAGCCGAGTTGACATCGTCGCCCAAAGCGTGGATGCTGGTTAGAACTTTAATTCCCTTAGCTTGAAGTTTCATCCTTTCCTCTTTGCTCATAGCCCACTCTTCACTTTTGAATCCTTCACAGATGGTCACAGCAACTACGTTAAATCGTTGATTGCTGAAGGTTTCAGATGCCTTTAACGCTGTGCTCCCATGAGTGGAAGCAACCACAATGTCTCTAATGTTAAGTTCTACCGCTCTTTCATAAGCCAACTTAATCGTCTCGTCTGTATTATCTGAGCCTGACTTCTCAAAGTAAGTTATACTCTTCTTCATTGTCCTCACATCTCGACCTTTTATTCGATTAGAAGCCTCTTTTAAAAATGTTCTCTGAAAAAGAAGCTTTTGGTAGGTTCACATAGGTGTATATTCTCGTCTAAACCCTCACCTTAATTTTACTATCTGTTGAACCTTCTGCGTTCATTCCCTTCTTTTGCTCAAAATATGCTGACAAATAAAACACAAACATAGCAGAAAGTCTTATGTATGAGTTAAACAAAAAACTGGAAAATTCTCGAATAAAAAAAGAGGAGAGAAGAAAAATTGATGAACAGAAAATATGTTAGCACTCTAATTGTTTCTTTGCTACTCATTGGAACATTTGCTGGTCTCATTGCTGTTCCCAGTGTGAAGGCTGCTTCAGACATTCAATATGCTGGTGTAAGGGAGTCCACTTATGGTATAAGCCCGTTCCCAACTCCAGCAGGGTGGGCGAATGCCATTAACACAATGGCTGGTTACTGGCCTGGCTCTCAAAAAACTGCAGTCTGGATAGTGGGCATCCTCGCTGGGGAAGGCAGTGATTACATGCTATGGACTGAGTGTAACCTACAATTTCCATCACCTGGGGGTTCCTACCCGCATGTGATATTCAATGCCACAGACTTTCATGAACAATATCTTGCCTATTTCGATACTGTTGGCATCAAAGTATACTTGCAAGTTGAACCAGGACTCGCAGATGTACCTATGCTGATTGATCTTGTGTTGAACAGGTATGGGAGCCACTCGTGCGTAGTAGGCTTCGGCATAGATGTTGAATGGAACAAGCAAACTCAACACGATTGGGGTGTACCAGTAACTGATGCTGAAGCGCAAGCTTGGGAAACTCAGGTAAAGTCTCATAACAGCTCTTACAGGTTGTTCCTGAAACATTTCTGGTACACGTGGATGCCGCCGACATACAGAGGTAACATAATCTTTGTTGATGACAGCCAAGGCTTTGGAAATCTCAGGAAGATGGTTAGCGAGTTCAAAAATTCTTGGGCTGCCAAGTTTCCTACCAGCACCCTATTCTTCCAAGTTGGATATGAAGCTGACAAGAAATGGTGGAAAAGACTGGCTAATCCTCCTAAGGACATCGGAGATGCAATAGACGCTGCAATCAACGGTCAGCCGCTTGGAATTATCTGGGTAGATTTCACCCTAAGAGATGTGCTGCCTACCGACTAACCCCACCACCAGAAAAACATCATCAACAAAAAAAACCAAAACTTCATCCCCCCTTTTTTACGTCATAAAAACGAGGCGTGAAATATTTAGTTGATTAATAAGCGGATCATACTGAAGAGTTTTTTGAAATATTAAGTTGTGTGGGCGGTTTAGGAATAGGATTAGCCCTAAGGGTGGATCGGCGAAATATTCGCTGTTCTTTGGAAACCCGAAGAAACAAACGTACTGGTGTGGTTTGCTGCGTAGTGGTGGGGTCGCTGGGATTTGCTCATCGACCTCAGTGGCGGAATCTCCCGCAAACCCCCCCCTTTTTTTATGTTAGACGAGTTTATTGGGTGAGGAGTTCACTATTGTTTTGGACCCTTGTAAGTACTTACACCCCCTAAGTTACTTGTGAGGTTAGTAGGAGGGTGCGAAGCATTGGGTCTTCGACTCTGTAAACGTTTTCTTTCTCCTGTATTAGCATGGATGCTTTGAGGTTCTCTAATATTCTGTAGACTGTTGCGTCGTTAACTGTGGATGTTTTTGCTATTTCTACTGCTCCTTTTATTTCGGTCCAGCGGGCAGGTGTTGCTGTTGCTTTGAGAGCTGCGAGGTAGGCTTGTCTGTCTCTGCCTTCTAGGAAGTGTTCAAGTTCGTCTTTCACTATTTTGGTGCCTTCGGAGATTGTTTCTTCGAGGGCTTTTTTGTGGGAGAGTTTTCGCACTGCAAGGTTGTTTCCGTATAGGGTTAGCCATCCAGGTACGCCGTCGAGTCTTTCAACGGCTTCGTCTACCATTTCATCTTTTATGGTAAGGTTATATTCCTTGAATCCTTTTTTGAGAAACTGTTGGGCGAGTTCTTTTTCGAAAGGTTGAAGGTAGAGCTTTGCTGGTGATCTTCCGTAGAGGGGTGATGAAGCCCCTGGTTCGAGTAATGTTT
>Ga0315280_10007301_pt1 | contig 14890 bp, 12 predicted proteins | sample YL17G06_40_MG_FD_203697 | JGI IMG/M metagenome (GOLD analysis project Ga0315280, IMG submission 203697) | Sediment microbial communities from Yellowstone Lake, YNP, Wyoming, USA - YL17G06_40 | ecosystem: Environmental > Aquatic > Freshwater > Lake > Sediment | place: USA: Wyoming | collected...
CCTGGCCCTTGAGGACGAGGAACTTCGTGTCGAACTTCTCTTTCAGCTCCCGCTGCCACTGGAAGGCGAGGTTGGCCGGGCAGACGATCAGGATGCGCTCGGCGAGCCCGCGCAGCTCCAGCTCCCGGATGAGCAGGCCCGCCATGATGGTCTTGCCCGCCCCGGCGTCGTCCGCCAGCAGGAAGCGCACCCGCGCGAGCTTGAGCAGGTAGTCGTAGACCGCCTCGAGCTGGTGCGGAAGCGGATCTACCCGCGAGATCGAGAGGCCGAAGTACGGATCGAATTCGTAGGCGATTCCGAGCGCGTAGGCCTGGAGGCCGAGCCGGAGGAGGCGCCCGTCGCCGTCGAAGGAGTGCTGCGGATCGAGGATCGTGAGGCGTTCGATGTCGGTGGCGGTGAGCGCCACCTTTCGGAAGCGTTCGGACTGCGTGCCGACCAACCCGACAACCCAGCTCGAAGGGCCGTTGGCTTCGACAGTTTCAACGCGCATCGGCTCGCTGAAGAGGGAGCCGGTGAGGATTTGGCCTGCGCTAATCCGGGAAATCACATTCACTATTGCGTGTCCACTCCCGCATGATCTTCCGCGGTCACCTTCTGACGGCCAACGCCGGTGTCTGGCCTTGCAAACGCTGTTGGAGGGCAGACATCTTTCTCCGGAACGCGGTTGGCTCTCAACGAGTCCAGCGCCGGCCCACATCGAAAGGGAGAGCCAACTCCCGCTCGACGACAGCCCCACCGTTTGATGTTGTAGAAGTCCCCTCTCGCCCAGTAACCTCGCGCGACAACGCGGATTGTAGCACTCGGCCAATGCCGACAGCTGTGTGGGAATGGTATTTGGTTACCGCGTAGCAGATTAGATGTTTCGGCGGAAAAGCGGCAGCCGCGTGCAATTTCGGCAGGAGAACCGCCAGCGGCCTGTCGAGACACGGCTGCCGTGGTCAGCCGGCTATCTGCGTCTGGTCGCGCGGTGGACGCGTGACGGGCGACCCCGCAACGGGCGCGGTGAGCAGGGCCGCCGCCTAACCTGGACGTTAGCAGGGTGGCGCACGAAGACCCGCGGGCACGATCGGGACGGGCGATCGCAACAAGGTGGTGATCGTCGCGGGGATGTCGACGTTCCGCTGGACGGCGGTGCGGAGCAGACTGCTCAAGAGATACTGGGTCTCGATGCCGAGCGGTGAGCGGTTGCCGCCACACACCTTGCGAATGGCGACCGACGGGCGGATCGCTTGTTCGGCACGGTAGTTCGTGGCATCGAGGTCGAGGTCCGTGAGAAACGTGAAGAGATGCCGAAACTCACGGTCCAGATGTCGGGCAAATCGGCGCATATCCGCCAACGGGCCGGGTGCGTCGAGGACCAGATCCAGCTGATGGACCAATTGCCCGCGGATGACGGCCGCGCCGTGGTCCGAAATCTGCCGCGCGCGCCAGCGGTCGCGAGCGGCCAGCCCGGCTTGCAGAATGGCCTGGACGGCCGGCGCAAACGCACTGTGCGGATGGTCGGTCGTCAGCGTGTCACAGCGGTGCAGCAGGTGCCCCAGACAGCTCTGATGGCGAGCGCGGTCATACTCCCGATACGCCACCCACCCGTCCCGCACGATGGTGCCGGCATAGTCGGCGGGCAGGACGAGGCTCGCGTCCGCGAAGCCGCGGCCCTTGGTGATGAGATACACCGTCGTCGCCGGCGTGGCGAACACCCACTCCCAGCGGGACTGTCCATTCTCGCGCCAGCCCGTTTCATCCGGCACCACCATCGGGCTCTCGTTGATCGCGGTGACCAGCGCCTGATACGTCGGTTTGGCTCGCTGGCCAACGCGCTGGATCGCCCGGATGATGCCCCCGGCCGTCACCGACAGGTGCCACGTCTGTCGGAACAGCGCGGCGACACCGACACCTCGATCACGTCGTCCACGTGCGAGGGCACCGGGCGGTGCCCGTGACGACCGTGCGCCGCGCCCGGCTTGCGGCCGGGCCGTTTCGGCGCGGCCTTCGGCGCGCCCTTCGAAAACGGCGCGGCCTGACGCTTGCCTGCGCGGCGCGCGGATTCCAGCGCTTCACGCAACCGTGCGTTCTGCTGGCGGACTCGTTCGAGTTCGTGTTCGAGTCGTTCCTGCTCGCGCTGCAGGTTCTCGCGGTCCTGGCGCAACGCGTCGTTGCGTCGCGCGAGGTCCTCCAGTTCGCGTTCGAGTCGGCTTCGCTCGTGTCGGAGGCGGTCGTTCTCACGCCGCAGCATCTCCGTCGTGGAGGGTCGTGATGCGGGCGTCTGGCTGTCGTCGGCCGTCACGCCGATCTTATGCCATAGGTCGAAAAAAAGTACAAGTCAAAAATCTGGATCGCCGTTCAACAACCCGGTAAACAGATACAGCTCCTGGAGTTTGCGCGCCGCGCCGACGCGCTACCGCCCGAGGCCGACCAGAAGCTCCAGGGCGCCACCCGCGAAATCAAGGAGGTGCGCGTCGAACCGGTGACCGGCCTGCTGCCGGCCGTTGAGCGCGAACGGCGCATCGCGGCGCTGGTGGCGGAGAAGGGCGACTTCGTCCTCGTCTGCACCGACTGCCTGTCCGAGGGGATCAACCTCCAGGAGCATTTCAACGCCGTCTTTCACTACGACCTGGCTTGGAACCCGACGCGCCACGAGCAGCGCGAGGGCCGGGTGGATCGCTTCGGCCAGGAGGCGGCGGAGGTGCGCGTCGTCACCTACTACGGGAGCGACAATCCGGTGGACGGCGTCATCCTCGACGTCCTGATCCGCAAGCACAAGAGCATCAAGAGCACGCTCGGTATCAGCGTCGCCGTGCCAGGGTCGAGCGAGCAGATTGCCGAGGCGCTGTTCGAGGGGGCGCTCTTCCGCGAGAAGGTGTCCGCGCGCGCACATCAGCTCGCGCTCGACTTCGTCGACGGTCTCGAGCCGAAGAAGCAAGCCATCCACGCCGAATGGGAGAACGCGCGCGACCGCGAGAAGGCCAGCCGGTCGCGCTTCGCGCAGCACACGCTGAAGCCCGAAGCGGTGGCCGAGGAACTGGCGCGCGTGCGGTCCGCCATCGGCAGCAGCGGCGACGTCTCACGGTTCTTCTACGACTTGCTGCAGGCGGCGACCGTGCCCGTTCAGACGAAGGGCAAGGCCGTCACAGCGCAGGTGAGCAAGGAGACGCCCCGTGCGCTGCGCCAGGCGATGGGCCGCGACGAGCCGTTCAATGGAAGGACAATTCAGGCCACTCGTCCGGCAGCTCCTCGCCGACGCGCTCGCCGCCGGCGTGCCCGCGTACACCCGGCGGGACGTCTACGTGCCCGGCATCAAGGGCAAGGCGCTGGCCGTCGTCGGCATGCGGCGCAGCGGCAAGACCACGTTCCTGTGGCAGTGCCTCGCCGACCGGTTGGCTGCCGGCGTGCCCCGGGAGGCCCTCGTCTACGTCAACTTCGAGGACGAGCGGCTGATCGGAATGCCCGCCCTCGACCTGCAATGGGTCGTCGAAGAGTACTTCAGCCTTCACCCCGAGCACCGCAGCAGCCGGCCGGTCACCTTCTTCTTCGACGAGATCCAGCTCGTGTCGGGCTGGGAGACCTTCGTGCGGCGGCTGCTGGATACCGAGCGCGTCGAGATCTTCCTGTCCGGCTCGTCGGCGCGACTGCTCAGCCGGGAGGTGGCGACGAGCATGCGGGGCCGCGGCCTCGAGGTGCTGGTGCACCCGTTCAGCTTCCGCGAGTACCTGCGCCACCTCGGCGGCGAGCCGGCCCGGCCCTGGTCGCGCCTCTCCAAAGCATCCCGCTCCGCGGTGACCAGGCACTTCCGCAACTACCTCGTGACCGGCGGATTTCCGGAGGCGCAGGGCACAACGACGCGCGACCGCGGCTTGCTGCTGCGGTCCTTCGTGGACGTGGCGCTGCTGCGCGACGTCATCGATCGCCACAACGTGTCCAATCCCGCCGCGCTCCGATGGATGCAGCGGCACCTGCTCGCCAACTCGGCCGGCTCGTTCAGCGTGCAGAAGTTCTTCGACGCGCTGCGGTCGCAGGGGTTGCCGGTGGGCAAGGACACCCTGCACGACTACCTGGGCCACCTCGAGGACGCATTTCTCGTCCGCACGCTCTGGCTGCACACCGCGTCCGAGCGCCAGCGCATGGTCAATCCGCGCAAGGCCTACCCGGTGGATCCCGGCCTCATCGCACTCTACGACCCGACCGGCCGCGCGAACCTCGGACACGCGCTGGAGACGGTGGTGCTGCTCGAGTTGGAGCGCCGCGGCTGCCAGGTGGCCTACGTCCGCACGGCCGAGGGGTTCGAGGTGGACTTCCACGTGCGCACCCCGGAAGCGGAGACGCTGTTGATCCAGGTGTGCAGCCAGGCGGCCGAGGCCGGGACCATCGAGCGGGAGGTCCGGGCCCTGGCCGGCGCCGCGGTGGAGCACCCGCACGCCGTCCCGCTGCTCCTGACGTTCGATGCCGAGCCTCCGGGCCTCCCCCTGCCGGCGCCGCTGCGCTGGCAGGCTGGGGTGGCCTGGCTGCTGGGAGAGCCGGTGCCTGGAATGCCCGGCGAGGAAGGCGTATCCAAGCGAACCACCGCCGGCAAGCGTGCTGGCCGCAGGCCGCCGCCGGTTCCCAAGAGGCGCCGATGACTCGCGACGAACTGCTCCACGTCACGAAGCCGAGGTGTGCTCGCTAAGCGGTGCCGCACTTCTTCGTTCAGGCTGGTCCGTGGACGTAGGGCTCCTCGGTAAGCCGTGTGTCGTGATTCGTGCAGAGGCGCATGCATGCAGGTGATCTCCGGTCTTCTCCACCTTGCCCCCACCGATCTCTCACGCTTCTTGGGATGTCGCCATGGCACCGGGCTGGACCTGTCGGCTGCGCAGGGCCTGCTGGAGAAGCCGCAGCGGTTCGACCCTGTCGTGGAGGCTCTCCGCGATCGCGGCGCTGAACACGAACGGAACTACGTCGAGTCGCTGCGAGCGCAAGGGCTGCGCGTCGTTGACGTCCGCGAGACCGGCGCGTCGCCCGATGCGACCTTGGCAGCGATGGAGAACGGTGCGGATGTTGTCGTTCAGGGCGCGCTCGAAGCAGGCGCGTGGCAAGGGTACGCCGACGTGCTTCGGCGTGTCGAGACGCCAAGCAGGCTGGGCGCGTGGTCGTACGAAGCCTACGACACCAAGTTGGCAAGGGAGACCCGGGGCGCCACGATTCTGCAACTGGCGGTTTACTCCGACCTGCTGAGCGAAGCGCAAGGTACTGAGCCGGCCTACTTCCACGTCGTCACGCCCGATCCGGTCGCGCCCGTTCATTCGTACCGCTTTGCGGAATTCGCGGCGTACTACAGGCTGGTCCGCCAACGCTTCGGCGCGATGCTCGAACAAGGACCCAAACAGATCTGCCAAGAGCATGAACAAGCGCGCGTTCAGGACGAGCAGCGAACGAAGGGCACTCCGGTCCACGAGTTGCTCGACATCGAGCCTGGCCGCGGCCTCACCCGACTCCCGGCGCCGTCACCCGGCGACCTGTTCCTGGATCTCGAAGGCGCTCCGTACGCCCGAGAGGGCGGGCGCGAGTACCTGTTCGGATTGTGGTCTCCGGACTACGAGGGACGGTGGGCGTTCGACGACGTCGAGGAACGGGCGGCGTTCGAGGCCGTCATCGACCGCATTACGGAGGGGTGGGCCGCAGATCCCAGTATGCATGTGTACCACTTCGGCCACTATGAACCGACGGCGTTCAAACGGTTAATGGGACGTCACGCGACGCGCGCCGATGAACTGGACCGGCTACTCCGGTCCGAGCGGTTCGTGGACCTTCACACGATCGTCCGACAGTCGCTCCGTGCCGGCGTTGAGAACTACTCCATCAAGGAACTGGAACAGTACTACGGCTTCGTGCGCGAGGTCGCACTGCGCGACGCGACTGCGCACCGATTGACCGTCGAGATGGCGCTCGAGGGCAACGCGCCCATGGCAATCACTGACGCTGTCCGTGAGGCAGTGGCGGCTTACAACCGCGACGACTGCAAATCCACCCAGGCGCTCCGTGACTGGCTCGAGGGGCTGCGGGCAGCCGTCGAGGCCGCGGGCACCGCGGTGCCGCGTCCCGAGGCGAAACCGGGCGACCCCTCTGAGAAAGTGAGCGAACTCGACCAGGAAGCCGAGGCGATCCGCGCCGGCATTCTCGCCACGCTGGCACCCGAAGCCAGCGATCCTGCGCACCACCAGCATCCGCTGTGGCTGCTTGCGTACCTCGTGGACTGGCACCGGCGCGAGGCCAAAGCGCAGTGGTGGGACTACTTCCGCGTTCGCGAACTGGACGACGAGGACCTCCTCAACGAGCGCGGTGTCCTTGTTGGTCTCGAACTGGTTGGCCGCGTCGCAGAGGTGAAGAGCGCCAAAACAGGGAAGCCGACCGGTTCGGTCATCGATCGATATCGGTATCCCCGCCAGGAAGTGGACTTCGGTCGAGGGACAAGACTCAAGTTGCGCGACGGGAGCACGTTCGGGGAAGTGGCTGATCGCGACGCCAGCGCTGTAACCATCGACGTCAAGAAAGGCAAGGCCGCGGCGGACCTGCACCCCGACGCTGTGTTTGCCGACGAAGTCGTGTCCACCACCGTTCTTCAGCGAGCCGTCATGCGCCTTGCCACGATGACGACAGCGGAGGGCTGCGGCATGGACGTACTGTTCCGCCGATCGCCGCGCCTGAAAGAACAGGCGCTGCAACGAGCGCCGGGTGAGTCCGATATCGATCACGCCATCCGAATCGTGACAGCCCTCGATCGAAGCGCCCTCTCCGTCCAGGGCCCGCCAGGCTCCGGGAAGACGTTCGTCGGCGCCCAGGTGATCCGGGCGCTGGTGCGTGCGGGCAAGCGTGTGGGTGTAACGGCTGTCAGCCATAAGGTCATCCGGAATCTCCTCGATGAGGTGTGGCGACAGGCCGCGGACGCGAAGGAGGAGCTCGGGCTCGGGCAGAAGGTGCCCGAGGTCGGAGACGATGCTTCTCCAGTGTTTGAGACAACGGACAAGACGACCGCCCTCGAGGCATTGCGGGGAGGCAAGGTACAGGTTCTTGGGGGCACCTCCTGGCTGTGGGCCGACGAGCAAGCCGGAGGCCTCGCGGACGTGTTGTTCGTCGATGAGGCTGGCCAGATGTCGCTGGCGAACGTTCTGGCAGTCTCCCTCGCCACCGCGAACCTCGTATTACTCGGCGACCCGCAACAGCTCGAACAGCCGCAGAAAGGCACACATCCGGACGGGGTCAGCGTATCGGCACTCGAGCACGTACTCGGTGGCGAGAAGACAATGCCGGCCGATCGGGGCATGTTCCTGGGCGAAACGTGGCGACTCGCACCCGGGGTATGTACGTTCACCTCGGAGATGTTCTACGAGAGCAGGCTCCGCTCCCGCCCTGGCCTGGAGAACCAGCGCCTCGTGGGCACGGGCGGCTTCGACGGCGCCGGACTCTGGTGGGCTCCAGCCGAGCATGACGGCAACCAGACCTCGTCGGCCGAAGAGGTCGAGGTGGTGGCGAAGCTCGTCGAACGCCTGCTGACGCCTGATGCCACTTGGGCAGACGCCGACGGCGCGTCGCGGGCACTGACGGCGAACGACGTTCTGGTCGTGGCGCCGTACAACGCGCAGGTCAATCAACTGTCCGAGCGATTGGCTCGCCGGGGCATTCGAGTGGGGACTGTAGACAAGTTTCAGGGGCAGCAAGCGCCGATCGTCATCTACTCGATGGCCACGTCGCGGCCGGAGGACGCGCCGCGGGGCCTCGAGTTCCTCTACAGCCTCAACCGGCTGAACGTCGCGACTTCACGAGCGCGGTGTGCGGCGATCGTCGTTGCGGCGCCCGCGTTGCTCGAACCCGAATGGCGGACGCCGCGGCAGATGCAGTTGGCCAACGCGCTGTGCAGATTCAAGGAGCTGGCGACTGCGGTGGATGTCTGAGGCAAGCTCCCCGACGAGGCTCGAAACGATACGCTGCCGTGCACGAGATGGAGGGGAGAATGCCGCTTGCTGCGTTCGATCTCGAAATCGCGACGGAACTCTCCGGCGACGACCGGAACTGGCTGCGGCACGGTCCGATCGGCATCAGTTGCGCAGCGCTGATGCGTGAAGGCGTGGATTCGACGCCGCTCGTCATGTTCGATCCGCAAGGCTCGCCTCACCTGTTCGATCCCAAGACGAAGGGCGTGACTCGAGAAGGCGCCTCGCTGCTCGTCGAGGCCCTTTCGGACGCGGCTCGGCGTGGGTTCACGGTCGTCACGTGGAACGGGTTGGGCTTCGACTTTCAGGTGTTGGCGTTGGAGAGCGGGTTACATTCCGAGTGCGTGGCACTTGCCTGGAACAGCATCGACATGATGTTCCAGGTAGTGTGCGCGAACGGCCACAGGCTCAAGCTCGACACGGCGCTCGCCGGCATGGGACTGGAGAGCAAGATCCACGCGATCCGGTTGAGCGACGGCCGCGAGGTGCCTATCAGTGGATCGGAAGCCCCCAGGCTGTGGCAGGCCGGCGAGTATCGAGCCGTCATGGAGTACTGCGCCGGCGACGTACGGCAAGCGCTGGCGCTGGCGCGAGAATGCGAGCGCCGTGGTTGCCTTAGCTGGACGAGCCAACGTGGCAAACCGGCCAGGATGAACCTCGGGAATCGGTGGTTGACCGTTCACGAGTGCCTCGCATTGCCCGAGCCCGACACGGCCTGGATGCGCGATCCGGTGAGTAGGGCCAGCTTCACGTCGTGGATCGACCACGTGGTATCGTAGCGGGCAAGGACGTTGCAAAAGAGACGTCGGCCTCCACGAGACCGGCCAACCCGTGCACCGCCGCTCGCGCCGGAACTCCTCTGCCGGCTACTCGTGCCGCAAGGCGACGATCGGATCGACGCGAATCGCGCGGCGCGCCGGGATGGCGCTGGCCGCGACGGCGACCGCAGCGACAAAGCCGGTCAGGCCGAGGAACGTCGCCGGGTCGTAGAACGGGACGCCGTAGAACAGATCGGCCGAGCTCGGGGCGGCAAGCGAGGTCTGCAGCAGGCACGCAATGACGGCGGCCAGCGAGAAGCCGACCGTCATTCCCACCAGCACCGGCCGCAGTCCCGCGAGAACAACGTCACGCAGCACGGCTTTGGGCGAGGCGCCCAGCGCCATGCGGATGCCGATTTCCTTCACGCGCTGGCTCACCAGGTACGCCATGACGCCGTAAATCCCGACTCCGGCCAGCACCAGCACGGCCTCGCTCGTGGTTCAGCCGGCAGGCCGTCTCGGAAATCTCCGCGCGCCGCGACCGCACTTTCGCCCTCACTTGGCCGGCTCCTGCGAGGCACGTTCCGCGTTCCAGCAATCACTTGATTCCCGAAACGCGCGTCTGAGAACGCGTTCTTTCAGTCGATCGACAGCTTTCTCAGCAGCGCGAAGTCCGCCAGCATCTTGCCGGCGCCCAGCGCCACCGAGGACAGGGGGTCTTCGGCCATCGCCACCGGCAAGCCGGTGTCTTCACGCAACCGCTTGTCAAGGTTCCTGAGCAGCGATCCCCCGCCGGTCAGCACGATGCCCCGGTCCACCATGTCAGCCGACAGCTCGGGCGGCGTCCGCTCGAGCGCCACCCGGACCGCGTCGACGATCACATTTACCGTCTCGGCGAGGGCCTCGCGGATCTCCTCGTCGGTGATCGTGATCGTCTTGGGCAGCCCCTCGATCAAGTGCCGCCCCTTGACCTGCATCGTCATCCGCTCCTCGAGCGGGAAAGCGGAGCCAATCTTGATCTTGATTTCTTCGGCCGTCCGCTCACCGATGAGCAGGCTGTGCTGTCTCTTGAGGTACTCGATGATCACCTCGTCCATCTTGTTGCCCGCCACGCGCACCGCCTTGCTGTAAACGATGCCCGCCAGCGAGATGACGGCGACATCGGTCGTGCCGCCGCCGATGTCGACGATCATGTTGCCCGACGGCTCGGTAATCGGCAGGCCGACACCAATGGCCGCCGCCACGGCCTCCTGCACCAGGTGCACCTCGCTGGCTTTGGCCCGATAGGCGCTGTCCTTGACGGCCCGCTTCTCCACCTCGGTGATCTCCGAGGGAACGCCAATGACGATGCGGGGCCGGACCCAGACGCTGCGCTTGAGCGCCTTCTTGATGAAGTAGGTCAGCATCTTCTCGGTGACGTCGAAGTCCGCGATGACCCCGTCCCTCATCGGCTTGATCGCCACGATGTGACCGGGCGTGCGCCCGAGCATGTCCTTGGCGCTCCTGCCCACCGCTTCGACCCGACCGCTCAGCTTATTGATCGCCACGATCGACGGCTCGTGAACGACGATCCCCTGCCCGCGCACATACACGCAGGTGTTGGCCGTGCCGAGGTCGATCGCCAGATCGCTGGACAGAAGAGAGAAAAGAGCGCGAACGCTCAAGGAGCGGCTCCTTGCCGGTGGCAAAGGCGCGCCAAAGGGGCTTGGCGCTGACGGCGGGGAGGAGAGGCAAACGCGTCGGAGGATCGTAGGTCGATGACGCTCTACTCGGGCGGGCGGACTGGCCGTTCCATTTGCACCTTCCCGCGGAAGTGGGCCCCCTCGGCTATCGCCACGCGCGGCGCAACGAGGTCCCCGTCGACCGATCCCGTTTCCCGGAGGTCGACCTTCTCGCTCGCGGTGATGGTACCGGTCACCGTCCCCTCCACGATCACCACCTTCGCGAAGATCTCCGCCTTGATGTGGCCGTGGGATCCGATGGTCAGGACGTGCTCGCGCAAGTCCACCGTGCCTTCGATGCTGCCCTCAACGGTGAGGTCCTCCTGGCTATTCACTTCGCCTTTGATGACGAGCGACTTGCCAATGTGTGCGGCAGGCGCAGCGGTGGGTGCTGCCGGCAGTGCCGCGGGCACCGCGGTTCCTGTCCCCTCCCGAACTTCAGTGGGTTGCACCGGCTGTGCTCGTTTCCACACCATGAGCCCCTGCCTTCCCCGCCGTCTTCTCGCTCCGCTTGAAGGGAGCCCATCGACCTGCCGCACGACGGGCGCCCTGTCAACCGACGCGTTCATCAGTGGGGCGGATTGGATCGGGCCCCCGAAGGCCATGGTGAGCCGAGCCGATTGTAGCACCGTGGAAGGCAGACGTGTTGTCGGTCGATCGCCGCAGCCGGCCGGCGGCTCTCACCTGGTGAAGGGTGGCAGCGCGCGGCTGTCAGCCAGGATTCGCGCTTTCTGGGGGTCACGCCGACGCAGGGCCGGTGACGGACGGACACCACCACTGGTACACTCGTGCGTGGCGCAGAGCGCCGGCCCTTCGCGTGGGCTTCCGTGAAGGTGAGGCGGTAAACTTGGAGGAACGACGCGATGAAACGCACATCGGGTGCGGGGTGATTCGCGTCCGCTGACTCGGGCCTCGGCTCGCGTTCCCCACCCTACGTTCGGGCCTTCAAGAACGGCGTACGCACGGCCTGAGTTGCGAAAGGCGCTGGGACATGAAACCGACACAGGAACTGACCACGGAGCACAACGCGGTGCTTGTCGCACTGCAGATTCTGGAGAAGGTCGAGGCGGCCATCGCGGCCAAGAGCGCCCAGGCCCTCGGGCATCTCGGGCAGCTGCTCGACTTCTTGAAGGGGTTCGTCGATCGTTGCCACCACGCAAAGGAGGAGGACGTCCTCTTCCCCGAGCTGGAGCGGCGCGGGGTGAAGCGCGAAGGCGGGCCAATCGGCGTCATGCTCCTGGAGCACGAGGCCGGCCGGGGTCACGTCCGGGCGATGTCGGACGCCCTCGAACGGCTGCGGCGCGGCGACGCCGCTGCGGTGATCGCGATCCGCGAGCATGCGCTGGCCTACCGCGACCTTCTGCGGGCGCACATCCACAAAGAGAACACCGTCCTCTTCCCGATGGCGGATCGGTTGGTGCCCGATGACGTCGCCGCGCGCCTGGCCGGGCAGTTCGAGGAGATCGAGCGCGAACGCGTGGGCGTGGGCAAGCACGAGGCGTATCACGCGATGCTGCACAACCTGAAGGACCTCTACGGCGTTGCCTGAACGTGCGCCGAGCGCCGGCAGGACCACACGACCTGCTCGATGAGGTCTACCTCGCCGGCGAGTTCACGGCGGGCGCGACCCTGGCCGCCGCGCCGGCGATCTCCAGGCACACGACCGAAGCGACGGCATCCGGCGCCCTCTCCGGCAGCGCGAACGTGATGCCGGTCGCCGTCTTTCGGACCTTCAGCGCTTTGCGGTCCGCCAGCAGGTAAGCCTTCTTTACCTCGCTCTGCAAGCCGGGCAGTTCGAATTGCCCGTTGGCCGGCCACTTGAAGATCTCGAGATAGATCTTCCCGGGCCTGGTGGTCGCGCGCCATTCCCAGCTCGCGATGAACCTGGGCTTGCCGGTCCTGTCCTTCTCCGTCTCGCTGAACCTCCCGGCCTCCGCGCCGAACGGCGTCGGCCCCGTGCCGTAGATCGCCTCGCCGTTCACCTTCATCCATTTGCCGATCTCCGCGAGTCGATCGAGGCTCGGCCGCGGAATCAGTCCTTCGCTCGTGGGCCCGACGTTGAGCAGGTAGTTGCCCCCCTTGCTGGCGATGTCGCACAGGTTGCGTACTTGCGACAGGCGGCGGCGAGATCCTTCAGTGGGTCCCCTCCGTAGGGCGACGCCTGGACGATGTTCCACGGGCTCGCCTTGCTGTCGAACATAACAGGCCGAATCTCGCCTCGCGCCACCACGGCATGCGCGCATCGCGCTGTTCTTTCGTTTCGACCTTGTCCGTCTGGCTGGTCTGCGTCGTCGGCGTCTGCGGCGTCCGCCCCTGGCCCGCCGCCAACACGGCCGACAGGACGATCAGCGATGCGATGAAGGTGCGTGTCATGCCCGTTGCCTCGCGATGTCATGTCTGGCGCAGCTTGCCCGTGCGCGGCGAGAGCCGTCAAGGACGAGTGCTTCCTTGGTCGCGCGAGTGCAGCGCTTTATCTCGGCCTCGCGCGCCTGCGCGGCCGAACGCGAATCGCACACTTCCGAGTACACGACCCGTACGGGACGACGTCCCGCGGTGTGCTTCGCGCCACGGCCTTCGTTGTGTTTCTGTTCCCTGGCGGCGAGATCGTTGGTGGAACCGGCGTACAGAGTGCCGTCAGAGCAGCGGAGGAGGTAGACGTACCAACTCTTTGTCACTTCTTCGGCTCTCTCACGGTGCTGTTCGCATCGCGGCAGACGAAATTCGCCGCGTCGTTCGTGTCTCCCTTCCCGGTGTACATGGCCACCTTCGGGGTCGGGGTCAGGCAAGGTCGAATCGATCGAGACTCATGACCTTGTCCCACGCGGCAACGAAGTCGCGGACGAACTTCGCCTGCGAGTCGTTGCACGCGTAGACCTCCGCGATGGCGCGCAGCTGCGAGTTCGAACCGAAGACGAGGTCGACGCGGCTGCCGGTCCACTTGAGCGCGCCCGTCCTGCGATCGCGGCCCTCGAAGGTTTCCCCGGCGTCGGAGGTCGCCTTCCACGTCGTGCCCATGTCGAGCAGACCCACGAAGAAGTCGTTGGTCAACGTCTCGGGCCGCCTGGTGAAGACGCCGAGCGGGGACTGCCGGTGGTTCGCGTTCAGGGCGCGCAGGCCGCCTACGAGCACGGTCATCTCCGGAGCGCTCAGCGTCAGCAGCGCCGCCCGTTCGATCAGCAGATGCTCCGCCGGGATCTTGTGTCCTTTTCCGAGGTAGTTGCGGAACCCGTCCGAGGTCGGCTCGAGCACGGCGAACGACTCCACGTCGGTCTGTTCCTGCGACGCATCCGTGCGTCCCGGCGCAAAGGGGACCTTCACGTTGTGCCCGGCTTTCTTCGCGGCTCGCTCGACGGCTGCGCAGCCGCCCAGCACGATCAGGTCGGCAAGCGAGACCGGCTTCTTGAAGTCCTTCCGGATCCGCTCCAGGGTCTGCAGCACCTTCGCCAGCTCGGCCGGATTGTTGACGGCCCAATCCTTCTGCGGCGCGAGGCGAATACGCGCCCCGTTGGCGCCACCGCGCTTGTCGGTGCCGCGGAACGTGGCCGCCGACGCCCAGGCAGTCGAGACCAGCTGGGAGATGGACAGTTTCGATGCGAGGATCTTGTGCTTGAGGGCGTCGATGTCCTTCGCGCCGATCAGTTTGTGCGTCACCTTGGGGACGGGGTCCTGCCACAGCTGCGGCTCCCTGGGCACCAGCTTGCCCAGGTACCGGGAGACCGGTCCCATATCGCGGTGCGTCAGCTTGAACCACGCCCTGGCGAAGGCGGTGGCGAACTCGTCGGGGTGCTCGTAGAAGCGCCGCGAGATCTTCTCGTAGGCCGGGTCAAAGCGCAGCGAGAGGTCGGTGGTCAGCATGGTTGGCGCGTGACGCCTGGACGGGTCGTGGGCATCCGGAATCGTGCCGGCGCCGGCGCCACCCTTCGCAATCCACTGATGCGCACCGGCCGGGCTCTTCGTCAACTCCCACTGGTAGCCGAACAGGTGCTTGAAGAAGTCGTGGCTCCACCTGGTTGGCGTGGAGGTCCAGGTGACTTCCAGGCCGCTGCCGATCGCGTCGCCACCCTTGCCGGTGCCGTAGCTGCTCTTCCAGCCGAGGCCTTGCTGCTCGATGGGAGCCGCCTCGGGTTCGGGGCCGACGTTGGTCGCCGGACCCGCGCCGTGGGTCTTGCCGAACGAGTGACCGCCGGCGATGAGCGCCACCGTCTCCTCGTCGTTCATCGCCATGCGACGAAACGTCTCTCGAACGTCCCTGGCTGCGGCCACCGGATCCGGGTTGCCGTTCGGCCCCTCCGGATTCACGTAGATGAGGCCCATCTGAACGGCCGCGAGAGGATTCTCGAGGTTCCGGTCGCCGCTGTAGCGCTCGTCGCCGAGCCACGTGCGCTCGGCCCCCCAGTAGGTCTCTTCGGGTTCCCAGACATCCGCGCGCCCGCCGCCGAAGCCGAACGTCTTG
>Ga0315280_10007302_pt1 | contig 14889 bp, 15 predicted proteins | sample YL17G06_40_MG_FD_203697 | JGI IMG/M metagenome (GOLD analysis project Ga0315280, IMG submission 203697) | Sediment microbial communities from Yellowstone Lake, YNP, Wyoming, USA - YL17G06_40 | ecosystem: Environmental > Aquatic > Freshwater > Lake > Sediment | place: USA: Wyoming | collected...
GGTCCTCAGTTTCCATCCAGCGGACAACGTCAAGGCGATTGTGCGGAACCTGATCGAGAATATGGATAAGTTCAAGGACTGGGAGAACCCGGCTTATTACAACATTGAAACTTTCAAAGCCTTGGAGGGAGTCAGGGCCTCCGCGAAAGGGCAGGGGGCAACCCCATAAACAAAACGCCATCGACCTGAGGGAAATTACAACTCCATGAAAATCATGCTGATTGGGGCCAACGGCCAGTTGGGCGCCGACCTCAAGTGGGTGCTAGCACCAGAGAGACTCGTGCCCCTGACGCACGCTGAGATTGAAGTCACCGATCCCGCTTCCACCCGGCAAGCCTTCGAACGCCATCAGCCGGAGATCGTTATCAACACGGCCGCTTTCCATCGCGTGGACGATTGCGAGAAGGAAGCCGAGAGGGCTTTTTCCGTAAATGCGGTTGCTGTGCGCGACTTGGCCTTGGCTTGTGCTCATTTCAAGGCGACTCTTGTGCATTTCAGCACTGATTATGTATTTCGGGGCGATAAACGAGAGCCGTATGTGGAAGGCGACTTACCCAGCCCACTGAGTGTTTACGGAGCTTCCAAACTCGCAGGGGAGTATCTGGTGGCTGCAAACCTTCGGAGGTACTTCTTGATTCGGACGTGCGGCCTATACGGGCTGGGAGGAAGCAAAGCCAAAGGCGGAAACTTCGTCGAGACCATGCTGCGGAAGGCCGAAAGCGGAGACACACTCCGGGTGGTCGATGACCAGGTCGTGACACCAACCCCAACCCGCGAGGTGGCGCGCAAGGTTGCTGAATTGATTCGAACTGAATACTATGGGCTGTACCATGCTACGAGCCAAGGGTTTTGCACTTGGTATCAGTTCGCGGCCAAGATCTTCGAGCTTGCGGGCTTAAGCCCTGATCTCCGAAGGGCCACCTCAAATGAATTGCGTACTCCCGCGCGCCGGCCTTCCTATTCTGTCTTGGATAATGCCAAGCTCAGAAGGCTGGGGATGGATGACCTGAAGCCATGGGAGGATGCCTTGCTGGATTACTTGAATGGAAGGAAGGCCGCGGCGCATACCATCCTCTGATATGAAAGAAAGGGCGAAGGAGTGAGTACACCACTGGTGACAGAGGGGATGAAAATCCGCGGGAGTTTACTAGCCCGCAATACGCTTTTGAACCTTGCAGGGCAGGTGATTCCGCTCCTCATAGGGCTGGCCACCATTCCTTACATCGTCCGTGGCCTGGGCACCGAGCGTTTTGGAGTTCTCGCGATTGCCTCGGTGGTCTTGGGTTACTTCAGCCTTTTCGACCTAGGCCTCGGACGCGCTACGACAAAATTCGTGGCCGACTGCCTGGGCCGTGGAAAGCAGCAGGAACTGCCCGAGTTGATTTGGACATCTGTCGGGTTTCAGGTCCTTTTGGGTCTCGCGGGTGGTGTGTGCGCCGGGGCCATCACGCCCCTCCTGGTCGGCAGAATCTTGAAAATTCCCATGACGCTGGTGGGCGAAACCACGACTGCCCTTCTCATTCTTGCCGCTTCGTTGCCTGTCGTACTGGCCTGCAACGGCCTGCGTGGCGTACTTGAGGCTGGTCAGCGGTTTGACATGGTCAACTACATCAAGATTCCCGCCAGCACCTCGGTCTTCCTTTTGCCGGCACTCGCACTACCTTTTGGCCTTCGGCTGCCGGGAATTGTCCTGCTCCTGGTGCTCTCCAGGCTGGGGGCGATGCTTGCTTATCTGTGGGCCTGCTTTAAGGCCTTCCCAGCTCTGAGACCTAGGTCTGCATTCCGTTTCCAGTCCAGACTTCTACGTCCCCTCGCGGTGTATGGCGGATGGCTGACGGTTACCAATATCGTGTCGCCGGTTCTCGTCTATCTGGATCGCTTCCTAATCGGCTCGCTCCTCTCTATGGCGGCGCTGACTTACTACACCGTGCCCTCCGAAGTGGTTACAAGACTCCTGATTGTACCCAGCAGCCTTGTCGCCACACTGTTCCCCGCTTTCAGTAGCATCGACGCGTCGGGGGACAAGAGCAAGTTAGAGGAGTTCTTTGCGCGCTCCATCAAGCCCCTCCTCCTAATCCTTGGGCCGTTATTGTTGCTGATCGTAGTCTTCTCCCGAGAGCTGCTTGACTTATGGCTTGGTGCCGAATTTGCCGAAAGGGCTACCGGAGTACTGCAAATCCTTGCAGTCGGGGTGCTGATCAACTCAATGGCGTTTGTGCCTTTCAGTCTTCTCCAGGCAACTGGACGCCCCGACCTCACTGCCAAGTTCCATCTCTTGGAGTTGCCGCTTTATGCTGGGCTAGCGTGGATACTGATTGGCCAGATGGGCATCGTAGGGGCGGCTCTAGCCTGGACGGCGCGGGTTTCCGTAGATGCCGCGCTGCTCTTTGGCGCCGCTTGGCGGCTGCGCCTCGTATCCCTCCAAGCGCTCATCAACAATGGCCTGGTGAAGAGCATCTTCGGGGTCGCAGGACTCGCCACCCTCTTGGGGTTGTCCTGTATGGCGGGTGTTTCAGTTGTTGGTCGGGGTGTCCTTACAGTGATACTGTTCCCTCTGTTCGCCCTTGGCACCTGGCGTTTCTTGCTGGACCAATGGGACAAGAGAATCGTGACTTCGTTTGCAGGTCGTTGGCTTGGGAGTGCCGAGCGTGCAGAATGATCTTCTGGCCGGCAGCCCACAGCCGATTTGCGCAACCTTAGAGAAATGTGTGGCGTGCACAGCGTGCGCGTGCGGAATCGGAGGTGGCCGCGACATTGCCATTTACCATGATCGCGGCCGGATCGTGTACAAGCTTAGAGAGTAAGAAGAAAAGCCTTGGTAAATCCTCTTACCCATTTTGTTGAGGCGGTGCCCGTTTTTGAAGTTCGGGGCGGCTGGGGCGCTGCTTAATATCGCCTTGTGCATTTCGTTTGGGATGGCCTGGGGAGTCGTGGGCGTGGCGGTTGCCAATCTCTTGACGCTCTGCATCGGGCTCGTCCAAGCCCCGATTGAGGCGGTGTTTCGGTTACGCCGACTGGCCACGGCGCGACCCGCTTAGCAGCCATTTATGTCGGAAACCACTAATCCTCTCGTCACGATTGCTGTACCAACTTTCCGCCGGCCCGACTACCTCAGACTGACGCTGGAGTGCTGCGTGACGCAGAGTTACCCGAACATCGAGGTCATTGTATCCGACGATCAATCGGGAGACTCCACTCCGGAAGTCGTTGCGAGTTTCCAGGACTCACGGATCAAGTACTTCGTAAACGCCCAAAAAATGGATTTGGCCCAACACTTTAATCTTTGCTTGAGTCGGGCGCGGGGAAAATATTTGGTCCTCCTCTGTGACGACGACCTAATCACTCCCGAATATATCGGCTCCCTGGTCCGCCGCTTCGAGGCGCGGGAGTCCGCGACAGTAGGGATCGGCAGGTGCGAGATTATCGACAAGACAGGTGCGGTAACGCGACGTTTCCCCCTGCTCGAGCAGGATTACTACCCGGGGCCGGAATTCCTAATCCACTGGCTGTGGGGCAAGCTCCCCGATCCCCGCCCGGCCTGGATTTCGATGTTTATGCGAACGGAGCTGGCCCGGGCGGCCGGCGGATTTCCGCAAACTCCCGTCGCTGCGCACGCGGACAACGCGCTCTTTATCGCCCTGGCGCTGCAAGGTGACGTGGTGTTCGCAAAGGAAGGATGCTTCCAGTACCGTGTCTACATGGAGAGCTACGGCCTGAGCGTTTCTTATCAGGTACTGGCGAAAGCCTCTGAAATGCTGGTGGACTACATGAAAACCAACCCGGTCGTTGCCCAGCAGATGGCAGGGCTAAGCGAAAGGCAGCGTCAACTGCTGTGCCAGGGTGTAGCGCGCATCGCCGCCCGGACGTATCTCTATCGCCTCAGCGCGATTTACTTCCCTGCCCTGAAAATGCGCGACTTCCTGATCGCGGTATTCTCAACTTATAGGTTCGATTCACAGTATCTGAGGGCGTTTCCGAGATTCATCCTCGCGTTCATCAAACATAGGACTGAGCAGTTGTTGAAGCGGGGTCGTCGCTGACAAGTACCCCGGCCGCGAGGCAGCGGGGCTGACCAAGCGAGGGCAAATGGCTATTAAGAAGGTATTGGTAGTAGGCGGCGGCGGGTTCATCGGTCGATGGCTTGTCGACCGGTTTCTCAAAGAAGGTTTTAGGGTGGCCGTCTACGACAATTTCCGTGTCGGCCGTCTTCAAAATCTCGCCGCGTTCCGTGGCCAGATTGAACTCTTCGAGGCGGATATTCTCGACCCGGAGAAGTTGCAGGCGGCCTTAAAAAAGGTATCACCGACGATCGTGGTGCACCTGGCCGCCCTTCATTACATCCCTTTCTGTGACGAGCACCCTGCCGAAACGCTAAGCGTCAATGCTCTTGGAACGCATGAGGTGTTAAGCGCCGCTCTACGCGTCGGAGTCGAAACGGCCGTCGTCGCCTCCAGCGGAGCGCTTTATAGAAGTGCGGAAGAGCCGTTGAGAGAGGACCATGAAACTCCGGCGCCCTGCGATATCTACGGCCTGAGCAAGCTGCTCACGGAGAACGTCGCGGAGTATTTTGCGGCAACCACTGCGATCAGGTGCGTGGTGGCAAGGCTCTTCAATACTTACGGCCCCTATGAGACCAATCCCCACCTCATCCCTCACATCGTGGAAAGCTTGCGGCAGGGACCGCGCATCGAGTTGGGCAATATACATTCCAAACGCGATTACGTCTATGTTGAGGACGTGGCGGCGGCGCTGTTTCGGTGCTCCCAAATCGATGGCCAGCGCTACACCGTGGTCAACATAGGGACGGGAGTGGAGTATTCGGCGCAAGAAATCGTGGAGGAAATATCAAAAGTCCTGGGCAAGCCAATCGAGATTGTCGTAGGAAGTGAAAGGTTGCGCAGCCAGGACAAGCTTCACCAGATCGCAGACGTCGGGAAGTTGCGGGAATTGGCGGGATATCAATGCGAGCACACCCTGCGAGATGGCTTGAAGAAGCTACTAGGCCACGAGGGCCTCGTATGATCAACGGACCACTGAAGGCGATCGGGCGCACCTGCTACTACCTGGACAGGCTCTACGAGATCATCTGGGGAAAAACTCCGGCGGAAATCCCTGACTCCGAACTCGACAAGACGGGACGCTTGATGGGCACTCCAGAACCGTTGCACGTGTCCTACCACGATGACGACCTGGCCTTTGTGCACTACCCGGGAAGGTTGGCGCACTCCTCGTGGCGATCGCAGGAATTGAATCTTTTTCGGCAGCACCGGGACCTCCTGCGCCGTCCGCGGGCTGACTTCGGTTGCGGTGACGGCTCCTTCTCCCGGGCGCTGCTGGAGGTCGTTGATATCGGGATCGATTATGACCTGCTAGCCTTGCGCGTTGCCCGCGGCTACGGCATCTACTCACGATTAATTTGCTGCAACGGCGCGGCTATCCCGCTGCGGGAAAGTTCAGTTTGGTCCATCTATTCGAATTCGGTGCTGGAGCACGTCGATGGGATTGAGCGAGTGATGCGGGAGTTGCACCGCATCCTCGCGCCGGGTGGGTTGTTGGCATTCACAGTGCCGGTGTCGGCTTTCGCTCAACACATAGCCCGCTATTATGGCCAGGCTGCCAGCGACCGTCTGAACCGCCGTTTCTTTCATCGAAACCTCCACCCCGGCGAGTGGTGGGAGAGCCTGCTAGCCAAGTGTGGCTTCGAGGTCGTGGAGCTGAAACATTACCAGCCGGACTGGTTCACGTTTTACTATGTGTTCTTCTCCACACGAGTCTTCAGCCTTTTTCAGCGGACCGGCATCGCAGCCCGAACGCTGCACCGCAAAGCTGCCAAGATGGTCGCCCAATCCGCCTCGCAGCCGTCGGAGGGAGGCAACATTTTCGTCGTGGCACGGAAAAAGACTGGACAAGCATGTGGTTCATTAGAGCCCAAGTGACGCAAACCGTAACATGAAAGTACTGATGCTGGCCGAATTCCCGTATCAGGACAATGACCTCTACCGGGGCGGGGTCTTGCAGGCGAACTACCGCCTGATAACCGCCCTGGCCCGATGCCCCGAGATCGAGCTTCAAGTGCTCGCCTCCACTCGCGCCGTTGCCTCGGGCGAGACCCGGAAACTAGGGCAGGCGTCGGTGCTTTTCTGGCCCATCCCCTGGCACGACACCTTATTGTTGTTCCGGGGTTTACGCCGCGCTCTCCACCAAGTCGTGACGGACTTTCGCCCCGACATTGTACACGCGCAGGGGTTCCCTCCTTACATATTTGCCGGGCTTAACACGGGTGTCCCTTGCATAATAACTGTTCATGGGGTCTTACGGAACGAGTACCCGCTTGTGAAAGCTAAGGCGTCGCTTAAGAGGCGCTTGAAGGCGTTTGCTATCTCGCAACTGGAGGCGTACAACTTCGCTCGCATCCGGAACCTAATCGCCATCACCGCGGAAATCGAACGCTTGGTCCGGGCCTCCTCGCCGCACGTGCGGGTCTTTCGGATTGACAATGCCATTGACGATCGATTCTTCATCCTTGGTGAGAAAAACTCGAAACCGGTCGTCTTGTTTGTGGGGTGGGTAGTGTTCCGCAAAGGCCTACACTTGCTATTGCAGGCTGTTGACCTGTTGGTCCGGGGAAACCAGGAAATTGAGGTGCGAATTGCTGGCCTAGAAGAATGGGACCCGCCTTATGCATCTTCTCTGCGGAGGAAGCACGCAGACCTAATGCAGTCTGGACGGGTGTCGTTCCTGGGAGGCATCAGCCAGGAACAATTATACGAGGAGTTAAGCCGCTGCGCTCTCTTGTGTCTTCCCTCGCTCGCTGAGAGTGCGCCGATGGTAATTGCGCAAGCCATGGCGGCGGGAAAGCCAGTAGTGGCCAGCCGCATCGGTGGAATTCCCGATATGGTTGAGGACGGGTCCACCGGAGTTCTGTTCGATCCGGGGAACGTCAGCGATTTGGCTGAGTGCTTGAAGGAGTTGCTGTCGGATAGGCCGAGAAGATTGTCGATGGGGAAAGGCGCAAGGGAGCTTGCGCGGGCAAGATATTCACCTGACTTGGTTGCCAAAAAGACCATCGAAGCGTACCATGAGGTGGTGAGTGCAAGAGAGTAACCACTTGGATATCATATCTTCAGTTCTTTGGATGAACTTCATGCGCTCCGAGCGCCCGGCCATGGGTTTTGACTCTCTGGTTTACTCCTTCAGAAAGCATTCGTCTCCCGGGAAATGCCTGCTGGTGCGGTGCGTCATCATCCTGATTCTTGTGCTCAGACTGCCTGCTGCTATCGCGCTGGCATCGACCTTACGCGGTGACAGCCAAAACAGATGGAAGGGCACAGGGGGACAGTATCTTCGCATAATTCTCTCGGCATTGAGCCAACCCAGTGCATAGGCATTTCGGGAATTACCTCTCTTCGCCATCGAGGGTCTTCTTGGGGTAGTAATCCATAGCAGGGGGTCGAAGTTGCTGAATCTGCACCGTCGAACGGGACGGCAGACCATCCCGGAGAGCAGGCGCCAGAATGCCTGGGCGTGGCGCTTGATCCTGCCGTTCTTTCTTTGCCTTTTGGGCATATTTGTGGCGACTTTCCCGGCTCAAGTGGCAATGGTTTCCTTGCTTTCAATGGCCGCGTGGACTTTGCTGCGCGCACGCGAATCACGTGTATCTGTGATGGGCAGGACCAGCGAGGCGAATCAACGGTAACACCGCCTATGCGCAAATATGGACTTCCATTCGTGGTGATGCTGCTCTTCAGCGGGCAACTGCTCCGCTTTCCGGTTGAGCTGGTTTCCTTCAAGCATATTGCGATTGTTCCGAGTGACTTGGCCTTGATTGCGTTGGCAGGGCTTTTAATGCTGAAGAAGCTTAAGGAGCGTCGCCTATTTTTTCCGAAAGCGGCGCTCTTGGCTCCGTTGTTTGTGTTTCTTCTTTGTGCCATCGTTTCCTTGGCTGTTAACGCAGATTATTACCGGTTGGGCGCCTATGAGGTGAGAATCAGTTTCCTGTATCTGTTAAGATGGGTTCTATATTGTGTACCGTACTTCGCAGTCGTCGATCTAGTTCGCTCCCGCAATCAGATAAGGGAACTTTTCCTGGTCCTGGGTGTAGGGGTCACGTTGTTTGCGATTTTTGGCATTTTCCAGGCGATTTTCTTGCCAAGTTTCACGCTCATGCTAGATCCAGAAAACCCTGCTGGATGGGAGTTGCAGCAGAATCGCCTTGTTTCCACCTTTTTTGATGCCAACTTCGCAGGGTGTCTGATCGGCATGGCTTTAGCAGGTGTGATAGCTCTTTGGATGGAGGGATTTCGAAAGCTATGGTTCCTCGTCGTGATCTTTGGCGCGGCACTCATTCTGACTTACTCAAGAGGCTCTGCACTCGCATTCCTAGTAGGCTTCGGTTGTTTGATTCTGGCCGGAAAGTACAAACGGCGTGCAATTGCGGTAATTCTAATTATTCTACTCATCGTTGTGGCAGGATTGCCCTATTTCAGTCAACAGGCGGAGTACCATCATAGGTTTTCGCTTTCAGATACGTCGTCGCAAAACCGATTTGAGGCTTGGCGGATATCCATCAAGATCATTCGAGACAACTTTATGTTTGGTATAGGTTTCAACACGACTCCTTATGTCGTTCCTCGTTTCCGGTACATTAGCCCGCTTGGTTACAATCCCGAGGGCGGGGCCGCGTTTGCTGTGACCGCAGGACTTCTGACTATATTTGGTCTCACAGGTGTTTTTGGGTTTGTGGCATATTGCTTCATCTACGGGAAGGGTATGTGGATGGCCTGGGTTATCTCCAAGAAATCGCGCGACCCGTTCTATCGTGCTTTGGCCAAGGGTACGTTTGCTCAGATCTCGGTTTTGATAGTAAGCGGATTCTTTACATTAACTATTCTTCACCCTTTCATCACGGCGATCAGTTGGATCTTGTTTGGTCTGCTTAGCCTCGCCTACTATGACACAGTGAGGCCGACCTTGAGACCGGGTGGAGTAGAGCGGGGACCTAGAACCACGAGCACCTTGAAAAAGAGAATCCCCAATACTAACTGCCGGTCAGGATGCCAAAATGGAAATTCTGCTTAATACGTAGCGCGGTTGGGAATCTAACCGATACTTTCGCTCGGGGGCGGACCATACGAAATGGGAGATGAGGACTGGATTCGCAGCGCTTCGAGCCTTCGCTTTCTTCGCGAAGAAATCAAGCCAGGCGACCTGATTCTCTGTTACGAGACCGACCGCAAGCAACTGGTTGGACTGCCGCGAGCCGCGTCAGACGACCGCGATGCTCGCATGGGATCGCTGATCGACTGCTGCTCGCCGCACCAGTCTGTGCGTCTGGAAAATCCTTTGAGGCGCAAACCCGACCTCGACCACATACTTGCTTTTACGCCGCAGCGCGGGCGAGGCACGGTGCGGGAAGTCGACCGTGACGAATTTGCCCGCTTGCGCCGGCTGATCCAGCGCAAGAACCCGAGCCAAACGAAAGCATTGCGATGCCTGATGAACCGGACAGCCGCAAAGCGAACTTGGAAAACGTTCTAAGGGCTGGAAATAATGGGTTCGCCCCAAAAACGCAGCAAAATTCCCATAGAGTTCAGTGACGCCGTGAGGGCAGGGTACATACCTTGCAGCGTGTACAGCCCGCCGACCTTGGATGAAAAGGGAAAAGGCACTGGTGAGGAAGAAACTGAGGATAGGCATTGACTGCCTGTACGCCGTCCCCGGGAAAACTGCTGGGACCTGGGTGTTCGCAAAGAACCTCCTGGAAGAACTCACTGACCTCGACACTGAGAACGAATACTTCGTTTTTCTCAGTTCCCTGGCTGCTGCCGACTTCCGTCTCGATCGCCCCAATCTCCGCTTTGTGACTTCACGGATCGCAGGAATTTCAGTGGGCACACGCTTGGGTTTTCAGAATGTAGGCTTGCCTTTTCTGGCTCGATACCACCGCCTGGACCTGATCCACAGCTTGGGCAACTACGGTCCCCTGCGCCCGCTGGTGCGTTCGGTGGTTACCGTTCACGACATCCTTGCGCCCCTCGATCAGCGTCGGAGTCGTGGGGCTGGTCCAAAGCTGCAAGCGCGCACACTCGACTTCCTGCGGGATAACAGCCTGCGGCGGGCGGATCGCATTGCCGTCGATTCGGATTTCACCCGGAAGGACCTCGTCGCGCGCTACCCTTTCGCCGGGGACAAAGTCCGAGTGGTTTACGGCGGGTTGCCCAGGCGCGAGCCTTCGCCTCCCATCAGTGCTCAGCAACTTCTGGCCGGCAAGGGGATCCGAACGCCCTACTTGCTCGCGGTTGGGCTTCTTGATCCTCGAAAAAACATCGTACGACTTATCGAGGCCTTCGCCCGGCTGAAGTACGGGGCTGGCATTCCCCACCAGTTGGTTCTCGTCGGGGAACCTGGAGCGAATCGAGTGAGTCTGCACGCTGCCGTTGCTCAGGCCGCTGTAAAGGACTTCGTCGTGTTCACGGGTTTTGTCTCCGACGTGGAGGTCGCGGCCTTCTATAGCGCGGCAGACCTGTTCGTTTTTCCGTCGTCAATGGAAGGCTTCGGGTTGCCACTGCTGGAGGCGATGGCCAACCGGGTCCCGGTCGTTTGTTCCAACGCTGGCTCGCTTCCTGAGGTCGCCGGCGACGGCGCTCTGTTGTTCGATCCGCTGGAGGTCGGAGACATGGCAAGAGCGATCAAACAAGTGCTTCAGGAGCCTTCTCTTCGCGCCCGCCTGGTGGCTTGCGGTTTGAAGCGGGTTGAGTTGTTCTCATTTCGTCGAGCAGCAGAAGCAACGCTCGCGCTGTACGAGGAAGTTGTGCTCAGCAAGCGCGGCACCTCCCCAGCGCCGGGATGAAACGCGTATGGAAGGGAGCGTGGAGAGCTTATCTGCAGCTTCTGTGTGAACTCGTGCACCCTGCCGAGACGCGTTGCTAGCTTCCGTGCTGTGCCTCCGCGCGGCCAAGTGAATGAGTCAAAGGCCCAGGATTCTTCACGTCAATAAGCTCTACTCCCCTTACATCGGAGGAGTCGAGACCATCCTGGAGAATCTCGCCGAACACACCGTGGACAAATGCGATTTGGAAGTGTTGGTTTGCCAAGCGCGCGGGCGCATGAGGCGCGAGATTATCAACGGGGTGAGTGTTACGCGCACCGGATCTCTGGGAATCTGGCTTTCGATGCCTGTTTCGCTGAGCTATCCCTTCATTTTCCGCAAGACAGCGCCTCGCTTCGACCTCATTCACTTGCATCACCCCTTTCCCTTGGGTGAGCTTTCTGCTCTTGCGTTCAACCCAGGACTGAAAATGGTTTTCACGTGGTACAGCGCTATCGTCAGGCAGAAGTTTCTGGCCAGGGTATATCGCCCCTTCCTGGATCGTTTGTTGGACCGCGTGGAAGCGATCATTCTCATCTACCCGGAGGCCCATCGGCAGACGGAGCTTCTTCAGCGGCGTTCCCACAAGTGTCATGTGATTCCCCCCGGCATCGAAATCCGCAACTATGATCTCAACGAGGGAAAGCGACGGGAGGTTGGGAACTTCCGGAGCCGCTATGGCGAGAATCTGGTTCTGTTCGTCGGAAGGCTCGTGTACTATAAGGGATTGGAGCATCTCATCGCGGCGATGCCATCCGTCCGAGGCAGACTTCTGATTGCCGGCGACGGACCTTTGCGCGATAGCCTGCAACGACAGGCTGCCGAGCTGGGGGTGGCGGACCGCGTCGACTTCCTGGGGCGGCTGAGCGACCACGAACTGAAGGCGGCTTTCCATGCTTGCGACGTCTTCGTTCTGCCTTCGACGCACCCCAGCGAAGCCTTCGGCATGGTCCAGCTCGAAGCCATGGCCTGTCGCAAGCCGGTCGTCAATACGCGCCTGGAGACCGGTGTCCCCTTCGTGAGCTTGGATCAAGTCACCGGCTTGACGGTGGAGCCCGCCAATCCGCGCGCTTTGTCAGAGGCCCTCAACATCTTGCTGGCGGACGCGGAACTGCGGCGTCGGTACGGTGAGAACGGTCGACAGCGCGTATTGCAGGAATTCACGGTGCAACTAATGGCAGAACGGACTTGGCAGCTCTACCAGAAAGTGCTCAGGCAGTAAAGGTGCAGCGGGTGATGCCCACATAGTCCTTATCCGCGCTCGGATCTGGGTGGCGTGAACGAAAAGACCGGTCACAATTCGATAAAGTTCGCGCGGGCGCTTGTCACGGGAGCCGGCGGTTGCATCGGCCGATGTCTCGTCAAGCGTCTCGTGTCCGAAGGACTCCACGTGCACGCGCTTGACGTCGACGCTGCCGCACTGCATAGGTTGCTCAGTGTCTTTCCCCAACGGACGGTCACAGCATTTCACGGCAGTTTGGGGAATACCGAGATGCTGCGGAAGGCATGCGACGGAGTCCAAGCGGTCTTTCACGCCGCGGCCAAGGTGCATTCCATTCCCCGAAATCCCACAGAGGAAGCGGAGTTCTTCGCGGTCAACGTTTCCGGCACCGAGAACCTCCTACGCGCTTGCCCGGTTCAAGGGCTACGAGCTTTCATCTTCTTCAGCACGATTGCTGTGTGCGGGTCCGGGGGTGGCAGCCCGTTTACGGAAGCAACTCCCGTCAATCCTGAAAACAGCTACGCCACGAGCAAGCTGGAAGCCGAGCAACGAGTGATGGAGTTCCTCCGGAATGCTGCAGTACGTCCAACGATATTTCGAATGTCGCTCGTCTATGGCGAAGGGGAACGAGGCAATTTTTCGCGTATGCTGCGTGGCGTGGACACGGGGCGGTTTCTGCTTGTCGGAAATGGCGCAACGCTCAAGAGTTTGATCTACGTCGAGGATGTCGTCACTGCCGCCCTGACGGCGGCGCGTAGCGTGGCGGCGCAAGGCCAGGTTTTTGTGCTATCTGACCCGCAGCCATACCCCCTTCGGCAGGTGGTTGAGACGCTGGCGTGTCACCTGGGCGCGCGGTCACCGCGGATTCGTCTGCCGCTGTGGCTGGCGCGGTCGGGTGCCACGGCCCTCGATGCTTTTGGACGCGTTTTGGGAAGACGTCCCCCGTTTACGAGGTCTGACGTCGAGAAGTTGATGACCGACACCGTTTGCGACGTCTCGAAGATTCGTTCGCTACTGGGGTTTCAGTCCCAATACGGTCTAGAAGAAGGCGTCCGGCGCACCGTGCAGTGGTACCGTGAGGAACAAGCCCGTCAGAAGGGAAACCGCTAGGAAATGCTTTGGGTCCTTTTCCTCCTTAGCGCGCTCATAGCATACGTCGTGACGAAGGTGAGCATCACGCTTTCGCTGCGCCGTGGCGTACTGGATGTGCCGAATGTCCGCAGCTCGCACGCTCAGCCCGTGCCGCGGCTGGGCGGGATTGGCATCCTCGCGGCCTTGGTTCTTTCTCTTGGGGGTCTCGGCCTGATGAGAATGCTGGGGTGGGTTGAATACTCGGTGTTCACGCGTGATATCGCTCTCATCTTGCTTGCGGGCACGGGGATGGCCGTAACGGGTCTTTACGACGATTTCCGCGGAATGAGGCCGGCGACGAAATTTCTCGTGCAATTTGTTCTCGCCGGCATCGTTGTGGCCCTGGGCATGCGAATCGAGAGCGTGGGAGTTCTGAATTGGGGCCCCTTTGCGGTTGGGGTTCTCGCCTTTCCCCTGACCATCCTCTGGCTTACGGGCTTCGCGAACATTTTCAACTTCATGGATGGGATCAATGGTCTCGCGGCAGTCACCGCCGCCACATACAGTGGTTTCTTTTTTGTTTTTGCATGGCGGCAAGGGAGCGTGGAGCTTGCGCCGATGGCCGTCATCGTGACGGGCAGCAGCCTGGGCTTCCTCCCTCACAACCTTCCGAGGGCTCGAACCTTCATGGGAGACACGGGAAGCTTGCTTCTGGGAATCGTGCTGGCCCTGTTGGTTGTACGGCTCGCCCAAAAGTCCCCGAACCCGGCGTCGTTGATAGGGTTATTGCTGGTTTGCTCGGTGTATCTCTGGGACAGTGGCTTCACACTCTTGCGCCGTCTCCGGCGGGGTGAGAACATCTTCCAGGCCCATCGCAGCCACCTCTATCAAAGGTTGGCTCAACTGGGACTGAGTCATGCTAGCATTACCGGCCTGTATCTACTTCTCCATCTTTTGATGGGGGGCTTGGGCCTCGCCTACGTTCGGTGGGCGAACGCCATGCGAGCTGTGATTCTGGTCTTCGCGGGTCTCACCCTCATGGGATTCACGATGAGTGTTTACTGGCTTGAGCGCCGGGCAGCGAGAGCGAAACTGGAAGCAGGAGGCACGATCCTCAGGTCGATGCACGACTAGCGGTTTCACGGTCAAGAGCGATGGCGAAACTCCGATTTGATCTCTACACGCGGACCAATCAAATCATCATTGACGGATTCGTTTTCGCCACGTCCTTCGCCCTGGCTTATGCCATTCGCTTTGAAGGCATCCCGCAGTGGCCGTACCTCAAGCAATTCCTACTCTGGCTCCCCTACCTGGTGGCGTTGAGGTTGTACGTCAACTGGAGACTGGGCATTTACCGGTTCATCTGGAGATATGTCTCGCTCGCGGACGCGATTGCCATTATCCGTTCACTCGCCGTGGTCACGGCCTTTCTGCTCGCGGTGCGCCTCTTTTATCCGGGTTGGCTTCTTCTGGCCGCGCGGTTCAAGATTTCGCTGACGGTAATCGCTCTGGAATTCTTCTTGTCCCTCATTGGCTGTCTGTGTGCCCGGGCGCTACGCAGAATCCTTTACGAGCGAGGCGAGAAAATCCCTCTGGCGCGGGACCGAGAGCGTAAGCGGCTGATTCTGTATGGCGCAGGAAGGGCAGGCCTCCTGCTTTTCAAGGAGCTCAACAACCATGCCGAAATTGAAGTGGTTGGCTTCGTGGATGATGATCCGAAGAAGGTCGG
>Ga0315280_10007303_pt1 | contig 14888 bp, 15 predicted proteins | sample YL17G06_40_MG_FD_203697 | JGI IMG/M metagenome (GOLD analysis project Ga0315280, IMG submission 203697) | Sediment microbial communities from Yellowstone Lake, YNP, Wyoming, USA - YL17G06_40 | ecosystem: Environmental > Aquatic > Freshwater > Lake > Sediment | place: USA: Wyoming | collected...
ATAACGATAACCCCAGTTTCATGCAATAACCAACTTTCTCAATCGTATACCATCTCTATGTCTTGTGTAACCGCAAACCTTGCACTTCAACTTTAAAGTTTGCTTTTTAGTTGTCTTTGCAAATTCTCTTTGAATAGAATACTTCTGCCCACCATAGCCTTTTTTTTCTCGTTCATGACGGCGCTCGCCTTTAGCCAAGGCTCTCCGTTTTCCAGCCTTGTAAAGACTAACAGTATGGATTTCATGCTTCTTACATCTAGGGCAATACTTCCTAATTTCTTTGGGAACATTCACTTAAACCACGACCAGCTTTGCATAAAGAAAACACACATGCTCTTATACTTTTTCAGTATGCGAAACACTCCAGCCTTGAAAATTTGTTTACGAAGCCTTCCTTGCTAATTCTCTGAATTTTACTATCACTAGCAACAGGGCAATTGTGACCATTCCCGTTATAAACCCAAATATAAAAACCAAGAATGCCAACGTGGTTGACTCCGCGCTAACGGATATGAAGGCGGCCACGACTCCAGCAAGAAAACCAACAATAAAAATTACAAATCCCAGCACAATAAAGCCACCTAAGAATCCTTCTTCTTTTAAATTCATTTTTAATGACCTTCGATTTGATAATCACATTAGCACGGTTTTCACTATTAAAGAATTTCCGAGATTCTTTTCCTGTAGCTATAAATATTACTTCTAAATCAGTAATGGTTACCGTACAAAACTTCAAGAATAAAGGAAACAGTGATGACAAACATTATAGAAGCAGTTAAAAGAAACGTCCACACCATAATAATGCTTTTACCTATACTGTCGTTTATTCCATCGTTTCTCATATTATATTCTCTGTATGCATGGAGCTTTGAGCAAACGTACCACGGGAGAACGTTCCTTCTTATCTTTTTATGGCTAGCTGTTTTAGAGATTATATCGAGTTGGGAAAAACTGCAGAAAAACAAGGTGAACAAACTTCGTTCCATGAGAACTGTTTTGTTCGCCATCGCTCTTTTACTTCCCACCGCATACGTGGTTGCGGCTAACTATTACGGGATAAACACAATGATCAGTGATTTAACGAGTCAGTATATCTCTCCATTTACATACCTAGGACCACGCGATAAAATTGTCCTTGCACAGACAGTGCCAAGTTCGTTTGAATTTTTGGTTTTTGCAGCTTTTTTTTGCTTAATAATTTTGCTAGCGTATGGAATTAACACTTTGGCCAATTTTTCGCTTTCTTTAACCTTTCTAGGAATTATCGGATTGCTGTTCACAATGGACCAATTATACCCCGAAAAGCTCACACCACTACAGATTTTTGTTCCGGTAACAGCTACGCTTGCGGCAAAAGTTCTAACCCTAATGGGATATCAAACGAGTTTGTCTTTGACGACAAATATGCCTCAGTTGTTTGCTACAAATCGATATGGCCAGAGTTTTGGTGCTAGTATAGATTGGGCGTGTGCGGGTGTTGAAAGCCTTTTAATTTATACTCTTATGATCCTGTTGTTTTTGAGAAAAACTACCATCCCCTGGAAGTACAGGATAATATATTTTGCAATTGGCGCAGCAGTAACCTATTTTATCAACAGTTTAAGGATTGCTACCCTTTTTATCATTGGTATGCAATATGGCAGGAATAGCGTTGAGTTCCAGAGTTTTCATAATTATTATGGCATGTTATACTCCATCACCTGGATTATATGCTATCCATTAATAATCATTGGAAGTCGAGCTCTCTGGGGAAAAATCAGAAACTGGAAAACTGGCACGAAAAAGACCGTTAATTTTTCAACTCAAACTAAGCTTTCCGAGTAAACTCTCCTTGTTAGAGTTAATTTGCTTCAACTTTTTCAGCCAAACCCTGTTTAATCAGAACTTTAGCATTCTCGATGGGCAAAGACGCCACGTCCTCAACCTTGAACGGGCCGTAAGTTTTCATGTCAGCGCCGATGATTGCGGGAACATCCTTCAGAAAGCGTAAAACAGCCCTTTTATGCTCTTGTCCCACATCAACTTTTGACACATACCCGCGAAGGATGTTTTTAGCGAAACTCCAATATGTTTCCGCCAAAGAAGAAAAGCCCATATAAATTTTTTCTTCTTCAACGGTTAAAACATTCGATTGAACCTTTTCGCCTTTCGCTGCTTTTCTAACTATTTTTTTGTAGCGTGTGCGAATCAGATCATGAAACATGCGTTTAACATTTTGCATCTCCTTCTTGAGGAGACTTGCCTTCACCGTTCTTTTGTCAAGCATTCGACTCTCTTCCTTAAGCCTTCTCAAGTAATCGGCGATTCTTGAGTAAAAATCGGGAGAAAGCTTTTCCAGTTCATCGCTTTCAAGTTCTCGTTTCCAAACTTCATTTAACTCTTTATACATTTCAATCTACAACCTCTGCTCTATCCCTGCAGATAAGCAAGACAGCCGCGGCAGCAGGCAATTCAATCTTTTGTTTCTTGTAGGGACCAAAATTTTCGTCACTAAGCCTAAATTCAGGTGCATCAGAAACAAAAACGGATACTGTCCCCTTTTTAAAGGCTACCGCGCTTTTAAATGGGTCAAAATCTTCAATGTCCGAAATTGGAAACCCAACTTTTTTAAAACCTGTTTTGCCGTGCAAGGCATCAGCCAGCCTAATAAGGCGATGAATATCTGTAGTAACAACCGTGTCAATTTTAGCTGATTGATTTTGGGCACAAAACTCTACGATTTTCCTCCAAGTTTCAGGACCAACACCTTTAACAGCACTTAAAATCCCAGAATCATTCCAATTTCTAAGAACGACCTCCCTATTTTTCAGTATGGCCTCTACAGCATTTCTCTTTAGTCCCACGCCGACAAGATCTTCCTCCTTAGCACTAAGTATAAAATCATGTACTCCCCTTGCAATTCGTCCACTCCAACCAAGATTGTCTAAACTTAGACTACTTACAACGGGCGTTCGTCTCCAACCGTTCTTGCTTCCCCCATGAAAAGTGGGATCAAAACCTAATCCAGAAATATAGTCCACAATTTCCTTGCGTGCAACAGCGTCAAGAGTTCTAACAGATTCGTTTTCAATATGAACGTGATAACCTCGATGCCCGGAAAAGAATACGTGTATTTCATTCTTTGAAAAACCGAAATCCTGCATTAACATGTCTAAAAGCTTCATAGTTTCCATTTTTGCAGAGGTCAAACAAACTTCACAGGGCCATGTGCTTACATCAAGCTTTTCGCTGCCACAGGCTGGACAATTTGCAGGCGCAATTCCCTTTCCAGCAAAGCCACAGTCTCCACAGGTCCATTCGTCATGAATTTTATCACAAGAAGTTGGTACGTGATCAGCGTCTATATCGAAGATTAAGTCTGCTCCTAGCCAGCCTTTCCTTTCCATTTCGGCCTCTGGAGTTTCATATGTGGCGCAAGAGAAGTAGGCATCCTTCGGGACGAAGTTGCGCAAAAAAGATGTCAATTCCTCTTCGCTTTTGAAGCTTTTATGGCGAAGCATCCAACTTTCAAATGAAGCAAAACCGAATTCACGTTTTTCAATTGTTGGAAAACTCTCGCTTAGAGAAAAATCTTTGTTGTAGTACTCACGAAACATTTCTTGAACAAAAGTTGCTGATTTCAAGTTTACTCAACCTTAAATTCAGTTAAAGCATAAAAAACATTTCGTTTCGAAACAAGAATGAGGATGCTGAAGAGCTTTTAATGTTTATTACTCTTTTCACTTGTTTTTGTGGGCTATTATGATGACGGTTGAAGATAGCGAAGGAATTTTGCTAAAAATCTTATCAATATTGGCTAGAACTTTGGGAAGACCTTCATAGTTGGCGCCTTTAATCTTTACAATATTAAATTGATAATAGGTCAAAAATTCCTTTAGAGCCTTATAAGTGAAAAGTCTTAAATGGCCGACTGGAAAGAAGTCGTAGCTTCTGGGTCCTCTTCCGAAGGTCTTAGCTGTTGACACTTCTGAAAAAAGAGGTTGCATTCCCAGAAGTAGCAGCAACCTGTTTACCCAAGAGGCAAGGTTTGGTGTTGAGAGCACTAAGAAACCATTTGTTTTTATTACTCTAGCCACTTCGTTGATGGCAAAATCTGGATTTGTTAAGTGCTCGATTACATCGCCCATATAAATTATATCAAAATATTCATCTTGGAAAGGCAGTCTCTCTGAAGATACATCTAATTCATATGCGCTTATGCCGGCTTCTTTCGCTATTTTTATTGCGCTTCGAGAAATATCTACTCCAAACGTTTCGCAGTGGTTCTTAAACTGGATTATGAAGCTTCCGTCGCCGCATCCTATGTCTAGAAGCTTCTTTCTTCTTTCACTTGAAATTTTGTTGGTTATCAGGTTAATTATCAAATTGTAGCAGATTTTGCTTCTCTTGGCTTCGACAACTTCGTGAATCACTTCTTTCCTTTCGTAAAAATCGCCTATTTTCATATTCGTTCTTTCCTAACTATATAACCTATCTTGACTGATAAATATTCCAACGATTTAAGAAAAACTTTGCGATATCCGTGATAACTTTCTTAAGGCGGTAGGAGGCGGAAACTTTATTGGATCACGGTGTCGTTCAGAGAGACTGCCGCAGCCTCTTCAAAAACCTTCTAGATCTTGAACTAAGGCGGTATCCAATGTAGTTGAGGTACGAAACTAGGAAGTCATTCTTTTCGTTACAATGGATGCAAGGCTCTCCAACTTTTTCAAATTCTCTATTAACTATATTCCTTACTGCATCTCTTCTTTTTCTGCTATTCCATACTTTTTCAATAGAATCTTCCATTACATTTCCGAACGTAAGCTTAGTTAATGGATCCAGACAACATGCATATACGTCCCCTTCTGTAGATATATAACATGAATTAAATAGCGATGGAACTGTAGGGCAACTTTTCTTCCTAATTTGGTGACTAAACTCACTATTCCAACTCAAAAAATATTTAACCTCTTGAATGGAATCACCCTTTGATAAATAGGGTTTCCAGAAATCAATGATATCAAGAACGTCATATTGAATGTTAGCTTTTATATTTGTCCTCAGACTCAGGTATCTTTTTGGCGGTATTATTAATATAGAAATCTTGCAATTTCCTTTAATTTGGTTCCTAATCTTGATGAAGTTGAGCAAATTATCCTTAATAGTCTTATATTTGAGACCCCTTTTTGCAAATTCATACGTTTCCTTCGTGCTTCCATCTATGTTAACACATACTTCAGATACATTATGGTCCATCAGAAAATAAGATAGTTTTTTGTCCATCTGCGCCATATTCGTATATAGCATGATTTTTGCTGAGGGGAGATTTTGGCTTATCATCTCTATTATATCTGTGAAGTTTGGATTCAAAAGGGCGTCGCCATTTTCGCCTAGATTTATTCGACCAGAAAAGGACATGCCGCCTAGATCTTTCACTACCTTTTCAGCACCTTCGAGTGACATAAATCTTTTTTTTCCAGCACTGACGGACTTATGTTGCAGTTTAGATATAGGACAAAAAATGCAATTTCCATAGCAAACCCTACTTAGCATAAGGCCAACAAAGTTGAACATATCGTTACTTTTTTTAACATATGTATTTTTATTCATTAAATTCAGAGTAAAATCATTAAAGAACTTGAGATATCCTAATTTAATCAATGTTACATCAACTCTTCTGGTATTCTTCTGCTTCCGTTACAGTCATTTTTAGAAGTCATATAGTATTTCTGTAGTTTATTCTTATTGTTTCTCATTTCCTCTTTCTATTATCACTATCACTCATTGAAGTTTCGCCCTTGTAAATTTTGCTAAATTGCGTCTGTAACATGCCCTCTTTTCTTCGCAATGATCATTATACTACTAGCCAAGCATCGTCTGACCAGGAGCTCAGGCAGATGAGAGACCACCTTGTAATAAAAACTAATAAACCAATGGTAATGCTTGTACTGTGGATCTCTTTCAAGGCTAAATTTTACTTCTTCAAACCCTGCTTCATCAAAAAATCTCTTCGATTGATTAAAAATATAGTTACCTTCTTTCACACCAAGTTCTTTTTCTCTGCGTCCAGGTAACCCAAACCTACTGCCCCATAAAAGACTTAGCGTTCTGGGGATGGCAAGTTCCCCTATCCCGATGCCATAAATTGCTTAAACCATTAGAGCCCTTAAACTAAAACAACCCTTCAAATCCACCTAATGAAATGACGTGCACATAATCCATTCCCACGCTGTAGGCACGACTTGAGTACGTCCTGGCCTTCTTGAGACAGAGATGAGCGTGCATTAGAAGAACGCGAATCTAATCGCCCAGATGCAAGTTTTGACAAAGAGTAAGAATAAGGATCCAACAACTAACAGCGGTGATCTACGGAAGCCTTTTAGGGCTTCTCTGAGAGACAGCAACGAATTTTTATAGATTGGCATGTGTTCTTCCTTGAAGCGACGGGAATATAAAGGGATAAACCTACTGTAATGCAGTTCTCTGGCCATGATCTTTCTAAGAGATGAAGGTTCAAGATGTAGCATGCCGGAATTGCAGTAAGCTTCCTTTACGCCAGTTCTCTTCAAGCGTGCGTAAAGTTCCCAATCTTCTCCAATAACTAAGTCCTCATTAAAGAGACCTGCCCTTAGAATGACTTCTTTGACAAAGAATCGAGGAATACTGCCAATAGTCTGCTTGTTAACTAAATAATGACAATTTTTCCAGAAGGCTGAGCACTTCCCCAAAAAGTCAGTTCCAACAAAGAGCAACGGGATTTTTACCATCCCCACATTTTCTTCCTTATGTAATTTGACGCAGCTCTGAACAGCCTTTTCTGCTAAAATCTCGTCTGAATCAAGAAGCAACACATATTTGCCAGATGACTTTAATATGCCAACATTTCTCGTAGAACCAGGATTGCCTGGTCTACCACAACGCTCTATGATCGTGGTCCCAAATTCCTTAGCTATGTTTATTGTATCATCCTCACTGAAATTGTCGGCAACAATAACTTCTAGTAACGGATAGTTTTGGTTCTTAACAGATTCAAGACAAGCCCTTAGAGTACCACTCGAGTTGTGCGTAGGTATAACTATTGACACAACGTCAATCAATTCATTCTGCCTCAAGTCAATCTAAACGATACTTATTCAACTGAACCTAATTTGCGTTTCACACCCTTTATAAAAGTGATAAATCCAAGCATTGATAAGATTCGACTGTCAAAAGCGAGATAATGGGTCTTATCTAAACCAATTTTCTTAACAACATCGTATTTCATGCAAGGGATCATTGGTACATAGTAATAGCCTACAACTCTTTCGATTTTGAAAAATTTCCTTAGCAACCGTATTATTTCGATTGAAGTGTAGACATGTTCATGTTCGGCGTCCCATGCGTTCCAACTAATTCTTGCCGCCTTTTCCATCACTGTGCCTCTGGCGCCCTCTAATGACAACCTGTTGGGAGTGGATAATAGAACTACTCCACCTTCTTTGAGTACTCGATGAATATTTTCAAGCAATTTGTATGGATTGTCTAAATGCTCTATAAGCTCTAGAGCTAGAACAAAATCAAAAGAGGAAGGAGCGAAGTCTAAATGCAAAGCATTCGTGAGCTTAAATGTACAGTGTGGATATCTATTTTTGGCGAAAGTCAAGAGCTCCTTGTTAGTATCTATACCTAACGCTTCGTAGCCCTTCTGATGCAGCAGGTTTGTAAAAACACCAATCGCGCATCCCACATCAAGAGCCTTTAAGGAATCTCTAGTGTATGGTATTAACTGTTCTATAACAGATAATCTGTTCTTTTCAAAATCAAACTGAAACTTCATGAGCCACCACCTTTCAACTGACGAAAGGTGTCCACTAAAATTCTTACGAGGTAAATGCGCATCCGTGAAAGAAGATGATCTCATGTATCAAACCTTTCTGCGCGCTTCAAGAGATTCCACAAGAGTTTCACTTGAACTATAAGTATGTATAATTGTCGCCACCTTTGACTTTTCCGAGATTTTTCTATGGGTTTACCTCATTCTGTTTTGATGATTAAACGATGGGTGTGGAAGTAACTTTAATATTGTCAATATAAGCGACGTTCTCAACGCCATCAAAATCCAAGTTCACAAGTTCCAGAATAAAGGTATCAGGTAAGGATGAATTGAACATTTGACGCCATAAAGTGCTTAAACTGCAAGAGCCGTTAAACTCAAAGAAACCTGCAAATCTATCTAATGAAATGGCATGCGCGTAACTCTCATAAACTCCGTTTGGAGTTGCAATCACCATGGATTGGTTACGGTAAATATTAGATACAAAGACTGCAAAAGTGTCTTTACCGTGAAAGCCCTCAGTTGCGTTTAAATAAAATGAAAAAGTGACATCTGAATTGTTTTGCACATAAATTTCTCTAAAAACACATTGCGCATACATGCATTTCCATGCAGTATACACGGCTTGAGCCTTCACTTTCAGGCATCTCTCTGAATCATATCCAAAGTTAGTTACAATCGTAATGTTTGATAAACCATTACCATAAGAGTGAGCTTGCCACGCATTCTCGTCCCAACGTGCATGTTCGAAATCGTCTAAAAAGACGATGTTCGGATAAATATTATTGAATTGAAATAGGTAAGCATTACCAAAGTTTTTCACTAATTTAAAGTTTGGATTGCCAAGAAACAGTTTAGGACTCCACTTATGTTTCCCACCATCCCAAGGGCTAACTCCTGATCCAACATAAATGTTCGTTATGTTGAGATGGGTCATCAAATCCATTGCTGTTACATTAACACTATTTCTCTCCAGCCAAGTCACAAGTTTTTGGTAAGAGACAGAATAAGAACTACCAAACGGCGGATAGAGAGCTTTACAATTTGCAATACTCGGTATGAAAGTTCCACTTTGAAAATTATTAACCAGTATTGTAGCGTCTTTTAAATTTTCTCTAATCCACAGAATTAACTGAAGATCTTGCTCTGTTGTCACAGCAAAACCAGTGTAACCGCCATGAAGCTCTCCAACGTCAAGAACTATACTTTGATACAAGAAAGGAGAATAGATTCCCACAAGCAGCATAAAAGAAATTGCAGAAACTAAAAGTTTTCTTGTCTTAAGTTTAGTTTCATTTGTTTTTGCTAGAATTTTTCTAGATAAATAGGAAGAAAAAAAGTGGTATAAAGGAAGATTAATGGCTGCGATAAAGAAATAGATAGGAAAATACAGTAATAGGGGATTTGGGTAAAATGGCAAATCTGAGAAATTAATTGCGGCAAAGATAAAAACAAGTAACTCTCCTAGAAGCGTGGCTATTCCTAACTTAATAAGCCCACTAGTTCCGTTGATAAATTTTTTCTTACGAAAGCGTACCATAATTGGAATGCTCACAAAAAATAAGGCAAATGAAGCAATTTTAAGGAAGATATTGCTCGCTAAATTTTCAAGAAGCCATTTTACGCCAGTTAGGATAAGGGAAAGACTAGGTTGAGGGATTGGGATTTCTGCGTCAGCCGTAACCCCTATGTTATGATAGGGATACTGATAGAAAACTAAAACTCTATATATAAATGGACTCAGAATTAGAAGGCTTAAACCTGAAATCACTACGAGGTTTAGCAATCTACCCCATCTGTTTTTCTCTCTTTTGAGCGCAGCATACACCCACAACACAAATAAAGAGGCAATTAACGCCTCATAAGCATGAAGATGTAAAACTGCCAAATAACCAAAAAGAAAACCGATCGCAAAAATTGCTTTTACATTTAACCTTTCCTTAGTTATAAACGGAAAGAGGCTTAAACAGATAAAATAGAATGGACAACTCGCAACGAATGCGTTGCTTCCCCACGTAATATATTTTGGCCAAGATGCCACAAAAGCAAACACGAATGCCAAACTTAAGCCTATATGCCCCTTTCTAGACAATGATAATGTTTTGCCTAGAAAATAGACACCTAATATTGTAAGGGCGTTGAAAAGGGACGTTAAGTAAAAAACAGCTTGAGGAGGCGAATAGTTTAAGATCAACACAGAATAGGCAACCATCGGTGTGAAACCTTGCGGATAAACTATTCCTTCACTCAAATAGGGCTGCAATGTTAATGGTACTTGTTTGTTTTCTATTAGGACTTGAACGAAAAGCGAATGAACGGAAGTATCACGGACACTTCCAAAAGTAAGATTGTTGAGTGGCAAGGTTTGTATAACAAAACTAAACAAGAAAATTATTGCGATCAGCATTAGCTCAAATGAATTATGGTTTCGGAACGAAAACTTAGGATGTAGGGACAAGTTTTGAATAGCATCTCTAAGTCTTCTCCAGTGAAGCAAGAAGACTACCACAATTGACGCCAAGGTAATTGCGTATAACGTGGTTGCGGTAAAAAGATGTACTGGAATAATGGCGATTATGTATAAAAGAAAACCGCCAAGATAAACATCGAGTACTAGTATCTGCAGAAAATCTAGATTCTTGAAAAGCCCAGCAAGTTTTCGGAGGATAATTCTCCACGGTTCACCTAGTGTGGAAAAGCAAAACATAAAGAATAGAAGTTGAAGTGTTATTTCAATGAACCCCAATTTTCAATTTCCCATAAGGCATATTTTATAAAAGTGGTCATCTATAACTTTTTCCAGTAACTCTGGGGTGTATAGTAAAACGTATAACATCTATAACAGAATTCGAGCATATTTGTTCAGGCTTCTGAATGCAAAAGTCGGAACCGAAATGGCAAGAATAAAATATTTTTCTTCCTTTATCTCCGGTTATGATTTTGATTCTCTTCTTGACTTAGGTTGCGGAAAAGGACTGCTTTTAGATAACATTGCAAGTTTCGACAAATCCAAGTTTCTAGTAGGTGTTGATTTGATGAAGAATCGCAAAGGGCAATACCAACATGTTGTTGCCGATGCAGCAAGGTTACCGTTCAAAAATGGTGTTTTTTCCTTGGTGACCGCTTTCAGTCTTGTAGAGCACATTCCTGAAGCTGAGAGGGAGATGTTCTACAAAGAGGCGAAGAGAGTAATCAGGAGGAAAGGGACATTCGTTATTCAATTGCCAAATAGGTACTTTATTATTGAAAGTCACACGTACTTCCCCTTTTTTGGTTTTCTGCCTTCAAGTATGCATTCATTTGCTTATAGAGGAGGATATGTTGCTGTGCCTTCCTTGAAAGTCGTCATTTGCTCGTTGAAAGAATATGGATTCGAGATATACTATATTAAAAAATATGAGGCCCCATTTTTGCCATTCGGATGTTTTCTTAGTAAGATCGGTCTCTTTCGCTTGTTTCCCATGGGGTATATGATATATGCACGAGTAAAAGACAGAGGCAACTAGATTAGGGATTCTTGATTTACCTCTTTATAGGTGCAATCATGCAGTTTATTGGAAGGTCGTTCGTCTAAGCATACAAAACGTTTGCTTTGCTTCATATTCCTTAATTATATTTTTTACCTTTACCTTGAAGTTCAATTCGTCAGAATTTCCGCACGAAAATCATGGCAAAATTTCCGAGAACATAACTTCTTTTGTAAAGCCATCTCAAAATATTCTCTTTCACTTCTCGAAACCTCCTGATAAATACTCTTAAAAGGTTAGCGCTATGGTTTTCATAGCAGTTTGTTATAAAACCGCGGAGAATATCATTTCATATTCTCCACAATTAAGAAAGATTTTTAGCCCACTAGAAAACCATAAAGGACAATACCCAAAACATTAGTAGAGATGAAAATGAGAATAGCAGTTTTCGTTGAATACCTACCGCCTAAAATGGGAAGTGACAGAAGAATATTTGAAATTATGAAAAGGTTATCGCATAAACACGAGGTGCATTTCATAATCTTTCCTCCAGCTAGAATATTACTCAACAATACACCAAAAAATAAGGACAAATTTCATCTTCACCTCCAAAGGAAAACTGTTACTGAAAACCACGAAGACATAATTGGACATTTCATCTCGATACCAACTAAAATATCATTGATGTGGCAATATTCAGTTGTGGTAGGGTATCTTTTAACTTCCATACTAATATTTATAAAAACGTCAAAAATCCTTAGAAAAGTGAAACCCAATATCATTGTGTTGAATTATCCGAGTCCTTACACAGGTCTGCTGGGATTTCTAGAGGGAAAACTTTGGAAAAAACCTGTCGTGCTAGATTTTAATGATTTAATAGCTCAATACACTATCAGCCTTCTTAATCTCAAGAAAAATAGCTTCAAAGCCAAGCTACTTATTCTTATTCAACATTACATTATTAAAAAATCTCAAAAAGTAATTGCGCCAACACAGTTTATCAAAAAATACACGGTCTCATTGAGAGTACCGGAGAAGAATATAGCAGTAATTCCAAATGGTGTTGACCCAAAAAACTTCGATTCCAGTAAGTATGACGTTGCCAAAATGAAGATAAGGTTGGGTCTAGGCAACGAGAAAACGTGCTTTTACTGTGGGCGTTTGGACGAATGGGCTGGGATAAACATAATATCGAAACTATGCAAAATAGCTAAGGATAAAAGATTGAACGCAAAGTTCGTACTTGTTGGAAGCGGCGCAGAAAAAGCAGTTTATAAAGAAAATGTTATTCTTTTAGGAGAAATTTCTTACGAAAAAATACCACCTATCCTAGCAACTGCAGATGTTATCTTAATTCCGTTTCCTAACAACGAAGTCTCCCATGCAGCAAGCCCATTAAAACTTTATGAGGGAATGGCCATGCAAAAACCCGTAATCGCAAGCAAAGTAAGTGGAATTGAGGAAATTGTTTCAGATGGAGAAAATGGTTTTCTCGCAGATCCTAATAACATTAATGAGTGGGTTGAAAAATTAGAGACTGTGTTTAAATCCGAAACGCTTGCGGCAAAAATAGGGAAGAATGCTAGGCGGACAGTTGAAGAAAGATTTGATTGGACCCCCCTCGCAGATCAATTCGAAGAAGTTTTAAACGCAGTCATTTTTAGGCATCAACAATTATAAAATCAATAATTGATGTGGAGAATGCACATGCACATAATACAAGTAACACCACGATTTCCACCGGCAATTGGAGGAGTAGAGGAGCATGTTTACCGGATTTCCCTTGAACTCTTAAAACGAGGCCATAAAGTAACTGTTGTAACCTCAAAAGAGGTTGACGGCAAAACCTCTCCCCTTCGAACAGAAATTATGCAGGGTATACATGTTCACCGATTCCCATTATTCATGCCAAAAATGCTTCGAGAACTTTGGTTTATACCTGATGTCCTAAGAATCTTTCAGCACCTTAAAGGCGACATAGTTCATGTACATGGTTACCGATGCTTAAGTTCGTGTACTGCGGTTTATCTTGCTCACTTTAAGCGTGTTCCAACAGTGTTCACTCCTCACGGGATTTATCCCCCACGATCCTTTACAAATGCACTGCTAAAGTCGACTTTTGATCATACATTGGGGCGCTTACTTCTAAATTTCTCTGACCGAATAATAGCGCTAAGCGAACATAACGTGCGTCTACTTTTGCAAATTGGAGCATCACCTGATAAGATAGTCCTCGTGCCAAATGGCGTTGATGTAGAGGAGTTCAAGAATCTTCAGAGGAGTAAGAAAATTCTTGAGGAGTTGGGTTCTAATGGCCCTGTATTACTTTACGTGGGGAGAATCGACTGGAACAAACAGATAGAAAGAGTTGTTGAATCAATGCCACTTATTATTAAGGAATTTCCTTCTGCAAAGTTCGTCATTGTCGGTCCAGACTATGCAAACTATGCAAATGAGCTTTTAGATTTGGCTAAAAAACTTAAAGTTGAACATTCACTGGTCATAACAGGAAAAGTTTCGAGAGAGAAGCTCAAAGAATTCTACTCCATCGCGGACGCCTTTATACTACCATCTTCATACGAGGGGTTTGGATTAAGCATTCTAGAGGCGATGATTAGCAAAATTCCGGTTGTTGTTTCTCCTTCAGGAGGCCCAAGTGACTTTTTAGACCATGGTATTCATGCCTGGCTGTTGAAGGGTACTACGCCTAATGAAATTTTTGAATCTGTTTACGCGGTATTGACAAATCGACAATTGAGAGAGACTCTTGTCAATAACGCCTTTGGACTTGTTAAAGAGAAGTTTACATGGAACCGTGTTGTTAACAAATTAGAACTAGTTTATAAACAGGTGACGTTCGTAGAAGATATTAAGCCTTAAAAATCATTAATTCGCAGTTTTTAATATGGTTTACTTTCTCTCTGATACAACTTTCATAATATAAGATAAAAATTCTTTAATCTCCTTTTGAGCCAGTTTCGATTTGCCTTTCGTTCTGTTTACGAAAGTCATTGGAACCTCTCTTACGTCAAATTTTCTTCTATAAGCCTGCCGTATAGTTTCTATTTGTATCTCGTAAGTTTGACTATGCAAATCAGCGACTATTGTTCGGACAAGCTTTGTTGAATAGCATCGTAAACCACTTGTGTAATCATGTATTCTCGCCCTCACCAGGATAGAGGCTATCAGGTTGGCTACTCGGCTTGTCGCCAACCGAAATAAGCTCCAGTTTATTATTTCCCCTCCTTTGCAGTACCTACTTCCTATCGCAAGCCCTTTTCCTTCTTTAGCGGCAAAGACCACGCGTGGAACATCCTTAGGGTTATGCGAATAATCAGCATCCATTGTAACTATATATTTTGGGGGATTTTTCAATGACAACAAAACCTTGAAACCATCTGTTATTGCCGTTCCAAGCCCATATTTTTTCGGCCTTACTAGAAGTAGAATATTATTGTATTTCTTTTGGAGAGAACGCACGACATTTGTTGTTCCATCAGGACTGGAATCATCGATGACAAGTATGGATATTTTTTGTTTAAGACCTTCAATTTCTTGTATTAGTTGCCCTATGTTTGCTGCTTCGCAATATGTTGGGAGAATTACTCCTACATCTGATTTTATGT